>QQTW01001114.1_pt1 | contig 18374 bp, 22 predicted proteins | sample 1904831 | NCBI WGS metagenome assembly QQTW01 (sample SAMN09435610, study PRJNA476489) | Subsurface metagenome, whole genome shotgun sequencing project. | reverse complement strand
TTGATACGATTTCGCCAGACCAACTGGAAATTAAGTACGGACTTAGGCTACAAGTAAACACCCGAATAGTCATCAACGTCGATGATCACGGCCAAGATGTGGACGAGTATGGGCTAAGAAGTGCCGACACCGAAGATTTGTCGTTACCAATCTAAGATGCTATCTCATCGTAAGTGTTCGATTTCTTTCATGCTATTGGTGTAAGAATTGACTTCTTATCCTAATCCTTGGCACATCCCGTACCAGCCTTCGGCCAAAGAGTCCACGTATCTAGTCAATACAGCTGTGGTGAAGACCCAGACGCCGGGGGCTATCGCAGTGCATTGGATTGTGAATGCAAAGGGACAGATGATGCTGGCTCGAAAGAAGACGATGTTTGCCCGCTGCCATATCACGTGGCACCTTTTATTCCAGCAACCCACCCAAACCCAACCCAACTGTGCCCCGCCGTCGGGCGTACAAGAGAAGGGCAAGCAAGCCGAGGCCCAAAAGGAAGCCCAGAAACCCCTCGCTAGCCCCAACCCCGGATTTCCTCCTCAATCCAACCCAACCTGCCACAACCTTATAATCCCCGCTGACCGATCCCACCAAAATACCACCTCAATCGTGACATGCACAACCGGACTCGTGGCATTCTGATCTCCTAGACCAAAATTCAACCCCACGGCGTTGGATTGATGATCCGCGACGCGAGCCACCGCCTTCGGCGCTTGATCCCACCGCTCGTCGTAGACGGCCCAGACGTTGACGTCACGTATCAGGCGCGTCGCGCGTATGGTGGCGACGTAATTGCGGTCCCGCCGCAGCTCCACCGTCGGCGCGTAGAAAGTTTTTACGTCAGGTAGGCCGGTGAGGAAGAAGCTGCCTAGGAGCAGGCAGGGAGGCATTGTGCGGGATGTCAGGCTGGACGAGTCGCGGGATAGAAGGTCGAAGTTGACGGCTTCGGGACGCGAGGGGTTGAGCCGTAGGGGGGATGGCGGCCTTTCGCTTGCGGGTACATCGGGGAAAATGTTGGTGCTGGAGAGGATGCAGTCATTGGCGGAGTGGTTGGGGGGGTAGGTGAGGTCTGGAGGTAGATCCGCGCGTGAGGAGAGGGTTAGTGCGGTTGTTTGTGTGGGGTGGATGAGCGAGATTGTCAGAGCGAGGGAAAGAATGTTGGAATGCCACTTCATTGCTGTAAGCAGTTGGTGGTTCTTTGGGGAAGAGAGGAGATAAACAAGCTAGATTGGTTGTTGATGGCTGGTTGCGGCGTGCATCGCTCTGAGAATTGGAACTTGCAAATCGACTTGGGTTGGGAAAAGAATAGGCTGACTGGTGGCGTCGGAGGAAAAAGAGGTGCAATATATATTGCTTCGTGAGTATCGTGCCGGTCACTGCTTGCGGCTTCGGCATCGGCGATACCTTATTTCTGGGACAATGAGAGATTTGCAGGCCTAACTCGCGACAGGCATGGTATATCAGAGAAAAGTAAAGTAGCGGGAAATGGCGCAGACACGTATTACATAGAGACGGTACCCTAGCAAGAAATTTTTGCGGTGCAGACTGCAGGTAAAGAAATCACAATCGTCTCAGAGTGAGAAAAAAACTGAAGCCTGAAACAAGCATCGTCGAGGCGAACGGCAATGCTCTGGAGCAAGGCATCGCGTTACATCTTCTGTTGAGCAATTCCTGGGGATTCGGGGAATTGTGTAGCTGATGCTCTCATTATGTCGAGACTCAGAGAGTGAATTTGCTCGGCATATAAAATAGGATTAGAAAGTTGAGAAGATACCTTAGAAGGTAAGGTAGGTATCAGGTTATGAGAACATGTACTGTAGGTACCTTACCTGTATGGCGACGGGTAAGTGAGGTGGTTCGAATGCGCTAGCTCAATGCGCATGCGGCACGTGCAGATCAGGGCAAGCCTTTGAAACTTCCAGGGTCGACGCAAGAATACCATATTCTACCTTATGCTAATGACAAACTGCCTGAAAGCACAAGACAACCTTTATAGCTGACCTAATAACCCCGTAGAATATGGAGTCATGATGATGGCACACACTGATTTCTGGATCCGTCAGGTTGCCCATTCAAAGCATGCATTTCGGGGCTTAGAATCGCCGGGCGACCCAAAATTCGCCTTGCATGAGATATAAGGAGAAATTATATTATCTCCCTAAGATACCGTGCTTTAGGTAAAGGTTGGAGACGCGTGACTGCAGCTGAGTGTGAGCGAGCAAAGCCCTAAAACCTTGATTATCGTAGGTTAGCAGACACGAAACACTTCCGACACCAACTTTCATTATCGAAAGTTGATTGCGGGAAGTATGTCGAATCTTGCAGAAAATTCGCAGACCAGATGAAATGTGGTGAGTATGTTTAGTCCTGGGGTAATCTGGTCAGTGTTCAACGGCTCGAAAGACACTATTCCTTCAAGATCCTTGATGCACAAAGTCTGTGCTGCCGAATTGCAGTCTTTCAAAACAGATCGTGAATACTATGATGATTCTTTTCTTGGTACAAAGTCCTTCTTGTGGTAAATACAATATTTTGAGCATAGATACAGTCTAGGTTCGTGTCTGTCTTGATAGTCTATGAGATTAGATCGGCGGCCTCGGAGGCCGTGAGATAGGATAGATGAGCAGACCAAGGTGCAGAAGCGGACTTCCTGCACATGCAATGCGGTGATTTGTAGCTTCGTCATCTTGCTCAGGCTTATATTAACTTCTTGATACTGCCGTTGGCTTGCAGACTCTTGCCCATTTTGTCCAGCGCCTTGAACGCTTTCGCGGTACGGTCGATACTTTGGTAAAGCAGGTCTAAGGTAGTAGAGCGCTGTATTAGTATCCCTCCGTGTTACGCCGTGGATGCCAGAGTGAATATTGACTTACATCCGGGAATGACGATCCAAATAAAGTTCATGAAGAAGTAGTAGCACCAGAAATAGTAACCCTCTGGCCGGCAATATGTCAAACCTTTGTGATAGTGATCAAACATGCTGGTCGCGTAATACAGAATGTCGCCGTAAATCTGTCCTATTGAGACTAATGCCTGCAGTGGGTATCGAAGAGGGTGTTGCTTCGTGATGAGCCAGGCAACGGTGAAGGAGAGGGGACCCCACAGGAACTGGAGAGAATAGATTGGTCAGTGAACGGGTATCTTGCTTATCAATGTACGACGCAGATGGGAGCATGGTCTCTTACAGCGGTGACCGTTTCCATGCAGAGAACGAACGGATCAGAGGTCAAGTATCGGGAGTCGGAGAGCGAATACTCTTTCCACAGTTGTCCAAATAGGTCCTGCATCCCTCCCATGCGCGTGTGATTGAGAGAAAAGTATCCTGCGACGGGCTCAGTTACTGTTCTGAAGGAAGTAACCGGCATTGACTGCTCTACCTTCGAAGAAGAGGTGGATGGTTCCAGCTGTCCCCATGTCAGTGCCCAGCAGTTGATAGCAAGGGGTCATAGCACTTACATAAAACGAACCACAAAATAGTCCATTCGTCGGCCGATGACAGGTTTGGACTATGCCATTTCACCATCACCGACGTTATCCCAAGTATGAACAGCCATCCTACCGCGAAAACAGCAAGCAAGGTAGGAACCGACCACTCGTTGGCTAGATACCCGACAATTTCTGCCTCGATAGGGTAGAAAGGGTGAGCTGTTTTCGTTGCGTTTATGAAGGTGTCCATGGCGAGATCGAGTCTTCCCGTGCACAGTTGCAAAGAACGACGAAGGAGGGAGAATTGAGGTTGGCGGTCAACGAGGACAGATGTGGCCGTGGGTCTTGAGTGGGTTCTAGTTCGAATGAAAGTCAATATCAATCAAACGTTCCAGAACGCGCGGGCCCGATCGACCACCCAAAACCTTAAGGGACCAACCTGCAACCTACCTAGTAAAAATTCGCAGATCAAGTAGATTGCTGATGTCCCTAGGCATGATTGTTCACTCCTGTTGGTGATAGTTGTGGAGTTTTATAGCGTGAAACCCATAGGGATTCTTGGAAAGCTCTTTTCTCTTGCTTTTCCACCTTGTAGCAGCCTTTTCCAAGAGGTCGACCCGCTCGTCATCAAAGTTTCCTTTGCGTGGGGTGCGAAGTGCCAAGAGACTTTCCCCTGATCTCCCCTGCTCGCTTGTAGCTTTTTACCTTATGACATGCTTCACAGAAGCGGAGGTAATGATTAGTCATCAAGCTCAGCTTGGACCATCAAAAATTTTAGCCCTGCGGCCTCGGGCGTGATAACGGAATACTTTTAATTTGATTTGTTTAGTAGTGTTTCCCTCAAGGATGTTACTAATAAATGCAGACGAAGTGTTCGTCATTTAGCAGGAATCAGTCCATACCTTATAGTTATGAGAACTGGAGATACCTACCTTTGAGTACACTTGACACGTCTATGTCAGCAAGAAATTGGTGGATAACTTAATTGTGAGGCTTTTCGAAGGCCTGAAACCTTGAAGGGCACGTAGCAACTCGAAAGACAGTAGTCTCGAAAAATCATCTTCATCCTATGTTTCACCCTCATAACAATCGATCTTCTCCCGCACCACCCGCTCAACGGCCCGGTCCACGTCTTCCTCTCCGCTGAGTAGATCATACCAACCTCTGGTATCCTGCCTGTGTAGCAATCTTGCTGCCACATCCGCCACATCTGCCCTACTGATCTTCCCTCTGGCGGTGATTTTTCCGAGACTCACCTTACCAGTGGGGGGATCGTCGGTCAGATTTCCGGGTCGTAGGCAGATAGCTTGGAAATCATTGCCTCGTTTTTCCGCCAGCGCTGCTAGGTGCTCATCGGCTTCTAGCTTTGCAACGTAATAGTGTGGTAGTATCTCGGTGTTGACCTTCTGGCAGGAAGCCCACTCCTCGTCATTCCACCACGGAGCACGTTTGCGGCGACTGCCAATGTAAGATATCATGAGGAATTTAGAAATGGATTGGGTCGCAATGGAGCTGCTGATGAAGTGCTTCGCAGCATCTCTATCAATGGCATAAGTACGTTCTGATCCACCTTTACCGCCAGCCCCTGTTATAGTCGTGAGTACAGGAGTTGGTTGCTGTCAAAGGACGAGGAGCGATACCCGCAGACCAGACAACGTAATCGGGCTTCACCTCATCGAGCACCTTCTGCGCATCATCATCACTCTTCAAGTCTTCGAGGCTCCGGACAAGAACGTCGACTTTGCCCGGCTGACCTTTACCTCTTGATAGAATCTCATCACTTTGAGAAGGATCCCTGATCAGACTTGTCACGTTCCAGGATCTTGACAACAGCATAGGAGTGAGCAGAAGGGAGACTTTGCCATGGCCTCCAATTAGAAGCACACGAGGAGACATTTTAAGAGAGTATTGAAAGCAACGAGGTTGACTCGATGGTCGAAGATGGCTAACAGATTGAGGAGGGTTTATCTATGAAAAATGACGTCGATGCCAATCGGGAGCTTGGAACCCCGCGCACATGTTGAAGGAGATCTTAATTTTGCACATGCTGTCATCAAAGACTTCTCAAGTACGCAACTTGAATGTAGAGTACTATGTGGTACCTTGGTGACACTGTTGGTTTCTTGTCAATGCTTGATGGCTCTTGCAGCTTTGTAATTGAATTGTCCTACGCCGTCAGCTGACTCTTCTTGCGTCGCGTCACTCTCGCGGAAATCAATCACGTCACCCCGAAGCGCACGGCCAACCCACATAGATTAGAGTTATGCCCTATCTGCCCATGAGTTCATCAATTGACTTTCGAACATGCTCAAACCCCTGAAATCTACGACTAAGGCGACAGCGGGATGAGATTGGCGAACTGAAGATGATCGATTGGAGACCGATGCTAAAGAGCTTCGCACCATCTTCTGCACCATCGAAGATACTCTTTGGAATGCGATTCACATCGCTTCTTACTGCGCTTCTATCATGTGTTCATGAGGGCAGCCTTGGCCCAGCTATAGCAGTGGCAATTTGCAGATCTTTGAGCAGCCGCATCATTCCTGATTTTGTAGCCTTGAGCCTTGAGCTTTGATTTGTCGCGTTGTACCCTTGTTTGACCGCCTATCCTATTCCAATACAGAAAGCGTGCCGCATTCGCAATATACCCCACAGGGCTGCGTTAACTTACTGAGTCACGGCTCCGAGTCATCGCTTTGATCCAAGGTAATGAAGGCAAGGCTGCCTTTGAGTAGCGCTGGCAGCGGATGAAGATCCTAAGATGCTAAACGTCATCATTTGACCCTCCAAATGCCTTGGTCCCACCTAGCTTCAACTATTGGAAGCATTTACATCCCGGCTGCCTACATCATTCACTCCGTTTACCCCTCTCTTGCTCTCAGTTCCTGGTCTATAAGACTCCCTCGATCACTCCCTTCATCCTTCTTCCTTCCACACATCAATCAACATTCAATCACTATCAACAACCAAGACTACATAACAGCCTTCGTTGAATTATCACTCCTAACTCATTGAACATGTCGAACCCAAACAACGTCATTGGTGGTCACAAGGCGAACCTCAATAACCCAAGTTCGTCCCTCACCTCACTTTACAAAGATACGCTGGCTGACAAATGTCCAGACACTTCTGAGGAGTCTAAGCAACACTCTAAAGAGGTCCTCGGAGAACAAGGTGTGGCAACATCTAGCAGTGGCAGCAACACCGGCAGCAGTGGGAACAGCGGAAGCACTAGTACCAGCGGGAGCTCTGGCAGCAGCGGTGATGATAGTGGAAAGAACCCGAACAACGTTGCTGGCGGTCTCAAGGCGTATGTCCAGACCAGCGTCAATTGTTATCGTCACGACTAATCCTCCTCTCAGCACTATCAACAATCCGAACACGTCCGACGAAGCGAAAGAGAGCGCCGAGCAGCGTCTCAAGGGTATGGGCCAGTAAAGACGGTTCTCCCTGGCAAGACGTAAGCGTTTGACGGGTCTTGGGATCTTCCTACATGGAGACTAGGGACATAGCTGAATCCAGAATCCAAGCACACGGTTCAGAATATCATGAGAACTTCGTGATGATTACTACTTATGTGGATTATCTACGACTCCTACCTTAGTGAAACTGTTGGGCAATCTCTGGCATTCGAAGACAACGATACTCTCGATCGAATGATTGCAGTTCCGCCTATAAACATCAAACGAATGTACTTCGTACATTGACTGGATGCTAGTTCAGGAGGATATAATCGACGAATGTTACGAGCAAACACCCTTGAGTAGAGTCTATATTTCCTTCGCATCTAGTAATGCCATATGTCATAAAGAGTATTAGTACTTTGTGTGATCTATCGATTTGTATCCTAAGGTACCTTATGCCTGACCAGCTCGTGCTTACAAACAGTCATCACGTACCTACGGTTACGGTAGTCAAGTACCTAGCGTTTCTCCGAGGCAACAACACCGCAGTTAGTACCGTACTCGTACATTAACTTTGGGCAGGTCAACCATCTTCCGATGCTAAGGTAGAACAGGTGGGAGTTACCTTATGGTTCCTTCTTATCTTCACTCTTATGATCTGATTAGCTCTCAACCAGAACTTAGGGACGTCCCTAACCCAAGCGAGGTGAGGGGACTGCTTTTTCACGACCGGGGGATTTTCCAGCACCCAACGAACGACGACAACTCGGACAAGACAATTCCATTACCCAAAATGCCATGGCGTTCCCTAGCGGCTGCGCCATAGCGGGGCCCAACGCAGGAATGGGGAACCAACGGTCATCTCTTCCAGGGCAACGACGAACAGTTCGCATAATGCGGCTGGCTAATTGGGGACCGATCTCTCCTCAAGATTTGACCTTCGGGCTGTCATTCGATGGCAGATTCCCACTGGAAAAACGAATCTTAACTTTGGGTCCGCTCCAAACTCAGCTGAGAGGGTTGCGCCATGTAGTCCGTTCATGCGGCCTCGTTCAGGCTCGGCCCTACGGACTACATAAACAGCTGCCGCCCATAGGATTTGCGGAGCACCAAAGGCATTGAGGCTATACTCTGTGTGACTATTGCCCCTTGTGATAGAATCGTCAATAGGTAACCAATATAGCTCGCCATTGTTGATAACTCGACGCTGGCAAGGCTCCCAAACAAACCCTTGTTTCCAACTACAAAGTGGACCTCTGCTGTTGCAGTTCCGAAGATGTCGACGAAACCCATCTTCGTTGCAACGCACCCCAGAGCATGCTCTACAGCATTCGAAAGGGTACGCAACACTGCCCTGTTTACAAGCCCTTGCAACTGGTGAGACTAACGATGTGCTATAGGTCTTCATGACCCGTCCTGATATTCTTACCTGCGTTCACGAACCCTTCGGAGACGCCTTTTACTATGGCCCCGAAAGACTTAGTGAACGCTATGAGATGGATGAAAAAGAGAGGATTGATAGTGGCTTCAGCGATTCTACGTATAAGACAATCCTGGAGAGGATTGAGAGCGAGAGCTCCGAGGTCCGATTCTTCCCTCCCCAGTGTGACGGTGCTTGAAGAACAGCCCTCCACATCTCTCTCTGTCATATATGCTTAAGATACCCTTATACTATGCGCGTATTGCTTTCGTCAAATCACAAGAAAGTTCCTTTTTCTCTACCCTTCATGATTTGATCCTTTTTCCATGGCACGTCATTCCCGTGTGTATTTGTATGGCCAGCGTACCTATTGTCCACTGCTCGCATGCAACAACCGGACCGATCGAAGGAAACGCTTTCTCTGCCATGCCAAATTTCGGTTACCACATGCCATTGCGACGATCGATCTCACCTTCTGTACATGTTACTGCTTGAGCAGAGACTTAATCTGGTCGTCATTGTCAATGCAATGCTGCGATCTTAGAGGCTTGGTTTTACTGCCTGTGCAGAGTACTTACCCAAGAGCAGGGCAAACGCCTTTTCATCAAAGACATCACCCATTATCTGGTGCCTCCAAACGGCAAACCCGCCTCCATCGCCCCTTCTCTCCTCCCTACCAAGAAGGGTGTCGGAACCGAAAGCGGTCGGACCCTCACCACCGCGGCCTTGCCCTCCTCCGACGCCACCGCCGTCGAGACCAATGGGAGTGCAAACGACACCTGTACCAAGCCGCCATACCCATACGCTACCGCCGCCGAGCCGGACAACCCCACCGTGATCCCATCAGCTATCCTCAAGCAGTTCCACTTCACGTTTTTGATTCGTCACCCTCGGTCCAGTATTCCGTCATACTACCGCTGCACTATCCCTCCGCTCGACAAGATCACCGGCTTCTACAACTTCATGCCCTCCGAAGCTGGCTATGACGAAGTCCGCCGCGTGTTCGACTATCTCCGCAGCATCAACGTTGTCGGACCCAACATCGCCGGGCAATCCAATGACAGCACCACTGTCGTTACGGACGTTGACAACAATACCGACGAACAAAACGGCACCAACGGCACCACCAACAACAGCGATACAAATAGCACTCGCAGCACCAGCGACACCGGCACCAGCACCCCCACCGACAGCACCAACGCCAGCTCCAATTCAGAAACCAATTCCGAGGACAACTCCGGCGTCGAAATCTGCGTCGTCGACGCCGACGACCTCCTGGACAATCCGTCAGGAATCATGGCCGCCTACTGCCGCAGCGTCGGCCTGCCTTATACTGACAGCATGTTGAAATGGGACACACCTGACGCCCACGCACGCGCCAAGGAAGCTTTTGAGAAGTGGAGGGGTTTCCACGAAGATGCGATTCATAGCGGGGAGTTGAAGGCTAGGGATAAGGTAACTTGTTTTGCTTATACCACCGATGACACGTGAGTGTTCGTATGACTGACTGATTCTTGCTTCGTTTGATTTTACAGAGTCATAAAAAACCCAAGCCTACTGTGGAAGAGGAGAATGAGCAGTGGACCGCGAAGTACGGCCCTGAGGCGGCCAAGGTCATTCGTCAGACTGTCGATGCGAATATCGCCGACTATGAGTATCTGAAGAGCTTTGCGCTCGTAGTTTAGACGGAGGTGGCGCTGGTGCTGCGAGTGCTATTTGTATCGCTGTTGTTGGTGGTGCCGTTGGTGCCGTTTTGTTCTTCGTGACAACGGCGAGGCGAGGTGGTGGCAACGACGTGAACGAAACATTCTTTTCTGCTCTTTTGTGTTTTCTTGCGATTCATTCCTTTACATCACATGTCGCTTCATTTTGAGTACTCATGGCGATTCTTGGTTGCTGATCATGTATACGAATCAAGTCTGTGTGTGGGGTGGGTCGCTTGAGTAGGACGTCAGTCATTATCAATCTCATCTCAGTGTTCTGCACCATTCACTTCCGTATAAGTGGACGAGACGGACCGATACACAGCCAAAACCCGAATGCGAAAGGTCTTCCATTCATGAGCCCAGATTGTGATGCGATCCCTATTCCCGGTATGCTACTCTGCCCGTTCCCTCTAACGCATAAAGGCAGACCATCGACCGCAAATCGCAAATTGTAACATAATGAAGGATCCCGTGAAACTACAGGAGTTAAGTCACCATATCTAACATACCCTCCCCCAACCCAGCACAAAAACAATGCACCCATTATTCTCGCCCATCGACGTCAGACAGCACTATACCCACCCCTCGAACCCCCTCCCTGCACCGTATTAACAACCCTCCTCATCCAATCCCTAAACAAATACGGCACATCCCGAATCGTATCGCCATGTGGCAGCAGATCCCAGCCGCGCGCGCCGTAACGGTTGTAATTGAGCCACGAGCCGAAGATGAGGTATGAGGCGGTTGCTAGGAAGGCGCTGCCGAAATAGAAAAACAGGAGATTAGTATGTCTCTGTAGCTTGCAAGTGTGTGGGGATGAAAGTACATGATGATAAACCAAGTGAAGAACCCCCAATGCCGACTTCCGTTCTCGTCCGAGCCGCCGCGCTGAGCGTCTTCGCACGCGTACTTGGTCAACCATTCTAGTCTGAGCACGTCGATGTCGTCGACGGCGCCGTAGCTCAGGAAGCGGAGACTCCTTTTCTCCTTCTCTTCGTCATCATCATCTTCCCTGCTCTCCTGCCCCTTCTCCTCATCCTCGTCCCTCCTCCTTCTCTTATCCCCATCCTCCTCACCCTCCAACCCCGTCCTCCGCTCATCACAAATAAACTCAATAACAGCCTTCTGCTTCCGCCCATTCTTCCGGTCCTCAAACGGATACATGCCCCCATGTAATTCCAACCGCGCACCCTCTTTCTCCGAATCGGCGTGCGAACTCGATGTTTTTAACCGCGTCCACAGTGGGTCGAGTCGCCGGCCTGATTCCGTGGGGTAGTTTCCTGCGATGGGGATCACGCCCGAGATGGTGGATGTGTCGTCGGCGGTGTTGTAGGTGTGTTCGATGCCGCATACTAAAAGTAGTCCAAGTATTAGCAGGTACCCGTGGGTTCCACCGGTGTGCGCTTGAAGAGAAGACGGAGGGGTAAGGAAAGGAGTAAAGTACCTTGGGTCCCGCTCCTACACTCGTCGTCTTTCGGAACGCCTTTGGTTCTCTTTAAGGGTTTGCAGATGTCCAGGGTGAAGGTGGTGTTGACGATGCTGGGGGGGTGTGAGCGGCTCCATGTTATCGAATGCGGGCCGTCCAGGGCACTGAAGTCAAAGGATTTGCCGTCCACGACGGTGTGGTCGCAGGTCACGGAGCTGCTGGTGGAGAGGGTGGGAAGGAGGAGGATGAGGGTTGGGAGGAGGGTTGGTTGCTGTCGTATTCGCATGGTGGACGCTGGTGGGAAGAAGGGGAGGATGGGTTGAGATCGGTGAAGGAGTGGTGAAGGAGTGACGAGAATCGAAGTTGTCAAAGTCTAAAAAGTCGAGAGTATTAAGGAGACTATGAAAGTGTGATGATTTTGGTTGCTGCCTTTAACGTTCCGTGATCTCAGAACAAGCAGTAGGCGTTATCTACGAAAGCGGTTAGCGTGGGTCAATCACCCGAGCTCAGAGGACAAGTGCAATAGTGCCTCTGAAGTTAATGCGGAGTCACCATATGGAAGTGAACGTGCGAGTTCAGCGGCAGTCACAGCTGCAATGTCTTTTCACGTTCTTCTCATCGATGTGCTTTTAGTATTTGCGTGGTCCAGAGTTTTTACCTATTTCTTCCTATCATTAGGTCTTCTGAAACTTCGAGTTTAGATCACGCCCCGAGGTTGTCGCCCTAGCAAATATCTGCGATAAGTACGATTGCACCCAGGTCGCATCTTTGCAAGCTGCTTCTTGGGTATCGATGAACAGTCTCTGCCTCTCTGACACCTCAGAGCTCCTGGATGTGCTATGGGCCACATATGCATTCAGCCACGCCGACGAGTTTGAAAGCATTTCAAGCCGCCTTGCAGCGACATTGACAGCCGCAGAAACAGGGTTTATCAAATCTTATAAGAAACTACCAGACTCGATTCAAGGTTCGTTTGTCTCGAAGGAAGAACCTTCTTTACGAGAAACAAAAGTGTCTAAGACCCCTGGCAGGTGCTATTTACACATTACGTGCGAAGTATGTTTGGGCGTATTCGCGAGATCATAGAGACCTTTATCATCCGGCTAAGAGATTCCAAAGCCGACTACGTGACTGGTTGGAAGATCTGTCAGAAGTGCGATCGCTCCACAAAGACAAGGCAAGACATTTGCGAAACGTGCCATGATCCGAGCCTCAAGCCCATTTTTTGCACCAATGATACGAGAACTAGGCATTTCATTGACTGGTTGCTGGCACGGGAGTTGTGGCCTACGAGCGAAACTATGCGAAAGAGCCTTTATGAGGTTGGTGTATACCACAGACTTTCAAGCTGAGTAGTCTATCTCAGCTGCCTCAACGGTGTGTACTAGAGATATACTGCCCTCTAGAAGTCGCGAAGAAAGAGCTCAAAGAAGCGATTCATCAAACGAAGGGCTTGTACCTTGGCCAGTTCCGGGTCTTGAATTGAGTATATGAGATACCAGGTTACAGTGAGGGCTTTCTTGTGTGGACTCTGCGCTGCTCGAGATTAGATGGAGTATGTTTTGCATCAATCCTGTCCTTACCTACATATATACTCATACTATTATTTATGGCTTCCAAACCACTCTTCTTTCCCCTTTGAGGTTCTCATGCTCGAGTTCAAGCGAAATCTGTTGGTATTTCTCTCAAACTATAATTCACCATGACAAACCTGTAGAAGGCCTAAGGGAGATATAACAACGTCGTAGCTGCTTGTTCGATGTGTATGCCCATGGAAAATGCTCGCAGGGAAAGGATTCTACTTAATTGTAGTTTCTAGCCTTTGTGTCTTCAAAACTTGTAAGCCGTGGCCTTCAGGCGGTAAACGGGTATAATTCTGCACAGATGTTTCCTCAGAAATCGAGGTCTTATCTCACTGGCGAGTAACGAAGCCATGATGAGGGTTACCCTAACTTACCTTATGGTTTAGATACCAAGTTGGGTTAGCCACTAGCCCAACCAACAAGCGACGGCGCTAGTGGTGGATTCCCACAACGCCTCACTAGATCACCATATCGCAAATCGGTAAACGACGACAACGAGCGATACCTCGCAGCAATCGCCCATCATGTGTAAGTAATACTAGAGCGCTCCTGGCACTTATGCTGGACTGTTCTGCAGATAGTGGTTCGAGGATTCTGCTGATAGTAGCTCAGCTCTCGTCACTGGAGAGAAGTCCAACTTCCAGTTCATCCTTCGTCTCCTCAATACCAATGTCGACGGCAAACAGAAGATCATGTACGCCTTGACCAAGATAAAGGGTGTCGGACGTCGCTACTCCAACCTGGTGTGCAAGAAAGCCGATGTGGACCTGAACAAGCGGTAAGCTCGATCTTCAGCTCACAGATCCCCATGCGCGCAACACGGAACTGATGAGTGATCTAGAGCCGGTGAAATCACATCCGAAGAACTCGAGCGGATCGTCACCATCATTCAAAACCCCACACAATACAAGATCCCGTCATGGTTCCTCAATCGTCAACGTGATATCGTCGATGGCAAGGATTCGCAGGTTTTGGCCAACGGTATGGACAGCAAGTTGCGTGAAGATTTGGAGAGGCTGAAGAAGATCCGTGCGCATCGTGGTCTGCGTCATTACTGGGGTTTGAGGGTTCGTGGACAGCACTCGAAGACTACGGGTCGGAGAGGTCGGACTGTGGGTGTCTCGAAGAAGAAGGGTTAGACGAAGCGTACTGTTACGGTGGTGTGTCTGTGGGATGGAAATGGGTTGCTGTATTATTGAATTCAGTGATCAATTTGCCATATCAGGAATACACACGGGTCCTTCTGGTACATCTTGACCCTCCACATGATCCAATTTGGGGTTGGTTTGCAGTAATAAAGCAGTCGGCTGTAAGCTATGTTTTGGTAACAAAGTAGATATGCTGAACAACTGAGAGGGTATATCCAAGCAAACAATAAGGCTTTTTACTGATCAGGACGACTCCAACATGCACGCTCAAAAGAGGTCAGTCGCATAATCACCGGACACGAAGCCAAATATCAACCAAATCAATCCCCTTCGTGAGTGACCGCCATATCGAGGACTTCCACCCTTCCTCTTCCCTTCGTCTCGCCACCGATGAACTCCCCTAGCCCTTTGAATGCTCCTGGCTCCACGAAACCTGTAACCTCCCATTCCTCGCCAACAACGTCTTGTTTCTCGACTTGTTCGACGAAGCTGAGGATGTGATCCTTCACTGTCCCTTTCTGCTGCTTGTCTCCTGTACCATCATCATCCGCCTCAGCAGCTTTGCTCTTAGGTGCTGTCTTTATCCCCTGCTTCAGTATGCTGGTGGGACAAGTTATCCGCAACCTCATCCTGGCCCGCGTGACCGGTATCGGTTGCCATGCAATCAGTGCCTTCATCGCATCGAGCGCTTGAGACTTCGCGGATCGTGTTGTCACGACGCCACTCCAAGTTGGCATCTCCTTTCCTTTCCCTTTCTGCTCACCGTTTTCCTGTCCATCCACTGGCGTCGCCGTTCCACTACCCTTGGCCTCGTCGTGTTTTTGCGTTCCCTGACTGCTCAGCTGATCCAAGGCCTTATCAATCATACCGGTCGTGTACACCCTTTTGGTTTCCGGATCCACCAACTTCCCGGCCACAATGTCAAGGACTTCATTATGCACTCGCTCCAGCTGTGCATGTCTCTCCTTCTCTCCTACTTGCAATTCGCCTTTATTCAAAATCTCCAGGATGATGTCGTTGACTGATGTTTTGGGGCCAAAAGCCTTTGCAAGATCTTGGGCTGGAGCCGTCTGGCCTTTGCCGACGGAGAGGAAAACGGAGGAAATTTGAAGGACGTTGTCGAGGTCCGTTTCCACTCCGCTGCGCCATTCGAGGACTTTGTTTTTGTAGCAGGCAATCTCAAAACGCTTCTTTCCTGCTCATTGTTGTTAAGAAGTTGCATTAACTTTCCACTTCAGAAAGGGTAGTTACCCTTCTTCAACCGCACGAGAGACACATTGGTAAGCCTGATCTGGTTGGAGGGCTAGAAGGATCAGTGTCAAGTTCGAGTTAGTAGTTCAAAAGACTGACTTGGTTGATAGGCATGTTTGCAAGGTTCAACCCACGCAGAGATCTTCTTTTTAGAGAGCCGTGATATTCCCAGATTCATTTCCAAATAAGGTAATGTTAAGTAATACTAGGCACGTGATACAGCAGAGGTGCTCTAATCAAGCTTAGCGTTCCCGTCATCAGCATCGGTGCATCATCGACCTGGTTACCGAGCTGCTCGCTCGTTGCCTGCTCGTGATACACTTACGTGCGCATCGTGAGCAAGTCATCAGATAGCTCATCCATCATTAGCTCTTGCATCAAGATATTTCACGGCTCGCTCCTTTTTACAAATCCCCTCTATCCAACTGATCCGCTCATTTATACAGCTGAACGCACTACCTCACGAACGAGCTCTCGGCGCTTGTAGTCATTTCCGCGATGAAGGTCTACGCATCAGCGCTCCTACTCGGAGCAGCTTCTGCTGCCGTAGCTCCACAACAGAGTGTGCTACAACTCCCTAAGCCGATCTCAGATGCATGGTCCAAGCCCCTCAACATCTTCCAACAGCACTTGAAGACTTTCACTTCAGAAGCTCAGGCGGTATGGGATGAAGTCGCCACGATGTTCCCTGCGGCTATGGAGAAAGCCACATTCTTCTCTGCACCGAAGAAGCATATTCGTCGACCAGATAGCGAGTGGGACCATATCGTGAGGGGCGCCGACATTCAAAATGTCTGGGTGGAGACCAGCGAGGGCACCCAGGAACGGGAGATTGATGGGAAGCTTGAGAATTACAACTTAAGAGCTAAAAAGGTGGATCCCAGCAAGCTCGGGGTTGATCCTGGAGTCAAGCAATATAGTGGTTACCTTGATGACGAGGAGAATGACAAGCATCTCTTTTACTGTAAGTCATTATGATTGGATTTATTCCCACATGGTATGCTGACTCTACATCAGGGTTCTTTGAATCCCGAAACAACCCAAAGAAAGACCCTGTAGTTCTGTGGTTAAATGGTGGACCTGGTTGCTCCTCATTGACCGGTCTCTTCCTTGAGCTGGGCCCCTCTTCGGTCGACAAGAATCTCAACCTGGTCTACAACCCGTACTCTTGGAACGCCAATGCCTCCGTCATCTTCCTGGATCAGCCTGTCAACGTTGGGTACTCCTATAGTGGCAGTAGTGTCAGCAACACAATAGCCGCTGGAAAGGACGTCTACGCTCTACTCACCCTCTTCTTCAAGCAATTCCCAGAGTATGCGCATCAGGATTTCCATATCGCCGGCGAGTCTTACGCTGGACATTACATTCCAGTGTTCACCTCTGAGATCCTAAGCCACAAGAAGAGAAACATCAACCTGAAGTCAGTACTTATCGGTAATGGTCTTACCGATGGCTTGACTCAGTACGAGTACTACAGGCCGATGGCCTGCGGTGAAGGTGGATGGCCGGCTGTTCTCGATAAGAGCGAATGCCAGGCTATGGACAATGCGCTACCCCGTTGCCAGTCTCTCATTCAGAACTGCTATGATAGCGAAAGTGTCTGGTCTTGCGTCCCTGCATCAATCTACTGCAACAACGCGCTTCTCGGTCCGTACCAGCGCACCGGCCAGAACGTATACGATATCCGCAGCAAGTGCGAAGACAGCGGCAATCTATGCTACACTGAACTTGGCTGGATCAGCAAGTACCTGAACAAGCCAGAGGTCATTGCGGGGTTGGGCGCCGAGGTCAGCAGTTACGAAAGCTGCAATTTCGACATCAATCGAAACTTTCTTTTCCAGGGTGACTGGATGCAACCATTCCACCGCCTCGTACCCGCTATTCTGGAGAAAATCCCCGTCTTAATCTACGCTGTAAGTATCCCGCACACATTCCATGAATTCGCTCCTTCACTGACGATCTTTCCAGGGCGATGCAGATTTCATTTGTAATTGGCTTGGGAACCGCGCGTGGGCGGAAGCACTCGAATGGCCGGGCAAGAAAGCGTACAATGCTGTCGAGCTCGAAGACCTCAAGCTCGACGGCAATGGGAGGAAGATTGGTCAGGTTAAGAGCAGTGGCAACTTCACCTTCATGAGAATGTAAGGAACCTCCAGACCGCACAGCCAATTAGGAGGCGCCAGCTAATAAGCACGAGCAGTTATGCAGCATCTCACATGACACCTTTAAGTCAGCCGGAAGCAAGTCTGGAGTTCTTCAATCGCTGGCTGGGAGGCGAATGGGTCTAAATAAGACTTCTGGGCGAGTTAGGGCAAGTTTGCTTAGGGCGCGTTGGGTTATAGTGTGGATACCCTTTAGACGAGAGCTACGCCCGAAGGACAAACTTGTATAGAAACTCAGAATTGCGTTACGGAGATATAAATTCATAGCAGCCTTCAATACGCCTGCACAAGCCCTACAGCCATTGATCACGATGCGCTAATTGACCGAAACTTGGGAACTTCAGGCCAGTTGCAATGCTCCAAGGTCATTATTCGCGCCCTGGGATGCTCCAGGCATGGGGAGCATCACACTACACGGTATGTATCAATTCTTTGCGGGAGCACTCCAGCGTGAGTAGTTACAACCAGAATCTTGGAGATATATTACTGAGGAGATCTCCATATATAAATTCTTTCCCTGTTGGTGGAAGGGAGGGGGATACGCCACCAAGGCATCGACAAGTGGAGGTCTCCCCAAAATAAGGTTCTGATCTCCGCCACTTCTGCGGTCTCCATATTACTGAGAGAGCGTTTTACTGACAGGACCTCCAAAGTCTGGAGTGCGTCGACGAGTGAAGACGAGTGACGGACGGCATCCGATGAAAGTCTGGGAATCACATCGTGTGCTCGGTCAAAGCGTATAGTATAGGTAGGGTAAGACTTCCTTTTACAGGGAGAGCACAGCACATCCCACGCCTGCAGACGCATGCGAGCAGCGGGCTCAACGGTACCAGTACCAACATAACCATCAC
>QQTW01001113.1_pt1 | contig 18386 bp, 22 predicted proteins | sample 1904831 | NCBI WGS metagenome assembly QQTW01 (sample SAMN09435610, study PRJNA476489) | Subsurface metagenome, whole genome shotgun sequencing project. | reverse complement strand
CAAGAATCTTTTGCGCCGACTTCCGGTAACCAACACTCCTCCCACACCCACTGGACGATAGAGCGATTTGCCGTCGTGATGGTCAATCGGTATTAGTGGTCTGATATATCCTCGATTTGGTCGTGCTCCCCTCGTAGGTCCAAGGCGCTACTGCTGGTGGAGCTAGTAGTGTGCAGTACGTCCCTTGTCTGCCTGCGAGTGGCGCAGGCTCGTGGATGGCGTGGAATATCGATTGATGAGCCAGCCCTGCGGGGTTGCAGGACCAACATGCACCCACGGGGACGGGGCGGAGTCCAAACCTGGATGTGCTCTTGAAGATGGCGCCATGCAGGCGCTATCAGATCCAGTCGAGCGTTTACCGCTCGCACCATCTTTGGGTCGACGGGCTGGACGCTTGCAGGAGCAGCGTCTCCATTGTGTTGCGCTCGATGGAACCATCGCCCGTTGAACCGCCTTTCGTATCAACAGCTGGTGGCCGAAGCCTGTCTTGCACATCACGTCTGGTCGCCAAGACACGTCCCGCTCGAACGTCGTGACGCCCACAGGTGGTTCCACTGTCGCGCGATGGCTGCGACTGGCCGCGATGCTCGTACACAGGACCCTCCAGCGGAGTCGACGACACGCCGCGGACGGGATCTCATTCAAGCTCGAGCTCGAGCTCGAGGTTTGAACCCCCACCGACCAATCGTATCCCTCCAGAAATGGCCCGATCCACGAAACAACACGCTATCGGACGGCCCGTCCTGCAACCGAAGCGGCCGGAAGCGATGGTGGAAGGCGTCGAGGTTGGGGAGAGAGTTCGGCGGACGACGTGCAGATGTCTTGGAGTTGAGTTCGAGTGGGCGGATAAACACCGATCGCCGTCGGCCGACACCCATTTGGCGTCGCGGGGGAGGGGCGGAAAGGGGAAGAGGGGCGGCGACATCGAAGTCAGTTCCCATTACGCGCGTCTCACCGACTCCTTGACGTGACAGACATGCCACCGCGGACGACGGCCGAACTCGGTGCGAGACACCACGCCCCGACGCTGATCCTGGCGCGGCTCGACCGAGGGGCCAAAGGGGCCAGAGGATGCCAGCAAGAGGGGCCAGGCGAAGTTGACGGACCTCAATGTGGTTCCCTGCAGAGGCAACTGCAGCTGCCTCTGCTGCTGCAGATCGAATGAATGCAGCATGCACCGACACGTACTGTGTACCAGCTGCGACGCGCAAATAACCTCGGCCGGTTCGCAAAAGCATGGCAACCCCGGCTGCGTCCGGATGAATGCATTGGCTGAAGCAGGCCAGGTTCCATTGAAGCGGTTGCGGGCGCTTGGCGACGCCCCACCGAGCGAGGCACCAGGTCCACGCCCTGTCCAGGTCCAGTTCCTGGAAGAGGGTGGGGCTGATCGCGGCGACAGCTTTCTCCGAGATGGTGTAGTATCTGTGTATCCCGTACATACATGGTTTCGCCATTGGCCGGCCGGCCTGCCTGCCCAGTCCGGAGTACGACGCCTCAAACTCGGCGTCCAGATGTCCGGCCATACGAGGCATTTCCTTAGCATAACGATCGGAGATAGTCTGAATCGACGGTCCATACGACCTGCCGTCGCACCAGCCGTTGCGCTGTACGGGCGGTAGAGTTGGAGTATTCCATATACTGTAGCTTCCCCGAGCGCTGGTCGGATGGCGGCTTAGAGCAGGTCCATGTGAAGCATCCGCCGTTGCCTGTCCGCAGCGTCCCGTACCTATCGGCGCCCTTGATGCGCCTGGTCGAGGCGCACGAGCAACCCAAGCTGTAGCCGCCAAAACCGATACGCAGCCGGCAGCCGAGAGTCGACCCGTATCGTGTCGCGCCATTACAATACTTTGTTCCCGGAATGGTACAGGATGAGGATGGGGTGTGGCCCCCTCCTGCCAGCCTCCCTCCAACATCCAGTGCTGTACTCGTCCGGTATCGCCAGGGCCCCACTCGAATGTCGCATCGGCCGGGACGAGGCGCCCGTGCCGGCCACATGGCGGTCTGCGCCAGCACCTCCTCCATTTCGCTTCAAAGTTCGTCGCCGCGATGAGGGGAGAACAGGTCTGGCCCTCCAGCCTTGCGCGTGTGGGTGTCCCACACGCATGATCGCCTTGACTTGCCTGCTACGCATGGCACCCAGCTTGTTGCGAGCTTCTCCATCTCGCATTCCGGATCCAGGATGCGCTCCAGGGTTTGCAGGGTGGGGACCGCGTGGGTTGATATAAACAGTGATTGCTGCTGCTGATGCCATGACCCTGCAGCAGCCGCCGTCATATCGTTAGCATCGGCCCCGCAGTACCGAAAGAGTCTGCATCTGCTGCTTTCACTCGCCTAGCATTCTCGCGATGCAGACCCCTTAGATCAGCTTCACTAGACCCTCACCCCTTGACCTTCTTCCTTCTTCCCCGTTCGTCGTCTCGGCGCGCAATCTCGGGTCCGAGGGAGAATCACCACCAGCAGGCTTCAGCTGCGTAGCTCGTTTCGGATCTCGTCGGTAAGAGTGTTGAAGTGAGAGCGAAGTGAATCCAGCGCTGAGGACCATACAGCTGCAATGAAGATCGCCGCGAGGTTATTCAAGGGCGGCGCCATGCATTCCGCACCTCCCCCCCGGGATGTGGACCTGGAGAAGGTGACTAGAACAACAACCAACCCCACGTGAGGAATTCTTGAGCTCAGATGTCACGGCCGAGCAGGGCGTGGTAGTCGACACTTCATCGCCCATCACGGATACTTCTGCCGATTCCAAAGACGCCATCACCCAAGTCATCGCCGTTATGGAGTGAGTCTCCGGTCTCGGAATTGTCGAACGTATGGTCACTGACTTTGCCGACAGTTCTGACACCCACTCGCAACCAGCGGGAGTCCAGTTTGTCTCATCAGCAGTCGACAAGGAGAAGGCGACAGTGGTGACGGAAATGCAAGTGTCGCCAGAGTTGGAGGACAGCCCACCCGATTCCATGATCACCACCTCGGCCCGGTCCAGTACCATCACGGTGAAATCGTTTGCCCCGCCGGGAAAGACGCAATCGCCCATCGAACGCTTCATTCGTCTGCGACTCTTCTCCATCTACCGACGTCTCTTTTCCCTCGTCTTTGTCGGCAACATCGTGGCGCTGTTGGTTGTGATTGCTCGTCGAGAAGCGTCCAGCTGGCCCAAGATCACGGATGTCGCCACCGCCGTGTCGATCAACCTGGCCGTCTGCATTCTCATTCGACAAGAACACGTCGTCAACCTCCTCTTCGCCATGTTCTGCTCGCTACCCTTGTCCACCCCGCTGGTCTTGCGGAAATGGTCCGCCAAGATCTACCACCTGGGGGGTCTCCACAGCGGCTGCGCCGTCGCCTCGCTCTTCTGGTTCATCGTCCTCGCGGCGGCCATCACACGACAGTTCGCCATCGGGGCGGAAGCCGAGCTGGCCCGGGACGTCGGCGTGTTGGCCGTCACCTACATGATCCTTAGCCTGATTCTCACCATCATCATCCTCACCTGTCCCCGCTTCCGCGAAAAGTATCACAACAGCTTCGAAGCCGTGCATCGATTTGGCGGCTGGACGACCCTCGCCTTGCTCTGGGTGCACGTCATTCTCCTATCCAACGCTACGAAGAAGGTGATTCCGGGGTTGACTCTTGGTCGGGCACTGTATACCAACGCCTCCTTCTGGTTGCTTCTGATCGCCACCTGCAGCATTATTTACCCCTGGACACGGCTGCGTCACGTTAAGGTTAACTCGGAGGTGCTCTCGGACCACGCCCTTCGGATGGATTTCACGTACACCACCTCGGGAGTCGGCTCCGCCGTGCGTCTGTCGGACCGGCCATTGAAGGAGTGGCATGCATTTGCCGCCTTCACCAAACCCGGCGGCACCGGTTTCTCCGTGGTGGTGTCCAACGCAGGTGACTGGACCAAGAAGCAGATCCAGCGACCACCATCCAAGATCTGGGTGCGCGGAATTCCCACAAGCGGCGTGTTGCGTGTGGCCACCGTGTTCCGGAAGATTGTCCTCGTCGCCACCGGCTCGGGCATCGGTCCGTGCCTGTCCGTCATCTACTCGAGACAGGTGCCATGCCGGGTGCTGTGGAGCACGCCCCATCCGTTGGAGACCTTTGGGGCTGAGATCACCAATGCCGTCAAGGAGGCCGATCCGGACGCGGTGATTCACAACACCCGAACGATGGGAAAGCCTGACATGGTGGCTCTGGCGTACCAACTGTACGTCGAGAGCGAGGCGGAGGCGGTCGTTGTCATTTCCAATCCGGTCCTGACCAAGAAGCTGGTGTACGGCATGGAGAGCCGCGGCGTTCCGGCATATGGGCCGATTTGGGACTCTTAGACTAGACTGGTGTTTCCTTTCCTCTGTACAAGCAAGCGTAATGACATGGGCGGCGTCGGTTGGGTAGAGGTTTGTGAATTTGGGAACGCGCGTCTTAGCGTTGTGTGCATAGTTGAGCCGATTGATGAATGTAGATAGACCTCATGAATGTTGAAGCGTATCATGCATTCTTTCCGAGTGTGTCCAGGTGACTCGGCCCTTGCTTGATTGCTCCTTGGAGACTGGCCGGCCATAGTAATGTTCCCGGATGCCGTGGGAGTAGATAGTTAAGCCGATCTTCCAGATATAACAGACATAAGCAGGAGGGTGACCAAACACTGGATGTGCTCAAAAGGAAACGTAAAGAGTCTTCATCGTCACAATGAAGGAAGACCGATAACGGAGGGTAGTTTTTCATCGGACGGTTGACCATGTAAGAGGTCAACTTTCGACGACTGGTTGACAGGAGTAGAGGAGACCTCCGTCGTGTCGTTGATGACGAAGATGTAGAGGTCTTGACCGGTGGGATGCTCATCAGACTATCATAGACAATTTTCAAAGACTCAATTCAGAACGCAAGATGAGGAACACATCTTGATAATAGTACACAAGATATGAAAGATATGATTCGAATAGTCCATGCGTGGTACAGAGGATGCTCAAGACCCAATTGCCATGTCCAGAGGCATAGAGGGCATCTAATTGAGGCAAGACGAAGTCCGGAGTAGGCCTTCTAATCGATTTCATCTACCATGGAAGCTGCCACTTTTGAATTCCCACTTTGTGGGCGGACGTTGGTGGCTTTTTGAAGCGTTGGCCAGAGTGGTCATGTGGGCATCTGCTGGCCCGCGTCTGGTTGGCTGCCGAATCCTTCAGCCTTGGTGGGCTTTTGCGTCATTGTTCGGAGAAATAATGTTCCCTCGCGTTTAGGTTGTTCCGACCTCCGACCTCCGACTTCGATGAAGCTCTGGCCGGGCGCTTTGGGAGCTCCGTCAACCATGATATTGATGATGCCAGTAGGCGCCCAATGGACTCGAAAATATAATGCCAGAGAATAAATAGCGCTATGGGAACAAGATGCTTGGCACACTCAAGCTGCAGGCTGTCCAGCTTGCGTCGTCTCGATCTTTATCAGCGAATTTATCGACATCAGAGTACTGTTGCTAGTAATGCCACACCGCAAGAAGAGAAGCCATATTACGTGACAACTCCCATCTTCTACGTCAATGCTGGTAAGACTGCTTGTATATGGAGTTTCAAATATTATACTAATGCACGATTGTAGCTCCCCATGTGGGTCACTTGTACACCCTCATCCTCGCCGACATACTGAAGAGATGGCAAGTCTTGCGAGGACGAAAAGCAATCCTCTGCACAGGGATCGATGAGCATGGGACAAAGGTGCGTACTTGAAGTATTAATATGCTATCCTTTGTTAATTACTTGGGCATAACAGGTCCACCAAGCTGCAACGCGGGCAAAAATCGACCCTCAATCGTTCTGTGATCAAGGAGCCGAGGTGTACAAGGTGGGCGGGAGCAATCGAGTCTGGCTAGCTTGACTTCAGCTCATGCTAGCGTAGAAATTAGCCCAGCTGGCGAACATTTCCAACGACCATTTCGTACGGACAACAGATCCAAGCCACCGCGATGTAGTGCAGCATGTCTGGGTGCGTATCGTGGGAGTCGAGCTATTCGTTCATCGCTGAGACGGTAGTACAGCACATGCTGCAGGAGCGGGGCTACATCTACAGCTCGACCCATGCTGGTTGGTATGCCGTCGCCGATGAAGCGTTCTATCCCGAATCAGGCGTGCATTTGATCAAAGACCCCAGGACTGGGAAGACGCTGATGGTAAGGGAAATTCCAGTCGAGCCGCAAGACTCCGACGAGCACGTCAGAAAAGTAATTCGAAACAGACATCTCGAGATACGGGCGCCGAGGTGGAGCGAGTATCGGAACCGAACTATTTCTTCCGTTTGCAGCCCTTCCGCGACGATCTGTTGAAGTTCTATTCCGAAAATCCCAACTTCATTACGCCTGAACGTCGAATGAAAGAGACGATCCAGCAAGTCACGGCTGGACTGCAAGACCTGTCCATCTCGAGACCATCGGACCGACTCCCATGGGGGATCCGAGTCCCCAGCGACGAGAGCCAGACGATCTATGTCTGGATTGATGCTCTGATCAACTATCTCGCGAAGGCTGGATATCCATGGCCCCCTGGCGAAACACATCATCTTGGCTGGCCGGCCGATGTTCATGTTATTGGCAAGGAGATTGTCCGGTGCGTGGTGTTTGAAGCTTTATAGTGTCCTGTCAACTGACCACACCAGATTTCATTGCATCTACTGGCCCGCCCTGTTGATGGCACTGGGGATTCCTCCCCCCACACGAGTCCTTGCCCACGGGCACTGGACGCTGGGCTACCGTAAGATGTCCAAGACGATCGGCAACGTGGTCGACCCCTTCTTCGCGCTCGACCGCTTCGGGACGGACCCGATGCGGTACTACATGGCGCACGATGGCGGGATCCGTGACGATTCGGACTACGGCAACACGACCATCATCGCGCGCTACAATGGCGATCTGAAAGGCGGCTTGGGAAATTTAGTCAGTCGAGTCGTTCGCGGCAAGCAATGGAGCGTGCGCGACGTGGTCCAGCAGCATTTCCAAGGCAAACACATGAAAGGCGACTCGATGGACGCGACACACCTGACTCGTCTCGAACAGCTGGCGAAACGAGCTAACGATGAGATGGAGAAGATGAATATTGCCGCGGCGCTCAAAGCGATTATCGAAGTCGTGAACGCGGTAGGTCTCGACTTTGCAAGTGAAGACTATGACCACTCTGCTAACGTAATGATGTAGACCAATAAATACATGCAATATCGACAGCCATGGGAATTGGAAGCCGATTCTGAGAATAATCTCCAAAGACGAGCGCTGACCATCTACCTGATTGCGGAAACGCTGCGGATCTGTGGCGTTCTATTGCAACCATTCATCCCGGAACGAGCATCTCGACTGTTGGACATGCTCGGAGTGGATCCATCGCGTCGAACGTTTGCTCATGCGAGCCCGCATCGAGACGACAGCTACGGTGAGAGTTCCGTCGAATTGGGAACTGGCTATAAGAGCGTCTTGTTTCCGCCTCTGCGGAGCGAGGCCTGAGTGGTATTGTACTTTCGTCGATGGTTTCATTCATCCCTTCCATCTACTGGGCTTTCCATTTCTATCTGGATGTACTTTCGCCAATATACATGTGTGAAACATCATAATTGACCTCTCTCTCGTCACTCCTGTAGATGTTTGGGAAGGCAGAGGAGGCTCAGGGATAGCTGCCATTCACAAGAGCATACGGAGCCCAGCCCTACCTCTGTCTTGAATGGACAACGCGCCCATGTGTGCCATTCCTTGGCGAAGATCTACGTCTTGGGAATGGATTGATGATTCACAAAGTGAGATTGTGTCTCGAGGAATAGAACATTTTCATGGTCCCTCCATGTCTGATTTAGCTGTTTGTCCTTGGTGACTCAATGGCCTTGCCCTCAAATTTGCGAAGTTCGTCAATAGGGCGAACAGTGCAGCCGCTTGATGAATTTATCGAGGAATCCGACTGTAAGAACAAAGCTCCACCAGAGCATGAAAGTAGATATAGCTATTGCAAAGCTAGTAACATAGTAGTATAACCAAAGACTTGTCCCTTGTTTACAAATGGAAAAAGTCTTTCGAAGAGCTGTGCAGTTCCCCAATGGATCAATTCATTGGCAAAGCGAGGGTCTTCGCCAATAGATAGCACAAATACATACATGCATTGCATGCTTTCCAGATGTCTGTATGTTTCGGAATTTGAGTCATACCGCTACGTACACAAGTGCAGCGATTGAGTCCTTCCTCAAACCGCTTCCCATTCGTGATATATCCATCTTTATGTGTCGCGAATGATCAACCGCAGCGGATCCCTATGCACGTCTCTCCGCAAAAGCAGCAACAATCCACAAAAACACCCAAAGCACTTCCCCTGCTCCGGATAGATTGGATTAATGACTCAGAGTCGTCCTCCCCTTCTCCATCCTTCGATTCAACGTCTTCCGTCCCGTCCTTGTTCTCAATCGTGACAAGAAACCATGACGCCGTTTGCGTACACGATGGCTGGGATTGAATGTCCTTCGTTTGGCCGTTCGGATCTGCATGAAGCGCTGCGCCGGGTGGATGGTGTTTAGGATGGAGTTGGAGAGGGTGTTAGGAGTAGAGAGGCCGTTGGTGGAAGTGGGATTCAGGAGGTCGTATTGAGAAGAAAAGTTAGAGGAGGACAGTGAGGAGATAATCGGCCGACGAGTAAGAGATGTGGTCGTCGTGATGGTTCTGTAGTTGCAGGAGTGATTGTTAGTAGATTTTCTGATAGTGGAGGTCGATCTGCGTGATAATAAAAATATGGAAGTCACGGACCTTCTGCATATAGGCAGTTGTGACCAGGGTGTTCTCCGTAGCTGTGCGATCGCTCGCAGGCAAGATGGGCGTGATATGCTCATCGTGGGTGAATGTTAGACAATCGAGTAGTTGATCAATGCAATTTCGATGCATTTCAGAGACGGAGAGCTCGAAGCTGGTTTCGCCGCTTAGTCATTCATTTCTACCAATCATGTCCCAGCTTAGGCACAAACACTTGAACGACGTCGAACGATCGCAACCACGAAAGGGGATCCACTTACAATGGCGACGTCCTATCCCCCTCACGTCCATCACGCCACACAATCTATCACATCCGATGAGGCTCTTCAATTCATCCAAGAATATCTCTTCAATGTCGAGATTCAGCCATGGCTTCACCCCGACGCCATTCTGAGCGAGCGAGGACCTCAATTGGCAGGGACATTATCAGGCGGTCTTACGCTGCATAATCTCCGACGGGTAGAAGCCGGTCTACGAGGCGAAAGACTAGGCGGAGCTACTCTTCAGGATCCCAATCTGTCATACCTAAAACATCATTCTGCGATTGAGGAGCCGTACAATTCACACCAGGATATTCGATTAGAAAACCAGGAAGTGATTGCCCGAGAGGGATATGAACTGGGAAATAAGAGTGGGGAGCCCGTGGTGAATAATGAGGAATGGCAGGATATGGAGAGTTATCGACGTGATCAGGAGATTACAGAGGGCGAGATTGGACGACGGGATATGGGTGTTGCGGATGAAGGCTCGGGAGGAGTAAATACCGAAGTGATGGTGACCACCTCCGCGACGAAGAAGGAGGAGAAGAGTAGTGAGGAGAAAGAGGAACGGAGGAAGGCGAAGGAAGAACGGAAGAGGGAAAGAGCAGACAGAAGGCAGGCGAGGGAAAAGAGACGAGCGGAGAGAGCTGCTAAGAAATGAGCCAATCTGTGAGACGCGGCTCTACGCGGGCTGATCAAACTGGATATGCGGCGATAGGAATGTGTGTCAAGTGTTATGCTACGAGGAGAGTGAAGACTAGAAAGGATATGTTGAGCTGCGGTACTGGTCCCATGCAAGTGCTGCAGGGATGAATCGACACTTGGTATCAGACTTGGGGTAGATGAATTTCTCACCATACATTCATCGATGCCTACATCTAAAAGGGGTGGTCTCTGAAACTCGAGGCCGACCACCGGGAGTTTAGTTGAGAGGTGAATTTCGACCACGCTGCAGCTTCACTTCAATCATTCGCTGCTCGACATATTCCAACAGGTCAAGTGAAGTACATCAAGCACTATTTAAGGAGGATCCCTCTCAGATCGGTCTTTCCCATCCATCTACATCACACCCGCATTCTGGAACCACCACCACTTTCTGACTCCACTGCTACTTTTCGTTCTCAACGTCTATCAGAAAACATCTTCTCAAACGCAGCTCAGTCTGACCATCCTCAGAGCTTACCTCAAATCAACAACTCGACGAGCCACCATGCCACAATCCAAAACCAGGGAAGAGCGTGTGAAAGAGCTCACGGAAGGTCTCAAGTCGATGACACTCGACGAAATCAAGGAAGCTTTCCGCTCGAAAGAAGTTCGTATCTCCCGCTCCCTAGCGTCTTTTGAAGTAAGCTATATATATATATCTTAATATGCTGATATCGTGCGGTCCAGGTTCGTGATAAGTACGATCAGGAGACGATCGATTTCGTCATGGAACGTGTCGAGAGATTCGAACGTCTCGCACCTGGGTCCTCGGTGACCCTGGGCCAGATCATAGCCCACGTGCAGCACTCTTCGAGCAAGAAGAAATAGTAGACAAATGCAACGCGAAAGAGGGCGATCATTGAAGGCAAAGCTTCTTTCCGTATGTTCTACTTGTGCCTTCCCTGTAGAATCCAGCTGATGTGTTTTGTTACAGGAACTTTGAATTATCAAATTGCTGGAATAGATAGATACGCAGAGAAGACAATATCGAGGAAGGAGAATCGAAGGATTTCCAGATTGGAAGAACCCCCGTTCCTGTTCCTACAATGCGTATTCAGTCAGGATTCGGTGACGAACTGGGAAGGGAATAGGAACCATCCGTGTTTTTTGGTTAAGTGAAGTCTCTCTCACTGGGAAGCGCCGACTTCGGTTCCTTAGGGCGAGGGCCCGGAGGCATTATCAGTTATGGTCAAATCCGGGAACTGCCGAAGTGCCTTTGAATGACCTTGAAAAGTTGCCTCTTGGCTTGATCGCCGTCGACCTTGTGTTCAAGTTCTATCCTTCAGCTCACTTGCCTCCTGCTCGTCCAACTCTTTCCACTCAAGGTTCAATCTTAATCGTCAGCTAAAAACGAGTCTACAACCATTTAGTTGCCTTCTTTCTTGCGATCGTCAAATGGCTGATAGCGGTGGCCCGTCATCTGCCGCTAAGGTGGGATAGTATGACTTACCTCGATGTAAATGTGCTGACTTAAGTGCTCAGCGCCCGATTGACGAGACAGTCGTGCCGGGGGAGGATGACTACCCGGTTGAAAGCCCTTCCAAGGTAAGCCTCGTTGTCGTGAGTGATCGAATCTTTCTGGCCTTGCTGATTGTTACTGTAGAAGATCCATTCAGAGCATGTTTCTGGCAAGATGAAGAAAGACGGAGGCGACAGCGATGAGGTTACCACCATCAAGAAGAGCAACATCACTGAGGGAGATAGCGAGATGAAGATGAACGACGGTGACCACGCGGAGTCAAAGGACAACGTCGTTCCAGAGGTGATGATCGACGATGATGAATACGAAAGCAGCGAGGATGACGCCCTCAGAAAACCGCGAATGGCAGAACTCACGGAAGAAATCGGGAGCGATTTCCACGAAGAGGAAGACTTGGACGCTGACGAGCCATGGCGTATCGTCCCCGGTGGCATTTCGGCCGAGGAACAGGAAGCTGCGGTGCTTGCTGATCCGCGATTCAGTAAGAATCGGGAGAAGCACATCATCGTCAAGACTTCGATTGAGAATCGCAATGTGAGTTGTTACGTTATTTATCTGAATCGATTGTTGTATGCAGTTGCTGATCTAGGCCTGCAGTACATCGACGGACTCTCCGATAAGGATAAAGGAGATGACGAGTTCTCGGATGTTGTGGACTGGAATCAGGACGATCCTAAGGCGTTCTATGCCCCCGTATCGGATCGAGCGAGTGATGGTGTGGCGGAGCCTCCGGTAGAGCCTCTGGTAGAGGCTGTGGTAGACCCTATCGTGAATCCATGGCGGACGCTATGGCGGGTCCTGTGGGGAATCAGGCCCAGATGAAAGAGGACGTCTTCGAGCAGTTCGATTCCTCCTACCCCTCCTGCAACTTGGCCAACAGGGTCCGGTACGGCAGACTTGGATAAGAAGAACAACGACGACGTTGAGAGGACGACCAGCTTGGATCAAGTAATGATTCATGAATATCATTCCTTCTGTACGTTCTAATAGCGTCTATCCTGTCGAATTCAGCTGATATTCTCGAACCGTCCCTAGTTAACAAAGAAACCTCTAAGATCGGGCGCCGAAATGACTACTTGAGCGGAGGAAGGGGACATCTTGCAGACAGGAGAATGAATGAAATTCCAGAGGGAAAGGGAAAATTCCTGTTTTGCTCCCATTTTGCTTATCCCTAGAATACCAGACGAAGCCGCAACATGAGGACAGATCTTTTGCTCAAACTACAGCTCCCGATCGCCGGCCTTGACGACCTCTTCTTTCTCCCCCTGGGCGGACTTCTTTTCGCCGTAATAGCCCAGCGCCTTGAGACGCTCAGGCAGGATGGGATGCGAGTAGTTATACGCTGAGTAGAGAGCGTCCGCATCCATTGAGCTGAGGTTCTGAATCTGTAGCTTGATCAGAGATCGGGCCAGATCCTTTGAGTATCCCAATTTGACCGCGAATGCATCTATATCCTCATTAGCGAAAAGTCGATGATTGTAATGTGCATGGGGATAATTGACTTACCAGCTTCGTATTCGAACTTGCGGCTGATGATGTTGGAAGTTAAGGTGATGAAAACATCCAACGGCTGAATGACCTCGTTGAAGAGAACAAGACCGATGAAGATGGGCTGCTGCTTGTAGAACCCAAACGCTTCGTAGAGCGAGGTGTTATGGATGAAGACGGAGAACAGGGCGAGGAGGTAGAACGCGTGGAACTACGTACGTGTCAGTCCCAGAAACTTGGTATTCCAATAGATGAGAAAACCAACCTGCGACAGAGCAAAGAGCTTGATGGTGTGGCTCAGACTCCAATGGCCCAATTCATGCCCCAAAACAGCCACAATCTCCTGCGTCTCGCTCTTCTCGATCAACGTGTCGTAGATGACGATATGTTTTTTCCAGGGCAAGCCAAAGAAGTAGGCGTTGCTGTGGGCACTGCGTTTACTGCCGTCTATGACGAACAGTTGGGTCAAGGGAAACTGGAGTTTCTTCGAGAGAGCCTCGATGCCGTCCTTCAGGGGGCCCGGTTCAAGCGGTGAGAGTTTGTTGAACAACGGCAGGATGACGATCGGGTAGATGGTGATCATGAACATTTGAAGCGCGATGTTAAAGGCCCAGACATAGTAGTAGAAGCTGTCACCGGTGCGCTGGATGATGGCAAGCAGAGCCGCCATCACGGGACCGCCCAGTGCGACCAACAACGCCTGGCCTTTAAGCAGATCCGTGACGTAGGTGCGTAGCGTTAACTTGTTGAATCCATACTTCTCTTCCAGGACGAAGTTTTCGTAAAGACTTGCTGGAATCCCGAGCACTTGCTGGATGAAGGCGAACGCGAGGAAGAACACAACTGATTGGGTGATCTCGCCCGAGACACGTGCGGGCGCGAATCGCGCCATGCCCGTTCCCACAGCGGACCACAGTCCCAGGTAGACATCACCATAGATGAGACCCAGCGAGAGAAAGAGGTTATAGACCCCGACTAGAGAGCGGTAGCGTGCCTTTGCACGTCCATAGGCCTTTTGATGTATCAGACCTGCATGCGACGGGGTTTGGAATCATGCCAGACGCACCTGGCTTTTGTCGAAGACCTCTTGAGAGACTTCACCCTCTAATGACTTGGGTGGTTTCGTGCGCTGGAGTACTCGGTATTGACGGTAGCCCAAGTATGACTCGAAACTATACTGGGTTAAAAAAAACCCCACTATCACTGTCTTCCAGGGAATATCTGATCGGTCCAAGAGGGGGGCAACACGCTGGGTATGGTCAGCACATCTGGTTGATTGGCGGAGATCACAACGTACCTGGAGGATATTCATGATGGTCTAGAGAAGTGGAAATCCTGATGATCTATCAAATTTGAGATAGTGGTATCGGGAAGAAAGGACGCCAATGAGCGAAGAGAATGGAGAAGATAACAAATAGACGAGGAAGGTCTGAGGTGGAAGGTGCCTATGAGTAGCACCGAGCCATGTCTGCCTTGCCAATGCGCATATCCCATAGCTGGCCCTGTCAGAGATACGAGAGAGCCGCCTCGCTTAGGGCTGGTCACGTGCACCAGAGCACGTGATTTGGGCTTGACCAATCAATGATGATTCCAACTTGGGGACTATAGAATAGATGACTCTGCAATTTCCACCTTTAAGAACTACAACCTTTGCTGATTGAGCTGGAGGATATATCGATGAATATTATGTCGTGTTGATCAAAAGGTTGTGCTGTTGATCCGACGGATCGGATGGTGCTGCAGGAACGTTCCGCCCAACTGGTTGGAAGAAACCTTCCTGGCACGATCAGCCCACCGGAAACGGATGACGACAATTGACTCTCGAGGCCGGTTTGCACCCCGACAATGGCCGACGACAACGACGACCACGCGCCACCCAAGCCTCGAACTGCGTGTGGCGGCCTCCTTCCTTCGAAGAGACAACCGTGATGGCTTCGGTGCGAGCCTCGCGTCCGCTGTCGCGAGACGCGCAGCAGCCTAAGATGATCGTCAATGGAAACACGCCTGTGCCGGGGCAAGATCACGAACGAGAGAAACGTCCGAATGGAACAATGCATCGAACAACGTCTTCACCGATGATGCCCGCATTCATGGTCTCGGCTCCAGGCAAGGTCATTGTGTTCGGTGAACATGCGGTGGTCCATGGCAAGGTGTGTATCTAGTGTCAATCGCATCCAGATCAATGTATAACGAGATGCAACAGGCGGCAATGGCAGCAGCTATCTCGCTACGGTCCTATCTCCTGGTAACAGCGTTGTCCAAGTCTCGTCGAACAGTCTCGCTGAGATTTCCCGACATCTCACTCGTGCATACCTGGGAGATTGATGCGCTGCCGTGGTCCGTCTTCTCTCATCCGGACAAGAAAAAGTTGTATTATGATCTGGTGACCTCCTTGGATCCGGACCTGGTGGCAGCGATCGAGCCACACGTGTCAAACATCTCGAAGGGAGAGCGACCGGACATCAGAAGGATACATCAGTCTTCTGCATCTGCGTTTCTCTATCTGTTTTTATCGCTCAGCTCGCAATCCACCTGTGCGTGTATATACACGCTCCGCTCGACGATCCCAATTGGAGCCGGACTGGGCAGCAGCGCGAGCATCAGTGTCTGTTTGAGTACGGCATTGCTTCTGCAGATCCGAGCACTGGCAGGCCCTCATCCAGACCAACCAGGAGACGAGGCCAAGGTCCAGCTGGAACGGATCAATCGATGGGCCTTTGTGGCGGAAATGTGCATCCACGGCAATCCCAGCGGCGTGGACAACACCGTGGCGACCGCAGGGAAAGCGGTGCTGTTTCGACGGGAAGACTACCAGAAGCCTCCCACAGTCATGCCAATACGAGACTTCCCGGAGTTACCGCTGCTGCTGGTTGACACGAAGCTCTCCCGGTCGACAGGGGTCGAGGTGGCCAAAGTCAGCAACCTGATCAAGGCCCACCCGGCGGTCAGCAGCATGCTGCTCGACTCAATCGACAAGGTCACGCAGTCTGCCCATGAGCTGATTGCATCAACACCGCGCGACGGCCATGATGATCGATTCATGCAGCATCTGGGCGACCTCATCCGGATCAATCATGGCCTCCTCGTCTCTCTTGGTGTGTCGCATCCTCGTCTGGAACGAATCCGGGAACTGGTCGACCATGCCGGCATCGGCTGGACGAAATTGACTGGAGCGGGCGGCGGAGGATGCGCCATCACGATGCTCAAGCCAGATGTCGACAGCAGCACATTGAGCACGCTCCTATCCGACCTTGGCGAGGAAGACTTTCAGATCTACCGGACGATCTTAGGCGGCGAAGGCGTAGGTGTGTTGTGGCCCGCGGTGCTGAAGAACGGCAGTGACGAGGATGGTGGCGAGGAGATCGACCAGGACAAGTTTCTCAAAGCGGTCGGTAATGACGGAGTCGAGAGGCTGGTCGGTGTGGGAGACGGGAACAGAGGGGACGGTTGGCAATTTTGGAAGGCATGATCAATCACCGCTCATTGTACCATTATTTACATTAACATCATTGCGATAGATGTATTAGCAAGCATGTTCTCAGCGGCGACGCTAAGCTTAATGTCGAATCCCGAAATCAAGCTTATATCTACAGATACTGTTCGACATCTTTTTGGGTATCTCGTTCAAGGTTGGCCCATTACCATATCGGCAACATTAACCTTTTGTCTGTATCAAACTCACGATGAAGGCAGGCGCTCTCCTCGGTCAAACTGACGGCGTTGAAAGCCGTTCATCACACTGACGATCATCGAAATGCTCCCATCGAACTGACGATGGTATCAACGTCTCCATTTCATCGGACTCACAACGAAGGCAGATACTTTTCTCCGCCGAAAGAATGGCGACGAAAACTGTTTCATCGAACTGACGATGATGGAAGTTCCTCCATTGAGCTGATGACGACCTCAACGTCTCCTCTCCGTCAACCCGACGACGGCGGATGCTTCTCCATCGGGCTGATGGCAGCGGAAGTTCCTGCGTCAGCCTTACGACAACGGCAATGAAACCCCAATCGTCGCTCTGATGACGAAGATTCACTCACACCGACTTTAAACGCATCCACGCGTTTCACCGACAGCTCCGGCAAATGCTGCGGGTCCGCAATATCAGTAAGGAGTCTTTGGATCAGCGTTCCGCTTTCACGATCCCGCCCATTACAGCGGTCAACGGAGGAGCTTCAGACCGGAACGAAAATGCTTCTCTGGGTGGACATGGTCCTATCAACGCCCAGCAAAGAGACCGGAGTAAAGAAAGGGCAAAGTATCAAAGACGCGGCCGCCCTTACCACCATCCGCACCGACCCGGCGGCATTGCGTGCGGTTGTTAGTCTGGACTCGAGCCAGTTGACATGTTACGTTTTGATCAATCCTGTTGACGGAGTCTGCGAAACGAGACTCGCCAACTTGACGAGTGTGTTTTACTTCGCCGAATGTCGGGGCGACGAGATCACGTCGGTCAAAGGCAGAGAGAAGGTCTGGAACCGGATGATCCGAGATCACCTCGCCGATCGTCTTCCGGCTACTGCTGGAGAGGCCGTTGCTGTCCGGGCGTCGCAAGGCGTCATACCTCCACGTATCACGGTTCTTGGAACATCAGTACGGCCAATGAGCTGCAGAGCATTCTGGCTGGCTGCCTTCCTCTTGGGCGACGACGAGCCCCGGTTCTTAGATGAAGCCGTTCGCCTCCTGGAGCAGGTCGACAACGACCTCACATACAAAGCTCCTCAGGACAACCTCGACCTGCACATGCTCTTCGATCTAGAAGTGAGTGACCAAAACAGTTGGCCAGAATCTTGCTGACATGAATACCGCTGTAGCTGCTTTGGCTTGAACTAGAGAGCCGGAGAATGCGTCCGGAAGAGATCATTCTGCTGGCCAAGGTCATTTACGCTGCCTATCTCTTGTTTTCATCGTACTGACAGCGCAGACCGACCTCTTGTCTTTGTCGTACTGATGGCGATGGATGGCTCTTCCATCAAATTGACGACGAGGGTAGTCGCTTCCCCCCTTCAAGCTAACCGCAACGGCAGCCTCTTCGTCAGATTGACGACACCTCTGTCTTCTCTTCATCATCAGACTAATGACGATGGAAGCTTCTTCATCGGACTGACGACATCGTTGGTACGATTGCACCTAGGATAGTCTCGTTGGGCGCCGAGGACCCGACGACGCTGCTCGGGACCCTCGCTGCGAAGGTCAAGGAGATCAGCAAGTGGCCACGAGAGCATAGCAAGGCCTTGAAGGATGCCGCTGGGGACCAGGCCGTGGCGGGAACCATCACGGAAATTTGGGACAAGTTCAGCCGAGTTCTGGATGTTGACCATGCGCAATTATACGCCATGGCAGCGCATCGTGGGAGTGTTGGCCAGACGAGCGCGAGGAACGGGCCCATTGTCGATAGGCCGGACGAACTGGCAAAAATCACTGACCCCCCCTCTTGAACCATTTCAGGAAGTGATGCTGACGACCATCTCGTAGCAGCTCTGGTATCCCGCAACGAGGTATGAAAGCTCAACACCGTCGGTGATGTCGTTGTCGCGGATGTAGCGGACGAAGGAAACAAGGACACCACGCAGGTATGCATGCTCGATCGCGAGACCGGCCGCGCAAATGACCTTGGCCAGCAGAATGATCTCTTCCGGACGCATTCTCCGGCTCTCTAGTTCAAGCCAAAGCAGCTACAGCGATA
>QQTW01001112.1_pt1 | contig 18389 bp, 14 predicted proteins | sample 1904831 | NCBI WGS metagenome assembly QQTW01 (sample SAMN09435610, study PRJNA476489) | Subsurface metagenome, whole genome shotgun sequencing project. | reverse complement strand
ATGAAGATTCTTATGCAGAACATCGGGATGACCCTCTTCACTATCCAGAAGGTAAACGCCCTCGGCGTCGACACCCAGAACCTGCTCGTCAACATGGACTGGCAGCACCTGATCATGAACGGCGAGAACCTCGCAGAGTACGCGGACCTTTTGGCCGCCGAGCGCAAGCTCGGACACCAGCACGGCAACGACGGCTGGGGCACCTTCGACGACGACAACGTGGTCGGCACCAACTTCTTTATGCAGACCCTGGAGCTCGCCCAGACCCTCCAGGACGTCGGCTACGGGACCCAGGGCGAGATCGTCGGCTTCGACCTCTACCCCTACACCGAAGACCAGGTGTCCGCGGTGAGGCGCGCGATCCTCCAGTGGGAGTTCATCTGGGACCTCGCGAAGGGGATAGACCGCGAGGCGCTTCGCGAGGCCAGGACGAACGCCGACGCCCTGGCGGGCCAGAGGGCTGTCTACGCGGCCCTCGGCATGGACGAAGGCTACGAGGCCGAGGTGGTCAGGCGGCGCAAGGAGGCGCGCGAGAGTCGTAGCGGGGCGTGAGCGTGCACCTCGGCCTCGACGTGGGGACGGGCGGGGCGCGGGCCGTCGCGGTGGACGAGGCGGGCGAGATAGTCGCCGAAGCCTCCGCCGGGTACCCGCTCCACAGCCCCAGGCCCGGTTGGACGGAGCAGGACCCGGCGGACTGGTGGGAGGGGGCGAAGACGGCGCTCGGGCGGGTGGCGGGCGAGGTCGGGGGGGACGTGGCCGGCATCGGGCTCACCGGGCAGATGCACGGGTCGGTGTTTCTGGACGCTTCGGACGGGGTGATCCGCCCGGCGCTGCTGTGGAACGACCAGCGGACCGGCCGGCAGTGCGAGGAGATAACGGAATGGGTGGGCGCGGAGCGCCTGATCGAGCTCGCCGGCAACCCCGCCCTCACGGGCTTCCAGGCCCCGAAGGTCGTGTGGCTGAGGGAGGAGGAGCCTGAGAGCTTTGCCCGCGTCGCCCGCGTACTGCTGCCGAAAGACTACGTGAGGCTGCGGCTTACCGGGGAGTACGCCACAGACGTCTCCGACGCGTCGGGCACGCTCTTTCTCGACGTGAAGGGGCGCGACTGGTCCGGGGAGATCCTGGCCGCCCTGGAAGTGCCGCCGGAGTGGATGCCTGAGGTCCACGAGGGCCCGGAGGGCACGGGTACGCTGCGCCGGGAAGTCGCGGAGGAGCTCGGCCTGCCGCCCGGCATCCCCGTCGCGGCCGGCGGCGGGGACAACGCGGCGGCGGCCGTCGGCACCGGCATCGTCCGGCCCGGAGTGGTCGGTTCCTCGGTCGGCACGAGCGGCGTCCTGTTCGCCCACACGGAGGGGTTCACCCCGGACCCTTCGGGCAGGCTGCACGCCTTCTGCCACGCCTTGCCGGGGGCGTACCACCTGATGGCCGTCACGCTCTCTGCGGGCGGCTCGCTCTCCTGGTGGCGCGACACCGTCGGCGGCGATTTCGACGACATGGTCGGGGCCGCCTCGGAGGTGCCGCCGGGCTCGGAGGGGCTCGTCTTTCTGCCGTACCTCTCCGGGGAGCGGACGCCCCACCTCGACCCGGGGGCGAGGGGGGCCTTCTTCGGGCTCACGACGCGCCACGGCATCCCGCACATGACGCGGGCCGTGATGGAGGGCGTGGTCTTCTCGTTGCGGGAGGGGTTGGAGATCATGCGCGGTCTCGGCGTCCCCGTCGAGGACGTGAGGGCGACGGGCGGCGGCGCCAGGAGCGCCCTGTGGCGCGGCCTCCAGGCCGACGTCTACGGGGAACCCGTCCGGCGCACCGCCGCCGACGAGGGTCCTGCCTACGGCGCCGCCCTCCTGGCCGGGGTCGCGGCCGGGACCTACGCGGACGTCGGGGAGGCCTCTTCCGTGGTGCGGCTGCGCGAGGAGGTCACGGAGCCCGACCCGGAGCGCGTGAGAACCTACGGGGAGCACTACGAGGTCTACCGCTCGCTGTACCCGGCGACGAGGGACGCCATGTCCCGGCTCACGCAGCTGGCGTCGGAGTAGAGCGGGGGTCCGGGGCAGGCCCCGACGGCCTCGTATGCTCCGCGGACGGGCGGGCGGTTCGCGGGCGGGTTTGGAACCCGCCCCTGCGGGGTGTGGTGGGCGGTTCGTACCGGTGCTCGTGGTGCTGCGAGGGGTCCCGGACCCGCGTGCTATGATCGTCCGATGCATCGTGACGCGGCAGGTTCGGGTACCGCCCCTGCGGGGGACCCTCTGGAAGAAAAAGCCCTGGATTACCGGCCGGTCCTGCTGGCCGTTGCGGTCGCGACGGCGGGGGTGTTGCCGGCCTTCCTGACGGGCGGGCTGGCAGTCCAGATCCGGGCCGAGATGGGCTTCGGGTCGGCAGCACTCGGGTTGGCGGTCGCGTTGTTCTTCGTCTCGGCGTCGACGGCGTCCGTGGTCATGGGACGGTTCGTGGAGAGGATAGGGGCGCACCGCGGGATGCGGCTGGCGGTCTTCGGGAGCGCGGCCTCGCTTTTGTGCGTCTCGCTCTTTGCCGGGTCGTGGACCGGGCTGGTGGTCTGCCTGGCGTTCGGCGGGTTGGCCAACGCGGTGGCGCACCCCGCGACGCACCTCTCGCTCGCGCGCCAGGTGCCGCCGGGGCGGCAGGGGTACTCGTTCGGGATCAAGCAGGCCGCCATCCCCTCGGCGACCTTGCTGGCCGGCCTCGCGGTGCCCGGCATCGCCCTCACGTTCGGGTGGCGCTGGGCGTTTGCCGGCGGGGCCGTCCTCGCGCTCTGCGTCGCTTTTCTCGTTCCGAGGGAGCGGGTCGGGGGCGTCGAGAAGGTCGCGGAGGCCCGGTCTTCTGACGCCTCCACGGGGCCGCTGGTGCTGCTGGCGGTCGGCATCGGGCTCGGCTCGGCGGCGGCGACGCCTCTGGGGGCGTTCGTCGTGGAGTCTTCGGTGGCGACGGGGTTCGGGGTGGGCACGGCAGGCCTCCTGCTGGCGCTCGGGAGTGCTGCGAGCATCGTCGTGCGCGTGCTCTTCGGGCGGCTGGCCGACGGGATGGGGGGCGGGCGGCTGCTGCTCGTCGGGGGGATGCTCGGGGCCGGCGTGGCGGGATTCGTCATGCTCGCGACCGGCTCCCCGGCGCTCGTGGTGCCAGGCGTCCTGCTCGCGTTCGCGGCCGGGTGGGGCTGGCCCGGCCTCTTCAACTTCGCCGTCGTCAAGACGAGCCCGGGGGCGCCCGCCGCGGCGACCGGCGTCACGCAGACAGGGGCGTCGGGCGGGGCTGCGGTGGGGCCGATCCTCTTCGGCCTCGTGGTGGAGGCCGCCGGGTACGGGACGGCGTGGCTCTCTTCGGGCGTCCTCGCGCTCGCGGCGCTCGTGACGATCCTTTTCGGGAGGCGCATGGTCCTGCGCGGCCGGTCGGCCCCTCAAGCGCCCTTTACAAACGCTCGCGAAAACGGGTAACGTGGCCCGCATGAAGTCCATCTTGCGCAACGAGAGCCCGCTCGCCTTCGGGGCCGTCCTGGTGATGGCTTTCGTAGGGCTGGTGGCTGGGGTGTGGGGGAGGGTGTGGAGCCTCGGCTTCCCGCCGCAGAAGATGTGGGACGAGATCTACTTCCCCGTCATGGCGAACAAGTACCTGCGGGGCGTCGAGTTCTTCGACCTCCACCCGCCCTTGGGCAAGTTCATCATCGCCTGGAGCATCGCCCTCTTCGGCAACACGCCCTTCGCCTGGCGCCTGACGCCGGCGATCTTCGGCTGCGCCCTGATAGCGCTCGCTGGCGCCGTCGGCTGGTACCTGTTCAAAGAGCGGGTGGCCGTGCCGCTCGTCGTGCTCCTGTTCGCGGGGGAGACCATACTCATCGTCCACTCCAGGACGGGTGTTATGGACATCTTCCTCGTCTTCTTCGTGATGGCTACCTTCCTGGTCGCGCTGTGGGCCAGGGAGTACGGGCACGCCCTGCTGACGGCGGTGCTGCTCGGGCTCGCCATAAGCGTCAAGTGGGCCGCGTTCCCGGTCGCGATCCCCGTCGGGTACGTGCTCTGGAGGAAGGGGCTGCTAAAGCCCTTCGTGGCGAGCCTGTGGGTCTCCGTGTTCATCTACTTGGCGCTCGTGTATGTGGAGCGGCTCATCATCGTCACGTCCAACCCCTTCCAGGCCTGGGTTGAGGTGTGGGGTTGGCACCTCCAGGCCGCGGACAAGATCGACGCCGCCATACCCCACTCGTGGGGCTCGCCGTGGTGGAGCTGGCCCGTGATGCTGCGCCCGATCCGCTACGAGTACCTGGTCGACGCCGACGCGCGGCTCAGGGTCGTCCTCGCCATCGGCAACCCGCTGGTGTGGTGGTCGAGCACCCTCGCCGTCCTCGCCGGCCTCTTCGAGCTGGCCCGGCGGGCGATCTCGCGGCGCTTCGACCTCGACGATCCCCTCGTCCCGATAATCCTCGGTTACGTGGTCATGCTCCTGCCCTGGGTCCCGGGCACCCGCGTCCCGTACATCTACAACTACCTGCCGATCTACGCCTTCGCCCTGTTGGCGCTCGCCTACTGGCTGGTCAGGATCTGGCGCGGCCCGCGCCTCGGGCCCTGGCTCGTCGTGGCCTTCGCCGCCCTCGCCCTCGCCACGACCCTGTACTACCTCCCCCTGGCCACCACCCTCCCGATAGACCAGGACGCCCTGATGCGCCGCATCCTCTTCGACTCGTGGTTCTACCAGGAGGCCCCCGTGCCCGGCAGCGGCTGCACGCCGCCGGACCCCGCGCCACGCTGCTCCTAGGCTTCGGGCTTCAGGGGCTCTTCACCGAGGCTGGTGCTCTCCAGGAACCGCGCCATCGTGTCGAAGCCCGTTCGGTCGAGAACACCCCGGCCATGGGCGGCCTCGTCTCTGCGATGGACGATCGCTTTGCGGATCTAAGCTTCTTCTATGCCGTCCCCGGGTCGGATGGGGCCAGCCTGCACCACCCTGGCGCAGATGCCGCCGCGGCTCCTGAGCGCCCGCGTCATGCCCCGTTCGCTCAGGTCCTGGACGTGTTTGCATGGGGGCCTCGACCTGTCGTACTCGAGGACCACCTCCCCGACCCTGAACCTCTTGCCACGCAACCCCAGGAGGTCTACGCCGCGGGTGACGATGTTGCGGCGGTGCTGGCCCGACCTTATGTCGAGGCCCTGGGCTTCGATCTCGTCGAGGTGCTCGCCCTCGATCAGGGTCACCTGGCAGACGTCCCCGTACTGCACCCAGAACCCCGTCCCCTCGCAGTAGCGGTCCCCCTTGATGCCGCACCCCTCCACCGTCTCCACCTCTTGCACGCTCTCCATCGCCGCGCTGCCCTCGCCGGTGACGAAGATCTCCTCCACCCTGCCGCCCATTTCGAACTCCTATCCGACTTCTGTCCTGCAACCGTCAGAGGTTAGCAGCTAGTCTCCCTCGTCGGCGCGCCCGTACCCGCCCCCTCCCGGCGTCTCGACGGTGACGACGTCTCCTTCTTGCAGCTCTTGGCTCGTCTTGGGCGGGAGTTCCTCGCCGTTGAGGAGGTTCCGGCCGCGTCTGCCCGGTTCCCCGCCCTCGACGCCTCCGGGGGCGTGGCGGCGGCGGTCGGTTAGGAGGGAGAGGCTGGCGGGTTCGAGGACCTCTATGGAGCGGACGACGCCGTCGCCGCCGCGGTGTTCGCCCGCGCCGCCGGAGCCGTAGAGGAGCTCGTAGCGCGTCACGCGCATGGGGTACTCAAGCTCGAAGGCCTCGACGGGGGTGTTGAGGGTGTTGGACATGCCCACGTGGACGCCGGAGGGGCCGGGGCCGCGGGAGGAGGCGCCCTGGCCGCCGCCGATGGTCTCGTAGTAGGTCCAGTTGCTGGCCTCGCCCGAGCCGCCGATGATCGTGTTGTTCATCGTGCCCTGGCCCTGGGCCGGTATCTTCCCGGGGGCGAAGCCCGAGAGCGCCGCGAGCACCGTGTCGGCGATGCGGTTGGAGGTCTCGACGTTGCCGGCGACGACCGCGGCCGGGTACGCCGCGTTGACGAGGCTGCCCTCCGGGGCCCGTATTTCGAGGGGGGCGTAGGTGCCGGCGTTGGCCGGGACGTCCTTCGGTAGCAGGACGCGCAGGGCGAAGAAGCACGCCGAGCGGGTGACGGGCAGCGGGCAGTTTATGTTGCCCCGCACCTGGTCCGCCGTGCCCGAGAAGTCTACGGTCATCTCGTCGCCCTCCACACGGACGGTCGCCCTCACCGGTATGTCCTCGTCCGTCGAGCCGTCGCCCTCCATGAAGTCTTCGGCGGAATGCTCGCCGTCGGGGAGGTCCTTTATGGCCTCGCGGGCGCGTCTCTCGGCGTAGAGGACCACCTCCTCGAAGGCGGCGAGGACCGTGTCCCTGCCGCGGCGTTCGATCAGCTCCTCCACCCGCCCTTCGGCTATGTTGTTCGCGGCGATCTGGGCGCGGAGGTCGCCGCGTCTGAGCCCCGGTGTCCGGACGTTGGCGAGCAGGAGGTCGAGGACGTCGGGGACGTACTCGCCGTCGCGGACGAGGCGGACCGGGGGGATGATGATGCCCTCCTGGAAGATCTCGCGCGAGTCCGATGGCATCGAGCCGGGCCGCATCCCGCCCACGTCCGAGTGGTGCGCCCTCGTGACCGCGTAGCCGACGATATCCCCCCCGTGGGCGATGGGAGAGACGAGGGTGATGTCCGGCAGGTGCGTGCCGCCGGAGTACGGGTCGTTGATGGCGAAGACGTCGCCGGGATGCGGGTTGCGGCCCATGACCGCCCTCACGGCCTCGGGCATGGCGCCGAGGTGGACGGGGATGTGCTCGGCCTGGGCCACCATGCTGCCGCGGGCGTCGAAGAGGGCCGTGGAGCAGTCGCGGCGCTCCTTTATGTTCGAGGAGTAGGCGCCCCGGATCAGGACGGCGCCCATCTCCTCCGCTATCCCCGAGAGCGCGCTCGCCAGCACAGAAAGGGTTACCGGATCCAACCTCTCCCTACCCATCTTCTCTCTCCAGCACCAGGTTCCCGACGCCGTCAACGGCACCCCTCCATCCCGGCCGCACGACGCACGTGGCCTCCTTGAACTCCACGATGGCGGGCCCCTCCACTTCGGAGCCTCTGCCCATCTCTTCGCGAACAAAGACCGGGACCTCCCGCCACTCCCCGTCGAAGTTCGCCTCCCGCCGACCGGCCTCGGCCTCCCCGGATGGCCCCGGCTCGTCGAGCTTGGGCTTCGCGACCGGGACGGTCGCGACGAGGCGCAGGTTGACCAGCTCGACGGGCTCGTCCTCCATCCTGTATCCGTAGCGCCCCTCGTGCGCGGCGTGGAACCGGGTCTCCAGCTCTTCCGGAACGTCCGCGTCCACGGTAAGCTCGAAGGACTGGCCCGCGTAGCGCAGGTCCGCGCGGCGGTGGTGCTCCGGGCCTTCTAGGTCGTCTTCGGCCGCGGCCTCCATCTGCCCGTACCGGGCCTCGAACCCTTCCGCTTCCACGTCGTCTAGCGGGACGAGGTAGGGCCGGACGTAGTCGCGGCGGAGGTCGCTGATGGCGAGGCCGAGGGCAGAGAGCACGCCGCCGGCCCGGGGGACGAGGACGGTCTCCATGCCGAGCTCTTCGGCCAGAGAGCAGGCGTGCATCCCGCCGGCCCCGCCGAAGGCGAGCAGGGCGAACTCCCTCGGGTCGAGCCCCCGCTCCACGCTTATGACGCGCAGGGCGCGCACCATCTCGGCGTTCGCCACGCGCACGATGCCGAGGGCCGCCTCCTCGGCGTCGAGGCCGAGCCCCTTGCCCAGGGAGGCGAGCGCTCCCTCCGAAAGTTCGCGATCAAGCACGACCTCGCCGCCGAGCTCGGCGCCGTCGGCGAGGTAGCCCAGAGCGAGGTTGGCGTCGGTGACGGTCGGCTCCTCGCCGCCCTTGCCGTAGCCCGCCGGGCCCGGCTCCGCGCCAGCCGAGTGGGGCCCGACGCGTAAAGCCCCGCCCGCGTCCGCCCACGCCACCGAGCCGCCGCCGGCGCTCACCGTGTGGACGTCGACCATCGGGAGCTTTATGGGGACGCCCGCGACCACCGTCTCCGTCGTCGTCTGTGCCTCCCCCCGTATGATGGGCGCCACGTCCGTGCTCGTACCGCCCATGTCGAAGGTGAGCAGGTCGTCGTAGCCGCCGAGGGAACCGACGTGGGCGGCCCCGACCACCCCGCCTGCCGGGCCCGACAGCACGCACCCGGCCGCGTCCGCCGCCGCGTCCTCCACCGGCACGACCCCGCCGGACGACTGCATGATGAGCGGCGCCGGAACGCCCGCCGCATCGGCCTTGTCCGCCAGATTCTTCAGGTACGCCGCGAGCTTTGGCCCCAGATATGCGTCGGCCGCCGTCGTGGAGAACCGCTCGTACTCCCGGAACTCGGGCAGGACCTCGCTGGAGAGCGAGACGTGGACGCCCGGCAGGGCCTCGCGCAAAGCCTCCCCGACCCGCCTCTCGTGCTCCGGGTGGGCGAAGGCGAAGAGCAGGCAGACGGCGACCGCCTGCACGTCGGCTTCTTTGAGGGCTTCGACCGTGCTCTGCAGGCTATCTTCGTCCAGGGGCCGTATCTCGCCGTCCGGTCCCATGCGTTCCTCTACAGTAAAGCGCAGGTCGCGCGGCACCAGCGGCGGCGGGCGGTCCATGGCGAGGTCGTACAACGAGGCGCGGTTCTGGCGGGCGATCTCGAGCACGTCCCTGAAGCCCTCCGTGGCGACGAGCGCCGTCCTGGCGCCCCGGCGTTCGAGCAGGGCGTTCGTCGCCACGGTCATGCCGTGGGCGAGGGCCGCGACGGAGGCGGTTTCTACCTCGGCAGCCTGTATCGCGTTCATCACGCCCTCGGACTGGTCGCGGGGGGTGGAGGGGACTTTTGCCGTGACGAGCTTGCCCTCCGCGAGCGCCACCAGGTCCGTGAAGGTGCCGCCGACGTCCACGCCGAGGCGGGTGCCGATCACGGGATCACCCGTCGCGGACCGTTGCCGCGCTTCGATCCGCCCGCGGTGTGGCCTTTCAATCTTGCAGGAGGCCTTTACTACGGGCCTCCTCCAGATCGAAGTTGCCCGCGGGGTCTTCCCTGGTGGGCATCATGGATAGCAAGGGGATCAGGCTTCCCTGGGCCACCTCGTAGACGCGCCAGAGTTCCGGGACGGGGTCTGCATGGTCGTCGACGCGCAGGTCGAGGTAGGGGTATGCTTCCGTGTCCACCACCTTCACCGCCGCCGACTGGCGCCCGCGTTTGTCGCCGCCGGCGTCCTGGCCGGCTTGTAGCGCCTGGAGAAGGCGTTCCACGAGGGGGGCGTCTACCGTACCTTCGAAGCTCCGGGCCATGGATGTCAGGGTCTCCTCTCCCACGAGCATGTTGCCGGCCACGGCGAAGTTCTCTCCGGTGTGGTGGCCGCGCCAGGTGTCCGATTCCTCGCCGGTGTGGGCCACGGCGTTGCCCCACCGGTCGACCACGGCGAACTGCCGCTTGGCCGGGTCGGGGTCTCGTTCCAGAAGAACGTTCTTTACCTCCTCGGCCTCTCTGCCCTCTTCCAGGAGATCCAGGCCCCAGATCCCCAGGTAGGGGTTCACGAAAGACTGGGTCGCCACGGCGCCGGTACCCGCGCGGGCGAAGGGGCACAGCATACCGACGGCGGCCACCTTCGTGGAGACGGCGACCCCGAACTGGCCGGTGCGTTCGCAGCGCGCCGTTATGGAGAAGGTGTTGAGCTTGACCACGTGGCTTCCCTCCTTTACCAGACCTGCTTGTTCTTGAACTCGTAGATAAAGTACCCGACCAACAACACCAGCAGGACCACCGAGCCGATGACGCCGGCCAACACCACGGTCGTAAAGAGCCACTCCGGCGCGATCATTGCGTACCCTCCTCCCTGTGCCTGCCGTAGTTTTGCAGGATCCTCCAGTCGTACGATTCCCTCGTAACGAGGCTCACCCCCACGCAGAGCAGGAGGGAGACCCACCCGCTGGCGACTATGCCTTGCAGAGACCCGACAGTAAAGTACACGATGTAGCCTACCACCGGAGAGACGAGGCCCGCGAGCAACGCCGCCGTGCGCGTGGTCCTCTTCCAGAAGAGCCCCAGGGTGATGGGATAGATGAACGCGGCGTTTATCACGCCTATAAAGATCAGCATCTGCAGCATCGAGGTGAACTGCGGCAGCGTGAGGAGCAGCCCGATGATGCCCACGACCACCGTGATGATCGCCCCGTAGCGCTTCTGCTGCCGGTCGCCGAGGTTCGGGCGAACCCTAGGCACGAGGTCGTTGAGTATCACGGAGGAGAAGGCGTTGAGCGAGGCGGCGGCCGTGGAGAGGATCGCCGACCACACGACCACGAGGAACATGTAACTCGCGAAGCTGCCGCCGAAACGCTCGGCCACGAGCGGGGCCACCTGGTTGACCTGCTCCGGCTCGATGCCCTCGGCCAGCGCGACGAACGCCAGCGTGCTGACCGCTATCGGCACGAAGGCCCACCCTACGCCCGAGAGGAGGAAAGCCGGGAGCAACTTGTCCTGGCGTACCGCGTACGCCCTCTGCCAGAAGGTGTTGTCCATGAAGACCTCGCCGATCCCGAACATGGCGCCCCCGAACATGAAGAGCAGGCCGGCGGGGAGCGTGAGGCTCAGCAGGTCCGGGTTGTTCTCCAGCATGCCCTGATAGACGGAGGAGGCGCCCTGCTTGAAAAACACGTAGGGCACGACGCCGGCGACGGCGACCAGGATCAGGATGATCTGGAAGAAGGCCACCCCCGTCACCGACTGGAACCCGCCGAGCATGCTGTAGGCGATGACGATGACGAAGCTCAGGACGACCGCCAGGAGGTAGGGTATGCCGAAGACCTGCTCCAGTATGACCCCGCCCCCGATACCCTGGGTAATGAGTATGCCGAACACGTAGATCAGCAAGAAGAACAGGAACACGAAGTAGTTGACCTGGCCGAAGCGCGCCACGTAGAAATCCCCGACGGTCCTGCCGTGCGGTATGACCTCGTGGATGCGTTTGGCCAGGGGCGCGAAGAGCGCCACGGCTATGCCCCCGAGAAACCCGTAGCCCACGGCCCCGAGGATGCCGGTGGTGTACGCGGCCTCCGGGGCGGCGAGCGTGGTGTTGCCGGTGATCCAGAATGCCAGCAGCGATGCCGAGCCCATGGCCACCCCGAGACGCCCCGTCCCAAGGATGAACTGGTCGGCGGTCTTTACCGCCCGCGAGAGGTAGAACCCCACGGCGATAAAGAGTACCCCGAGGCCGAGTATGATGGCGACGTTGACGGCCAGCATCTCGATCTACCCTTCTCTCCGGTCGTCTCGTCCGTAGAGCCCCACGTAAGGCCCCACCACGAGGACGACCAGCACCACCAACTGCAGTATCGCCGCCGCTATCCAGAACGCCACTCTTCTCTCCTTCCCGCTAGCTTGCCGACCGTCCGGACACGGCTTTCGCGCCCTGGCCCCGCGCCTCCTCCACCGCGGCCTCGATGGCGATCTTCAGGGCCTCCGCCATCATCTCCAGCGGCAGGCTCGGCATCGCCGGCCTCTCCACGGCCATCTCCGTCGAGGCCGGAAAGTGGACGAACCCCGCGACCGTGGGCGCGCCGCTACGCCTCACGTGGTCCAGAAGCCCGTAGAGGGTGTTGTTGCAGATGTAGGTTCCCGCGCTGTTGGAGACGAAGGCCGGAATCCCGGCGGCCTTGAGGTTGTCCACGATCCTGCGGTACGGCAGCAGCGAGAAGAGGGCGTCGGGACCTTCGGGGTTGACGGGCTCGTCCACGGGCGACTCGCCCTTGTTGTCGGGTATGGGATCCTCGGCCATGGTGTCCTTGGCGTTTACGCCGACCCTCTCCGGCGTCACCGCCGTCCGGCCCGGGTAGAGCCCGCAGGAGACGACGACGTCGGGCGAGACGCGCCCGACCTCCTCCAGAAGCCTCTCCACGCACTCGTCGTAGTTGACGGGAAGCAAGACGGAGTGGACCTCCACCCCTTCCAGGTCGAAGCCCTTCGCCTCCTCGACCAGGATCTGCGTCGGGTTTGTGGACATCTCTCCGTAGGGCTCGAAGCCCGAGACCAGCACCTTCATCGTCACCTCACTTGCTCCTTCTCAACGCGAATATCGGCAGCACCAGGACCATCGCCACGCATCCGACGAAGGCATACGCGTAGAGCGGGTATATCGTCGCACCCGGGAGCACCCAGGCGGCGTCGTCGAACACGGTGGCCAGAAGGTAGAGCCCGGCGTAGATGGCGGCGGCCACGGAGGCCCCGATCGCGGCCTTCGTCCCGAGGTCGTCTTCGACCGGCGCGCGACGGCCCTCCTCGTCGACCTCCCGCCCGCGTCCGGCGAGAGAGAGCCCCACGAGCACCACCACGGATACGAGCAAGGCCACCAGGTTCGCCAGGGGACCCTGGCCGAGGAACAGCAGCCCGCCGCCGATCCCGAGGCTGAGGAGTATGGACCAGAAGGCCCCGCTCGACGTCGTGCCGGACCAGACGAGCCCCAGGTAGAGGGGGAAGATGAGGGCTATGTTCACGGCGCTGTTGAGCACCAGGAGGCCCAGGATGCTCTCGAACGCCAGGGCGCCCACCACCCCGATCAACCCGAGCCCTATCTGCAGCGCGAAGCTGAGGTACAGGTTCTGCCGCCGGGTCAGGGAGAGGGAGAAGTAGTTGTCCAGGATGTCAACCTGCACGATGGAGGCGACGTTGTTTATGGAGGCGTCTCCGGAAGAGAAGACCAGCGCGAGGCCCCCGAGCAGGAAGAGGACCGCGGCCCACGTCGGGAAGAGGTCGACCACCAGCCGGGTCGCCGCGGAGCTGGGGTTTATGTCGGAGAGGAGGCGGAAAGCGGCCATCCCCATGAGGCCGGAGCCGACGGCGAAGGGCATCCAGGCCACCGGGAACCACCAGACCGCCCGGGTCGCGGCCCTGGTGCTCCCGGCCGCGAAGATCCTCTGCCAGATGACCGGCGAGGCTACGGTGAGCGCGGTCAGCGCCAGGAAGAAATCGAGCATGCCGAGCGGTCCCCACTCGAAAAAATCGAGCCTGTTGGCGGGTATCTGGGCTACAAAGTTGCCGAGGCCCACCTCCCTGGCCGTGAGGACGAGCGCGACGACGACCCCGGCGCCGGCCAAGGCGAGCTGGTAGACGTGGGAACGTACCGTGGCCTCGAAGCCGCCGAGGGCCGTGTAGAGGATGAGCACCACGCCGCCGACGACGATGGCCGTGTTCTGGCCTATGTTGAGAAGGGAAGAGAGGACGATCCCGACGCCGAGGATCACGGAGATTATGTAGAGGACGCTCGAGAGGAGGACGGTGACCAGGGCCACCAGCCGGCTCTTCGGATCGTAGCGCCGGCCTACGTACTCGACCATCGTCACCCCGTCGGGCATCGAGTTCCTTATCCTGGCGATCAAGTTCACCGGCCAGACGAAGAACAGGAGCGGTAACCCCACCCCGAGGGCATACCATACCGGGCCCGACAGCCCGTACGTGAAGCCGCTCTCGGCGGCGGCCAGCAAGGTGTAGTTGCTCGCCCAGGCGGCCACAAGCGTCGCGACCAGAGCGCCCGCTCCGAAAGACCGGCTGCCAACGTAAGCGCTCTCTTCGGACTCGCCGCCCTGCCGGTAGTTGATGATGAAGCTGTACAGGCACCAGCCGATGAGGACCGCAAAGTAGATTCCAACTACAACCGCTACACCCGTACGCATGCTGAAACGCCTCTCTTCGACCGCCTGCAAGGTGCCCGGTCCCGGAAAACGGCTGCCTCAAGATCACCCTGTCTTCGCCACCCACCCGACCGAACGATTCGCATTCTAACCACGTAATGGAACGACTGCTATATGCAAAGAGACGAAAATAACCGGAAATTTTTGGTGTTTCGGATAACACATCGATTGGTTACCGGCGTCCGCTTCGGGGTGTTACCCGGGGCGCAGGCCCACGATCATCAGCGCGATCTTGACGGTCAGGAGGTCGTTCAGGTCGCTCAGGTCCAGGTCGAGCAGTTCGGAGGCGCGTTTGAGACGGTACTTCACGGTGTTGGGGTGTACGTGCAGGGACTCTGCCGTCCGCGTCGGGCTGAGCCTGTTGTCCAGGTAGGCTCGGAGGGTGAGCAGTAGAACGTCCCGGGTGTTCGGATCCTGCGCCATAAGCGGGCGCAGCGTCCCACGGGCAAAGTCCATCGTGGCGCCCTTGTCGGCCCCGTGGAGAAGCAGGCCGAAGGCTTGCCAGTCGTCGTAGACGATCGTGCGGTTCTGCATACCCAGGTTCTCCGCGAGGTCAAGCAAGGTTCGCGTGTCCCCGTAGCGGGTCGCCAGGTCCTCCACCCTGGCGCACCAGGCGCTCACCCCGACAGAGACGTCCAGGTTCGGAAACTCCTCCCTTACGGCCCTCAAGAGCCTCGCCCCGGTCCGGTGCGGGGACTCGGCCTGCCGCCGCGACAACAGGAGCGTCAGGTGGTCCCCTTCCGCCCCGGCCGCCCCGGGCTCGGCGCCCAGAAAGCCCTTGGCCAGGTAGAGCAGACGGACTTTGACGTGATCCGCCGGCGAGCCGTAACGGACGGCGAAGATCCTGAAGGGGCCCTGGTGGAAATCGAGGCCGAGACGGACGCCCCTCTCGTGAAGCCGTGGCGCGTCCCGGAAGCGGCCCGAGAGGAGATCCGATAGCAGGTCGCCTCTGATCCTATCCTCGGCCTCCTGGGCCGTCCGTTGCCGGATCGTGTAGAGCGCGTATGCGGTGGCGGCCTGCTCCAGCGTTCTCTGGAAAAACTCTCTCTCGGTCCCGGCCTCCAGCGGTGCGGAGAGGTACCCGCTTCCGGGCCCCCCCAGGTCCAGGAGCACCACGAGCACGCTGCGCCCGGGGCAAACTTCCATATCCAGGGTGCCCGTGGGCCTGCCCTTCCCCGGTTCCAGAGAGAGCCGCTCCAGCTCCTGGCGGGCCGTACCGTCCCGGACGATTCCCTGGTAGTCATCCGGGGTACCGGCGCGGGAGAGGACGCGCAGTTCCTCGTCCTGCAAGACCACCGCCGTGCCGAGAAGCTCGGAGAGGGTGGCGGTGATATCGTCCAGCGGGCGGTTCTCCAGGAGCAGCGAGATCAGGGTGTCGTGCGCGTGCTCGGAGCGCTGCAACCGCTCGTGTTGGGCGACGACGTGACGGTTCGTGGTGTCGAGTTGCTCGATGGTGATGCGCTGGTCTTCTATGAGGCGGGCGATGCCGACCGCAGAGGCGGCCTGCTCGGCGACGACCGCGAGGGCTTCGACCTGGTCCTCCGTGTACTCGCGGGGCTCGTCGTAGCAGTTCAGGACGCCGATGACGTCGCCCCGGAAGACCAGGGGCAACGCCACTATGGATTTGTATCCCGCCTCCAGCGCCGCCGCCCGCCACGCCACGAACCTCTGGTCGGCCGTAATGTCGGGGGCGTAGACCGGCATCCCCGTCCGGTAGGCCTGGGCGGTGACCGAGCGCGCCGCCGGTCCTTCGCCCTCCGTGCGCTGTACGAGCTCCGCGTTCAAGGCCCGCACGTACTCCGCGCTCAAGCCGAACGAGCCCTCGATAAGCAACTTCCCACGATCTTCGTCGGCGAGCAGCACCGCGCAGTACTTGTGCCCCATGGTCTGGGACACTTTCTCCGCTATAAGGTCGAGCGTCTCCGGGAGGGGTTGTCCCAGGTTGAGCGCCCGGGAGATGGCCGTGAACGCCCGCAACAGGTCCTTGCCGCCCGCCGCGCCGCCGAGATCCTCGGCAATCGGCAGCCGGGAGAGATCGACCGGCGGGCCCGCGGCACCTTCGCTCGTACGCCTGCGACGGGCGCTTTTCAGCTTCCGCTCCCCTCCTCGATACCCCTCCCGGCCGCTTCCGGGTCGCTGCGAAGTCTTCTCCCCTGGCTTGCCGGCTGGCGGGCCGAGCGATCCTGGCGGCCCCGTTCGAAGCCTCCGTCCTGGATACGACGCCGGATCGTCGCGAGTACCCGCCCGTTCATAGCCGTTGCCTCTCCGAACGCAAAGCGTCCCTCATCTCTCCGCTAGAGAATTATATGCCCGTCCCGTGTCCCGCGCCCCCGTTGACGCGGGTTCTCCCTCCGTCCACACTTCGGGCCGTGATGGGGGAGTGTCTCGACGGGGGAGGTTTCGCGTGAGGTCGGACGACAACACGCTCGTCTTCGACCTGGAGCAGCCACGCACCATGGGGATGCCGATCCACCCCGCCCACCGCCAGGCCGGCTACTCCTACCTGCTGCACCGCCGCCACGAGGACGAGTACCGCCCGGAGGAGTCGGGCCCGCGCACCGGCGCGGCAGGCATCCTCGTCTGCGGCGAGCACACCGGCACCCACATCGACGCCCTCTGCCACCAGGCCGACGCCCTGACCCTCTGCGGCGGCGTCCCGGTCTCTGAGGTCCAGACCTCCCGCGGGTTCACCGAGCACGGCGTCGAGAAGGTGCCCCCGATCGTGGCCCCCGGCGTCCTCCTGGACGTGGCCGCCTTCGAGGGGGTCGAGGCGCTGGAGCCGGGTCATGTCGTCACGGCCGCCGACCTCGCGGCGTGCTGCGAACGTCAGGGGGTCGAGGTCTCGCCCGGGAGCGTGGCGCTCGTGCGGACCGGCAACGGGCGGTTCTGGGACGACGAGGAACGGTACCTCGCGGGGTCCGGCATGGACGCGGGGGCCTCGCGCTGGCTCGCGGACAGGGGCGTGGTCGCCGTGGGGGCCGACAACATGGCCTGGGACGTTCAGGGGTTGCGCGACCCGGAGCTCGGGTGCCTGATGCCGGGGCACCTGATCCTGCTTGCCCGCCGCGGCGTCTACATCGTGGAGAACCTGGCCCTCGAAGAGCTCGCCAGCGCGGGACACCACGAGTTCGAGTTCGTCTGCCTGCCCCTGAAGCTCGTCGGCGCCACGGGCTCCCCGGTGAGGCCCATGGCGCGCGTCGCCAGCGGCTAGAAGCTCAAGCCCGCGACGAGGCCTCCAGCAGACGCACCAGTAGCTCCAGCCGCTCGACCTCAAGCCGCGCCTCGTAGTGGGCCAGCTCCGCCCCCCGCTTCGCGGACACGAGTTCCGCGTGCCCCGGCGTGTCCAGGATGCCCTCAAGGTAGAGCGAGGCCGTGCGCTCGTTCTTGGCTTCCAGCAGGGTATCGGCGTTCTCGACCTTCGCCTTTCGCTCGTGGTCCGAGAGCCCGTCCGTCGCCGCCACGAGCTCGCGACGGGTGGCGGCCAGGCGTTCGTAGGCGCGTGAGATCTCCCCGGCCAACCCTTCCGCGTCCAACCTCATCCCATCCACAGGACCCTCCTCCGAAAACCTGCCCAGCCGGAACGCATCTTATGGGATCTCGCCCACCGCGCAAGACCTTCCGCAAACCGCACCGTCGGCGGCCAGCGTTGACACCTGGCGGTGGAGCCTCCTAACCCCAACCTTCCAAAGCATCGTGTTGCCCGAGGGTCGGCGGGGGGCGCCTTACCGGTAGCCGCTCCCCGTCCACCAGCACGGGCGAGGCGAGCATACGGAGCATCCCCGCCGCGGGATGCTCGACGTCCTGCAACACGCCCGAGCCAAGGACGTGCTCGTCTTCGAATACGTCGGACAGGGCGTTGACCGGGCCGCACGGGACGCCGGCGTCCCTCACCTTCTCGACCCACTCGTCCGCCGGCCGCTCGGAGATCCGTTCCCGCAGAACCGCGACCAGCTCTTGCCTGTTCGCGACCCGGTCGGGGTTCGTGGCGTAGCGGTCGTCGTCCGCGAGGTCCGGGAGCCCGAGGGCCCCGCACAGCCGCCCGAACTGGGCGTCGTTGCCGACGGCGACGGCTATCTGTCTGTCGGAGGCGTCGAAGGTCTGGTAGGGGACGATGGTCGGGTGGCCGTTGCCCAGGCGTCCCCTGTCCTCGCCGGTGACGAGGAACCCCTGCCCGCGGTTGGCGAGCCACGAGAGCGTCGACTCGAAGAGGGGGACCTCGACGCGGCATCCCTCGCCCGTCTGCGCGCGGCGGCTGAGGGCGGCCAGTATCGCCGTGGCCGCGTGCAGGCCGCACACGATGTCCGCTATGGCCACGCCTACCTTCGTCGGTTCGCCGTCGGGCTCGGGGAAACCGGTGATGCCCATGATGCCGGCGCGCGCCTGCACCAGGAAGTCGTAGCCCGGACGGTTCTCGTCGGGCCCGGGCCCGAACCCCGTGATGGAGCAGTAGACGAGACCTGGGTTGGCCTCCTTGAGCGCCTCGTAGCCGAGGCCCATGCCCTCCAGGGCGCCGCGCTTCCAGTTCTCGATCAGCACGTCCGCCCCGGCCGCGAGGCGCGTGACCTTTTCCAATCCCTCTTCGGACTTCATGTCCACCCCGACGGACCTCTTGTTGCGGTTGATCGAGAGGAAATACGCCGACTCCCCGCCGGCGAACGGGGGTCCCCAGTGGCGGGTGTCGTCGCCGCGCTCGGGG
>QQTW01001111.1_pt1 | contig 18401 bp, 11 predicted proteins | sample 1904831 | NCBI WGS metagenome assembly QQTW01 (sample SAMN09435610, study PRJNA476489) | Subsurface metagenome, whole genome shotgun sequencing project. | reverse complement strand
CGACGATTTCCTAAATTCGCTCTTTGTACTGGTGCAGTATGTATTGAATACGGTGCACACAGAGAGAATGGCAATGGACCTCACGGGGGAGACCCCCGCGGACCCCCCTTCCTGCGATTTGAGCCTGCGATTTAAGCCTGAAGTATGAGCCTGAAGTAAAGGATAGTTGTATAACGCGTGGATAACGCGTCGTGTTATTATGGAGATCTAACACCTTCCCTAAAAAGGTAACCACCTTACTAAATCGCGTAATGACACTCATATCTTATCTCCTTTGTTTTGGTTTTTGTGCTACTATATCATAATCATAGAAGCTCAGCTAACGCTTCGCTTCAATAATATTTTATCTCTTAATTCAATCCGCGGCGATAGTATTGTGGAAGGATTAATATAGGATATATATTGGGGGTGCTACTACGATTAAGTCTTCAGGTTGTGGGAGTCTTTAGGAGAACGTAGAGGAGTATAGTAATTCTAGATAGCCTAGACTAACATTGAATAGCTCTAGTAGCCTAAGGGGGCGGGTTAGGAGTGGGTTGTTCTGCTGGAGGAGCTAGGCCTATAACGGCCTAGGCTCGGGGCTTAGAGCCCACACAAAAGTTTCCTGTATCCTAGCTGTAGATAGTTCAGGATAGCATCAATCATTCAGAACACAGGATAGATTACCCTGCGTCCCTGCTGATAAATTTCAACAGATGTTATTGCGCGAATCCTTAGCGTATTATTTAGAAGAGAAGTGCCGCTTCTGGCGACCGCAGAAGGTATCAAACGAGTCCTGATTATAATGAACGGATCACTATATGAAAGGCCTCCTTTGGCAGAAGACGCGCAATGACACCGATACCTAGTTAGATAAGAATGTGACCTGCATCAAGACCTCGAAGAGCCCGTAACAGCGGGAACTTCCTCGTCCTTCTTGAGAATCGGGGGCTGCGGACCAAGCGGTGTGATGCTCTGCAAGGCAAAATTAGTCATTTCGTAGCATGGTGGTGTGTCCCGTTACTAACATGGGGATTGATCTGCCGATGACTCTTGGTATAGTGCTTTGTGATATGCTCGAATTGCGTTGTCTCGTGAAAGGCTGGCACATCCCAGTACAGTTTTCGCAGCCATTTGTGGATAGCAGGGTATCCACTCCTGATGTCGCGAATATTGCATTTGAAGTGCTGGACATACGTGGGCTTTTGATTGTCAGCATATCATGTTCGTGTGGGAAGCGAAGGGACATACGTCGAATCGGACGATGGTAGTGTACAGCCGGACATCAGCTTCGGTGATGTTTTCGCCAAAGTAGTATGGGCCGGGGTTGGAAGAGAGGTGTTTCTCAACCCGATCGAGAGCCGAGAAAAGCGTGCGGACATTGTTCTCGTAAGCTTCTTGAGTGCTGTCTGAACTTAGATATCGAATCTCGTTGGGCACTTCACAGGCTAGAACTTACGTGGCGAACCCAGATTTGTAGACTCCGTTGTTGATCTCGTTGTACGTCCATTCGTTCGTGCCTTCGATCTGCTCCCTCAGCTCCTGTGGGAACAGATCGACATTCTTATACTGCTCCGGCAAAATATCGTCAAACTCGTAGTACAACATCCGGATGATCTCGCTGCTCTCGTTGTTGACAATCTTCCGCTGTTTCTTGTCATAAAGCGTCGGCACCGTGAAGCGGCCTCCGTAGTCTTTCTCGTTCTCAAAGTACAACTCGCGCAGATGGGTGTATTCCGGATGAATCGGGTCGGGCGTGACGTTCTCGCCGGGCACATCCTCATCTTTCGAAGCAAAGCGCCAGCCTGGAGACAAGGTTAGCCGGAGGAAGAAGTCCCATAGCGACGACCGATGCCAGACCTTTCTCCAACATGTGCCAGTGCACAGCGGTAAAGGGTATAATCTCCTCGAGGCCTTTGAGCTTCCGCACTATGAGCGTCCGATGTGCTGTGAAACATTAATGTTTTGCATCTGTGGTATACGGACAAACAGAGCCTCTTACCCCATGGACAGGCGTATGAGACATATAAATGGTAGCGGTCCTTCTCCGCCGGAAATTCCGCACCATCTTTCTTCGAGATGAAATTTCTAAAGGCCGACTGTTGCCGCTTGAACTCGCCGGATTTATCCTTGGGGTCAACCCAGTGGAGAATGTCTTTCTTGCCGCTTTCTGTCTGCAGATAAGACTCAGTTGCGTCCGGACCAAATCATTCAATGACAACTCACGGCCATATTTCGCTGGAGGATCTTATGCCGTGAAATGAATTGAGCTTGATTCTTCCCACGTCTGAAGATGATGCTCATATGTTTAGTAGGTGTAAAAGTGGGGTTCCAAGTATTTTTTAAGTGGGGCGGTCTTTAAGATATAAACGTCACCAAGAGCTTCCAAAATAAAGTCGATTCTAGAATTATTAAGCGCTGTCATCCAATGTCATACGATGGCGTAAGTGCGGACATAATTCCGGCAGCAGTCATCCCGTAGTCTCGGAAGGGTACTTTAGCTCATGGGCATTTCTGATTTGTAATTTTCGCTCCAGCATCAAGCGCGGAATTTTCTGATCATCGTTCTCAATTGTCGGACCATTATCATTAAAACGCATGACTACACGCATCGGCACATCTCCGTCGCTGAGACAGATGTCTGGATGCCATGAAATGCCCATCAGCACGAAGCTCTAATCCGACCCTGGAACGCTCACATGCCATGCTATAACGCAGCAAAAAGGCGCCCGCAAAAAAAATCAAGCCCATAACCACTGGGCGCCATCGCTCCGAACTTAAATCACTGAAAAGTCCCAAGCCCACCAAAGTATGCATAACACCGCACGTGCGAAAGCCGTGTGTACTCGTCAGCCCTTGAGGCTGTTCGCATGAGCCTCCTCGACTTCGCTGAGCCACTTTCTCACGCCCTCACGCAGGGTGGATTCAGGTCCAAGTTCGGTCCTTCGGCCTCTTCCGCCGTCTGTCGTCTTTTCACCGCTTTGATTTTCAGCCCTTGTGAGCTCAGCTGTCACGCTGGTGACGACTTCTCTCAGAGCACCAATCACCATCTCTTTGCATTGGCCCTTAGACATGACAGGGGTAACAGCTGAATCAGAACCGGAGCGATGGTTGCGCCGACCGCGCCGGGAGCTGGATCGCGAAGAGTTGACCGATGTGGGGTGAGAAACCTCACTACTTTGAACAAGAAGTCGCTCGACGGCATCGGCAAGTGTGCCATCCATATCCCTGATTGGCTCCTCGATGAACTCTTCCTCGAGTTGCTGCTCAATCACAGGCAGTGCCTGCGTGAACTGAGACTGAGAGTATGGGTTGCCGTACTGAGATCGTGGAGGAGCCCCTGGTGTCTCGGGAGTGACTGCCGGCTGGGCCTGGTTTGGTATAAGTCTCACCCGCCGACGCAGACGAAGCCTCTTGACTGAGTACGTTTGCGCATCCGCTACTAATGAGGAACAAACTTCTACCCAAGTTTCCGTAGGTCCGTGCTCGAGACTTGGCGTTGCTGCCAACGACACAGGGGTGGGCTCAGCGCTCATGGCGCGCTTGATGTCCTTCTCCAGATCCTGGTAGGGACCAACGGCCTGCAGAGCAAAATCGGGATGGAAATTTTTCAACCAGCCGGCTACGTAGACTGGCTGATCAGTGTCCATAATAGAGCATGAACAGACTGAGTTATGGCCGTAACTCGATCCCTCGAGGCTGGACATGGAGTTGAACCCTCCCATCAAGGGCGATTGCAGTGGGGAGTTGAAGGCAGGCATCGGTATGTCCACGTCGATGATTCCGTCACTCTCATTGACCGATAGCTTCAATGGAGTACTCAACAACTTTGGTGGCCCAGATATCTCCTGAACCTTTCTCGCCGATGCATCGTTCGACGGCTCGAACAGCTGCTCCGGCGATTGTTGAAAGATCCCATCCGTGCTGACCTCGCGATCCTCCAAGTCGTGCGCAAAAAGATCCCTGTCGACGCCAACTTCGTCCACCATTTGCTGGAGCTCAGATCGGGGCCGACAATCCATCGGTTTCGAGTTCGGTAGGCCTGAGATGCAGAGACCATCGTCCGCCGAAAGGGGCAACTCGCTCTGGTCAGTGGAAGATTGTCTCCGGTTGGTGCTCCAGAAACTCATTATGCTACCCCAGCGAGTAGCCGAGAGAGAGTCATTGCTGCCGTTGCTGGTGTTACCCGTGTTATTCCTCTGCAAAGTGTTCATGAGGTTAGCAGACGCCAAGCTCTCGCTGCTCCTCGGTCGAGCCCCGTCATCGACATTCGCGGAAGAACTCGCTCGCTGCATTGTGATGTGTGCAACGGGTACTGCCGACTCCGAAGTGACTGTCGAGGTAGTCGCAGTACTGCCGTTACGACCGCCGGTCCCCTTGCGGGAAATGGGTAGGCTACTGGTCATCACAGGTCGCGCACGGGAAACAACTGGAGCTTGGCGAGCTTGGCTGGAACTGGGATTGCTTTCGGCCTCAGTTCCATCTTGTGTTGGCTCCATTATCTCTATTTCATGGTTCTTCTTCTTATGCATTTGCGATCTGGCGGCTGAGGCGTTGAGTTGACCCCGTCGATTGATGCTGCGCCGTAGGGATGGCTGGCGTGAAACGGAATGATTGACAGGGGGCGATTGCGAATAAGCTCGAGTTGATATAGCGGTCCCAGGACGTACCGGAGATGCAGCATCATGAGCGCCGTCATGAATACTCTGTGAGGCCGGAAAGAAGGCAGACAGTATGAAGATTAGTCTCCGTGCCGCCATTTTGTTCGGAGATACTATCACCGTCCGGTTTGAGATGATCAGATCCTCCCCCGAAGTTGACCTTTGGTGGTCATGATTCCGGCGTCGATACCATGCAGGATTGAGCATCGAAAGCCACTCAGTATGGCTCCCAAGGAAAGCGGTCAAGACGTGGTAGAAGAAAAAGTTCTGATCTCGACCGCCCGCCCATCTCTCAACCCACCGGGCTTCCTCGCGCCACATTCCCCATCGGCCTTGACCTGTTACAACGCGTGGTATTTTTATTCCACGAACCACTCGCTCCGCTGCCTGGACGGCCGCGGCTCGAATTGAAGAGTCAAGCGAGAGAGCATCCGGTGCAAGCTTGACGTTGCGCCGCTGAAGAAATTGTGTATGACTGTCCCGTCCAGGTAAGCGAGCGTGTGGCTGTCGCACGCTGGGAGGTAGAGCACACATATTGGCGTCGACGGCGCGAAGCAGAGCAACTATTCTCTTTTGAGCGGTGAATTGAAGACTCGCCAGTGTTCGCACAATGACGTCCCAATGCTGAGTAATGATATCCACGCGGTCATCGACTTCGCTGCTGATGGGGTTTGATATCATCGACTCGGCGCCATACGCTGGATCTATCCAGATCCAGCCACCGCGCCGCTCCGAATCCAAAGATGAGCCGAGAGACTCATTCCCCATAGAGAGTCCTGAGCTTTTGTGACCAAATTTCCAGGTATTGGGATTGGTGCGGAAAGGTGCTGGGGAGGCTGGGAGTTGAATAGCGATACCGATCGCATACATTGGTGACCTTCGCTGTCTCGCTCGTTTATGATCGGTGACATGAGATGCGCCACCAACAGTCTTCGAGGCATTTGAGGAGATGCTCTCAGGTGCTGCTCCTGGTTGGGACGCAATCTGAGGGTCAGCAGCGGATGTATGCATGTCATCATCGTCTGGGAGAGAGACTGAAAATGTCCTCGTTATCAAGATGGTGCGCCTTTCTTTGTTGGATTTGTCAGCCAACTCCGAGACTGCGGTGAGACCTCCAGACGGCAGACAAGAAGGGGTGAAGGACTGAGCCAGATTGCTCTTTCTTCGCGCCTCGCCTCTAGCAAAGACATTGGACCCGTCACTAACACGATGCCGGCCACTGATATGCTCCGTGGGTTTTCCGCCGGGGGGGATTATGTGTAATTTCGTACTAGGACCCTTGTAGCTCAGCGTAGTGTTTCCAAACATGCATTCCAGATAAGTCCGCAAGGAGTCATCGGACTCCTTGGTACGACCTTGGTATCCCTCTTCAATGTTGGCCGCGGACGAGATCGAAGCCCCTCGCAACCGGTTGTACTGAAACGCACTGCTACGTGGCGTCAGTGGAGACCGCGGCAGCCCTGGTTCGGAGGATGAGGATGAGCGGCGAACATGAGCGGCATGGCCGTGCTGAAACGATGACGTGGACGGCCCAATCTGCTTCGGCGTGTTGATGCTCGAGGTCTTCAGTCCATTGTTGATCTCGCGACTGCCCTGTAACCCTCCACTGCCGCTCGTTGCCGGCTGTGACGCGTCCCCATCGGTGGCTGGAGACGTAGACCCTTCAGGAGGCTTCGAATCGAAGAGAACGGACTTGTATAACGAGCCCGCTTCATCCTGAGCTACGATAATCCGCACATCCTTCAGCGGATCCAGTTGAATTTCAGCGTGAGAGCTCTCATGTCCATTACCGGGGAAGCCGGTATTCGGAACTGAAGTAGCTGAGAGCGGAAAAGCCGGTACTTGGGAAGCGTGTAGGGCGGCGGAGTCGGGGTAGAGTAGACCTCGCGTGTACTGGTCTTCGGTGACGGATTCAAGGGGGGTCGTCTGCCGGCCCGAGCCATGTCTTGAAGGAGTAATGGAATGGAGGAGCTGGCCGAGCATCTTCTCACGAAAGAAGAGCTGATAGCTCCATCGAGATAAGTATCAGAAGGTGACTACCACGAGTCGCCTCTGATAGAGAAGGATATGTGATTATCTCAAAGCCGGAGAAGTGTCTGCTGAGTTGGAGGGGAAGCTAAAGCACAAAGAGCGACAATAGGTAGGTGAATTATAGTCGCTTGGCTGATCTAGATATCAAGAGCTTAGTCCAAGCATACGTAGATAAAGTGCGTTGCCCAAAGGCGCAGCTCTGCGTATGATGAGTTGAGATAGGTGGAGTGAAGGCGCTGAAGCGCGAATCGAGGAAACTAACTGTTGAACCACTTGCTCAGTGCGACCGTTGCGGAAGAGGGTAATGCTGCGACATGACGGTGGGCACTCGCAAAGTGAAAAGAGAGCTCAGGAATTAGGAATTAAGAATCAATGAATGGAGCCAGAGGGCAGAGGAGCCCATATGTACGGAGTAGTGAAGGTTTGGTGATGGAGGTGGGTCGCACACGAGGCGGTGAGCGCACGCCGCGGTTTGCACTGTACAGTAAGCAGGCATCAGTTGCGACCTGATTGGTGCGCAAGAATAGCCCGCATCGTGCGTTTCCAGGTTCGCCTGCACACTCGCTTCCAATGTTGTTGTGCGCACGACTTCACCAACTCCTAAACTATTCTTTAATATTCTTCAGCTGAGCGCCTGGCCCTAGGTGGACGAGCTCGGACGGGTCATCTGTCCATGATACCAAGATACCAATACAAACATCGAATCAGGCGTCAGGGGGCCCAGCAACTGTTCTCTCTCAGGCTTTCGGGGCCGCATGCGACTTGACCTTTGATGTTGGCTCTAAAATTCTACACAGTAGATATCGTAGCTCACTCTGCCGCGCCCCGGGTGTCTTAACCATTATGCAACGTCGCCTATCTATGTTGCACGGAACATGGTTTGCGTAACGCAGGTCATTTTGCAGCCGGTATTTGCTCGTCGTGCATGGTAGCGGTTTTGACAACACGCGCTTGGCAACTGCAACCTCCGATTCGCTCCGATGACTAGCAAATGTTATCAACATGAGATGATTGTGGGAGGTCGAATTCCTTCAGCAGCTATTCGAAAGTCGGAGGATCATTTGTCGTCCCCCTCCGACATCCTTGACCCTGCAGCTGAAGGCATATCCAACGTTGACCCCAGAAGCGCCATCGGCTGAGAAGCCCTCCGCTGTGCGCATCCTCGAAATGCGTGATTTGATAACTGCACAGGAGGCACACTTTGATCCTCTAACATGGCAAGACTATTCTCCACTCCATATCAAATATTTGAGAAATAGCTATGCCGTCGATAACCATAGCAATTCCGTGTGCTTTCCATCAACCCTGTGAAGCTCGTGGCCACACGTCGGACGAAGAACTGATCTAAGTAGGATTCTTTCCATCGAACCCAGAGAGAACCGAATAGCTGCTGCTAGGCCGCACGTCTGACCCTACCAGCGATTCCCTCGCGCCCAGACTCGGTGGCGGAAGGCCCAATACTGGTATTGGCGCTTCCACGAGCGGCGTCATTTGCGGACTTGAAACGGCGCTAGCCCTAGAGACCTCCTCATACACAGCCTTGAGGAATTCAACGTTGTGGCATTGAGACTCGACTTCGACTGCAAGCCGCTCCGCTGTGAGGTGAGCGTTATTTGGGCCGGAACTGATTGTTGTTGCAGGGTTGTGATCTGATACAGCGCGGACACGAGGCGAAGCACTCGGAGAGGGCCTATCGGAGCTTCCAGTGCTGCTCTGTGGACCATGAGCACCGGCGGCGTTCCAACGTTCATCAGGGTCGGTCTTCTCGAACTTGCCCAAATCTCTTGAACCCGCAGCCTTGTCGTTGCACAACCTGTTCGCAAGTAGGAGAAACTTGCCCTCGTCAGTAATCTGCGCCAAAAGAAGACCTGTTGTATGGATGTATTGCGTGAATTTGTAACAAGGCCTGCCCCATGAGTAAGTCACATCCGCCTCTTGCGGAAAGCTGGAGGCTGCCTCCAAGTCCAAAACGAATCCGAGCTTTCTCAGCACGGCTTTGTGATGTGGGAACTTTTCTGATTGAACGGGCGGGATGGATGAGTTTGTGTCCACATATTGAGAAGGTTGTACATCTGGCGGTGTTTGTGCCAGCTCAATGACATAAGGTGATCTGAAAGGATTGACGTCACCAATTGTGGAAGCTTCATCGATAGGAACTTCGACAAGCTTCAGACCGTATTTTTCTGCGCTTACGGTCCATGTCGCAATGGCGTCTTCTATCAGCTTCGCAGTAACGTTCATCCAGTCAATGCGTATATGATAACAATTGTCTGGATTGTGGAGTCGATCGTAGTGAAAGTTGATGATCTCTGGTCGGTAAGACTTCTTCCGTGGGTCGACATCGTACTTCATCATCCTGCTCAACGAGAACCGCAATTTGTGCCCCTCCCGCTGCGTTGGCGTCTTGACGCCGGACTGTGAAGATGCCGTGGTGTTTGATCGCGATCGACGGCCTTCGGTTGCGGGTGACGCTTTTATGGCTTCCGAGAGAGGTGTCGATGGAATCGATCTGTCCGCTCTCCGAGAACCAAACCAGCTTGCTCTTGATTCGGGCCGGGATGCACGGTATTCACTGCCAAGCTGATAGAAAAAATTCCCGTCGCGGAAATGATGCTTCTTCGCAACGTGGTGAAAGAGACCTTCGCTCATCAGCTGATTCCCAAGCTCGACTGCTTGTTCCCTCGTCTCAATATCTGTGAAGCTCTGAAGCAGCCAGCTCGTCAGATCGGACCCTAGAAAGCAGTTGTAGTGAAGACGCAGATGCCATCTTCGGTCCAACATCCGAACGCCAGTGTCGCCCTGGAGGTCTTGCGCTAGCTTTTGTATGTCATAATGCTGCGTATGGTACGGCTCAGACTCGGATATTGCTTGAGCTACCCCTGTATGATGTCCCTCCACTAGGGGAGAGCCATCTGCGCCAGAGGTCACGGCAGCAGCTACAACGGCAGAGGGATCCCGAGTTTGATATTCCACGGCAAGAGGGTTGGTGTCCTTGCGCTTTCGGGTAGACGTTTGCAGGGGTTGCTCTTCTGCACTCATGCATCGATGCTTTTGCCATAACTGCGTCAGTTGTCGTATCCCCTCCAGTCTGATCTCTTCTTCTGAATCCTCCGTGACGGTTGGGAGAGCGCGTCGAGTAATACTTGTCTGCTCGACTGGAATAAGGACAAACCGTGCGCGCCAGAAACGAAGGCTTTCCGAAAAGTCTTCCTGGTAGCCAGCCAAGAAGTTGTCGATGAAATTCCAGTTGTACTCTTCCACCGGCGGGTGGAATACCATCTCGTGTCCTTCATAGGTCTTCTCGAACAATGTGCGAATATAGGGCCGGTAAGTTATCGGACGATCCGTTTCGATTGAGCGCACAAGCGCCGTTGTAGGCTTCCGACTGTACCTCTTCACTTCCACCTCGCCACCAGTTATACATTGCAACTGGTGTATGTTATTGCCAGCCGTCATGAACATGATCGCTCCGTCATGCGACATGTAATTCTTGCCAAAAACGTCGATTGCGTTTGCGCTGAGACCTTCCAACACACGACCTACCACTATCTGAAAACCATGTGAGAGACGGAAAGAAATCAGTTCTCTCATGAGAGCCTCCCGGGACCTTGGAAAATCTATATGATCCTCATCCTCATTCTGGGTAATCTTGTATGGACTTTCATGGTACTCCGTTGACAGTTGCTCCGCTGAAGGGAAATACTCATTGGTCAGGGGAACTGCCGCCGGAGAACACAAGGACTTCCATTTCATTGCCGACTTACGGTTCTGACGCGGGAACACATGCTGCCAGCGTCGAAAGTGACTGCCAAGATTCAGGTCGTTTTTCCTGGGATTTGACGGGTTCAGCAAGGTTAACCAAGGCGATAGAGCGCCTGCAGGTGAGAGAGTGCTAGGGACTTCGGTGGCGCCGCTGCTTGAAGAAAGATGGATTTTGGGCCCGGCTTGTTTGTGGATAGAGGCAGCGCGCAGAACGTCCATCTTTCGCGACTCGTTGTTGGCATTTCCAAAGTTCCCAGCATTGGCCTCATGCTCCGTGTTGTAAGGGTGACCATCTTGCATACGTGACGTGCTTTTGATAGCGATTGGTAGGGACGGCCGCTCCGCACTAGGAGCATTGAGCCTTGCGGTCGAGATGGGTGTCGCGATCTGTTGTGACGTCTTTCGATTAAGAGAAGACCTCACTCGGTGTGAAACAGCAAAGGCTTCCTTGTCCAGAAAGGGGTCTGGATTGAACCCTCGTGTTAGTGCCGGAGCAGGTCCAATATGCCCAGAGATCTCAGTGCTGGCCATAGCCTTTGGAGTTTTGAAGCCGCCGCTGCCGAAGCTAATCTGTCGTATCGGTTTACGTAGCTTTTGGCTAGCATCCTGAATACCATATACAGAACTGCTGGCAAATCCGTTGCCTCTGGGTGACTCGCGCTGTTCCCTTGCTCTGTCCTTCATTTTCCGGTCAAAATAGCCCGACCTCGCCGCATACTCAAACTCTGAAGGCGAACGTGCTTTACTACCCATAGAAGTTCCTAGGTAAGGAGTCTCGTCGGCTCCTGTGGTTAGCTTGTCGCCATGGAGGCGTTCAAGGTCTTTCCTCGGCAGATCTGGTTGATGAGAATAACGAAAGACCTTGTCGTCGTAGTCTTCCATCCTCTCAAGCGCTTTGGTTTTGTATGTCCCACCACTCCCTGGCGACTTCAACTCGGTCCACGAATTTCTGTGCTCTTGGCCTGAATCGGCGACACTCTTTTCGCTTGATGTATGTGAGCGTAGCTTGCGGTTTTCGGTAATACCATATTGGTGGGAATTGAAGATGTCGTCATGTATCGGCGAGATCGAAATGTCACTCATCTCGTTTTGCATGACGCCCATCATTTGCAGCTCGTACATTCGACATCGGAGAGCAAAGCTGTGGCCATGGTCCCTTCTCTGGCCTGCATATCTTTGAGTCGTATTTGAAAGGCCACCTTGGATAGAGGAACGATCTGAGGGTCCGGTCCAAAACGATATATCTATCCAATGTGGCATTGCAAAGCTCCAATCGCTTTCGAGGATCGGCGGTACTTTAGTTTGTGGATGACCAGGACTTGAAGGCTGCCCTGAATGAAAGGATGGAGATGTCATGGGTGCCGTTCCAACAGCGCTGAAGTGCGATGATGCCTTTCTCGAGATTACATCGCTTGAAATCCTGCTTGATGCCATCTCAGAGGTCAATAATGACTCGACAGCCGGGTTTCGATACTTGAACAGGGGAACCGAATGTAATGGCATTCGCGAAAGACACACAAGGTCAATACCAATGCCATTACTGACAAGAACATCAGTTGTCAGTTTCAACATGTGATAGTCAACCTCGTATACACCAGTACCGGGACTGATGATTACGACAGATATGCCTGTGCGCACCAGGTCGCGGTCGATATAGTCCCTGGCAAACTGATATGAGGCCAAGTTAATCGCTTCAAGAATGTTACTCCTGGGAGATGCTGAAGGATGTCCGGCTATTATGTGGCCAGGCCCTGAGTTCCCGTTGCCTTCAGGGGATAAAACCGACGACCTATCTGTGGCTGGGGTTTCGGTCACGGACACGTCGCGGAGGAAGACCTTAAACTCCCTTTTCAGCTGGTACAGAATGTTGACCCAATCGCCACTGGACATTTCGGTTACTACAACCCTGTAGTAGTCGCGCACCTCTTTCTGCGCTTCTCGGAAACGCAGTTCTGATTGAGCGGTTTTGACATTGGTGTCACCAGCCTCTGCTTTGCCATCGTATTCCAGACGAGTGAACAGAATGATGCTAACCAGGTGCCGTGCGTTCATCTTTGCCCATCGTTTGAATAGCTCGGGCAAAAATCCGCTGACGACCTTGCTGAACATGATCTCGCCCGAGCCTTCGATATCAAAATCCCACATCTCTTTAGACATCTGAATGAACAGAACATAACGCGCCGACTCACTCCGGAATATGGGCTTGGTTGTCGATGTGAAAACAGCCGACTTGACGCTTTTGCCGCGAAGGTATATTGCCTTCACCACAGCTTTGATTGAGCCCATGAAGAGCAGTTTCTGGCCTTTGTAGGTTGCCTTCCCGTTTAGCTCCGAGATGACCAGATGCCACATGTCTCCCCTTGCCAAGTACTCGTCGCGGAACGCTATCTCTACGTGCGAAGCTGCATGCGAATGTTCATCCGCCTTGAGATAAATTCTCAGCAAGAGATATACGACAGACATGCTAGCCAACGGCAGAACCTACCGTTGACACCAGAACCTGCGTCCTGTTTCGGAGTCCAAACACCTTCGCAACATGAGACAACATCGAGATCTATCATGCATCAGCGAACCGATACATAATTCTCCACTGAGATAGAACTCACTTGAAGCCCCGACTTTTTGGCTTTCTGCTCAGCGCTGGCCTCGATGGGGTGGAAGAGGAAGCGGCTCTCCTCGTCAACTTCCGGTTGCTCATGAAGAGGGACTCCATTTTCATCAAACGTCAATGGGCCTGGGTCGCCGCTCCTTTTTTGCACGGGAGAGTCCGCACCAGCTAGCCTCTGGAAGTCGGAAGTACTGATGGCAGCGCTCTGAGTCGGTTGATGACTGCGGCCCGCATTGAGAGGAGCAAGAGCTAGCAGTTGATATAATTTCCCACCCTTGAAAGTACCCTCTGGAAATCGGTCAGAGTTGACCACAACTTCATGTTTTGCGAATCCCTCATCATGATTCCATAATGTGTATATCCTTTGCTGTCTGTCTCCCGACATGGTGGTCCGAAAGTACTCCGTAGCTTTGGCATTTTACAGTTGCTGTTCCACGACCATGTATCGTCAGGAACCTATCACATTGTTTGAGAAAGCCATGTTTCGAGATTCCGAGTCGACCGACGGTCAAAAGGCTCTTTGACCTCTCGTATGGTGGCACCGCTTCAATTGTTGAATGACCGTGAGAGGCCGGCTGGTACATCTGTACACAGTAAGTGCTTCTGCATGTGACCCCAATCTATCTAGTTTAGCTTTAGCGCTCCTTGAAGAGGGATAGCGCGTAACTAGCGGAGACGCTAGTCCCTCTACGGAGTAGGCGGTTCTCGTCCACTCGACTCTATTACTACCCCAAATATTGTAGAGCACACCCAAGACGCTTTATGATGCAGAATCATTTCCATCCCAACTACTTAGGTGGATTCTAGTGAGACCGAAAGGCAAACTGAGTCTTTGCTCTCAACCGACGCAGTGATAGTCAGCAATGTACGGCCCACGTGTACATGACTCGTCCGAGGCTTCTCAGCATGAGTGCTATACTAGTTGTAGCGCTTCTGTATTCCTGGCAAATTGCTGTATGCGTTTGTCTGGGGTCAACTTTGCGACTGTTATGGACTCGCTCAGCGGATATCACAATACGCATTCGGTCATGACTTATGCAGCGTTCCACCACCTCGGTGGCAACCAAACGGCATTGAAAAGAACCGGACTAGTTTCTGTGCGGTGCTCGTGGTCCACTCACCATGAGAATCGGCGAAGTTAGTTGAGTCTTTGGTGCACCAACTCCTTCTATGGGCTTTCCCGCGCTTCAAAATTCGAGTCGAGACCGATTGCCTTGGTAATTCTCATGCTGGAGTCATTTCCGTTATCGTCACCTGCGCTTATGTATGAGCACATTCGCCATCACAAAAAATCACTTGAAGGATTTTCTCCCGCAATGAAAACCCTTCTCAATATATATTTCCTTCGTTTCTGTTCTCACCCAGGTGGAAAATCTGGCTGGCTTAGCACATCTTCCAGCGTGAAGCCCTGACCGACGATTGCGAACTAACACGTCGACCAAACACTTGCGACACAATAGCATCCGTCATTCCTGTCAACAAGTACTCGATCAGACGGAGCTTGATAACTGTGAGTGATGCCTACGGATTCAAAGCAGATGTATATTCTCTTTCCTTCCTTCACTTCAGTCTCTTGAATGAATATCATTCAAGTAGAAATGTAAAGCTTTCTATTCTTTCTCTTCTTTCTCATCCCAGTCCCCGAACACCCTACCCTCGACATCCGTAATCTACACCAAACCCTCCTTCTGCTCCCGCTCATCTACTTCTTATACACCTCCAGAGCTTCCCATATGGTTGTTCTCAGCGTACGTTTCTGAATTCTACGCTCACTTTGGTGAAGCCCCACGTAAGTTTTTGTTCTTCTAGTATAGCCTAGATCATGAACTCTTTCTTTACTTTTCCCTGATTCGCCCGGTCATATACTGCCCCTTATGAGTCCCATCCCGGCACATGTACATGTTTCATGAATGAGATCTTGTCCTTCCTCGAACGACTTGCTCTCCCCTTCCCTTGCCATTTCATACTTCAGTCGATATCGATCTAACTGACTCTAGCTTTCCTATTCTCCAGTGAAACTTCCTTCAGTATCTAGGTTTCTTCACTTTACAAGGATACCCCACTGGTGAACTTTTCCCTATATATTCTCTTCTATCCAAGGTCATCCGTTACTTCAATACACTCTGAAGAACGCAGAACACCTCCACTCAGCCACACGAGACTAACCCGCAGTTATCACGCTAGCTGTTCCGCACGTCCCGTTCATCGATTCCCCGGAAACAGGTACGTATACCTCTCTGAAATTCTCAGGAGACAGCTAATCTTGTCGCTCTCCCTGAAAGGCATCGTTGGGTCTTACCGACCTCATCCATTCCGGTTCGCCAAGCCCAAAATGGCCGACGTAGCCGAAGTCGGTGACTCCGCATCGATTGAGTTGCTTGATATACACGATGCGTGCGCCCACCAGGACAACGCGCAGATAGACCAAAACTTAACGCCAAAACATGCCTTGGGCTCGGACTCTGATACCACAAACACTGGCTTTCCGGTTGAACCCTTCGAAACGCCTCAGAAAGCTCCAGATCCGCCCCCGAGCCATGAGAAAACGCAGGATCCGCCCAAAGTCCGTAGCCCTGGTCTGACATTGCCAGAATCTCCTGCGGTTGCATCGACTGGGACACCTAGCCTTGGCAACTGCATGTTGAAGACACGCAAGGCAAAGCCCAACGGTATGTCCGTGGAGCAGCGTCAAAAACTCCTGCAAGCGCAGAGGAGGGTAAAATCTACGATTGATGCTCGCGAGGCTGAAGCAGCTGTATCGGTTCAAAGCAGACCCCATCCACCGGCTCCACCAAACGATCAGGTGATCGAACCCGGACATGGGGAGCAGAACATTGGGTTTGAACAAAAGGAAGGCTCTACGGTCAATGAGGGTGAGGAAAGAATTAAGAGGGCAAATAAGCAGGCAGAAGGAAAGGATGAAATTGGCTGTGGTGCAATAGATTCAGAGATCAAAGCCAATGCCGGAGGGGGTTCGGCTGAGAGCGATGAGGAAGCCGCCATGTGAGCCGCATGTTCTTTACGTCCAGGTCCTAAACTAACGCGAGCAATAGCTTCCACCGTATCGAGTGCGAATATATGCGTAAAAGCGACGCGAATGAACTGAGCATGGAAGAAGAGATCGAGTTTATTCGAATTCGAAGCGCTGAACGTGATCGACTCGCAAAGAAGAAGTTAGACGAGGAACGGGACCAAGCGAATTTGACAGGGTGAAGCTCCCACAGCAACTAGATACAGCCACGTCCTTACACTTTCACAGGGATGCTGAAGAAGACCAGCTCTTCGTGCCTGAGGAACGAGATGATAGCTCAAAAAAACGTGGTCGGGAGGACCTGGAGCTTGATCGTGACAATGGTGAAGAAGACGAGGAACCGGCTAACATGAACGGGTAAGATTTCGCAAAGATCTGCAGGAGCTACGAACTGACCGATGCAAAAAGAACGGCGACACGACCGCGGAAAAGAGCTCGAAAGGCCAACGTCTCCCGAAAAGGGCCTAAGGTTCCAAAGAAACTAGAGCAGGCAAGTCGTGACGCAGGACTGGAAGCCGTTTTGGGTCGTGGCACCAAGCGCAAGCAAAATCCACAGAACTCGAAACCACATGCCCCAAAGAAGGCCAGGAAGCCAAGGAATAAGCCGGCGATACCGACTCCTGAAAGCAAGAAGAAGCCTAAAACAGCCGCCAAAAACCCGACGAAGCGTCGTCAGCGAGCCTCGCAAGAGCAAAACCTCACCGACGTGACTAGCATGTGGACAAGTAACGTGTTCAAGGATGCACAAGGGAATGCTGATGGTCCAGATCAACCGACCTTCAAAGACAAGCGTAAACTGCATGCGCTGAAAGAGCTTATCGCGTCTGTGCCGCAAGAGAACCGCACGATAGCCATTGCGGACACTCAATACTTAACCCGTGTTTTGAAAGACTTCACTGGTCGTCAAAGCATCAAGCCAGACGGACGGGATGGTTGGAGAGTGAGAGGCATGAAAACCTCTTTAAAGCATTACCAAGCCGCTGGGGCTGCTTTCATGCGTCGAAGGGAAACTTCCTCGTTGCAGCCTCGAGGCGGCCTGCAAGCAGACCAGATGGGTCTCGGAAGTAAGTCTGTGAGCTTCTGTTGCAGTACTCTTCGCTAACTGGAACAATAGAAACCGTCATGATGCTTGGTACGCTATTCATGCTGACAGTTGTCGAAGGCATAATGCTGATTATTACCAGCAAACATCGTCAATGGGCGCCCTCCCTATGGAGATGAAGGTCCACGAACTACGCTAATCGTAGCTCCTCCGGCACTTTGTGATCAGTGTATATGCCCCCTGAGCAGTAACCCCCTTGTGTTCTGAACTGATTATGATAGGGTACGCGGAAATCGACAAACACTGCGAGAAAAAAGGGATCGGGAGTGTGCTACGGCACTACGCGGGGAACAGGATATCGACCAACAACACTCTTGAAGACATGCAAAAATACGATGTAATGCAAGTGAATAGTCTCGTCCATACTCTGGAGAACTCGTTCTGACATCTAGAGACAGCCTGACGACCTACAACGAAGTCATGCGCTCGTATCCAAGTTTTAAGCCACCGAAGGAATGTCGGACAGAAGACGAGAAAGAAGAGTGGTGGAAAGAGACCTTTGAGGAAAAGAGGGGCTTTTTTCATCGAATACATTTCCTGCGTATAGTATTGGACGAAGCACAGGCCATCAAAAACCATGAGAGCAAAACGTCAATCGCCTGGCAAGTACATCCTGCCTTGTGTTGTTCATATTTTGCCTACAGAATTGATGCTGATTCGAAACTGACCGTGTTGTAGTTGTGGCCTGATGGCAGAACATTATTGGGCAATCAGTGGCACCCCAATTCTCAATGAGATTGAAGAGCTTTATCCTTACTTCAAATTTTTGAGAGTTCCATTGACTGGGACATACAACGTTTTCAAGAAGAACTTCTGCGGGGGTAACGACCCAGACAAGATTGACCGACTGCAATGTTTTCTTAGTCAGTTCATGATTCGCCGAACCCACGTTGATAAGATGTTCGGCGCTCCGTTGCTAAAATTACCAAGCGCAAGTGAGAAGACACACCTCTGCTCTTTCAACGATCTGGAGCGCAGCGTCTACGAGATTGTCAAGGACCGGTTTGTGCAACAAATAAAGGCGTTCTCGAGTGCTGGGGTTCTGGCAAAGAAATACTCGCATGTTCTGACTATGATACTGCGATTGAGGCAGCTGACAGCGCATATTCTGATGTTGCAGGAAACCATCCAAGATTTGCTTCAACGGGAGGATATCGAAAAACTTGCAAAACTTGCCAGGCAGGAGGTCAAACATAATACGCACCGCGGCGCTCAGATCATAGCGCT
>QQTW01001110.1_pt1 | contig 18417 bp, 11 predicted proteins | sample 1904831 | NCBI WGS metagenome assembly QQTW01 (sample SAMN09435610, study PRJNA476489) | Subsurface metagenome, whole genome shotgun sequencing project. | reverse complement strand
CCTCTAGCGAGTCGGCAATAGTACCATCAAAATCAAAAATAATTACTTTTGGATTCATGGTTGTTGAAAAAGGTGTTAGTCATTCTTTTGAGTCGCGGTGGATAAGTTTGCTTTAGCATTTCGTCGTAACATTTCTGGTTTAATTCGTCGCAACGCTGAAGCCGTAAAACGCTTGCTCCATTCCTCGTTAGAAATTTCTGCTAACTGACTCAACTTTGGGGCAGTATTTTCTGGATAAGGTTGAAACTCGGCTATATCTGTCTCCTTCGCAAAACGTTGATTCCACGGGCAAACATCTTGGCAGATATCGCAGCCTGCAACCCAACCATGCAGATGAGCAGCAATTGCCTCTGGCAACTTTTCCTCGCGGTTTTCAATTGTATGATAGGCAATGCAGCGATTGGCATCAACAACAAAAGGCTGCGCGATCGCACCAGTGGGACAAGCGTCAAGGCAACGAGTACAACTACCACAGTGTTCAGTATGGGGGATATCGCAAGTTAAGTCTAGGTTTGTGAGAATTTCTCCCAAAAATATCCAAGATCCATACTCTCTAGAGATTACATTGCCATTTTTGGCAATCCAACCAATCCCGGCTTTTTGCGCCCAAACTTTATCTTGAATGGGTGCGGTATCTGCGGCATAATGCGATCGCACATCGGGGTAGGTTTGCAACCAGTTATTTAAAGCTTTTAGCTTTTTATCCATTACTTTATGATAGTCTCGTCCCCAACCATAGCGAGAAATCTTGGCATAATCGGCGCTGTTTGGGCGTTGGTGGGGGGTGTAGTAGTTCAATGCTACGCAAATAATACTCCGCACTTGGGGCATGACTAAACGAATATCTTGGCGCTTGGGGTTATCCATCCATGTCATATCGGCTTGATAACCCCGATTCAGCCATGCTTTCAAGTGCTGTACCTCTAAATCAGTATCGTCTACCTTGGCAATTCCTACTTTGTGGAAGCCGATTTCTAAGGCTTTTAGCTTTATTTGCTCACTGGTGAGAGGGTGAGAGTTTGAAGTCATAGGTAGTCTAAGGATCTCTCTTTAGGAACTGGGTCTTAACCTTATTTATAGATAACCTAAAGCCTATCTATCCGTTTTTGAGTTTCTAGGGAAAATTTTATGCAGACGAATATAGTTACACAATCAATTACTGGTATCGACAATACGACAATCTCAACCTACTTTAGCTCGTTAAATGCTGGTGATTTTGCCTCTACGGCTGCTTTATTTGCCGCCGATGGCGTGATGTACGCACCTTTCGAGTCGGGTATCGTTGGCGCTGAGGCGATTTCTGCTTACCTCCAGCAAGAAGCCCTAGGACTAACAGCCGAACCTGCTCAGGGAATTGTCGAAAGCCAAGAAAATGACTTAGTTCAAATCCGCGTCAATGGCAAAGTTCAAATGCCTTTATTTGGCGTAAATGTATCTTGGCTATTTAACCTCAATGCTCAGCAAAAAATTGTTTCTGTCACAGTAAAGCTACTTGCGTCTCCCCAAGAACTTCTTAGTCTCCGACGATAGGTAGAGACGTTCTGCCGCAACGTCTCTACTTAAATTAACCTACCAAACCCGAACGCAAAGCCCTTACCGCCGCCTGGGTGCGGTCATCAGCACACAATTTATTTAGGATATTCCTAACGTGAGTTTTGACTGTACCGACGGTAATATACAATTTTTCAGCAATTATGGCATTGCTACAACCTTCAACAATTAACTGCAAAACCTCTAATTCCCGTTCTGTTAGCGGGTAAGCAGCGATCATTTGGTCATATTCCGCATCGGCGGCATTAATAGATACAGTTTTGCTGTCAACTACCACGTTTTCCGTACTTCCTTCTGGAGTTTGCTGAGCTTGTTGCAGAACAATCCGGGCGATCGCTGGATCTATCCACGCATTGCCGCCATTGGTGACACGCAGGGCTTCTAGCAAATTATCAAAACTAATGTCCTTCATGCAGTAAGAGTCTGCTCCGGCGGCAAAAGCTGCTAGTACGGCTTCTTTGTTGTCTCGGAGTGTCAAAATCAAAACCTTAGTTCTTGATTCGTCTGCGGGATCTTGACTGGCTTTTAATTGCCGTGTTAGCTCAATTCCATCTTTATCCGGCAAGCCAATATCAACAATGGCAATATCTGGATGTTCTGCTTCTAGCAGTTTTAGCCCGTCACTAGCATTAGCTGCTTCGCCTACCACTTCAATTTCTTGACGCTGTTGCAGCGCGGTTCTAATCCCTACACGGGTGAGATCGTGGTCTTCAATTAATGCAACGCGAATCTTAGTCATTGTCAACGTCCGCCGTTTACTGTGCTTTACTTTAAAACAATTGAATTTCTAGAAGGGCTAGAGGAAATCTATTCTCTGTAGCAGCGATCCAACCTATGGGCATTAATCTTATTAGTATTTTAATAATACAAAAAATTATAATTTCCTATAGCTTTTACGAGGATATCACGTCTACTAGATTATCAAGTTTAGGGGATCTCGTCACTGCGCCAAAATAGCAGCAAACAGATGGCACAAAAGTTGTTCAAATTTACTCGTCATAATAGATTTTTCTTATGGACTTCAACGAGCTTAGTGAATTAGAGTTGTTAAGTTGGGGGGTTGAACGCAGCATACACCCAGAAGATCGCGATCGTCTCTTAGTTACTAGGCGACAAGCTCTTACTCAAAATCAGTTCTATCAAATTATCTATCGTCTCCAAGCAGCCGATGGTAGTTACAATTCGTTTTTGGAACAAGCTACCCCTGTAAAAAAAACTGACAACACCGATAACTGGGTAGTAAGTTGTACTCCCCAAAACTTTAGTCAAATCCAACCACTGCCCCAAATCCAATACCTCAACTCCGTACAACCAAATCCTTTAGCTCTAATTGAGTGGAACCTAAATTTTGAAGTTGTCCAATGGGACAAAGCTGCCGAAGCAACTTTTGGCTACTGTAGCAGTGAAGTCATCGGTCGTCATGGTGCTTTTATCGTTCCCGGTAGTGGCTTGGAGCAAGTCAACCGGGTTTGGCAAGAACTGCTGCAACGTCGAGGCGGGACTCGGAGCATTAATGAAAATATCACTAAAGATGGTGCGGTAATTATCTGCGAATGGTACAACCAACCCTTAGTTGATAATCAGGGCAATATATTTGGGGTCACGTCTTTAGTTACAGACATTACCAAACGCCAAAGTGCGATCGCTCAAATTAACGCTTTCAATGCTCAATTAGAGCAACGAGTGCGAAGACGTACCGAACAATTAGCTGAAGCTGACCCTCTCAAAGAGGAATTGTCTGCTAAAGAGCAAGCCGCCCGCAGCGAAGCCGAGGCTAGTATGAAATCGCACTTTGACTCTCTAGAAGCCCTGCGCCAAAGTGAAGAACGCTATCGCTCTTTAGTTATTGCTACTTCGCAAATTGTGTGGACGACCGACGCTGAAGGGCAAGTCATTGATATGCCTCACTGGAGGGATTACACAGGTCAAAGCCAAGCAGAAGTTAAAGGTTGGGGTTGGTTAGCTGCGGTGCATCCAGAGGATCGGGAGCGCACTACTACTGTATGGAATGAGGCAGTAAAAACAAAAAGCCTTTATGATACCGAATACCGAATACGCGCTACTGATGGCAGCTATCGTTATTTTGCGGCGCGGGGTGTTCCCGTAATTGCCGCCGATGGCACTATCCGCGAGTGGGTGGGGGTGTGTACGGATATTCAAGAACGCAAAACTGTCGAAGAAGCGCTGACGGCTCGTGCCAATGAATTAGCGTACCTGACGGCTGTTCTGACCCAAACTAATACCGCTTTAGAAAAGCGCAACCAGGAACTAGATCAGTTTGCTTACGTCACTTCTCACGACCTCAAAGCACCTTTACGCGCGATCGCTAATCTTTCCCAATGGATTGAAGAAGATACGGCTGAACTGCTAACTGACGAAACTCGCCATCAAATGAACTTGCTACGCGGGCGCGTCCATCGCATGGAAGCTTTGATTAATGGGTTGCTGCAATTTTCCCGGAGTGGGCGCGTGTCTTGTGACAAGTCTTCGGTGGCTGTTGGCTCTCTCCTTACAGAAATTGTAGACTCCCTTGCTCCTTCTCCCGAATTTAGCGTCGAAATTGCCTCAAATATGCCGACTTTAGTTACAGAAAGATTGCCCCTAGAGCAAGTATTTTCTAACCTAATTGGCAATGCAATCAAGCATCACCCACGCCTTGATGGTAAAGTGCAAATCTCTGTTCAAGACAAGGGTGCAGCTTATGAGTTTACAATTGCTGATGACGGTAGAGGAATTGCCCCAGAATATCATGACAAAATTTTTGGCATCTTTCAAACTTTAGAAGCCCGCGATCGCAGCGAAAATACTGGAATTGGTTTAGCTATCGTCAAAAAGATTGTGGAAAATCATGGCGGCAAAATAAAAATAGATTCTGTTGAAGGCAATGGAGCCAAGTTTAGTTTTACCTGGAATAAATAACCATTGTAAATGAGGATATTTTCGCAATAACGCCGTGAAAAACTTAAAAACACCTAAAATCTGCCCTTAGATATATTGGCTTGTCAAAAATATTAACCTGTCTAATGATTGATTACCCGAACTTATTTATCGGCAATAATTAACAATATAATACTCGAATAATGACAGATAAAATGATTAACATCCTGCTAGTCGAAGATGACGACGTGGATGTAATGAACGTGCAAAGGGCGTTTAAAAAAAACAACATTACAAATCCACTTTTCTTTGCCTCTAATGGCTTAGAGGCTCTATCTGTATTAAGAGGTAGCAACCAAAAAATAAATATACCCCAAGTTAGAAGAATAATTCTACTCGACTTGAATATGCCAAAAATGAATGGCATAGAATTTCTGCGCGAGCTACGTGCCGACGAACAATTACAATCAATTCCAGTAATTGTTTTAACCACATCAAATGAAGATAAAGATAAAGTAGAAGCTTATAAGCTAAATGTTGCTGGATATATTTTAAAACCAGTAACTTTTTCTAACTTTGTAGAAACTGTAGCAACTATGAATAAATATTGGACTTTAGTTGAAATTCCATAAAGCCTGATAACGAATAATATAAACTGAGCTTATAGCTAAATAGCTAATAGCCGAAAAATATGGAAGAAACTGTCAAAATATTGGTGGTGGATGATGATGAAGTAGACAGAATGGCAGTGAAACGCAGTCTAAAGTCTGCTGGCGTAGCAATGGAGTGGGCAGAAGTAACCGAATGCCAGAGCGCGATCGCGATATTACAACAGCAAACCTTTGACTGTATCTTTCTCGACTACATCCTCCCCGATGGCAACGGACTTGAGTTAGTGCAGCAAATCCGCTCTATGGGAATTGCTACCCCGATAATTGTCCTCACTGGGCAAGGAGACGAGCGCATTGCCGTGGAAATCATGAAAGCCGGAGCTTTTGACTATCTCCCCAAGCCAAGAATTACCCCAGAAAACTTGTATCAAATCTTACGCCAAGCAGTACGTTTGTATCGGGCGGAGCAAGCTGCGATAGTTGCTGGTGATCGCTTAAGAGAAAGCGAAGAACGCTATCGTTTGGTTTTGGAAGGAGCAAACGACGGAATTTGGGATTGGTATTGCTCTACAAACGAAGTTTATTGTAATGATCGCCTCTTAGAAATTATCGGTGAAGTTAGAGAGGAATTTGAGTTAACTCCTCATAACTTAATGGCACGAATGCACCCCGATGACGTGTCAAATATTCGTCAAGCCATTACCCATCACCTCCAATATGGGGAAAAATGCGAAGCGGAGTTTCGCATCCAACATTCATCAGGAGAATACCGTTACTGCGTTGCTAGGGGAAAAGCCCAACGCGATCGCGCGGGTTGTCCGTTGCGGATGTCAGGAATTATTAGCGACATTACCGAATCAAAGCAACTAGAATTAGCGTTAGAAGCTAGTGAATTGCGCTTTAGACGTTTAGCTGACGCGAATATTATCGGGATTATTGTCACCACCCAAGGCACAATAATTGAAGCCAACGAAGCATTTTTAGTAATGGTGGGCTACAGCCAAGAGGACGTGCGTTTGGGCAGATTGCAGGGGCAGATAATTACCCCACCAGGATACGAAAAAGTAGACGAAATCGCCGCTACTGAACTACTAACAAAAGGTGTATTTAGTCCCTACGAAAAAGAATACATCCGTGCTAACGGCAGTCGCGTCCCGATATTAATTGGTGGAGCGTTAGTTCAAGGAATTGTCGAAACCGCAATTTGCTTTGTGATTGATTTAAGCGATCGCAAACGCTCCGATGCCAAAATTGGCAAGCTCAATCGAGACTTGGAGCGGCGGGTGAGCGAAATGCAGACGCTACTTGATGTTATTCCCATTGGAATTGCGATCGCTCAAGATCCTCAATGTCAGCATATTCGAGTCAATCCTGCTTTAGCAAAACTTTTAAAGTTACCTGTAGAAGCAAATGTGTCTAAAAGCGCTCCTATCTCCGAGCGCCCAGGTTACAAAGTATACAGTCAAGGCAGAGAACTGGAGATACAAGAATTACCAATGCAGCAAGCCGCTACCAAAGGCATTGATGTCGTCGATAAGGAAATTGAGGCGCTCGTTGCTGAAGGTGAAAAAATTAAGTTATTGGCTAATGCCGTACCGTTATTTGACGAACAAGGCAAAACTAGAGGTAGTGTAGGGGTTTTCTGGGATATTACCGAACGCAAGCGGATTGAGGAGCAAGAGCGATTTTTAGCTGAAGCTAGTGCCATACTCGCAACTTCTTTAGACTACAAAACTACCCTCACTAACCTGGCAATGGCGCTTGTCTCTGGGCAAGCTGATTGGTGTACCATCGATGTCCTCGACCAAAATTCAACTCTGCGCCCGGTAGCTTCAACGCACAAAGATAGCTCAAAAATGCCTTGGTTAGAGCAGTTGCGGAGTTATCGAGTCAACTTGAAAGCAAAAGTTGGGATATCTCAAGTCATTAAAAGCGGGAAAGCGCAGTTATACGCCCAAATTAGTCCAGAAATCAAAGAGGCGATTTCTCCTGATGTCGAGCAACGGCAATTGATGGAACGTTTGGGCTTCAATTCACTCTTGTGCGTACCCTTGAAAGTGCGCGGACGGACAGTAGGGGCAATTAGCTTAATGAGAGGCAAGGGAGAAAGGTTATACGATTTAGCCGATCTACTATGGGTAGAAGATTTAGCCCGTCGTGCTGCTCTAGCCGTCGATAACGCCCGCCTGTACCAACAAGCCACCGATATTGGGGAAAATCTGCGCCGAGCAATTATTATTTTAGGCGAACAGCAGCAACAGTTAAGAGTATTGCAACGGATCACCAACTTGTTAAACCAACGTTTGACAAACTTACCTGGATTATTGCAAGTAATGGTAGGAGCAGTTTGCGACGGCATCGGCGAAGCCGAGTTTGCCACAATTTCTCTCTACGATTCCCAAAGCCAGCAGTTAGAATTGACAGCTACAGTGGGAATTGCGCCAGAAAACTTACATTTATTGTCCGCTCAGGCAGACTTACTAGAGCGAGTATTTGCTACCGGAGCCGCCCAATTAGTTAAAAAAAGCCGAGTAACGCCAGCAACTTCTGCCCCCACCCCTACCCCTGCCTCAATCTATGCCGTAGCTATTGAGTCGGCTACATCGGGAAGGCTAGGGGTAATGTTGATTGGTAATTGGCGAAATATTGAAGCTTTTGATGTCGAGGATCGCAACTTATTAGAAGCGGTGGGCGAACAAGCAGCGATCGCTATTAACAATGCTCGGTTAATTAATACCCTAGAAGAACGAGAAGAACGCCTAGGCTTGCAAAACGATATTTTAGCCCAACAAAACCGAGAATTAGAATCAACCCACAATCAAATTGCTCAGCAAAACTTACAGCTAATTGAAGCGGCGCGGCTAAAATCGCAGTTTTTGGCTACCATGTCTCACGAACTCCGCACGCCTATGAATGCGGTAATTGGCTTTGCACAAGTACTATTGCGGCAGCGTACCGCTAACCTCACTCCAGCCCAATCTGACATGGTAGAGCGGATTTTAAATAATGGCAAAAATCTTTTAGCTTTGATTAACGACATCCTCGACTTATCTAAAATCGAAGCTGGGCGCTTAGAACTAAAGCTTGATGAATTTGATTTGACGAACTTAATTACCACCACCATCGCCGAACTTCGCCCGCTTGCCGAGCAAAAGCAGCTACCCTTATTACTCCGAACAGAGCTTGACAACCCGATAGTAATCAATGACAGTACGCGAGTACGGCAAGTTTTAGTGAATTTACTTTCCAATGCCATCAAGTTTACAAATGCAGGCAGCGTAGAAGTAGAAGTCAGCCAAATTGACCCTACCCACTTATTAATTAGCGTCAAAGATACCGGGGTTGGTATAGCTGAGTCAGAATTAGAACATATTTTTGAAGAATTTAGGCAAGTCGATCAAACAAATACCAGACAACACGGCGGTACAGGATTAGGACTTGCTATTACTAAGTCATTAGTTGATATGATGAAAGGCTCAATTACTGTAGAAAGTAAGTTGGGGCAAGGCTCGACTTTCTATGTTTATTTACCCCGTCAGATAGAAGTTCAACCACCAGTAACTATCCTAAAATAGCTGTCTCTAAGACTATAGATTCGGTTAGGCTAAGTCTATACAAAGGTAAATTAACCGAAACTTATTTTTGTTACCAGGAAAAAAATACTAAAATGTCTGGACATGACATTATCACGATTGGTGCTTCTGCGGGGGGAGTAGAAACTCTCTGCCAACTGGTGGGAGAATTGCCTCCAGACTTAGCAGCAGCAGTCTTTATTGTACTTCACGTTCCCTCCCACGGCAAAAGTGTTTTGCCAAAGATTTTGAACCGGGTAATCGAAAAACAGCACGGAGGATTGTCTTCTTTGCAAGCTCGTCATCCCCTAGACGGCGAACTAATCGTGCCAGGGCAAATATACGTTGCTCCCCCCGACAAACATCTATTAATTAAAGACAGTTGTATTCACTTGGCACGAGGTCCGCGCGAAAATAGCCATCGTCCAGCCATAGATCCGCTCTTTCGCACTGCCGCCCGCACTTATGGATCGAGAGTTGTAGGGGTAATACTGTCAGGTTTGCTTGATGATGGTACGGCGGGATTGGCAGCAATCAAACAGTGTGGGGGTGTAGCGATTTCTCAAGATCCAGAAGAAGCATTGTATTCGGGAATGCCGCTTAGTGCGATTGAAAACGTTGCAATAGACTATATTCTCAAAGTCGCGGATATCAGTAAAACCTTAATTCACTTAGCTTCTGAACCTGCCCTAGAGTCAAAAACTCAAATAACCCAACAAATGGATATGGAAGCCAATATTGCCGAATTTGACTTAGATACCATGCAAAAAACCAAGCGTCCCGGTACGCCATCGGGTTTTGCGTGTCCTGAATGTAACGGTGCATTGTGGGAATTGCACGAAGGCAAGCTGATCCGTTTTCGTTGTCGTACAGGTCATGCTTACTCAATTAATACCTTACTAGCAGAACAAACCGACGCTTTGGAAGTAGCTTTATGGAGTGCATTGAGGGCGCTAGAAGAAAAAGCCGCACTTACCGAGCGCATGGCTGCGCGCGCGCGCAGCCGCAGTCAAAATATTTCCGCACAACGCTTTCAAGAGCAAGCCCAAGATAGCCAGCAAAGTGCAACTCTTGTCCGGCAGATGCTGTTAAAATCCGACACCAGCGAAGAACTAGCGGCGGCAAACCTCCAGCCCCTAGAACAGCAAAATTTAGAACCTTCCGTCCCTAGCAGCTTATCGCCACCTTTTACCACTGCTAAACACTTAATCGCGATCGCTTTAGATGCCGATACCAAGGCGCTAAAAGAAATTTTGGCAGCATTAGATGGCTTAGAGGCAGCGATTATTGTCACCCAGCAATCGTACCCCCAAGACTCCGATAAGTTAGTAGATATACTCAAAAGTTCTACCAGTCTCCACGTCAAACTAGCTGAGGAAGGAGATAGCTTGCAACCAGGTACAGCATACATTGTGCCAAGAAGCCGCCATTTATTAGTCAATCCCGATAGTAGCCTAGCGCTATTGCAGTCCAAGTTAGTTCATTTTGTCAGTCCCTCCACCGATTTACTATTTGAATCTGTAGCAGCAAGTTTTAGAGAAAAAGCGATCGCTTTAATTCTTGCACCAACAAGTAGTGATGGAATTATGGGTATGCGGGCAATTAGAGAAACTGGAGGCTATGCGATCGTAGCTCAAGGCGAAGAAACTATGCACCAAGAATACCTCAACAACGCCCAAGTTATGCCCATTTCACAAATCGCCCAAACCCTAATTAACTTAGTCAAAAAAGTTGAGTAAGTAGTAAGAAGACAAAAATCAAAACCTTTTCGTTTGACAAGTCAAAAACTAAAAACATTCCTCTTGTCTTCCAGTTTCTAAAAATCAAAACCTATACAACTCAGCTTTCCCGAAACTGCCTTACCTACAGATATGAACATTTTGCAGGGGGTTTGGGGGAGGTAAGCCGTCCCCCAATGGGGGGTTTGGGGGGCAGACCCCCCATATCCTGGTTTTTCTTACCAAGTAAGCACAAAGGCAAAAGCAGCCCCTTAAGGCACAAGCCCCAATGAACAACCCAGAAATAGATCCCGAATTTGAAGCCTTGCTCAACTACATCAAACACAATCGTGGGTTTGACTTCACTGGCTACAAACGCCCCAGCTTAATGCGCCGCGTCCGCGTCCGGATGCAAACAGCCGAAATAGAAACCTACAGCGACTATACCGACTACTTAGAAGTACATCCTGAAGAATTTTCCCACCTTTTCAACACAATTTTAATCAATGTCACCTCATTTTTTCGCGATCGCCCAGTTTGGGATTACATAGAAAAAGAAGTTGTCCCTCAAATTGTGGCTCGTAAAAGTTTCCCCAAAGATCGCATCCGCGTGTGGAGTGCAGGCTGCGCGTCAGGGCAAGAAGCTTACACTCTGGCAATGGTAATTGCTGAAGTTTTAGGTATTGAGGAGTTCCACCAAAAAGTAAAAATTTACGCTACCAACATCGACGAAGCAGCACTCAGTCAAGCTCGCCTTGCCACCTACAACGCCAAAGAAGTAGAGGGCATCCCCGAACCATTCCTAGAGCGGTACTTCAAGCAAACAAATAGAACTTACACTTTTTGCCCAGATTTGCGCCGCGCAGTTATTTTTGGTCGTCACGACTTGTTGCAAGATCCGCCTATTTCTCGCATCGATTTATTGTCCTGCCGCAATACGTTAATGTATTTCAATGCCGAAACTCAAGCAAAAATTGTCTCTCGGTTTAATTTTGCCCTCAATAACAGCAGCTTTTTATTGTTAGGTAAAGCCGAATTACTCCTCAGCCATACTAATACTTTTGCCCCCTTAGACTTGAAGCAGCGAATATTTACCAAAATTAGCCAGGGCGTTAGAAAGGGTTATTTTATGGGCAGCAATGATGACCAAGAGCGCGAAACTAACTCTCAAATTAATCACAGTCTTTTGCGCGAAGCTGCTTTGGATATTAGTCCCTTTGCTCAAATAGCTGTAGATATCAATGGTTTGTTGATTTTAGCCAACGAACAGGCAAGACTATTATTTGGCTTAGGCTCTAGAGATATCACTCGCCCTTTGCAAGACTTGGAAATTTCTTATCGTCCAGTAGAACTGCGATCGCCTATCGACCAAGTTGTTAGCACCCATCGTTCAATTTGTCTTAGCAACATTGGTTGGACAAATATTAGCAACGATTTGCATTACTTTGATGTGCAAATTACCCCACTTTATGACACCAGTAGAAATTTGCTCGGTGTGAGTATTGTCTTTAATGAAGTTAGTCGTTACAAAAAGCTTCAAGAAGAAATTGAAAGCGCTAACCAAGAGTTGGAGATGGCTTACGAAGCATTACAGTCTACTAATGAGGAGTTGGAAACAACTAACGAAGAATTGCAATCCTCTAACGAAGAACTGGAGACTACCAATGAAGAATTGCAATCCACCAATGAAGAACTAGAGACAATGAATGAAGAATTGCAATCCTCTAACGAAGAATTGCAAACAATCAACGCAGAATTACGTTTGCGTAGTGAAGAACTCAATCAAGCTAATGGCTTTTTGGAAGCAATTTTTAATAGCTTGCAAGGTGGTGTGGCAGTTTTAAATCGAGAGTTTACAGTCCAAATTTGGAATGAAAAGAACGAAGATTTGTGGGGATTACGGAGTCAAGAAGTGCTAGGACAGCACTTTATGAATTTGGATATTGGTTTACCCGTCGAGCAGTTGCGTCAGCCAATTCGCAACTGCTTGAATGGAGATAGCAAAATAGTAGAAATAAATTTAACTACAGTCAACCGCCGTGGCAAACCAATTCAATGTAAAGTTACCTGCTCCTCTTTAATAGGTAGATTGGCAGAAGTTAGGGGAGTAATTATTTTGATAGAAGATATAGATAGACTTGGAGCTTAGGAACCATCGTCTATCATAGAATTAGTGAGAACAACTCCTAATTTGAGCATTGACCGAACTATAAGTAGCTAAAGAAATGAGAGTGCAAAAAAAGCAACCAAATTCAACTTTTACCCGCAGAAACTTAAAGTAGAAAATCAACTTTCAAACTTCTATGCAGCAAACAAGCGCTCCGATTACTAAAGATTTGGTGCTAATTGGTGGCGGTCACAGTCATGCCATTGTACTGAGAATGTGGGGGATGAAACCTATTGCTGGGGTACGCCTGACCCTAATCGCTGAGGCATCCGATACACCTTATTCGGGGATGTTACCCGGTCATATTGCTGGATTCTATACGCAAGAGGAATGTCATATAAACTTGCGGAGTCTTGCCCAGTTTGCCCAAGCACAACTATATATTGATTCTGTAGTGGGACTAGATTTAGTTAATAAACAAGTGTTGTGCGCTCATCGTCCCCCCGTAGCTTTTGACTTACTATCTATAAATATTGGCAGCACTCCCGCCAAACTAAATGTACCTGGCGTGGAGCAGTATGCGATCGCAGCAAAACCTGTCACTAAGCTATTGACTCAATGGCAGCAAATAGTTAGAGAGGCGCGCAGTAAGCAAAAACCTCTCCGTTTGGGCATTGTTGGCGGTGGTGCGGGGGGTGTGGAATTAGCTTTAGCAATGCAAGGAAATTTGCAACAAATTACCAATAATCTGCAAATACACTTGTTTCATCGAGAGGCGGAAATTATGCCTCATTATGGCGGTTGGGTGCGTCGTCGTTTGCAAGAAGTTTTGCTTAGTAAAGGAATCAATCTACACCTACAAGAAACCGTTACTGAAGTACAGCCAAATAAAGTTAGTTGTAAGTCGGGACTCAAAGTAGAATGCGATCGCATTTTTTGGGTAACTCAAGCCTCCGCACCTAGTTGGATTAAAGAAAGCGGACTTGCTACAGGTTCACAAGGCTTTATTCAGGTAAATGACTATTTGCAGTCGATTTCTCATCCCCAGATCTTTGCGGCGGGAGATATTGCCACAATGGTTAATTATCTGCGTCCCAAAGCTGGAGTATTTGCCGTTAGACAAGGTAAACCCTTATTTAATAACTTACAAAAAACCTTATTAGCCCAGCATTTACAGCCCTACAAGCCCCAGAAGCAGTATTTAAGTTTGATCGGTACAGGAGACGGCAAAGCGATCGCTTCCAGGGGCAGTTTTGGCATTGGTGCATCCCGCTTGCTGTGGAAGTGGAAAGACAAAATCGATCGTCAATTTATGGCTCGTTTTCACAATTTACCGCCAATGGAACCTGTAGAAACAGCGTCACCTCACGCAGATATGCGTTGTGCTGGTTGTGGATCTAAGGTGAGTAGTACGGTTTTAGAGCGTGTCTTGCAGCGCTTGGAAAGAATTGAAACCACCTCAGATATTATTATTGGCTTAGATGCGCCCGATGATGCGGCTGTAGTGCAAGTACCACAAGGTAAATTAATGGTGCATACTATTGACTATTTTCGCGCACTCGTTAGCGATCCGTATATTTTTGGGCAAATTAGCGCCAATCATTGTTTGAGCGATATTTTTGCCATGGGAGCAGCTCCTCAAAGTGTTTTAGCGATCGCGTCTATCCCTTATGCTGATGAATCTAAAGTTGAAGAAACTTTATATCAACTATTATCTGGCGCTCTATTAGTGCTAAATAGAGCGCAAACACCATTAATTGGCGGACACACTACCGCAGGCTTAGAGTTGGGTTTTGGTCTATCTTGTAATGGGTTAGTTAGTCCCAATCAGTTGCTAAAAAAAGCCGGGATGCAATCAGATCAATTATTAATATTAACCAAACCAGTAGGCACAGGAACATTATTTGCGGCGGATATGCGCCTTTTAGCTAAAAATCGATGGATTGATGGCGCGATTGAATCAATGCTGTTATCAAACCAAGCGGCGGCTAGGTGTTTAATGCAACATGGAGTTACAGCTTGTACCGATGTTACAGGTTTTGGATTGCTCGGACACTTAATAGAAATGGTTAAAGCATCTAACGTTAGTGTCGAATTATTTACTGCAGCTATACCAATATTAGAGGGAGCTAGAGAAACAACACAAAAGAAAATATTTAGCTCCTTGCATCCTGAAAACCTCCAATTTTCGCGTTACATCGCTGAGGTAGAAAAAGCAAGCAGTCACGCCAGTTATCCATTACTATTCGATCCGCAAACCTCTGGCGGCTTATTAGCAACAATTCCTAGTCATCAAGCTTCAAATTGCATTACTGAACTTCAAGCCTTGGGATACGCTGAAGCTAGAATTATTGGTCGCGTTGTCCAGCAATCACAAGGTAATCGAGTGCATTTGATAGTTAAATAAATAGTACAAAGCTTAATAGATAATAAGCAAAAGTGACCGCCAGTTTATTTAATATAATTAAGTCTATTTTTTATAAATATTTAGTACAACAGTATCAAAAATACGCTTAAATGATTGCTACCCAAATAATTCGCGAAAGATTTGCAAGTAAGAGCAAGTTTATTTTTCCTCTGCTTATATGGTTATTTAGCAGATTTGTAATCGTTATTTCAATGCTGCTAATAGCGCCCTTGCTTCCAGCGCCACCAGATGGCTTTGTCGCTAGTTTTGGCTGGAATGCTTTTTTTTCCTGGGATAGTGTGTGGTATGAAACAATCGCTACCTCTGGCTATGAATATATTAACGATGGTCAGCATCACGCTGTGGCTTTTTTTCCGTTATTTCCTTTAATTATTCGGGCAGTTATGAGCTTAGGTTTACCTTTTGTCATAGCAGGTACTTTAGTAAATAATCTTGCCTTTTTAGGAGCGTTACTGCTGATTTATAACTGGGTAGAAAATAGTTATGGAAGGAGTAGTGCGCGTTGGACAACAATGTTTCTAGCTTGGTTTCCCCTTTCGCTTTACGGCAGTGTAATCTATTCAGAAGGGCTGTATTTATTACTTAGTTCTGCAACCTTGCAAGCCTTTGAGCAAAAAAAATATTGGTGGCTTCTATTATGGGGTTCTTTAACAACGGCTACTCGTCCTACAGGTATAGCAATAATTCCCGCCTTACTGCTTGTTAGTTGGCAGGAGCAAAGAGCAAAACTTGCTTATATTGCTAGTTTGGCGACTGGTTTGGGAATAGTTTTTTATAGTATTTACTGTCAAATTTATTTTCAGGATGCTTTAGCATTTATTCACGTCCAAAAAGCATGGCAACCACCACAAGATTATTTTGGTCAGAGTTGGCTAAAAATGTTTATGCAAGTTGCGATTGGGACAAGCAACTGGAAGCATGGCGCAATTGTCGAGTCTTGGCATCCGCTTCTGTTTATAATTATTTGTACCAGTTGTTATTTACTATGGCGATCGCGTTTTAAATTAGGTAAGGTTAAAACAACTTATATTACTAGCTTTTTAGTGTTTGTTTTGTGGCTAGTAGCAGGCAATCCCTTAATTAATATCGCAATTATCTTTGGTGGTGCTTACTTATTATGGTACTTTCGCTCTCAACTAAGTTTTACGCTAATTGCTTATGGTTTTTGTAGTTTAGCAATAATTTTTACTACGGGAAGAACTCAATCAGCAGAACGTTATGCTTATGGGATTGTATCAATAGCGATCGCTTTTGGAAGTTTATTATCCCGGTATCCTGTTTGGGGCTACATAACAGTTACTTTTTTCTCTCTTTTACTAGCTATTTATTCTATGCGTTTTGCTCAAGGTATTTGGGTAGCTTAGATACTCATCTAATATTTTTGCAACCAACGCCAAAACTTTACAAAGATATTTTCTACCCACAATATTGCCAGGTCTAACCACTCTAATAACTGTTCTAGGGGATGTTTTACATAGCCCATGGTTGTTGCATTAGTTTCAATCCAGTCTGACTGTTCTGGGCGTTCGGAGGATTTAGCAGCTACGCTACTACTCAAGTTTAAAGCAGGTGAATTTGTGGCAATTGTTGCTTGCCTTTTAGTGTAACTATTTGAATTTTGGTTTAGCTGGGCAGAAGCTTGTTTCTTGATTTTAGTTAAGTTGGTTGCAGCTTGAGTGCTTTTTACTAATAAGGAAGCTGAACTTTTCCTACCAACTTTTTGAGTTAGAAGTCGCCAGCGATTAAGCAAATTGTGTAGAGAATACTTATTTATTTTTTGAGATTGAGTTAAGTTTTTATCTTCTGGTAGGTAAGAAACAGTCGAATTAGTAGGATTCTCTAAAATCAAAGATTCTTCTGTTACTACTTCACTACCAAATAAATCGCTCATTGTTAGCCAAGGATCGGCTAATTCATTATCAGTAGTAGTTTGAGTCGGTTGAATTAATTTACCCGTGCGATCGCCTCCGGCGCTGCGCGGAGCGCAATCGCCAAAAAAGTAATCTATTGCTGCCCAAATCAATCCCTGAATCTGAAAAGCTTTAGTAATACTTGCTACGGAGGCTAAATTATTGGTTTCAAATTTTGCAATCGTCCGATCTAAGGAAGCGAGCGCTTTATCCGAAAAAAAGCTTATCTTTAATTTCTGTTTATCTTTGCGCCCCCAGTTTACTATGCTACCAAACACTTTTGTAGGCGCTAATAACCAGATTTGACCGGGTAGTTTGTCATGTTGTGATTGCAGTAATCTTTGCCAGCGCCAATAATTGGCAACTTCGCCAATAATGCGCTCTTGCAATACTTGCTGTTGTTGGCTAGTTAAAACATCTAAAACTTCGTTGTGGGGAGTAACTAATACCAGCAAACGGTTTGATATTAGGCTGGCTATTCCTCGGAATTGAGGACGTTGGACTAGGGAACTAGAACTATTATTATCTCTGGACTGTAGTATTTGGTAAGAGTTTGTATTAGTAGATAATTTTGAACTAACTTTGGGGAAAAACTTATTGCTTAAAAACCCTAAAAAGTTTCTAACTGGATTTGCAGTTACAGGCTCCTCTGGAGGTAAAGCCTCAATTAACAGTAAGACTTTTTCAATTGGTGTATCAACTGTTGGCGGTGCAGAATCGCTTTTTGGTAAAGAACGTACGTTTTGTTTTATTTTTTGAGGCAGGGATGGATAGAATACTATCGGCGCTATCCAACTTGTCACAGTTTTCAATACACGATTGAGGCGGTTTGTCAAGAAACGCGATTGCTTATGAATAAAGCTAAAAAGTCTGCTTTGATAACGGTTAGAAGAAGCAGAAGCCATAGAAATTACCAATCTTATTAGCTTAGGTGAGGAGTGCAACAAACAATTTGCATCTCCACAGGTTTAATATATGTCCCAATCTTATCGAAAATATGCACTATTTAACTCCTACTTCTACCAACTTATTATCCGATGCGATCGCGCGTTTGCGATCGTGCAGTCAAGTAGACATTCTCTCCGACTGGCAAATATATCAAGCAGATATTTCACTTAGCGAAGTTTTAGGTAATTTAGCTCCCTGGAATTGCGATCGTTGGTCGGTAGAAAAGTTAAACGCTAAAGGTCATATTCCTTGGTCTAGCGGGCAAAAAGTGTTGTGGCTAGTGCAAAAAATAATTGTTCCCGATACTTTACAAGACTATCCATTAACAGGCTTATCTTTAAGACTTGCTCTAACTTGGTGGGCAGAATTTGCCCAAATCTTTGTCAACGGTGAACTCATTCAAGAAGGAGATTTATTTGATTGTTCGACAAGAATTTTACTTAGTCCGCAGGTAACATCAAAACAAGAAATAATTGTGGCGTTACGGCTTGTAAGCCCCAGTCACGACAACGGGGCATTAGTGCGAAGTCAACTTATTTATCAATCAAATAACGAGGAAGCCCCCGAACCTGGTTTTGTTGCTGATGAATTAGCAATTTTGCAGCAATATTTAGCAACTATTGGCAGCAAGTCGTCTGCACAAATTGACGTAAATCTAGACTGGTCAGCATTGCCAGATAAAGCCAAGTTTGAGC
>QQTW01001109.1_pt1 | contig 18422 bp, 10 predicted proteins | sample 1904831 | NCBI WGS metagenome assembly QQTW01 (sample SAMN09435610, study PRJNA476489) | Subsurface metagenome, whole genome shotgun sequencing project. | reverse complement strand
GTCCACGATAATCCAGAGCCAATTTATGGTAATCACTATATGCCGCGCAAATTCAAGTGTGCGGTAACTGTACCTGGGGATAATTCAATCGATTTATATTCTCAAGATTTGAGTTTGGTAGTAATTACCAACGACAAGCAAGAATTAGTCGGGTTTAACGTCTTCGCTGGTGGCGGTTTGGGACGGACGCATAATAAAGAAGAAACCTTTGCGCGGATGGCTGATGAGATTTGCTATGTCGCCAAAGAGGATATTTACGACTTAATTAAGGCAATTGTTGCAACTCAAAGAGATTATGGCGATCGCACTGATCGTCGTCATGCTCGGTTAAAATACCTAATCAACGATTGGGGCGTTGACAAGTTCCGCACCAAAGTTGAGGAATACTTTGGTAAAAAGCTAGAACCATTCCAGCCCTTGCCAGAATTTAAGTACGAAGATTTCTTAGGTTGGCAAGAGCAAGGCGATGGCAAGCTGTTCTTAGGCATTTCTGTAGAAAACGGACGCATCAAGGATGAAGGTGCTTTCCAACTGCGTACCGCTTTGCGAGAAATAGTCACGCAATTTAATTTACCAATTCGCCTGAGCGCTCACCACAATGTAATTTTCGCAGACATTGAACCGAGTAACAAGCAGGCAATTCAAGACATCTTGACGCGGTGCGGCGTACAAACAGATCCAGAGGCAATTAACCCCTTAGTTAGATACTCAATGGCTTGCCCAGCAATGCCTACGTGCGGCTTGGCAATTACTGAATCTGAGCGCGTTATGCCTAGCGTTCTCAAGCGAATTGAGACGCTGTTAGAGGCAGTAGGGTTAGAAAACGAGCATTTTGTTGTCAGAATGACAGGTTGCCCAAATGGTTGCGCCCGTCCATATTTAGCTGAGTTAGGCTTTGTTGGTAGTGCTAGCGAGTCTTACCAAGTTTGGCTAGGTGGTTCATCTGCTCAAACTAGGCTAGCTGAACCGTATATGGAAAGGATGCATATCAACGACTTGGAGACGCAGCTAAAGCCGATTTTTGCCTACTTCAAGCAGGAAAAGCAGGCTGAGGAAAGTTTTGGGACATTTTGCGATCGCGTCGGCTTTGATGCTATCCGCGAATTTGCCGAACAATACGAGTCAGAAGAGGTTGCCGAAGCCTATTCTACAGATGATGGTGACGGCTTAATTGAGGCGATGGCAGATTCTACGATCGCTGATATTACCGAAGAAACTAACGGTCAGGTAGTTGCGATCGCAAGTACCACTACAGCTAATAATAAATTGCGTCGCCGGATTAGTCTTGCAGACGATGTTTATCTACAGCTAAGAGAGGCAGCCACCAAGCAAGGCAAACCAATGACTGAACTCGCTAACGAAGCAATTAAGGCTTACTTAGGCGCTAAATCAAACGGATAAAGACAAATTTGTCCTACACAAATTAGATGCAACGTATAGCGATCGCTACTTCTCAACTACAAGATCAGCAAATTTTGCTAACGGATGAGCAATACCATTACCTCAGCCGCGTCTTAAGGTTAAAAGCTGGCGATCGCTTTATTGCTATGGATGGGGTTGGTACGTGGTGGCTAGCAGCGCTAGAAGAAGCACAGAGCGCCCAAATTATCGAGCAGATAGCAGTACAAACTGAGTTACCTGTAACCATTACCTTAATGGCAGCATTGCCCAAAGGCAACGGCTTTGATGACGTTGTGCGTTACTGTACGGAACTAGGTGTAAGTAAAATTGTGCCAATTATTAGCGATCGCACTTTACTTCATCCTAGTTCCCAAAAGCTAGAACGCTGGCGGCGAATTGCAGGGGAAACTGCCGAACAATCAGAAAGAGCGATCGTCCCAACAATCTCAGAACCAGTTACCTGTGCTGAGGCGATTTCCTCTATTACAGCTATTTATCGTTATTTATGCGTTGCGCGTGGTAGCAATATGCATTTAAAAACGGCAATTAGTGCAGTACCCCCAGCTAGTGAAATTGTAATTGCGATCGGTCCAGAAGGGGGATGGACAACAGCAGAAATCGAAAAGGCGAATTGTGCTAATTTTCAAAATGTTTCCTTGGGCAAACGGATTTTAAGAGCAGTTACAGCCCCAATAGTTGCTTTATCTGTTATCGCCGCTACTTTTGAGGAATCAACCCCAAGGGTGAGTTAGCTCCAGTAGGCTCTTGTTAAAAGGACATCAGGACTACTCGCTGGAAAACAATATGACTGCTGGAAATTTGACGACAGACAAATTAGCCGATTCTCAATACCCTATAAATGATTTAATCCAACAGCGTTGGAGTCCTCTGGCTTTTGCCGATAAAATGGTCGAACCCAAAAAATTATCTAGCGTATTAGAAGCGGCAAGATGGGCGGCTTCTTCTTACAACGAGCAGCCTTGGAGTTTTATTATTGCCACTAAAGAAAACTCGACTGAATTTGAGCGTTTACTAGGTTGTTTAGCCCAAGGTAATCAAGAATGGGCAAAAAATGCTCCTGTGTTAATGATATCAGTAGCTAAACTTTACTTTGAGCGCAACGGCGTAGAGAACCGCCATGCCTTTCATGATGTGGGAGCAGCAGTTGCCAATTTAGCATTGCAAGCAACGACTTACGGCTTATTCGTACACCAAATGGCAGGGTTTGACGTACCCTTGACAAAGCAGACGTACAATATTCCTGAAGGCTACGAGCCAGTAGAAGCGATCGCTTTAGGTTATCTTGGAGATGTCCAAGCCTTATCGGAGAAATTACAACAGCGAGAACTAGCCCCACGCCAGCGCAAGCCTTTAGAAGATTTTGTCTTCTCTGGTAGTTGGAGTCAAACTTCACCAATAATTAGCAATTCATAACGTTTGTAGTTGCGCTTCAGCGCAGCAACGCAGAGTATAACTGAAAAATCCCCCTCCATTTTCAACATGCTTAACGACGTTGCCGCTGCATTTGAACGCCAAGACTACCAAGCCGCCAATCAACTGATACAGCCGCTACTACAAGAAAACCCCCAAAACCCTTGGGTACAATTTTACGTAGGCAGACTGCATGAAGTCTCCGGCGAACTTGAAGCTGCCCAAAAGATTTATCTAGCACTGCTCAAAGAGGCAAGCAACCAAAAACTTATGGCTCAAGCCCGTCAAGGCTGGCAGCGCGTGGACACAATTATTCAAGCACAAAGGCAAAGATACATTGCCCAAGCTACAGCAGAACCTAATAGTACCCAACTTAGCGTACTAGTTTTAGAGCCTATCGGGCATGACGATAAAACCATAGCCGCTCAAAAATTTGCTCAAATTATGGGCATAGACCCCTACACAGCAAGGCTAAAGTTACCTAGTCGCGGCTGGCGGCTGTATAAAAGTGGGGCAATTGGCGAACTAAAATACTTAGGGCAGCAGTTAAAAGCTGCTAAAATTCCTTGTTTTTGGGCAACGCTAGCAGAAATTCAACAAATCCGCGTTTTTCAAGTTAGCTACTTTCAATCTGTGCAAATTTCTACAGCCACCGTTTTTTGTCAAAACGAACAAGGACAAATGGGGGCGCTAACATTTGATTGGTCAGAAGTGAGCGATCGCGTGATGGGACTATTACCTATATTTGAACAAGTAGTAGACCGCAACGCCCGTGGCAAACTCCAGCGCAAAACAAAAACTCAAGACTACGCCCACTTCTGCGATTTAATCATTCCCAGTAGGCAGTGTATTTTGCGGCTGCACGACAACAGCTATCAGTACGATAAAGGCGTTACTATTGCAGATTCAACTAGTCAAACTACAATTAGAATTAATTGGAATAGCCTGCTTGACTTTCTGCCTAAATATATACCAGCAGCACAAATCTGGTCTGACTTTGCAGCTTTTGGCGAAAGTGTCATAGATCAACCAGAATTACTAGAGCGCATAAATCCCCACATTCATTTATTGCGCCGCACTCAATCCAATTGGGACTCAGCCTTTGAGCTATATAGCGCTCTAATACTTACCAAAGCATCTCAATAGGAAAGTTTAAAGATCCCATAAAGGCAAGGAAAAGGAAAGAATATAAAGTGCTAATTCTTCACCCTTACCCTTTAACCTTTACCCAGCGCTACGCGCTTTTAGCCTTTAGCTGGTTTAACTTGATTTGCCATATCCAAGAAGCTACTCATATTTGCGCCTGGACGACGACGGCTGCTTGAAGCTGTCGCTGGATTGAGATACTTAGGAGCGAAAGTAGTATCAGTCTTGCTTTGACCGTTGCTGCCTGCTACTACACTAGGTTCATTTTTTATGGGTTCTGCTTTTAATCCTTCAGCAGTTTGGACTAGCTCGACTTTACTTTTTGGTTGAGCAGCAGGTTCGGCTGTTTTGGTTGTTTCTTTTGCTGATTTAGCCGCAGCTACGGGTTTAGCAGATTTAACTGTTTCTTTTGCTTGCTCAGTCGCTGTTTTAGTTGTTTCTTTGGCTTGCCCAGTAACTTTGTTAGCTGTTTCTTGGACTTGCCCAGTAGCATTACTAACTGTTTCCTTCGCTTGGGTTGCTACTGTATTTGCTGTCTGTTGGACTTGCTTAACTACCCCAGCAGGGTCAATTTTATTGAGCAGACTACCATTGTCTTCCGACTCATCTAGCTCCATAAAGTAGCCACTACGCTTTTTAGGTTTGTTAGTAGCAGGATTCAACTTACCTGATTGTGCGTTCTTTCCGCCAAACAAACCAACGAAGAACGATAGAATTCCACTCAATAATTTTTTGATAATACCCATTGTTATAATTTCCCCTATTTTTTAGGCAATGAAGTTGACCGCAAATTTTTATATGCCAAATTATTATTTTTTAGGGCATATTGACTTTTCTCGCTTTTACCCATCTCACATTAAAGTGGTATAGCTAGCTACTTTCTATTAATAGCGGTTTATATGTTGTAGTAAACCGTCTTGAGAATTATATTCAACCAACTGTAAGCTACGCCCAGTCAGGAGTAATTATGAAATTTTCCTGGATCTGAGTGCAAGATTTTTAGATATTTCTTAACAAAACTTAAACAGACAAATTAGCAAGTATTAATACTTAGAGTGATTTAGCAGACGTGTTGATAAATTGATTAATAGAAATTTAGGAAAGTTTAAAATTGAATTAATGAGCAAACTAAGTAAGCATAAGAGTAAAAATTTTGAAAAAGTAGCAGTTTTACTAACTTAAAGCTTGCTTAGATAAACCAATAGAGTCGAGGTTATTTAATCGAAATCTTGGCTCTAAATTTTTCTTCAATATCAAACTCTGCAATGGGGTTGAGTCTAGAAGTCTAGCGGCTGAAACCTAGAGTTCGCAGGTTGAAAAATTTAATGATCGCTAAAAGTTAAAGCTAGCTATTTAGATCCTTGTCAAAAGGCTTAACATACTTTGCCAATCTTCATCGTGTCGTAAGGTGAGGACATTATAGTTAGTGTTGTACCTAAGATTATCCCGCTCAATTCGATCCGATAAACGTTTGTCAGTACCGTCATGAACTGCGCCATCACAGAAAATAGCAATGCCATCTAATTTGTACAAAAAGTCGGGCTTACAGTTGGCTTGGGCAATAAATTCTTGTGCTGTATCTGGTAATTTGTGTCCCTGTTGATAAATCTCTTGTAAAACTACCCGCTCGAACTCAGAATGTGGATCTGTTTGTTGCAGCAGTTGTTGATAATGCTCCTCTCGTGACATTCCTGCATAATGCTGGATAACTGTACTTACTAATAATTGGTCTAGGAAGGATTTGATGAGGTGGCGATCGCATAATGCATGATCGAACTGGTTTTGGTAAGAGAGCAAGCATTCATAGCAAGCTTGAGAGCAACTTTCCTTTGGCTGATTGAAATGACAAATATCTAAAGCTGCATCGGCTATTTTTTGCAACGCCTCTGGTTTTTCCAATAGTTGGGCGAGTACCCCTGCACCGCCTTCGCTGGCTTCCCAAAATAGTAGATACTTACCTTCTCCTAGCCGTTCTGAAGCTAGTTCATCTGTTTCTAATTTGTACACCGCTTGGATAGCTGCCCTGAGCGCGTGCTGACAAGTAGTAACAAAAGCTTCTGCGTTCTCTGGGGGAACTTGCATTGGCTCGACAACTAAAATATTGCAAGTGTCATTTACCATCAAATTAACTTCAGGATGCAAATTTTCGGCAGCTTGTTCGTTTTTAGCATCGCCCCAGAGTCCAGTTTTGGCATCAAGTTTGAACCCGCGTTCGTCAGTATTTTTTTTCAAGCCGCGATTGATGCGCCAAAGTTCGGCAGTAGCTCCGTAAGTTAGCTTCAACAGTGGTGTACCATCAGCAGAGCGGACGATCGCCGATTGTTGTTTTTGGCTAGCATAGCGAAAGTGAGTAGTGATGTTGTAACCATATTTGAGCCGTTCTTCCTCATCGCAAGTGATGCGCTCTCGTCGTTTGGCGATCGCTGTATCCATTGGCAATACGCGATTTAACTTAGGTATATTTCCCAGGCGATCTGCAATCATGCGCGTACCGCAATTTTCGCAGGTATCGCGGGCATCATCTGTGTGGAAATAACCGCAGTTGAAGCAGACGCTGACGCGCGCGTACACGCTCTCTATACCGCGTACAGGGACTTTTGTCTTTGCCACCATAAATTTACTACCTTCGTAGTAAACAATATTGCTAGGTGCAAATTCTCTTAAAGCAACGCTGCGGGGACGAGAAATAAATTCGCCACCATCTCCAGTCGGAATATACGCCCTAACTGGTAAACGCGGGAAGTTGAAACCTGGTAAAAATCCCTCAGATGCGAAGTAACGATAGGGATAAAATTCAAACTCGCTATTGCTTTTACCTTGCGTTTGCCCTACTAATAGATCGATTTGACGCTGTGCTTCTTTTTGTTGATTGTTGGCGTTGTTGCGTTCTTCTTGAGTAACGCTACCGATCGCAAACCGATGAATAATTCGGTTGGCTTCGTTTAATTGGTTAACTGCTTCATCGTAAAGTTCGCGCCAGCGATCGCAAGCTCGGTTAAAGGCATTAATCGCATCGTCTAAAGTATGCTGCAACCAGTTGACAGAATACCAAGTAGATTTTTGTAAGTCTGCTTGGCAGAAGGTATCCGAGAGAATTGATTGCGTAGCTTCCAGACATTTTGCTAGTTCGCTGGGGATTAAATCGAGTTGCGATCGCACGCTGCCTTTTAGGGGATAACCAACAGATTCTAAATCTAGAATTTGATTCATCGAATCTCCCAGATATAAACCAGTGCTGGCTAACCAGAGCGAATAAACATGAGAAGCGATCAAATCTTGGTTAGCAAGTTCTAATTTAGGCGGCGCGACAACTCCAGCAACCATTTGATTTTGGCGTTTAAAGAAGTATTGATCGTGACTGCTCCCGACCGCAGCATAAGTCATTACCAAGGCTTCCTGACCGCTTCTTCCGGCTCTACCGCTACGTTGGGCGTAGTTGGCAGGACTAGGGGGAACGTTGCGCAAATGCACGACGCTCAAGTCGGAAATGTCGATTCCTAATTCCATTGTGGGAGAGCAAAATAAAGCTGCAAGTTCGCCATTACGGAACTGTTCTTCTCTTTCTTGGCGATCTTTACTTCTAACTTGCCCAGTATGTTCGCGCCCTTGCATGGTTTGGATGTGTAGGGCATTGGTTTGGTAAAACTGTTGGAAGAATTTATTAACAGATATTTTCTCGTCTTCCTTACCCTGCAATCGCCGAGACGTTAAAGGATCGACGGGAATTTCGTCTTGGGTTTTGGATTGCCACAATAAGGAATCAATGCGTAGCTGTACTTCAGACTTGTCTTTGACTAGATAACCAGCATCGCATAGGGCATTAATTAAGGTCGTAATTAGGCTGTCGTATTCTGGATCTGTTAAGGGTTGAGAGCGTAAAAACCAAGCTTTAGGCGATCGCAAAAATCGTCCAATTTTACTTTTAGGCGTGAGTTTAACTTTAGCTTTTTCGTTGCTACCGCCCTTTGTAGTTGCCCAAGTTGCTTTGTGCAATTGCTCGTTTTCATCAAATACCCAAGGCTCTTTGATTGCTTGAAAAATGTCGCTTTTGAGTTGATCTTGTTGGTCATGCTGCAATAGTATGGCATCAACAGCTAATTCACGCCGCAGTTGGTTAAGCAAGGCGAGGGAAGCAGTAAAACGCTCTTGGGGAGTAGCTTGAAGCAAGATTGGATGGCGGTGTTTTTGCCACAACTCAATTTCGCTGCACGCTTGTTGCAAACCATCGTACTCAATTGCTAGCAATCCGCACTGTTCGAGGTTGGGTTGGACAATGCGCCAACCCCGCCGTAAGTCTTCATAAAGGCGGTATTCGATTAGTTTGCGGAAAGCGGCTTCATTGCGCCGTTTACCAGCACCAAATTCAGATGGTTGTCTGGCGTAGTCAGTTTGAGATAGTGCCATCTGCTTGACTACTTCGCTGACTAACTCGCTATGGGTGAGTTGCTCTTTTGCCTGAAGTGCGCTCCAAAGTGCTGCGCGTAAAAAGCTTGTTTGGACGAAATCATTAAAATGTCCCGCTTGCAACGAAGCATCTTGACGGTTGTCGGTAAAGCTGAGAATCTTAGCGGCTTTAGCTTTTTCTCCTGTGAAAACTCGCTTGAGGCGGCTAGTGGTAGAAAGAGACAGCAAAGTAGTGGCGGTACTGCGCCCTTCACTGCTGAGACGAGATAATTTGGTAAATTCGTTTTTGCGTCCGTCATGGACTACGCCACAGTTGAGACAAACGGAAAATGGTTTACGCACAAACCAACAGCTAGTACCTTGGATTGCAGAAGTTGTAACTTTGCCGTTGGGTAATACTTGCAGCTTTAAAGGAATAAACTTAGCGCGATCGCTTTTCGGAACTCGCCCTTTCTTTTTGGTTTCAGTAAACCAAGAGTCGGGAAGCTTATCTTCATCGCTAATATCCCAAAGTTCGGGTTCATCTAAAGTTAGGTAGCCTTCGCTGATGTCTGCATCGTCAGAACTGATATCCAAAGCTGTAGGCAATTGCGGGAAAACAATTTGTTTGTCAGCATCGTAGCGAACAACATAGTAGTCTTGTCCGCAGTCTCGGCAGAATACAAGCGGATAAAGTAGGCGATCTTCTGTAGTAGAGTATTGACCTTCTAGAGTAAGAATACGCTTTTCCTTGCTTTCAATTGTCGTGTAGACGCTACCGCCTTGGGAAATGAATTGATGCAGGCGAAAAGCAAGTCCTTTAGTTTTGCTTCCCCAAAGAAACATTTGTTTGAAGACTTCTAAACAGATTTCTTTGTCTACATCGGTTTGGGCTGCAAGTATGGCTGCGCCTGCTTCTAGAGCGATCGGCGTGCGGCGTACCAGATGCCCAGATTCTTCAGCTAAACCAAAGTTCATTTCAATCCAATGACTGAGGGGATGGGCTTGGAATGCAGCTAATGTTTGCTCAGATTCTGGTAGTAAACCCAGATCAATGCTATTTTTTAGTTCTTCAGTAGTAGGTGCAGCCCGTTGTATAGATCGCTCTAATGTTTCGTCAATGACATTACTCGTCTTAATTTCTACACCAAATAATTTGCTGGCAACTTCTGCTACTACTGCGCGGCGATTTGCGCGATCGCCTTCTGTAGACATAGTAGCGCTAGTTCCTATACACAATAGGTTTTGACCGCAGCGCTGCCGCAGTTTGCGTATCAATATAGCAACATCCGCGCCTTGTCTGCCTCTGTATGTATGCAATTCATCTAAAACTAGGAATTTGAGATCGGGGGAAGCGACTAACTTTTCTTCGTGAGTGCGAGACAGCATTAGCTCTAACATCACGTAGTTGGTAAGCAATATTTGGGGCGGATTATTTTGAATTTCTGCTTTTTTGGCTAAACTTTCTTGCCCAGTATATTGTTCGACGCGGATAGGTGTGGGGGAAACTTGGCGCAAAAATTTGTCGAGTTCTTCTTTTTGCGAGTTAATTAAGGCATTCATGGGATAAACCAATATTGCCCTAACTCCTTTAATTTCTGGATTGCGCAGGATATCGTCAAAAATAGGCACAACATAAGTCATGCTTTTGCCGGAACCTGTACCTGTAGTGAGAACGTAGGGTTCTTGGCGTTTGGCGGCTAAAAATGCTTGCTCTTGGTGGTAGTGGAAGTGAAAAGGTTTACCGTTTTTGGAGAAGTAGCGATCGCATTCTGGATGCAGAACTCCTTGTTGCACCAATTGAGTTACGGTTGCACCTTTTTTGTATGTAGGGTTTAGTTGCACTAAAGGATCGCTCCAAAGCTTCCCCTTCTCTAGTTCTTGAGTAACAAATTCTTTAACTTTGGTGTCGCGGATTTTGAGGAAACTTTCAATATAGCGGCGGTAGTCGTCAATGACTTCGTTGCGAAATTGGAAGATATCTAAGGCAGCATCAGACATACAGAATTAGGAAATGCGATCGCGTTTGTTCTGTATTAGGATGCCCAAGTTGAAAGGTGATTAAACAGTTTTTTCAGCTTTGAGCTTATATATCTATCTTGCGATAGAGAAAATCGAATGTACTGCTATTTTGAGCTAGTTGCGTTGATTCGGCTAACAAACTTCAGACTTTTACTGCTCTCTTGCGGCTTTTTTTACTTCTTCTAGCTCTAGCTCTAGTATTTCTGAGATTTCTTGAAGGCTAAGTCCTTTTTGCAGTAGCTTTGGCACTAATTGAAGTTTAGCTCTTAACTCCCCTTCTTCTGCCGCTTCCTGGTAAACTCTAGTTCCTCTTATTATATTTGTATTCAACATAGCTTCAACTTCCTCCCTGCTCATATTAGGAAATTTGTAGACAACGATTGTCTGTATAAATTCTATAACTTTTTGCTGAATCAGGGGTTCTATCAATTCCTCCCTAGCTCGGTTGACAAGCTGTTTAGCTATTATTTCTGTTTTCTGCTGGCTTGTTACCATTAAGCGTACAATTTTTACACCTAAAGATTCCTCTGTTGCTTCCTCAATTTCATTGAGATAAAAGCGCCTTAGATGCGGTTCTACTAAGGCGCGATAACGTGGGGGAAGTAGCGATTCATTGCTGCGGCGATCGTAGATCACAACTGCATACCAGCTTGAGTTGAGAGGTTTATATTGGCTGAAATACAGAAAGATACCTGTAAACAATCTGTCATAAAAATCTTCGTCTTTATAAAACTGAGTTTCGACGAAGTAAAGTGGTTCGTTAGCAAATTCTTGGCGCGTTGAAAATACTCCATCTAGGCGCAAGCTTGTTTGCTTAAGTTCTGGTGCAGAAAACTCGTAAGCGTTAGGATTTATATTAGGTGTCCAATGAGTTCAAAGAAAATATTGGGTATTTCTTTAAATATTTCATAAAAGAGGACATCTGTTTTCAAAAGTTTTGACCGCAATTTATATTTCTCAATTACTAAATTACTTTAGTAAGTGTGTTTATATAGTTTGTAGTTGCGCTTCAGCGCATCTTATTTAGAGCGCTAAAGCGCAACTACGAACAAAACTATGTATGAATATCGGAAGTTGACTCATGAAGAAAAAGTGGCACTTATACAAGCGAGATTAGCAAAGGGCTATCCCGTCCACTCACCACCTCATCTTATACAAGACAGTCAATTTTACTTAATAACCGTTACTTGCTACGAACATAAATGCCGAATTAGCACTGAAGAACGTCGTCAACAAATTTTAGACAAACTATTTGAGTGTTTCATACATCAGAACACAGAAATACTTGCTTGGATTATTTTACCTAATCATTACCACTTATTAACAACTACTGTTGATTTTCGTGAATTAAGCAAATATTTACGGCTAATTCATGGTTCTATTGCTCGTCAATGGAATTATGAAGATAAAGTTAGTGGTAAACTTTGGTGTTCTTATAGCGATCGCGCTATTCGTTCTGAGCGACATTATTACACTACTTTAAACTACATTCACTACAATAGCGTTAAACATGATTGGGCGAAGTCTCCTTACGACTGGAAGCACAGTAGCGTTCATTGGTATTTAGAACATTATGGAAGAGATTGGTTGCGTAGTTGTTGGGTTGACTACCCAGTGAGAGATTACGGTAAAAGTTGGGATTGTAGTTCGTAGTTGGCTCGTAGTTGCGCTTCAGCGCTCTAAATAAGATGCGCTGAAGCGCAACTACGAACCTATAGCTTTTAAAGTGTTGATATATAAAATCTACGCATTTATAAATTTAGAGCGTCTATCTTTAACAATTCTGGGAGTATATTTATTTTTTTCCTCTTGTCCATTGAAGCCTAGTCGCTGGTAAACCTCACCACCAATACCAGGAATTACCTCGCCTTCATTAGTACGCTTATCGTCTACGGCAAAATAGAAAAACTTAAACTTGTCATAAATAGACTTATCAAAGCTATTTTTAAGTTTTTCTTCCGCTTTAACGTACATGACTGGAGCTACTATAAATATTTTCTCAGGTTCAATTTTTTGAATTAGGTCAGTAAGGTTTGTCCTGACTACACAAGCACCAGAAATAATAGATTTTACAATAATTAAATAGTTTACAGAGCGGCTGACAGGCTCTTGATATTTCCTTAAAATTGGTGCAACTTTGAGGTCTTCAATTTCAAAAGGGGAAAAACGCTGATTCCAAAAACACGCGAATGCAACACTTTTGAGTTGCTTTTCTAAGCGTGTAAGCATACCTTTGGCAAGAAAGTCAGCATCTTCAACAGTGCAAGCAAGGTAGACGTTACAATGCACGTTACTAATCTGGGACAGAATAGTATCAGCTAAAAGCATTCCAATTTTAGTCATAGTCTCCCGATAGACATCTGGTGCAATATCTTTATCAGCCAGAGTGTCTAGTAAAACTCGGACACTTTCATTTGCAAGATTTGAGTAGGTTCTTGTCATATCAAGAAAACCTCAAGTTCCTCGAAGCAAGTAGGGTTGTTCTTCTTGATGAGTTCTTGGAATTGTCTAAACCGATCTGTTTCTAGGCTATAAGACAAAGTACCCTCCTCAAGTCTGTCTTTGAACTCCCAATGTAGGAAACCCTTGGTCAAATTATCTTGGAAATCAGGAATTTTACCTAGAATCTCTGCAACTTCAGCATCTATCTGCAATTCTTGACCAAAAGAACGGATAAAGGAGGGGGATGATTCTTGAGCTTTTTTTAGTATGTCTATAACGGAAACTTGTGACTTAGCGCTGGAAACCCACGCGCCTAGTAGTACCGTTGCGACACATTCAATCTTGTCTGGCGCAGGATTAGCAAAAGCACAGAGATACTTTATGGCTGCTTGAAACTTAGGTTCTTTGGCAATTAACTTGACTAAATCGGCTTCGTATGGGAAATGAATTACTTGACTATATTCCTGAATGGCTGAGGGAATAGTTGATTCTAGGTTAGTTTTGAGCTTTGGGGAAGAGACAACTAAGTTGATTTGTGATTCTCTTAATATAGATTTATTAAGCTCGTATTGCTTTTTAAAGTCATCGGATATGCTTCTAAGTCCTTGTCCCCAACTCTCGTTTTTACTATTTTTGAGTTGATAATGTTGGATAGGAATTTCATTTTGGCAATCGATGATGAAATCGTCAACAAAAGCAAGAATTTGGCTGGAAAGTTGAATTTCTTTATTGCTCTCAATTACAAGTTGTGATAGTAGAGCTAGTTGATAAACAGCAAAAAAGTTTTCGTATGTATTACCTTTTGCTCCACTACTTCCGCCTCTATTCTTGTTAACTAGGTAATCTACAGCCTCGTTACCAAAAATCTCTCTAACCTGTTCCAATGCGTACATTTGCTACGTCAATAATTAATGACAAGTACCTTTGTACTTATTTAAACATCTAATCCCACGCCTCCAGCACTGGGATTAGGCTCGTAGTTGCGCTTCAGCGCATCTTATTTAGAGCGCTAAAGCGCAACTACGAACGAACTAACCTATCCCATGCCTCTAGCACTAATCGTTGAGTACGATATTCGCCAAATTGTTTAATTTCATTATTCTTCAATACGCGGAAGGTTTCGCTGGGAAAATCTGCGCCGTAGACTTCAGCAGGGTCTAAAATATATCGCAGTTCATCGCGGGTAAGTCCGTAAAGTTTGGCATAGTATGCGTCTAATTCTGCTCTTAATAATGCGCGTCTATTGGGATTCCAAATAAAGGGTTCTCCCTCATATCCCATATCTTGAGCAAAAGGTTGCATATCCCAAGCAGTGTAAACTAATTCAAGAACGCGGCTACTAATAAATTTGATGTCTTCTTGGGTGTAGGCTTCTGGAGGAATTACAGGAAGTTGTTTAATAATGAAGAAACTAAAGTTATTCCCCCCCATTTTTTGACGAACTATAAAATCAAAAACTGCGCTATTTAAAGAAGCACATAAACATGAAATTAAATGAGCATTGTCTAATGATGGAATTAGTAAAACAACACTATGACCAGAGCCAATTTTAGAAGTGAAGCTAAAAATGGCAGTATGTTCACTTGTTGTATTTGTGATCTGTCTAAAAGCTAATAGCCAATTTTTTTTCCACTTAGCACCTAATCGATTTTCTACTTCGGTGTGATTAACCCAGTACCGAGGCTGGACAGTAAAATAAGGATTTTGTTTCATATCTACCGTGGTTTGTGGTAGTCTTCCAGCATTTATATCTGCTTGTGAGGCATCTTTGTAAGTAGAGAAACGATGATCGAACTGATGAAACATTTTTGCTTCGTGAAGTGGAACTAAATCATCACCTGCCTCATTTTTAAACAAACCGCTATCGCTTGACATATTAAACAAACCTTGCATAAAAGAAATACCCCAAGGGTTACTACTAGTTCGTTCATCTTCCAAGACAGGTACGCGCTGATAAATTTTCTTAGTTAGTTCAGCATCAGTATGAGTACGAAAAATAGGACAAGTTAGAGTATTAGGATTAATTAATGTAATTTCCTCTGGGGTTAGAGTGAAATGACGCTTTAGATTGTTAGTATCTGCAAAATAACGACAGAAAAAAGTAAAATCAGGCTGCTTTACTTTAATGTTTTTACCTGTAACTACTAAGGTACAGAACTTAAAAGCGTTATGAACAGAGGGGAAGATGAAAGCCTCATTTTCAAAACCCGTTAAAGTTGCTAATGATTGAGTTTTAATCAAATCACCAAACAGCTTTTTGGTTGTATCATCAGTGGCAATGCCTGTAGGAACAATAATTCCAACTCTTCCACTAGGCGAAATTAAACTTCTAGTTGTTTCAGTGAATACAGCGTAAGAATTAATTTTGCCTGTAGCTGTTAGAGTAAATCTATAAGATTCTCTTAAAAACTTATTTTGAGCATCTGCATCATGTTTAGCATTCTCAAAAGCTTTGACTAAATCTGGTTTAGTTTGTGTCAGATGTTTGATAGCTTGTTTTCTTGCATCTCCTGCTAATTGGGTAATCTCATTATCACGAGATGCAAAAAATTCTTTTTCTGCTATTTGAAGTGTCTCCCAAGGTGGATTTCCTAACACACAATCAAACCCACCCGTTTCAAATACTTCAGGGAACTCTAACGCCCAATGAAAAAAGTGCTTATCTTGAGCTAACTTATTTGCTGCTTCCACTATCTTTTGAGTTGATAAATTACCTCGCAATAGCTGATTTAAAACTGCCGTTGTAGGTAATAGTTGCAAATTATCTTGCGTTAACGGCATAAAAAATGCAGCCGTCCACAAATTGCAAGCCCAGTAGTCTCGTTTCCAGCCTGCATTTTCCAGAGTATCTTTGTATTGTTGCTCCTTATGCTTTACTTCCTTGGGCGTACTTTCAGCAATTTCTCCCAATTCCCGCCAACTTTCGCCATACTGAGCGCGCGTACTCTCCAAATCGCCAAAAGACAATTGATCTTTCTCATTGCGTTCTTGCTTATTGCGCTTCTTAAACTGCGTTGATAATTGCTTACTATCGCCAGTCACCGCCTTAAATGCTTCATCAGGTATCCCCTCAGCCAAACAATCCAAATCCATCACGCCGACAAGAGAATTGCCACACTTAATTCTGTGATCCAAAAAGTTGAGCGGCTTTCCGCGCGAAAAGCCTTCAATCCACAACGCCACTTTGCACAAATCTACCGCCAAGGGGTTCAAATCTACGCCATAAATGCAATTTTGAATAACGTCTCGAATTGCGGCACGTAAAGGTTCTTGCCCTGGTTCTGCTTCCCCAGTGCGGATTTTAGCCAATTCCTTCCCAATGCGACGGGCGGCGGCTAAAAGAAAATGTCCCGAACCGCAAGCCGGATCGACTACTTTTAAGCTCAGTAATGCTTTATCTAATTCGTGAGAGGCTTTTAAATCGCGGATTTTTTCAGCAATTACAGGTTCTAAGGCGGTTTTTATCAGTTGTTGTACCAATTGCGGCGGCGTATAGTAAGAACCAGTAGTTTTGCGATCGCTCCCAAACACCAAAGCAAATTGATATATGCCCTGACGCTGGATTACCTGGGGATGAAAATCTAGTAAACTTTCATATATACTGCCAAGTTCCTCGACATCTAACGCCCCATAATTCACCCGCCGCGATTGTCCTTTATCTTGATACAGCGACAGGTGGCGAATTGCCAGCAGCAAGTCATAGTTATCAATTGCACAATCGCTCAAATCTGGCAATGTACTAGAACCAAATAAATCGCCATTAAGGGGCGAAAGTCCTAACAGTTCTCCCCGCCAATTTTCATCAAATAACAGAAAAGTTACGCGCAAACCTTGCCAAACATCTTGGAAACCTTCTCGCCGCCACCTGGGACGTTCGGCAGATGCTCTTAATCGCTCAATACTATAATATTCGCGGTAGATTCTCGCCTTCTCGCTATCTTCGCCAATTAGCAACAAATCCCGCGACTCTGCCACCATCAGAAATAGCAAGCGGTAAATCAGCCGTAATAGTTGGCGATAGTAGTTTAATTCGTAATTAGGGGCGCAATGCATTGCGCCCGTACTTCGTAATTCGTAATTAGAGGAAAGTTTCTGCCGCAAACTTTCATTTTTGGGATGTTGGAGAAAACCATTACCTAATATTTTCAAAGCTTCCTCCACACCATCACGCAAGCGATCGCGTACTCTTCCGCCTTGTTGCAAAGCCTCCTGGTGGTAAAATTCCAGCAAACACTTATCGGCATCGTCCATCCCTTGGGGCAACCGAGAACGGTGGAATAGGCGATAAAATAGCCCAAACGAAGCAAAATCTTCGCTCTCTAAAATTTGCTCCAAATCGAACTCAATATAAGTAAGGCGAGTCATCAGCGAAGAATCGCGCAACAACCGCCAGCGCAAACCATTAGTTGCGATCGCCCACAAATGTTCTGTCTTGTTAAGATACTCCTGCACTAATCCATGCGCCGATAACCTAGGCATACCGCTAGGAAGACGCAAATCGACCTCCACCCGACAACCAATAATTTGAATCGGCGGCTTATTTTCTCCAGGTTCAGCGCGGTGAGAAATGGCATAAGTTTGTCCTTCTACAACTTCAGCTTTAGCCGTATATACAGGGCTATAACCAAGACTGCGCAACAGCGGTACAGCCCACAATTCGCGAGTAATCGTTGTCGCCAAATCGTCCGCATCTAGCCTAGAGAGCGATCGCTTAAATGCTGCCCAATAAGCTTTAGCATCGCCCCAAGCCGTAGCAATTTCATCAGCTAACTTATCTGTTTTCGTAAACCCAAAATCCTCTGGTGCTTGCCCTTTGATACTGCTCGTCAGCAGCAAAGAAGTCATATCTGGTGCAATTAAGTTGCCTGCAATTTGAACGGCTGTAATTCTAGTCACTACTGTCTTCATAAATTTAGTAGGTATTTATCGATTGATTGAGTTAAAAATTTCTTAGTCCGCGTAGGCGGACTTCGTCTGTGTAGACGCGGTTTCCAACCGCCCCTATTGCGTCTTCACTTTCGTCTGCGCTGGCGTGGTTTCCAACCGCCCCAAACTATCCGCCCCTATCTCTGTTTAGGCTTCCCTGGCTGCAAAATATAAACGCCCAAAATATCTAGGGGAAGATGCGGCTTAACCTGAATTTGCCCTTCTTTAGTAATCGCTCTTACCCGCCGATGGGATTGCGATAGATAATGCGATCGCTCCCTGGCAAATAGTTCCAAATCTGGCTCTAATTCACCAACCCTACTCAGCACATCCTGCAATTCCATTTGTTTAATCGCTAAGGGTGCATCGCTGACAGGATTAGCTTGTTGCAATAGCGATACCGCCTCTTGAGGTTCAAGCCAAATAGGGTTTGACGGCGAACCAGTAAAGCCGACAACTGCACATTCTTCCGCTAGTAATGTTTGATGTTTGGGACTATCTAGCAGATGTCGCAAGCGGATTAGCAATAAAGTTGTGCGCTTTTGTACGCTATCCGTTGTTGTAAAACCACACCGCGACGCTTTGGGGTCTGTGCTATTTTCTAAAGCATCTTCGACGATATAACGCGCCAAACCTTCTACTAGCGGGTGATTGCGTCCTACATCTTCCAC
>QQTW01001108.1_pt1 | contig 18425 bp, 23 predicted proteins | sample 1904831 | NCBI WGS metagenome assembly QQTW01 (sample SAMN09435610, study PRJNA476489) | Subsurface metagenome, whole genome shotgun sequencing project. | reverse complement strand
AGGCTTTTGATAGTTCATTTAGCGATCTTCAAGTGCCAGAGCCAACGGCAACCTAAGATAATTAATTAAAAATATTGGTTGAAAGGGTGATCGCTAAATGAACTATCAAAAGCCTAAAGACGATAGTGCGGTACTGGGAGGACAAAACTCTTTTGATGGTTCTAGTCTGGTTTTGGGAGGGCTGCAAGGTGTATGGAATCGCTTGCAGAGCAATTGCTCAAACCAAAAAGTGGATGCCCTTTTAGACGCACTTCAGTATGGACACTCAGGAATTGAGGTAGTAGCATAGGCATTAGGCGATCGCCATAGAGAAATTAGACAAGCAGCTTTTCTCTTACTATCAGACACTGATGAAGATGTAGCTAAACAAGCTATTTGGAATCATCTTCCTTGGATAGAAATGCAATGCCTGCAAACGTTGACAGAGTTTAATCTCGATTGCGACGCGCCGGAACAACATCATCCAGACTATTTGGCGATCGCAAATTACAATAACACCCTTCTGTGATACTGGGATTTGACTTATAAACAATCTTCTATCAATATCTGGGATTTAGAAACGCTCCAGCGAAAGATAGATTTTACAGGAGTATTTGCTCATGAATTTGGCTTAGGACAACAAGAAAAAGTCTCTATCCTCAGCTTTCAGCACTTGGCTTGGGCGGTAGATACAGAGACGCAAAAGTATATTGACACTTATCCCAATTGCCTTATGCGTGTTGTATCGCCTGATTATCACAGCTTTGCTGTTTGTCCAACAAAAGAACCGATAGTTTGCAACTGGTGGTAATGTTGGCAGCGCAGGGAAGTTAGAGATTTGGGATTATGAAACCTATACTCGTCGCCTCTATTATCAATTTGAGGATATGGTTTTATATGCGGTAGAAAAATCGTTGCATTTATTAGAAGAACGTTTTTGCGTTCGGGTATCCCCGCTTTTGTTCAGTCCTGACGGGAAATTTTTAGTTGCACGTTTTCATCAAAGAACACGCGCTAGGCTAAAACTTTGGGAATCAAAGACAGGAGAACTTCTCCACACAATAGACAACCTACCTGTGTCGTTAACAATATATGCCCTTGCCATAGGTTCTGATGGTCAAATTTTGGCTTGCGGAACGCGGGAAGATAAAGTATGCGTGTGGGAATTGATAAGCGATCGCATTCTCTATGACTTCTCAGCACTTGCGCCTTGCTTAATGAGTAACGATGGTCGAATCTTAATTTACTGTGCAGATAGTTACGAGATAATTATTTGGGATTTGGCGACCAATGGCCAGATACAAGTATTGCAGGGGCATACAGCACCCATTGCTTACATAGCGATGAGCGACGATCGGGAATTTGTTGCTAGTTACAGCATTGATAGAGTAATTAAAATTTGGGGAGTGCCAGACTTGCTTAGTTAGCGATCGCTTGTCCTGTCTTTAATTTAAAATTCTTCAAGATGCCCTTACTGCGAATAAATATGCACTATTTATCGGTAATAAGTTACTTTGCTTGCAGATACTTAGCATAGGTTGTACTTTGAAGTTTGGGGTGTAAAGTTTTTAATTAAGAAAGAAGCGATCGCCATGTCTAGAACGATCGAACGACCAATAACAAAAGTAGAATCAGAGTTAAAGCCAAAAAATCGCTGGAAAATAGGTTTAGCAATAGCTGGTGCGATCGCGCTTGGGGCGGTGGCTGTTAATAAGTTGCAACAACCACAAGCTACTAAACCCCCGGTTGCCATCCCAAGCCCTGTAATTGAATCGGCGATCGCTCTTGGACGATTAGAGCCTCAAGGCGAAGTAATTAATGTATCAGCGCCAAGCTCGGCTCAAGGGATGGGGGCTAGAGTTGATAAAATATTAGTTAAAGAAGGGCAACTCGTTACCGCCGGACAAGTATTAGCTATTTTAGACAATCGCGATCGCATGGCGGCGGCTTTAGATGGGGCTAAACAACAAGTAGAAGTTGCTCGTGCTAATTTAGCCAAAGTCAAAGCTGGAGCGCAAATCGGGGAAATTCAGGCACAGCAAGCAACAATTGCACGTTTGCAAGCTCAGTTGAGGGGGGAAACTAAAGCTAGTGATGCTACTATTGCGCGTTTGCAAGCCGAACTTCAAGGGCAAAATGAAACGCTCCAAGCCACGGTAGCGCGTACCCAAGCCGAGCAAAGCAACGCTCAAGCCGATTTGCAACGCTATCAAGACTTATATAATAGTGGGGCGATTTCTGCCCAAGAATTAGAACGTAGGCGATTGAGCGCGGTAACTACAACCGAACAAGTCAACGAAAGCCAAGCTACTCGCATTGAAAGAGTGGGAACGCTACAACAGCAGCTAATTGAAGCTAGAGCAAATAAAGAAAGACTAATTGCTACTTTAACGCAGCAAATTAATGAAGCAAGAGCTACTTTAATAAAAATTGCCGAAGTTCGCCCCGTAGACGTGCAAATCGCCCAAGCTGAAGTTAATAGTGCGATTTCTGGTGTCAAGCAAGTTCAAGCTGATTTAGCTTTGACGTATGTTACTGCGCCCCAAACTGGGGAAATTATGAAAATTCATACAAAGTCTGGGGAAACTATTAGTAATGATGGCATTGTTGAATTGGGTAAAACTGATGCAATGGTAGTAGTAGCTGAAGTATTAGAAGCAGACATTAGTAAAATTCGTCTTGGGCAAAAAGCAACTATTACCAGCGATAATCGGGCTTTTAGTGGCGAATTAAAGGGAACGGTTGTAGAAGTTGGTAGGCTAATTGGTAAGCAAAATGTAATCGATAGCGATCCATCGGCAGATGTAGATGCTAGAGTCATTGAAGTAAAAATTAATCTCGACTCTCAATCTAGTCGAAAAGTTTCTGGTTTAACTAATGCCAAGGTTGTAGTCGCAATTAATATTTAAAAGTAATGTTTAAAAAAATTCCCTTGGCATGGTTGCAATTAACTAGAGAAAAACCTCGACTGTTGATTGCTTTATCGGGAATTGCTTTTGCAGATATTCTCATGTTTATGCAGCTTGGGTTTCGAGAAGCATTATTTAATTCTAATGTGCGGATGCACAATAGTTTGCAAGCAGATATTGTTTTAATTAATCCTCAATCTGATGCTTTACTTTCCATGGAGCCTTTTTCCCAAAGGCGTTTGTATCAGGCATTAGGATTGCAATCTGTCAAGTCTGTGCATCCAATATATTTAGACTTTACTAGTTGGAAAAATCCGCAAACTCGCAAGCTGCGTAATATTCAAGTAATTGGCATAAACCCCGAAGATAAATTGTTTGCTTTACCTGGAGTTCAAGAAAAATTAGATAAAATTAAGTTGCCCGATGTTGTCTTGTTCGATCGTGGTTCTAGACCAGAATTTGGGGAAATTGCTACAGATTTTAATGCAGGAAAAGTAGTTACAACGGAAGTATCAGGTAGGCAAATTAAAGTAGGGGGAATATTTGAATTAGGTGCATCTTTTGGAGCGGATGGGAATATAATTACCAGCGATCAAAACTTTTTACGAATATTTGCCGATAAAAGACAGCGCGGATTGATTGATATCGGGTTAATTAGATTACACCCTAATGCAGATCCAGAAGTCGTTAAAGAGCAATTAAAAAGCTATTTAGCTAAAGATATAAAGATTTTAACTAAGCAAGAATATGTCGATTTTGAAAAAGCCTATTGGTCAAGTAGTACCCCAATTGGGTTTATCTTTACATTAGGGACAATTATCGGCTTTATTGTCGGAACTGTGATTGTTTATCAAATTCTTTATAGTGAAGTTTCCGACCACTTGCCAGAATACGCTACTTTAAAAGCAATGGGATATACTCAAAAATATTTGCTATTAGTAGTGTTTCAAGAAGCTTTAATTTTAGCAATTTTGGGCTACATTCCAGGCTTTGGTTTTGCAATGTTTCAGTATGCTATGGCAAAAAATGCTACTTTGCTGCCGATCGCAATGACGGCAAGACGAGCGATAACAGTGATAATTTTAACTATAATTATGTGTTGTGTTTCAGGAGCGATCGCCGTCCGCAAACTCCAAGCTGCCGATCCGGCGGATATTTTTTAATTAATAAGAGTAAAAAATATGGTAGAACCTGTAATTGCTATTGAAAATCTCAATCATTATTACGGCAAAGGCAACCTTAAAAAACAGGTTTTATTCGATATTAACCTCCGTATTAACCCTGGGGAAATTGTCATCATGACCGGGCCTTCGGGTTCTGGTAAAACTACGCTCCTAAGCTTAATTGGTTGTTTGCGCTCTGTCCAAGAAGGCAATTTAACCCTTTTAGATCGGCAACTGCAAGGAGCTAAGGAAGCTGAATTAGTGCAAATGCGGCGGCAAATTGGTTATATTTTCCAAGCACATAATTTACTCGGATTTCTCAGCGCTAGGCAAAATGTGCAAATGTCGATAGAACTAAACGATCGCATTTCTAAACTTGAAGCTGAAGCCAAGTCTACAGAAATGCTGCAAGCGGTAGGCTTGGGAGAACGCATCAACTACTATCCTGACAATCTTTCTGGGGGACAAAAACAACGCATTGCGATCGCTCGCGCGCTGGTAAATCATCCCAAACTTGTTCTAGCTGACGAACCTACTGCCGCTTTAGACAAAAAATCTGGACGCGATGTCGTGGAAATTATGCAACGCCTCGCCAAAGAGCAAGGCTCAACTATTTTGATGGTGACTCACGACAACCGTATTTTAGATATCGCCGATCGCATTGTCGATATGGAAGATGGTTATTTAACCCGTAATGCCGATCTGAGTACGGCTTCTAGCTAACTATCTTGCCTTAATAGTTCATTTGTACTATTGTAGTGGCAAGAAGGTATTTGTAAGTTAAGGAGCCGTTGAATATGAGCCAATTGGAAGCAAAAGGTACAGAAATAACATTGCACCTTAGCCCTATAGAGCCATTGCAACCTCAATTGAACCGAGAAAAGCTGCAAAAAGTCAATCAAGGCTGGCAAAAATTATTAGCAAATGCAGAGAAAGTTAACCAGCTATCCGAGCAATTAGAAGCAGCGCTGTTTGAATTAAAAGTAACAGCTAGAGAAATCAAATGCGATCGCCACGCCCATCCCATGTCAGATAAACTATTTAAGCAAAAATTAATAGTTATTCCTTGCATTCATTACAAAAGACCAGGCTCAATTGCGATCGTAGCAAGAAAAATAGACCTTTTTCAGCAAGAGCGAGAAGCTCGACAAGTAGCGCAGATGCTCCGCAGGCGGACAAAAAGAAGGTTAAAACGACCCATTCCAACTGCATTATCAGAATCATCAGTTAAAGGTCAAAAAGCGGGCTTTGCTCGTCAATTAGTTTTAACCTGGGAGAACCTAAAAATAGCTATGAGTCGAAAACCAAACACTCGCGATCGTCCCCCAAGAGTGAATACTCTTAGTTGTCAGCAACTCAACAACTAATTAATTATTGTTGGTGAGCGATCTATTTGGTTGTAGGTTGGTAAAAAGATATAGCTCCTCGTTGCCACAAAACTGCTATATTCACCTGTTTGAAAAGCCAGTACAAAATGGTGATGATTATAAAAGTGATAAAAACGATCGCTAAGGGAATTTTACCAATCAAGTCATCTATTACCGTATCTACCAAAGCATCGGGTTGAAAGATTATGTCCCAGCTATTGTACCGGGGAAATCGCCCCAGATAAATGCCAACGGCACACAAAGCATGAATAACTAACTCCGCAGGTACAATGTATTTGCTTAAACCAATCCGTTGCAAATAGTAACCTACATTGATTAAAGATAAAACATAAGCCTCAAATCCAGACAAAATAAATAGTATATGCAAAGGAAAAACAATTAAAGTAACCACCCATACAGAATTGACCGCACGGACATCCTCAATCAGATGAACGATATCAGTCAAAATATAAGGTGCATTAGGTAAAAAAGCTAAGAAAACTACAAACCCCAACCACCAAGTAAAAGAACGCGATCGCCCGCGACGAAATAACCAAAAGCTCAAGCCTAAAGGAATAAAAGCTAGAAATAGGTTCCAAATAATCCGAGCGATATTCCGGCTTAAAATCCACCAAATTACTCTTAATGCAGCCTTTAGCGTTCCTCTCATCAAAAATTTCCTCAAAAACCATAGAAAAGCTGTTTTACTTACACGCTTTTAACCAACCAGTATAACTACGACGTAGGTACGGTTAGGAATGTTGGGATTTTAGTTTTAAGTTTTTTAAAGGAAGCCTATAGTGATCGCTGCTCAAACAAATATCCTCCCCGCCTTACCTGAAGCAAGCGCGGAGAGGATAATATTTTTAAGTATTTAGTTGATTTAGTTGAAATAGCTCATTTCTGATTCTAGCTGACGTACTAACTTTTCATCACCATTAGCTCTAGCAACTTGGAGGCGATGCTCTAGGCTTCTTTGAATATTAACGCGGTGAGCGTCGGCAGCTTGCTTGGCGGCTTGTTGTCTATTTCTGTTCATAATTACTTATTTGTTTTATTAGCTTTTTTGTTTGTTAATCCTAACATAGCACCTATTTCGTAACAACTGCTACAGAAAAGCTATAAAGTTTTCATTAAGAATTCAATTTCTACCGCGAGATAGAGCGAATTAGCAAAGTCATATTTTGACTTCCCTCGTAGGTATAAAAAATGCTCAAAGGCAGTTATCTCCAAAAGAGGCAATTAGCAGTTCAGTCAGAAATTAAATAGCGTTGAGCAACTTTCCAGTAACGAGAAAAGCTTTTAAGATCGATGTAACCCTCATGCTCAAAAAGTGGTTCCACAGGTAAAACTGATAGGGGTAGCTGGAGTTCAATTTTTTGGCAAATGTCCTTAAATCGGGGGCTAGGACTACTTGCAGTTACAACAGCATTGCGATCGCATTCTTTAGCAAAACTAAGTATTTCCGTTGCCACATCGCCGCGTCGAATGGTAACAGGTAACTCTAATAAACATTCATAAATAAATTTTATTCGTTTGAGACTTAACTGCCACCGATCGATTAAAGCATCATCCCAAACCCAAATTGCTGGAGCATCAGGGTACATTTTTAAGCCAGGATGGTTGGGACTCAAACAGTCTCCATGTACCCAAATTATCGGTTGAGTCATAACTTTAAGCTTTTGAACGGCGTTTTTTGGGCGTAGCTCGATAAAATTCCCCCTGGGGAAACAATTGATTTTGCAATTGTTCGTAACTTCCTTCAAAGTCGCAATTGCCATATAAAGGACATTGATGACAATAAACTCCTGCGGTGTGACGCTCTAAGTTTTCGCGGTTGAAAAAATATGGTTTTTGGCTAAAAGTGCTAGCAACCCATTGCCAAGATAAATTATTACTAGCTGGATCGCCATCTAATAAATGTTGCAAAAACCATATCGCGCCAGCTTGCCAACGAATAGAGCGCCAATGCACTATGTAAGCTGCCAGCCACAATCGTGCATGATTGTGTAGATAACCAGTTGCACGCAACTGGCGGCTAAAACTATCAATGCAGACAAGCGTAGTTGTACCAGTTGCAATATCATCCGGTAGCACTTCCCCATAGTTTTTAGCAGTATAGCCAGTTTTATAAGGCTCTCTATCTTGCCAAATACCATCGCCAATCTGGGTATAAATCCGTTGCCAATAATCGCGCCATCCTAATTCATTTATTAGCTTACTAGCTTCTTCTTTTTGTTGTACCTGCAGCTTAATGCGAGCGCGAATTTCTGCTAAACTTAAAACCCCATAACGGATGTATGGCGATAGTCGCGTCACTGCGCCAGTTAAAAAGTTACGTGAAAAAGCATATTGGGATGGGTTTACTTGTTCGAGAAGCTCTTGGGCAGCTTTGCGCCCACCGATGGTTGGACTAATTGTGTCATCTCTATGTGCCGCCGCAGGAAATTGGATTTGGAGATAAGCAACTAATTCCTCTGAATTAGCAAATTCCCGGCGCATATCTTTATTCATCAAAAGTAAACGTGAGTTCTGTTAGTCGATATAACTATTGTGAACTATTCCAATAATTGGACGCAGTTGCAAAATCAAGATCGAAAAATTTTTCTTACTTTTAACTTTGTGATTCAATCGTTGGGTAGTTGGTTACACTACAAAGCAGATGATATAGATTTTATAGAGGTGGGTAAACCTAAATCTGAATTGTTTTGAGCAGTGCTACTTTAGAACTTTTAATGATGACAACGCTAAACGGGCGGTATCAAGTTATTCAGGTTTTAGGACATGGCGGGTTTGGCGAAACCTTCCTAGCTGAGGATACTTATCTACCTTCCCGCCGTCGCTGTGTAATCAAACAGCTAAAGGTAATGAGTAACCCGCAAACAAATCAAGCGGGACAACAAAAGTTTCAACAAGAGCGATTTGGGCGCGAAGCGGCGACTCTAGAGAAACTAGGGGAAGGTAGCGACCAAATTCCCAAGCTTTTTGCTTATTTTGCCGAAAACGAGCAGTTTTACCTCATTCAAGAGTGGATTCAAGGGCCGACATTAACAGATGTAGTTACGGCTCAAGAAACTATTAGCGAAGTTGATGTTAAAAATATTTTGGTAAGTTTATTATCCGTACTTGCCTACGTTCATAGTGGCGGCATTATTCACCGCGATATTAAACCAGATAATATTATTTTACGCAACTTAAATAGTCAGCCCGTTTTAATTGATTTTGGGGCAGTTAAAGAAACTGTCGCAACGGTAATTAATGCCCAAGGAAAAAGCGATCGCTCGATTGTAGTTGGTACGCCAGGTTTTATGGCTCCAGAGCAAGCCGCCGGAAGACCAATTTATGCCAGCGATCTATATAGTTTGGGCTTAACAGCAATTTATATGCTAACGGGTAAGCATCCCCAACAGTTGGAATTAGACTCGGAAACGGGAGAAATTCTGTGGCATAAATACGCTACAAATGTGAGCCGCGAACTAACCAACGTAATCGATCGCGCTATTAAATACCATCCGCGCGATCGCTATACTACAGCCCAAAAGATGCTAGAAGCAATTCAAGCAATCAATGTACCCGCGCCCTCAACTTTAGCAACTATTGCTGTAACTCCTGCCGCCAGTCAGTCGCCAACAATCCTTTCGTCCCCGGATAACTCCGTAGCAGGTGCAAATAAAGGGTTTAATGGCAAGAGAAATTTAATTATTGGTAGCTTGCTGGCAACGGGGCTTGTAGGAGTGGCGGCTATGTTTGGTTTTGGGCAAGATCGATCGCCTAACTCTGATTCTGCTTCAATAGATTCGCCAGCGCCTAATTCCAGCGCCACAGAAACGCGATCGCCCGCCGTCACCCCTCAACAAAAAGTTTTACCTACTTCTTCACCCACGCCTACACCTGTCGCTAGTCCACAGCAAGAGGTTTTAGCTACTTCTCCATCGCCAACACCAAAAAATGAAGTTGCAACCCCTACTCCTACAAAAACTAATCAAACTACAGCTAACAATAATACTCAAGCAAAAGTAATTGGCTTCCCGCCAGGTACTTCCGAAAGCCGAGTAAAAGCAACTCTTGGCAATCCACAGACAAGTACAAGAGGTATTTGGGGCAATACTCGCGCGGTTATTTATGAAGTAGAGCCGGAGAGAATTACTTTGGGTTACTTGTACGATCGCAATTCTGGGCAAATTCGCCAAACCGAAGTCGCTTTTGCTCAATCGGTAGAATCTGAAGTTATGCAAGCAACCTTACGCGGAATGCTAGGCGATCGCTATTCAAACAGGATTAATAGCGGCTTGCAACAAGTGCGTCAGCGCCAAACTAATAGCTATTCGTTTAATACAGGAAATTTGAAAGGCACGATCGAAAGAAACAATCGCGATCGCATTTATATTGGCGTGTGGCAAGCAGACTTACATTAAAATAGCGAACAATCCACTCTCAATGCTGGCAACAAGGATTTGAAGACAATCCTTAAGATAATAAATACTAATACTATTTTCACAGGCAGGTAAAGCAATTATGGCGATCGCCTTAGATAGATCAGCATCTAAGACTATGACTCTTGAGGAGTTTTTTAGTTATGACGATGGCACGGATGCGATGTATGAGTTAGAAGATGGAAACTTGATACTTATGACGGCGGAAAGTGAAATTAATCGACGAGTTGCCATATTTCTCCTTGTCTGCTTTGTGCAACAAGGTATTCCCGCTTATCGGCTGTCGATGAAAACAGAAATTGTCACCACAGGTTCGCGGGTGCGCGTTCCCGATTTAATCGTATTTTCCGAGGAATTAGCCGCAGCGATGGCGGGAGCAAAAAGATCGACGGTAATGCCAGAAATGCCAGCGCCGTTATTGGTAGTTGAAGTAGTAAGCCCAAATCAAAGCAGCCGAGATTACCGTTACAAAAGATCGGAGTATGGAGCGCGAGGAATTGCCGAGTATTGGATTGTCGATGCGATCGCCCAAAAGGTGACGGTTTTGGAATGGGTAGAAGGATTTTACGAAGAAAAGGTATTTGTCCAAGAGAGCAAGATTGCTTCGGTTATATTTCCCAATCTAGAACTAACTGCGATTCAAATCCTTCAAGGATAAAAAAAGCTTGCTATTAGACTCATAGCAAGCTCCTAGGTTTAAAATTAGCGTTATAAGTCTACTTAATACTTACTTTCGCACCAGCTTCTTCAAGTTGCTTTTTAGCATCTTCCGCTACATCTTTAGCTACCGCTTCTTTCACGGGCTTCGGCGTAGATTCTACTAAATCTTTAGCTTCTTTCAAGCCCAAACCTGTCAAAGACCGGACTACTTTTAGGACAGAAATCTTCTTATCGGCGGGGACTTCTTCTAAAATTGCATCAAATTCGGTTTGCTCCTCAACCGCTTCGGCGGGAGCCGCAGCGCCGGGACCTGCCATCATCATCATACCGCCTGCAGGTGCGGCAGCACTTACACCAAAAGCTTCTTCAATTTGCTTGACGAGTTCTGAAGCTTCTAACAAAGTTAGAGTTTTTAGTTGGTCGAGAATTTGATCGGTTGTAGCAGACATTGATTAACTCCTAAAAAATTGTAATTGTTTTGAACTATTAGCGGTTTAAGCTGCAACGTCGGTTTCAGCGCTTTCGCTGTCACCACCGCCACCACCATCTTTTTCGGACACAGCCTTGAGAGCGCGACCTAAAGAAGCTGGAACTTCATTAATGCTGACTGCTAGTGCCGTAGCAACCCCATTGATAGCGCCAGCAATTTGAGCGATAAGCTGTTCTTTCGACGGCAAATCGCCAAGGGCTTTTACATCTGCTTCTTTAAGCAAACGGCCTTCCATGACACCGCCGCGCAGTTCAGTTTTTTTGCTGGCTTTTTGAAATTCCTGGTAAGCTTTAATTGCGCCAGAGATGTCTTCTTTTACTAGCAAAAATGCTGACGGCCCATTGAGTAATTCGTTCATTGGCTGCCAGTTATCCTGACCGTCAATGGCGATTCCCATTAAAGTATTTTTGGATATTTTGCAAACTGTCCCGGAAGGACGCAAGCGCCGCCGCAAGTCAGTAATTTCGGCTACGGTTAGTCCTTGATAGTCGATAGCAAGTATTAGTTGCGCTTCGTCTAAAGTTGCTTTAATTTCCGCAACCATTGCTTGTTTGTCTTTTAGCGTTCTACCCATGTTTATGTCACCTCCTTAAATAAAACATTGCTGCCCTAACAAAACTAAAAACCCGGCAGAAGTTGCCGGGTAACGAAGTTGTATTGCTCGTGCCATGCTAAAAAATAGCGATCGCATTTTCAAATACAAACCTCGGCAGGATATTAAGCGTATTCGCTCCTGCGGTCTTCGGCTTTTGGCTATGAAGTTTTTGGTTTTGTCTGTGGTTTAAACTCCGTCTGTCTTCATGTCGCGCAGGGCATTGATATCAACTTGAATCGATGGCCCCATGGTTGACGATACATACATTGTCCGCCAGTAGCGCCCTTTTGCTCCCGATGGGCGGTTGCGCTCAATGGTTTCTTGCAATGCTTTTAAGTTTACGAGCAAGTCTTCTGGTGAAAAAGCTGCCTTGCCAAACATAACATGAACTATGCCTGTACGGTCGGCACGAAATTCTAGTTTTCCGGCTTTAAATTCAGCAATCGCACTTGCTATATCTGTTGTTACCGTACCACCTTTGGGCGAGGGCATCAAACCCCGCGGCCCTAGTATCCGTCCTAGCTTTGCTACTTGAGGCATTACGTCGGGGGTAGCAATTAATAGGTCAAAATCCATCATGCCTTTTTGGATTTCGTCGATTAATTCTTCTGAACCGACTAAATCTGCTCCGGCATTTTTTGCCTCGGCGACTTTCTCTCCTCTGGTAATCACCGCAACTCTAATAGTTTGCCCCGTACCTTTGGGCAATGCTACGGTGGTTCGTAGTTGCTGATCGGTGTATTTAGGGTCAATTCCCAACCGAATATGAGCTTCGGCGGCTTCCGGGAACTTGGCGGTGGCGGTTTCCTTCATTAACTGCAAAGCTTCCAATGGTTCGTAAGCTCTTGGTTCTACTTTCTTATTTAACTCTTGCAGTCGGCGTGATAGTTTTTTGGTCATTTTTCTCCTGGGGTCAATTGCGAAGCTGTGCCTCTCCCCCTAATAAAATTATTTAGTGCCTAGTCTATTCTACTCAGCGATCGCTACGCCCATATTTTTTGCTGTTCCCGCTACAATTTTCATCGCCGCATCAATGTCATTAGCGTTGAGGTCGGGTAATTTTGTTTGGGCGATTTCTTGTAATTGTGCTTTTGTTATTGAGCCTACGCGCTTTTTATTTGGCTCGTTTGACCCTCTTTCGATGCCCGCCGCTTTGCGAATTAATACGGATGCGGGAGGAGTCTTGAGAATAAATGTAAAACTCCGGTCTTCAAATACCGATATTTCTACAGGTATTACGGTTCCGGCTTGGTCGGCAGTTTTGGCATTATATTCTTTGCAGAACATCATAATGTTTACGCCGTGTTGACCTAAAGCTGGCCCTACTGGTGGAGCGGGGTTGGCTTTCCCAGCGTTTAACGCCAGCTTGATAATTGCTACTACTTTTTTAGCCATCTTGTGTTGTCTTAGCCTTGTTTTTCGACTTGATTGAATTCCAATTCTACGGGCGTATCGCGTCCAAAGATCGATAATAACGCCTTCAATTTGCTTCTTTCGGGACTTACTTCTATTACTTCGCCTTCAAAGTCTTTAAAGGGCCCTGATAAAACAATAATTTTATCCCCTGCACCAATATCAATTTTGACTACTGGCTCTTGTTCGCTGGTTTGTTTAAATATCCGTTCTACTTCGGCACTACTCAATGGTAAGGGTTTAACGTGTCCGCGCCCCCTACCTGTACCCCTTCTTTGCTCGGCTCCTACGAAGTTGATTACATGGGATGTATTCTTTATTACCTGCCATGCTTGATCGTAGATTTTCCATTCCCCAGTTTCCGAGTCGTGCCAGCGTTGCAACTTAATTAGTACGTAGCCAGGAAATACTTTTTCTTTGCTGTCTAACCTGCTGCCATCTTTACGGATTTTAATTGCTTGGGTTTGAGGGATTTCAATTTGAACGATTTTATCAGCGACATCTAAAGTTTGGGCGCGTTGTTCCAAGTCGGCTTTTACCTTCTTTTCACAACCCGAAGCAACTTGCACGGCATACCAACGAGCCGATGACGACTTTGCACCTGGGTTTTCGTCGTCGCTTGCTTCCTGGCGCTCGTAATTAGATTCATCGGTGGCATAGTTCATTTAAAATACCTGCGTTGCTGCCCAAGAGAATAAGCCATCTACAAGATAAATTAATCCGGCGGATAAAATCACCATTAATAAAACGGCAACCGATTCGCTAACTAATTGTTGACGACTAGGCCACACTACTTTATCTAGTTCTTCTTTTGTGCCTTGAAAAAATTTTGTGGGGCTAAATCCATTATTTGGTTGAATTTCGGCTTCGTTTTTTTTATTCACGGGTAGCTTTTTGCTCCTGGAAACTTTACACCTATAGCAGCTAATTATATTATTTACTGTCTCTTGGCTGCAAAAGTTCCGCGATGACTACTCCCCACACAATAATTCTACCCGACTGCTATTGTTTGGTAACAATGCTTTCGGGCAGAATTTGCTTCAGCGCGCCCTGGAGGACTTGAACCCCCGACATCAGGTTTTGGAGACCTGCGTTCTACCAACTGAACTAAGAGCGCTTGGTAAGGGTTTCAGCGTTTTTGTGAAAGCGTATTTTTTGAGATATTTACTTTCACTTACATTAAATGTTTGCAGCGTTTAAGACTGCAATCATTCAGATTTACTATTGTAGCACAGTATTTCTGTAAATAGTAGACGTTGCTGGCAACGTCTTTAACCAATAGCATACTTACAAAGAGCGGTCGAACCGTTGCTTGATTCGAGTTGCTTTACCAACACGATCGCGCAAGTAGTAAAGTTTAGCACGACGGACTTTACCCCGACGGAGAACTTTGATACTTTCAATGCGGGGAGAATGTAATAAAAATACTCTCTCTACACCGATACCTTGAAATATTTTTCTAACGGTAATTGTTTCGTTGATCCCGCCGTTACGCATAGCAATTACTACACCTTCGTAAGGCTGAGTGCGTTCTTTGCCGCCTTCTTGAATCACTACCCCTACCCGCACCGTATCGCCGACATAGATATCGGGGAGATTCGATTTTAACTGCTCCGCTTCAATGGAGCGGATGATCTCTTGAGCGTTCATGGTCAATTTAAAAAAACTCACAAACATCAATTGTAATTCTATAAATGCAATTGAGTCTAGTATGTTAGCCCAAAAAGGTGCGATCGCTTCTTTGGATCTGTCTAAAAGCTTATTTCGCTGACAGGATGACTTTAAAGAAATAATTGGTATATTAAGAATATTAACAAAGGCTTGCGTAAAGTCGCATCTTTTAGGCTACGGAAGGGACGATATTTGTGATCGCACTACCATTTGTTCAAACCAGAGAAGCACCAGTATTAATTGCCGAATTTTTCCAAGCATCGGTAGGTAAGTGGCGTTCGGAGCGACGTTACTACACTTTGCCGGATGGAGAAACTAAAGAGATGGTGAGCTTGATTGAGATTGGGTTTTTAGACCAAGGATGCGACCAATTGCAAAAGTTGGCAAAGTTGCACCAATTGAGCGATTTAGAAAGCTTGACTTGTGGAGCGCAAGTTAGCTGGAATAGTACCGATTCGGTATCGGGGAAGAAGCAAGCTAAAGGTTCGACCTTATTTGGAGTATTGGGAAATACATTGTATCGCGATCGCGGTTTTGCTACGCCCAAGCCTGTAACAGCAGACTATTACTTTATCAACGACCAAACTATGTGTTTGCGAACTGAATATAACGGTTCGGTATTTGAGGAAGAATTAAAACTTGTGGGTAGCAATTATCGTACTAGACAAACAATTATTTCTCGTGCTGGCGAACAACAAATGATCGGTCAGTATTTAGAAAAACGCCTTGGGTAGATTTTTTTCAAGAATGTTTGGTATTTCTGGCATCGCTCGTAATTAAATCCATAATCCGCCTAGGTTTAAAACCCCCTTGCTTATAGCTAAAGTCGGCTCAATCCGACTGAAGAAAAAATTTTAGACTTGTGCAAGCTGCTAGTAATGGCGATCGCTCAAAGTCCACTCAAGCAAACTAAAAATGTCGGTATTGCTGAATATAGATAGGATTTTTCCTTTGCAGAAGCCAAGAAGCTTCTCCTTGTCTCCTTGTCAACTCCTCTTTCATCCTTTAATTAAGCAACGCCAAAATGTCCATAACTATTCCAGTCCATTTTAATGGACTTGAGCTATTAGCCTTGTACTTGAGTACAAGGTGGGTTGCCGATTCTACCAAGCCAAACCAAAAATCGTTAATAATGACTGCCAGACTTACGATGATGTACGGCAGTCAGGGCATCTGATTGTAACAACTTACCATTGGTGGCGATCGCGTAAACTATCCAATGATCCCCCGCCTCCATCCGATTGCTAACGGAACATTCAACATAGGCTAAAGCATCGCTTAGTACCGGAGAACCATTTGCCGCTTTTTCGGTTTCAACCCCCGTAAATCTATCCTCTCCAGGCGTAAAAGGTTTGAGAAAATGCTTCATTAAACCTAGATGCTTACCTTCAGCTAGAATGTTGAGAACAAAATTTTTCCCTGGATACATCAATGATTCTACGGCTCGATCTTTAGCTACCGCTACGGTTAAACCAGGAGGATTAAAGGTAGCTTGAGAAACCCAGGAAGCCAACATTGCACTAGCTACATCGTCTTGCTGAGAAGTAACGACACATAAAGAACCGACTAGATGACCTACAGCTTGTTCGACATTAGTAGCTGGAACCCTTGGCGAACGGACTTTTTTAGCTTTTTTCAAGGCTTGAGCAAAGTCTGTACCTGCTTCTTCACAAAGTTTGAGCGTGACATCGGTAGGTTTAAATTTGACACGCAAAGTTTCAAAGCCAAAACGATAGCCAGCATCGCGGAGTTTACTTTCGAGTAAATCAATCGCTTCGCCACTCCAGCCAAAAGAACCAAATACTCCAGCAAGTTTGCTGTTGGTAGCCGTAGAAAGGATAATTCCTAAAGCAGTTTGAATAGGAGTTGGTGCATGACCGCCAAGGGTGGGCGAACCAATGATAAATCCTGCTGATGTTTCAATCGCGGCTTGAATTTCCGCAGGCTCCGCCACTTCACAATTGATTGATTCTACACCTACCCCAGCTTTAGTAATCCCCCGCGCGATCGCACTGGCTAAAGTTGCCGTGTTGCCATAGGCAGAAGCATAGAGCAACGCTACTTTGATATCTTGAGTATTTTGTTGCTGACTCCAAGCCCGGTAAGCTTGGGTTAATTCTAGTAAAGCGTAGCGCACTAACGGCCCGTGACCTGTAGCGTAGAGCCTAACTGGAAAAGGCGCTAATTTATCTAAAGCTGACTCCACTTGACGAGCATTAGGAGCCATAAGACACTCGTAGTAATAACGCCTGTCTTCGTTAAATATTTCCCATCCTTCATCAAAAATTTGATCGCCGCAGATATGAGCGCCAAATAACTTGTCTGTGTAAAGTATTTCTGTAAGTTCGTCGTAAGTACAAAGCTCGTCGGGAAAACGGGGGTTGGGAGTGGGGATAAATTGTAATTTATGACCTTTGCCTAAATCTAAGGTGTCTTCTCCCTTAATAACGAGAATTTTGAGGTCAATATTGGGTAAAGCAGTCCGCAACGCGATCGCCCCAGGGTTTGAAGTTACAAAAGTTATCTGTGGTGCTACTTTGAGTAAGGCTTTGAGGGTAACGGCGCGGTTGGGGTTGACATGACCTAAAATTACATAATCTAATAGTTCTACGTCAAGACGCTGGTGCAGAGCCGCCAAATATATGTTTGTAAAGCTTTCGCCGGGAGGATCTAATAGGGCTAGTTTATCGCCGCGAATTAAGTACGAATTAGCGGTTGTACCTCTTGCCAAAGCATATTCAATTTCAAATCGTAACTGAGTCCAACTACGCGATCGCAATACCATTGTATCGGCGGCGATGGGCAGCACTTGAACATCTCGTTTTTTAGATTCCGGCATAGATTTAGGTATCAGTAAGTTATTAAGGTCTTCAGGGAGGAGCTAAGGCTCTAAGTGTTGGGAATTATTTACAAGCTCGAATTGCGGCTTGATTTTTTGCAGGCGACGTTCGGGGTCGATGCCGTTGAAGGTAGGCGGTATCCAAACTCTTACTATCAGCAGTATGCCCATAACTAGCAAAAAAGCACAGGTTGATAAAATCTGACTCCAAGGTGTTTCTAATACACCCCTGACAATGACTTCTCGCAAGGCAGAAACAATTGATACTTCTACCGCTACTCCAATTGATACTCTTTGTTCTTGTAAGTAGATAATTAGTAGTCGAAACAACTCTACCAAAATTAATAGAAACAATATATCTGAAGTTACAGCTTTAAAGTTTAAAGGTGGCAACAACGAGATAAACATTGCTCGCAATTGAATAACCATGACACTGAATAGCCCAATGCACAAGGAAACCACAATTAAGTCTTGAATAGTTTCAAGGGCGCGGACAATCCGACTTTTATTGAACCAGATATGCCAGTTACTTGACGGGTTGGTATGTAAGTTTTGCATTTATTGGGCTACTCCACCTTAACTTCATGGCTTTCAGTTTACTTTAATTAATCTTATAGCTCAAGTTATTACTTATTTGAAATACTAATAGCTACTGTTGCAAAACTAATTCTAGCTGGGCGAATTACTAATAAAAGTAGGGGTAAATCTCCAGATTTACCCCTACTTTTATGGAAATCGGCAAAAAGTCGTAATCTAATAGTAGTTTGCTACTTTACGATGGTGGACGGCGGTAAGAGATTCAGGTTTTGAGACTCTACCCGCATCAACAGTGCTGTAAACTATCCAATGATCGCTAGTTTCCATCCGGGTAGTAACAACGCATTCTAGATAAGCCAGGGCATCGGT
>QQTW01001107.1_pt1 | contig 18436 bp, 23 predicted proteins | sample 1904831 | NCBI WGS metagenome assembly QQTW01 (sample SAMN09435610, study PRJNA476489) | Subsurface metagenome, whole genome shotgun sequencing project. | reverse complement strand
ACAACATTGTGGGGAGGAACTTTGTTGTTCACCCACTCAACGGTATCGCCAGGTTTAATAGTAAGTTTTGCAGGATCGAAGACTAACATGCCTTTATCAGATCCCAACTTAACTTGGTAAGTTTCAGCCGCAGCGGAGGGGGTAAATAAAGCAAAGCTGCTGACAAACAATACCATTGTTAATACTGCTACACCTAAGCGCCGTAGAGTTGCAGCAATTGATTTCATAGCTTTCTCCAAAAAGATTTATCTTTGCTATTTCAATAATACCGTTTATGGGTATAACAAAAGCGCGATCTCCCTCTCGTTATTTAGCTAAATCTAAAATTGATCGGTTCCCCACCCAGGCGCTCTTTGGGCTGCGGTGAGTACAAATGCAGATAAACTTTCAATTTGATCTTGCGACATCCAACTTTCCGGCACTTGGCGACACCAAAATGTTTCTGTACTACCGTCATACACCATTGGTTGGCGCAAAAAAGCGACTAGAGCGTTGATATTATCGCGGGGTGGGGTTGCTCCTTGGAGTTTTTTGAGCGATAAAGACACTTGCGGATCGGGTAATGTTGCGCCGCCAACATGACAGGTTATGCAGTTAGTTGTAAATAATTCTTTCCCGCGCAATAAAGCTTCAGGAGAATAAGAGCGCGCCCTGCCTTCCTCATCCAACTGCAAATCAATTGGCTCTGTAACGTGCAAAAATCGCACGAGATAGCGATCGTTTGTTGCCGCTAGCGCAGGATTTATTGGCAAAACTAAAACTAATACTGCTGCGACAAGACATATCAAACTGCGTAGCATTTAACGTACAACCTTATATTTGTAGACGAAAAGGAGCGCAAGCCATTGCGCTCTTATAAAATAACAACTATCAATAGATTTTAAAAAACATCAATACTCAGTAATAGGTAGATAAAAGGGAAATAGTAAGGGAAATATAGCAATTATCCCTTACCTCAAAGTTTTCAAGTCCATAGATTTATCTATGGGGCTTAACCCTTAACCCTTAACCTTTGCAAGCGACGTTTGGGCGCGACGTTTGCGGCGGGAGTATTCCCATAGCATCGCTCGCTTGGAGAGAAGCTTCTCTCCCCAAAGCTCGCGCCCTTTAACCTACCTGAAGGGCTTTGCTGGCTTTAGTAGTAAATTTTGCCGCCGCCCCACTTGTCGCCAACAATTTTTGGTTGCAGGAGAACGTGACCGGAAATCGCTACTAAGTCATCTTCTGATAGATTTCTCATTGCTGCGTAAATATCTGCGCTCTTAGTGCTGGGGTGCAATTCAGCAATTTCTTCTTCCCCGTCATAAGTAGTAGGATTGTGCAGATAATCTACTAATCCTTCAATATTATTGCGAGGTGGTGTAGCTAAGGCTAAAGCTTCAGGATCGAGTCCTACGTTTTGATTTGTCTTTGTTACGCCCCCAGCATGGCACTGAGCGCAAGCATAGTTAAATAAGCGTTTGCCTTCCTGGACTTGTTTGAGGCTAAGTACAGTAGTATCTCCTTGAGCGTTCAGAGGCACTGTACGCACAGCTTCGCTGAGTTCGACTGCTGCTGCACGACCAACAACTAGCCCGAATGTCAGCAACAAGGTTGCCATCACCAGTCCAATCAATTTTTTAAACATAGTTCCCCTTCAAAAGTTTCGACTCCGAACACAGCTATTTATCATCGGCTTAACTTTCTCGGCGTTTGAAGATTGTTGTTGAGCCAAAATTTGGGAAATAATTGTCTTAGCATCTTCTAAAGCCAAACGAGTTTTAGAAGTTTTATAAGCTATTCCCAAGCGATCGCATAGCGCGAGTACCTCCGCTTCAAGAAGGTTATAATCCGCTGCTATTTCGGCGATAGACAAGTCTGCAAAACCCATAATATGAAAGATCGCAGTGATAGGTAGAGATTAAGCCGCTCTAATATGAATATCACGTCACTGAGCCATTTGTTACAGAAAATTGGCAGATGAGGGACTGATAATAGTTTTGAGTTTTAAGTTGTGAGTAAAAGATTAAGTTATCAATCCCCCTGTCATTCTCTCTAAACTTCGTCTTTTACAATTCGCACTTTTTCTTTATTTCCTGCTATTGGTTGCCAACGATCTACTGCGTGGGTAGCTGTAAGTGGCTGATGCAGGCAGATTAACTGCGCTAACGTTTTTTTCAGTTGCGTGCGTGGGACGATCGCATCGACAAATCCATGTGTAAGTAAGTCTTCAGCCGTTTGGAATTCTTCTGGTAGCTTTTCTCTTAAAGTTTGCTCGATTACCCGACGACCTGCAAAACCAATTGTGGCTTTGGGTTCGGCGATAATTAAGTCGCCTAGCATAGCAAAACTTGCTGTTACGCCGCCTGTAGTAGGATTAGTTAGTACTGGGATATAAAGTAACTGAGCTTCGCGGTGGCGTTCTAAGGCTGCTGATATCTTTGCCATCTGCATTAGACTTAACATGCCTTCTTGCATTCTTGCCCCACCAGAAGCGCAGACAACGATCACTGGATAGCGTTTTTGGGTTGCTTGTTCGATAACGCGAGTAAGTTTTTCCCCTACTACCGAACCCATGCTACCGCCCATAAATCGGAAATCCATTACTCCCAAGGCAACAGGCAAGCCGTCGAGATGACCGATACCTGTTTGGACGGCATCTGCTAAACCAGTTTTTTCCTGAGTTTCGCGCAGGCGATCGCTGTAGGCTTTGCGATCACGAAATTGCAATGGATCTACAGAATGCATGTCTACATCTATAGGGTTCCAGGTATGAGGATCGATCAACTGGCGAATGCGCTCGTCGCTATCAACTCTAATATGATGTCCGCATTCTAAACAGACCATCTGATTTGCTCGCAGGTCTTTGGTATAAGCTAAGACACCACAAGCTACGCATTTATTCCATAGCCCATCAGCAATATCACGCTCTTGGGGTTCTCGGTTGGTAGAGCTAGATTTGCGTCGATTTGCGAACCAATCAAACAGAGACATTAAATTGCGCGATCTTTGTAATTAGGCATTATTATCTTACTCGAAACGGAGTAGAGCGTAGAGTTAAGTTTTTCCCCGCTTTCTAAGCAAAGAATAAATGCAAGTAGCTAGATAAAATAGCTTCGCCCCAAAATAAAGCGATCGCCGCTCCCATTGCTAAGAAAGGACCAAAAGGCATTGGTTGTCTGCGATCCAATAGTCCAATAGCGATCGCGCCTCCGCCGATAAATGCACCTAAAGCGCAAGCCATAAAACCCGCTATTAGTAAGTATTTCCACCCCAACCAAGCCCCCATCATCGCAGCTAATTTGCTATCTCCCCAACCCATCGCTGTTTGTCCCAAGATCAGCGAACCAAATATAGTAATTAGACTCAACAGCCATATTCCTACTACTGCGCCGCTAATGCCAAACATTAACTGATTGATGGTGCTGCTGATACCACCTATTGCCATATAACCAATGCCTAGCTGAAATATTAGTCCTAATACTAGTCCCGATCGCGTTAGTGGTTCTGGCAAGGTCATCGTATCAAAATCAATCATCGATAGGGCAAGCAGCCAGCTACAAAAAGCCCAGTAGCCCAAAGTTTGGACTGAAAAACCAAACATCCAAAACACTAATAAAAATATTAGTCCTGTTACTGCTTCAATAATCGGGTAGCGGGACGAGATTTTTGCTTGACAATGACGACAGCGCCCTCTTAGCAGCAACCAGCCAAAAACAGGGACATTTTCACGCTTACCTAGTCTATGCAAGCATTGCGGACAGCGAGAGGGCGGGTAAAGTACCGATAATCCAGCAGGTACGCGATAAATTACTACATTGAGAAAGCTACCTATAGATGCTCCTAGTACAAAGACGACAATTGATGCAGGTAGGAGTAATGCGTCCATTTTTAACAGTGACCAGTGACCAGTGACCAGTGACCAGTTATTAGTTAAATGTTGGTCTGTAGTTACTGATTTTCCAATCTATTCTAATCGCAGGATAAAAGTTAATTTAGGGCTTGAATTAAAGCTTTACCCATAGCCTTGCAACCTAGGAGGTTCATGCCTGGAGCCATAATATCGCCTGTACGATCGCCTTGCTCTAAAACTTGCAATACTGCGTGTTCGATGCGATCGCTAGCTAATGGTTGATTTAAGCCGTAGCGTAACATCATGGCTGCACTCAAAACTTGGGCAATGGGGTTAGCTTTATCTTGCCCCGCAATGTCTGGGGCTGAACCATGTACGGGTTCAAATACTCCAGGTTCCTGCGCCCCTAAACTAGCTGAAGGTAGCATGCCAATACTACCTGTTAGCATCGCCGCAGCATCAGAGAGAATATCGCCAAACAAATTGCTAGTAACAATCGTATCGAACTGTTTGGGATAGCGAATTAACTGCATAGCAGCATTATCTACATACAAATGAGATAGTTCTACAGCTGGGTATTCTGGGGCTAAGGCGTTGATGCGATCGCGCCACAACTGCGATACATCCAATACATTTGCTTTATCTACAGAGCAAAGCTTTTTGCCACGTTTTTGCGCAGTCTCAAAGCCTACTCTACCAATGCGATCGATCTCAGCTTCGGTATAAGCCATTGTATTTACTCCCCGTTTTTCTCCCGTTTCGGTAGTAAAAATTCCTTTTGGCTGTCCGAAATAAATGCCGCCTGTTAGTTCGCGCACTACCATAATATCAACGCCCTCAACTACTTCCCGCTTTAAGGAAGAAGCATCAATTAATTGCGGCAATATTTTAGCTGGGCGTAAATTAGCAAATAATCCTAAACCTGCTCTTAGCCCCAAAAGTCCAGTCTCTGGGCGCAAATGGCGCGGCAAATTATCCCACTTATAACCGCCGATCGCAGCTAATAATACAGCATCGCTATTACGGCATTTGTCGAGTGTTTCTTGCGGTAAAGGTTCGCCTGTTGCGTCAATTGCTGCACCACCCATCAAGGCTGATTGAAATTCAAATCCGATATTTAGCTGCTTACCAACTACTTGCAATACTTCTGTAGCTACCGCCATAATTTCAGGACCAATGCCATCGCCTGGTAAAAGCGTAATCCGGTATGTCATGTCTAGATTATTGGAAAAATGTATATTTTCTGAGAATACGCGATCGTGTTAGACATCTTACAAAGGGTACTTTTGCAAGATGTTGGGGAAAGGTTAAAGGGAAAGGGTTAAGGGATAAGAATTTCCTTTTACCTAATCTCAAAAAGTTTATTGTACAGGCATAGTGGTGATGCTTTTTTAGCGTACAACCATTGCGGCGGCTAATTGGATTGCGGCTTTCATACTGGTAGGATCGGCAATGCCCAAACCTGCAATATCAAAAGCTGTACCGTGATCGGGTGATGTACGGATAAATGGTAAACCAATCGAAGTATTAACAGCGCGATCAAAAGCTAATTGTTTGACAGGAATTAAGCCTTGATCGTGGTACAAAGCCAAATAAGCATCGTGAGCTTTTTCAGCAGCGATCGCACCATACCAAGCCTGACTTGGTTTTACCCACATCGTATCGGGTGGGATGGGACCATCTAATACTACCTGCGGACGGCGATCGCGTTCTTGTTTTAGCCAGGGAATTAACCACTCTTGTTCTTCTGTGCCTAATTGTCCTTGTTCGCCGCTATGAGGGTTTAAACCTGCGATCGCAATTTTCGGTTGTTTGATGCCAAAATCGCGCTCCAAGCACTCCACCAATAAATCGAGTTTAGCGGTCATTAATTGAGGCGATAGCGTGTCTGCAACCTGCCTTAAGGGGATATGAGTCGTCGCAAGCAAAGTTCGCAGCGTCCAGCCGCTATGAGGCGACTTCCCCACAAATAACATCCCAAACTTTTCAACTCCAGCTTTTTGCGCCAAGAGTTCTGTTTGGCCAGGATAATTATAACCAGCAGCTTTCCAAGCTGATTTGGCGATCGGTGCTGTAACAATCCCGTCAAATGTACCAGCTAATGTTTGCGCGATCGCTCTTTCCAAACAAGCAAAGCTAGCTTCTCCGCTAGCCGCATTACCTGTACCGATAGTGATGAGACTGTGAAAGTCGATATTGTCTATTAATAGTTCGCTAGGATCTGCATAATTTTGGGCAGTAAAATTAGGCTGGGCTTGCAGATGCTGATAAATTTCCTGTAAATGCGATCGATTGCCAATTACAGTTATGTCGCAATTTTGAGTTACTTCCGCATCCGCTAGTGATTTTAAGACTACCTCAGAGCCAATGCCAGCAGGATCGCCGACAGGCAAAGCTAAACGCGGACGGACGGATTTTTCTGGGGTTGCGATTACTTTTTGCTCTAGTGAATACATCCTGTAATTGCCAGTAAACTGTTTTAAGATACGTTACATATATCTAATTTTCGCAAATCAAACAGGAGCGTTACATCCATGAGTGAAATGTTTACAGCAGCTATTTTGTCTTTTTCTTTAATCTTCGTTGGCATAGTCCTAGGCTACGCTCTACTCAAAATTCAAGGCGACGAAGAAGAAGCGCTTTAGAAGAAGGGTAAAGGTTAAGGGGAAAATTCTTACCCTTTACCCCTTTCCCTAGTTTTATCCCCCTGTGATTTGTCAAGTAAAGTCTGGTAAGATTTTATTAATAATATTTAAGATTCATTAAGTAACCCCTCATGACTTTATTAGTTGTCGGTTCCACAGGAACATTAGGAAGACAAGTAGTTCGCCGCGCTCTCGATGAGGGGTACAAAGTACGCTGTCTAGTTAGAAGTCCTAAAAAAGCAGCTTTTTTAAAAGAGTGGGGTGCAGAACTCGTCCCAGGTAATTTGTGTTATCCTGAAACCCTAGCGCCAGCCTTAGAAGGCGTTACAGCAGTAATTGATGCCGCAACTTCTCGTCCTACAGACTCTTTGAGTATCAAGCAAGTAGATTGGGATGGTAAGGTTGCTCTCATTCAAGCTGCAAAAGTTGCGGGAGTCGAGCGTTTTATATTCTTCTCATTGCTGGATGCCGATAAATACCCCGAAGTTCCTTTAATGGAAATCAAGCGGTGTACGGAGCTATTTTTAGCCCAATCAGGTCTAAATTATACTGTCTTGCAACTATGCGGATTCATGCAGGGATTGATCGGTCAGTATGCCATTCCAATTTTAGAGAAACAGGCAGTATGGATTACTGGCGAATCTTCTCCTATTGCTTATATGGATACTCAAGATATCGCTAAGTTTGCTGTGCGCGCGCTGAAAGTGCCAGAGACAGAGAACAAAACTTTTCCAGTAGTTGGAACTCGCGCTTGGAGTGCAGAAGAGATTATCAGCTTGTGCGAACGCTTGTCAGGTCAAGATGCAAGGATAACGCGGATGCCAATTAATTTGCTACGCACAGTACGCCATGTATCGCGTTTCTTTCAGTGGGGATGGAATTTGAGCGATCGCCTAGCGTTTGCCGAAGTAATGGCAACAGGTAAGCCTCTGAGTGCGCCAATGGAAGAAGTATATCAAGTATTTGGGCTAAATCCTGATGAAACTACGACTGTAGAAAGCTACATGCAAGAGTATTTCGGCAGAATTATGAAAAAGCTTAAAGAGCTAGATTACGAAAAATTAAAAACTAAAAAACAAACACCAAAAAAGACTCCATTCAAAAAGCCTCAGTAAATTAATTGGTTGTCACGTACAGTAAGGGGGTAATGCATTGCCCCCTTACTGATGGCATACTATCAAGCAATTTGCCTCTGACCTATTTTTTAGATTTCCTCTACTTGAGTAGATTTATTTTTATTCTTGGCTTTATTCGCGCTACGTTTTAGAGCTTGCAAGCGGCGCTCGTACTTCTGGCGTTGGCGCTTGCTGGGGGTTTGGTCGATTAGGGTTTTTAGGGCGCTTCCGAGGCTTTTGTAAGCGTTGGGGAGAGTATAACCGAAGCGAGTAGCAAGAGCGATCGCTTTTTCGTCAGCATCGGTCATTACTTTTAGCTGCTTTTCCCCGTTATTTTTCACGTACAGGCGATAACCAGAAACTCCACACAAGGAAAGTGCCAAGATTAGTAGCAATATGTCTTGTACCCACAATTCGCCCACAGCACCACCCAAACCAATCGCTAGCGCTGCCATTTCCCAGCCATCTTTGGGGATAGTATCGCTTTGAACGCGGGAAATTTCGTGCCAAAATAGCAAATTGCGCTGATCCATTGCTAAGGCATCCCATTTCACCAAGTCAATTTGAATTTCAACTTGGTCGCTACCAACTTCTTCAGAACGAATTAGTGGCGGATTTACTTCAGTTGTGCCTTCAACTGTTACCCAGCTTTGCAACTCTGGCGGCATGATAGTTTTTAATCTTCTCAGTTCGCTCATTTCAGCTTTGGCTGACGAGGTAGCATAAGATGTCATAGATCCGTTTCTCTGAAAATTTCAAATAAAGCTTCTATATCTTATTTTGGACTATATCGCACTGTTAAGCAGGTTGGTAAGATCAGGATAACGCTCGCGCGATCGCAAATAGAATACAACTATATAAGATGATTAACAGATCGTTACCCTTTCGGTGATAATCTGGAAAATGGCATTAATTCTCCAGCCGCCGAAACAGCTAAATTAATACATAAACGAAAGCATGGTCACTACGGCAGAAAAAGCAAGCATTGGTTACATTACGCAAATCATCGGTCCCGTTGTAGACGTTAAATTCCCTAACGGTCAAATGCCGCAAATCTACAACGCCTTGACCATCAAAGGTACTAACGAAGCCGGACAAGATGTTGCTGTTACTTGTGAAGTACAGCAATTGCTCGGCGATAACCAGGTACGAGCAGTTTCCATGAGTACCACCGATGGCTTAGTGCGCGGCATGGAGGTAACAGATACTGGCGCTCCGATTACTGTACCTGTTGGTGCTGGAACTTTAGGGCGTATTTTCAACGTATTGGGCGAACCCGTAGACAATATGGGGCCAGTCAATACCGAAGCAACTTTCCCCATTCACCGCGCTGCGCCCAAATTTACCGACTTAGAAACAAAGCCTTCCGTATTTGAAACTGGTATTAAGGTACTAGACTTGCTAGCTCCTTATCGTCGCGGCGGCAAAATTGGTTTATTTGGTGGTGCTGGTGTAGGCAAAACCGTCATCATGATGGAACTTATTAATAACATCGCGATCAATCACGGTGGCGTGTCCGTGTTTGCTGGTGTAGGCGAACGCACCCGCGAAGGTAATGACCTCTACAACGAAATGAAAGAGTCAGGGGTTATTAACGAAGAAAATATTGGCGAATCAAAAATTGCCCTAGTCTACGGTCAGATGAACGAGCCACCTGGAGCTAGGATGCGCGTTGGTCTAACTGGTTTGACAATGGCTGAATATTTCCGCGATGTCAACAAGCAAGACGTATTGCTATTTATTGACAACATCTTCCGGTTCGTGCAAGCAGGTTCAGAAGTATCGGCGCTATTAGGTCGTATGCCTTCAGCCGTAGGATACCAGCCCACCCTAGCTAAAGACATGGGTGACTTGCAAGAGCGGATTACTTCAACTACAGAAGGTTCGATTACATCAATTCAAGCGGTGTACGTACCAGCAGACGACTTAACCGACCCCGCACCAGCAACTACATTCGCTCACTTAGACGGTACAACGGTACTATCTCGCGGTTTGGCAGCTAAAGGTATTTATCCAGCAGTAGATCCGTTAGATTCTACGTCTACAATGTTGCAAGCTAGCGTAGTGGGAGAAAAGCACTACAACATGGCGCGTAAAGTCCAATCGACTTTACAGCGTTATAAAGAACTGCAAGACATCATCGCTATTTTGGGCTTAGATGAATTGTCAGAAGATGATCGCTTGATCGTAGCAAGAGCCAGGCGAGTTGAGCGCTTCTTATCGCAGCCATTCTTTGTCGCAGAAGTATTTACAGGTTCTCCTGGCAAATACGTGAAGCTAGAAGACACAATTAAAGGCTTCGAGATGATTTTGTCCGGTCAACTAGATGACCTGCCAGAGCAAGCATTTTACATGGTAGGCAGCATCGAAGAAGCGATCGCCAAAGCTGACAAACTCAAAGGCTAAAATCAGTGACCAGTGACCAGTGACCAGTGGCCAGTTATCAGTGATTAACTGATAAGTTCAAGCAAAAGTGAACTTAAAACACGACGGCAGATAAATGCACAAGTATTAACTGTTAGCTCTTAGTTGGTAACTGGTCACTGTTAAATCTCCCCCTGCTCTTTTACTACAACATATGACACTAACCGTTCGTGTAGTCGCTCCAGATAAGACAGTCTGGGATGCTACGGCTGAAGAAGTAATATTGCCTAGTACCACTGGTCAATTAGGTATTTTGACCGGACACGCACCGCTCCTGACGGCTCTAGATACTGCTGTTATGCGCGTGCGTCCTAATTCAAATCGAGAGTGGATTGCGATCGCTTTGATGGGTGGTTTTGCTGAAGTTGAAAATGATGAAGTAACGATTCTGGTTAATGGCGCTGAACGCGGCGATAAGATCGACTTAGAAGCTGCCCGTAGCGCTTACAATCAAGCCGAAGCTAAGTTAAATCAATCGGCAAACGCTAATCGTCAAGAACAAATCCAAGCAAGTCAAGCATATAAACGCGCCCGCGCTCGGTTTCAAGCTGCTGGCGGCATGGTTTAAAGCCAAAAAACCTGATAAAAAACACCTCTATGGAATGCCATAGAGGTGTTTTTTGTGTAACTTAAATACTCCCTAGCAAAATCTCATTTAGTGGCAATTATTGAGAGCCGCTATAAGACTTGCTGGGGTTAAGCGCTACCTGTAAAAGCGACTTCAGGAAATTTTGCTTGAGCTTCAGAAAGTGGTCGTCTTCTACCTTCTTCTTGCCAGTAGTTGATCACTTCTGTCGCTTGATTGAGAATTGAGACTCGATCTTGTTCGGCAATCCAATGTTTAGCTTCTAGCTCGTTTTTTAACTCTTCCCAGGCATCGTTGCGAGGCCAAAAGAAGTAACGAGTCAAAGGGCTAGTTCCCTTACCAACGATTTGATCTACTGCCAGGGCTACGTTTTCGTCTAACCACAGAATCTTTAAAATAAATTTTGTCAATCTTACCTCTGCCTGTTTGTACTGGACTTGCTTAAAACTGTGCGATCGCTTATTTTAACTCAATGCGGATAGTATCTGCTAAACAATATTAATACAAGGTGCAAACACAAATTGACTTCGGCGATCGTAATTTTTGATATTGATGGCGTAATTCGCGATGTTGGCGGTTCTTATCGGCGGGCGCTAGCAGATACAGTAGAGCAGTTTACTGATAAAGCTTATCGCCCTAGTGAAGTAGATATTGACCAGCTTAAGTCTGAAGGAATTTGGAATAATGACTGGGAAGCTTCCCAGGAATTAATTTATCGTTACTTTGAAACTCTTGGGCAAAGTCGTTCTAGTCTTGGGCTTAATTACCAAGAAATAGTTAGTTTTTTTCAATCGCGTTATCGAGGATTAGATCCCAATAATTGGACAGGATACATCTGCGACGAACCTTTATTAGTGCAACCTAGTTATTTTGAGCAACTAAGCAATGCTGGTATTCCTTGGGGCTTTTTTAGCGGTGCGACTCGCGCCTCAGCAAATTATGTGTTGTCAAAACGTCTAGGTTTGCAATCTCCGCTTTTAATTGCAATGGAAGATGCGCCTGGTAAGCCAGATCCTACAGGGCTTTTGGCTGCGGTAGAGCAATTAGAGCAACAATTTAATGCCAAAACAGTACCAATATTGTATGTAGGAGATACAGTTGGCGATATGTATGCAGTGGAGAGGGCGCGATCGCAATACAGCGAGCGCACTTGGCTGGGTGTGGGCGTTCTTCCCCCGCACGTCCAAGTGACAACCGAACGCCGCCAAGCTTATACTGAAAATCTCAAAGCTGCTGGAGCAATAATTGTATTAGATAACGTACAAGAGCTAACGCCAACGCAAATCGAACAGTTAGTAATTATCTGAGCTATTACTGGAGTTTTTGGAATTTTTCTAGCGCCGCAACCATTTTAGAGGGCCAGCGCCGCACGTTTGTTACCCAGTCTAAGTCTTGATAACGCCTATCGAGTCCTACAGCCGCTACCCAATTGCTCTCAGCTTCGCCTTGCTTACCTTGTTCCCAATAAGCAGCAGTCAGCGCGGCGCGAACATCGGCAAAATTAGGGTATTTGCGGGCTATATTACGTAAGTTGCGGATAGCTTCGTCGATTTGTCCTGTTTGATAAAGAGCGATCGCATAATTTGCCCTAGCAAAGGCAAAGTTAGGTGCTAAATCTGCGGCGGTGCGATAGTCGGCGATCGCTTTTTCCCAATCTTCTAACCCCGCTTCGGCATTACCCCTATTGTTATATGCCATTGCATCTTTGGGGTCTATTTCTAATAGTTTGTTGTAGTCAGAAATTGCCTCATTCCACTTACCCAAGCCCTCTAAAGCCGTACCGCGATTGAGATAAGGGTCTGTTGCTGTGGGTGCAAGTTCTACAGCTTTGTTATAATCTGCGATCGCAGCTTCTAACTTATTTTGACTTACGCGCGCATTACCGCGATTGCTCAAAGCTGCTGGATTATCAGGAAATTTCTCAATTATTTCTGTCCAGTAAGTTTCGGCTTCAGTAAAGTCTCCCTTATTAGTCGCCTCAATAGCTTTTTGTGCTAATGAGTCTAGCTGTTGCAACTGTTCTGGTGTGGGTTGGGATTGCGCCCATACTGCACTTGGCGAACCAAATACTATTGACGCAATCATCAAAATCAGGAGAATTAGGCGAATCATTTTAGTAAGGATAACTGTTGATTTGGAGGAGTAAAACCCAAGTGTTGGTAAGCTGCGGCGGTAGCCATGCGCCCGCGAGGAGTGCGGTTTAAGTAGCCAATTTGCATCAAATAAGGCTCATACACTTCCTCTATTGTTTGCGTGTCTTCTCCGGTGGCTGCTGCCATTGTTTCTAAGCCCACCGGGCCACCGTTGAAGTTTTCGATCATCACGCTTAACATTCTTCTATCCGTCCAATCCAACCCGCAAGGATCTACTTGGAACAGTTCTAAAGCTTCTGCGGCTATATTTTGATTAATTGTGCCTGCGGCTTTAACTTGGGCGTAGTCGCGCACCCTTTTTAATAGTCTATTGGCAATTCGGGGCGTACCACGAGCGCGACGAGCAATTTCCTGGGCCCCATCGTCAGAAATATCAGTTTGCAGAATTTGGGCAGTTCGCAGCACTATTTGGCTGAGTTCGTCTTGGGCGTAGAAGCGTAGCTGTCGGATTAAGCCAAAGCGATCGCGCAACGGCGACGACAGCGCCCCCACGCGCGTTGTAGCCCCTACTAATGTGTATTTTGGTAGGGGCAAAGAACGAGTTTTAGCACTTTGACCTTTGCCAATCGTAATATCTAAGCGAAAATCCTCCATCGCCGGATAAAGGATTTCTTCTGTCATCTTAGATAAACGGTGAATTTCATCAATAAATAGGACATCTCCAGATTTAAGGCTATTTAATAGCCCAACGATATCTCGCGGACGTTCTAGGGCTGGCGCGCTCGTAATTTTGCAGTCTACTCCCATCTCTGCCGCCAAAATTATTGACATTGTGGTTTTCCCCAATCCTGGCGGACCATATAGCAGCAAGTGGTCTAAAGTTTCGCCTCTAGCTTTAGCGGCTTTAATCCCAATATCTAGTACCTGCTTTAAATCCTTTTGCCCGATATAATCAGCAAAGCGGTGGGGACGGATCCTGTCTTCTTGCTTGTCTTGCTCGTCAGGGGTAACTTCGGGTTTGAGAAGCGGTGTAGATTGGGAGCGATCGCTTATTTTTGGTTCGCTTCGCCTTTTCTGCGGTTCTGAAGGGTCTTTTTTGGAAGAAATAATTGCCATATTGCTGCTACCAGACTTTATTTATCTCCCATCAGTAGGGGATGTGGACTAAAAACAAATAAACAATTTTTGTGTGAATATAATTCAGAGTTTTTATTAATTAGCGTTAAATCATGCTTGCTAAAAGAATATTACCTTGCTTGGATGTGAATGCTGGCAGAGTAGTCAAAGGCGTTAACTTTGTCAATCTCATCGATGCTGGCGATCCTGTGGAACTCGCTAAGGTTTATAACGAGGCTGGGGCGGATGAATTGGTATTTTTGGATATTACGGCAACTCACGAAGCTAGAGACACAATTATTGATGTCGTCTATCGCACTGCCGAACAAGTGTTTATTCCTCTAACTGTAGGTGGTGGTATTCAATCATTAGAACATATTAAAAATTTGTTAAGAGCAGGGGCGGACAAAGTAAGTATCAATTCAGCAGCCGTGCGCCAGCCAGACTTGATTAATCGGGCAAGCGATCGCTTTGGCAATCAGTGTATAGTTGTCGCTATTGATGCTAGACGTAGGCAAGATCCGATTAATCCTGGTTGGGATGTATATGTACGTGGCGGACGAGAAAACACTGGCTTAGATGCTCTCCTGTGGGCGAAAGAAGTCGAACAGCGCGGTGCTGGAGAATTGTTGGTTACGAGTATGGATGCCGACGGCACGCAAGCAGGTTATGACTTAGAATTGACAAGAGCTATTGCTGATTGGGTCCAAATCCCCGTGATTGCTTCTGGTGGGGCAGGCAACTGCGCACATATCCACGAGGCGCTGACTCAAGGCAAGGCGGAAGCTGCTTTACTTGCTTCATTGTTACATTACGGACATCTTAGCGTCGCCGAAATTAAGGACTATTTGCGCGATCGCTCTTGCCCTGTGCGCGCGATCGCTTGATACCAGCTTCTAACAGTTTTTTGTAGTTATGTTAAGATAAATTAATAAAATTAAATTTCTTAACATATGCTAGTTACTATTCTAGTTTTTGATGTGGCATTAGTAGCCTGGTCGTTGCATCTGATGGAAGCTGCGGTTCAGAAACAAGAATTCTCTTTAATGCTAGCTGGAACATTAGTTGCCTTTGCTGCGGCTGGTACGCTGTTAGTTTATTTCCTGATGAATAATTGCATTAGTTATTTCATGGGTACGGCTTAATATTGCTCTAAGAATGCTGATTATTAGATTGACTAAGTGACACTTTTTAAGTGATAATAGCAAAGCACTATGCGGGGTTATAGCTCAGTTGGTAGAGCACCTCAATGGCATTGAGGGGGTCTGCGGTTCGAATCCGCATAGCTCCATACCTGTATAAATGTAACCGTCGACTTTTCTTTTACTGCTAGAACATTAAAGGTCACTCCGTGCAAGACGAGTTGTCCCTTCTGCACTTTCTCCTTTAATTAAGTCGAGATAATTTGCAACTTCGATTAAATTTAAGTCAGGATCGCGGAAGTAGACAGAAATAATGCGACCAATAGCTCCTGTTCTGTTGATAGGTCCTTCTATTACTGTTACACCGTATTGGCTTAAATGGTCTATTACCTCTTTTAAGGGTTGCTTAGTTATAAAACAGAGGTCTGCTGAACCAGGAAGAGGATTTTGGGCTTTAGGCTCAAACTCTTTGCCATGCTCATGCAGATTGATTTTCTGTTGTCCAAACCGTAATGCTCTCCGGTTCTCGCTAAAGGTAACAACCTCCATTCCCATAACGCTGGAATAAAAATCTACCGTTGCACTAATATTTTTAACTGTAAGAACTATATGGTCTAGGGAATCGACTTTCATCTGCGTTACCAACCTTCAAGGGCAGTTTCGTCTAAGCATTCCATAAACATAATTGGCTCTGAACATTCTGGGTCAGCAACTAGTTATGCGATCGCCTAAAATAACTTTCTAGGATAATTATCTCAAAGGCTATCTCATTAATACAACCAGTATTGAATCTGCTCCACTGTTTCTGGTGTCTAAGGTTCTAGTCAACAGTTGCTAATACCTTTACATCTCATTCAAGCAGCTTATATCAGTCCGCTGCCTCAGAATTATTAGGTGGCGAATGTGGCATGATTGCTCGATAAGATAGAGGCTAGATGAAGTACCCTGAAGACTTGCCTCATGAACTCAACAGCTAACTTGCTCACCCGCATTACTCAAACACCTGGTCAGTGTGGGGGTCGTCCTTGCATCCGAGGGATGCGAATTCGAGTCACCGATATCTTAGAAATGCTAGCTGAAAACGTCAGTGTCACCGAAATTTTGGCAGACTTCCCAGATTTAGAGTTAGCAGATATTCAAGCTTGTCTAATATTTGCAGCACGCCGTACTGATTTTCCCCGACTGACAGCGTGAAGATTTGGGTCGATGCTCAACTTCCGCCAACTCTGGCAAACTGGCTGTCAGCGACTTTTAGTTTGGAAGCGGATGCTCTGCGCGACTTGTCACTTCGAGATGCTCAAGACATCGAAATTTTTGAAGCAGCACGAACTGAAAACGCTGTGATTATGACGAAAGACAGCGACTTCATTGATTTAGTATGCCGCTTGGGAACACCCCCTCAGATTTTATGGTTAACCTGTGGCAATCTCACCAATCGCAATTTACGAAAATTGCTAGCAGCAACTCTGTCCGATGCGTTAGAACAACTACGGCAAGGAGAAATGATTGTGGAAATCAGTAATAGTCCTTAAATCAAGGCTTCAAGAGGTATCTAACCTAAAATCCCTTCAATTGTGCCTTATGACATTCTACCGCGGTGTGCTTGTTAGATAGTAATTTTTTGTTAATCGGTTGGAAAGACTTACCATTCTGTGCTGCCGACAAACACAGTTGCACCACTGCTTAGACTGGAATTGCTACAGGTATCAGCGATCGCACCTGCAAAATCTTCAACGCTTGGCAAGGAACCTGCTTGTTGGCGGCGTTCGTTGATGAAGCCACGATTTGAGCGTTCCATCAGCTTTGGCGTGATAGTACCTTCAATTAGATCGCCGCTGACTACTGCAAAACTAATTCCGCGATCGCTAAACTGGGTAATGCGATCACGCAGTGCCTGTTCGCCAGCATATTTACTTGCCGCAACAGGCTCGTACAACTCATATACAGGCTTTCGTCCATAGAAATGCGCCAGGTGACTAGTCACAAATATAATTCGCCCACCGGAGTGCATCAAGGGTACTGCGCGATCGACTAGTCGCTGTTGTGCTGTTAGATTAAGATCCATCGCATAGTCTGCGGATTTATCCTTTTCCAAACCACCACTAGCATTAAGCACGAGTAAGTCCAATTGAGCAAAGTGAGTAGCGACACTCTGCATCATCTCGCCAACTTCGTTTTCATTGGTAATATCTGCCTGTACGAGAACGGCTTGGCGACCCATTGCCCGAATACTGGTAGCAATCTCCTCTGCACGCGATGCTTTGCTACGGTAGTTAATGACAATATCTGCTCCACGTTCAGCTAGTAGTTGTGCAACAGCAGCACCGACACCTCGTGATGCACCTGTAACTAGAGCAACCTTCCCACTTAGATCGAGCATTGTACTGTTTTACTCCTATTAATCAGGTCACTCACGCTTCAAACGATAAAGTAGCTAGTTTCTAAAGTAAAGTAGGTACTAACTAGTAACTTAGTAACTAAAAAGAAACTAGTATGACGAAATCAGAATCTTGTTCGATGGAAAGCCTTTTAAATCAATTATCAGGAACATGGACAACTTACATCCTCTGGTTTCTGCATAAGGATGGCGCGCTACGTTTTGGCGAACTCCGACGCAAGCTCGGTGATATCTCAACAAAGGTTTTGACTGAAAGACTGAGAATGATGGAATCAATGGGGATTGTTCACCGTCACTATGAGCCAACTATTCCACCACGAGTTACCTACAGTCTTAGCGATCGCGGAAAGGAACTTACCAAAGCACTAACTCCGCTATATAAACTCGCACTTCGTTGGAATGCACTAGAGTGAGGAACACTCTCATCAGTAACCTCAAGATACGTTCCCTTACTCCCAAACGAAGCCAGCTAAAGATTAAGTTCAGCGGCAGCAGTGTGACGCACTCCGAGACAAGCTTGAAAACGTAACTGTAAAATACTCGTTCCCAACCTCCGCAAATTCCAGCTTTGCGCCTGTGTTTGCAGACTCGATTGTTACTTTCGGCATTAGGTAGTCCTAAAAAAGCAAGGATAGGTCAAGTAAGAATTAATGATTTAAGCTTTCTGGCGGAAAAGTAATCGTTCTAGTCTCAATATGTCGTTTAGCATATCTGGGAGAATATAAAAGTAGTGTTTACATATAACCAAATATCTACCTGTGGCAAAAGAAGAATTCATCCTACCCTTAGCACAAACACCGTTATTTCAATTGGCAGTAGAACTCAAAGCACGACTAACTAGCTTTGGTGGTTGGGAAATGCCTGTACAATTTGCAGGAATTGGGCGCGAACATCAAGCTGTCAGAACGGCGGCGGGGATGTTTGATATTTCCCACATGGGCAAATTTGCTTGCCAGGGTAAAGAATTAATTTCCCAACTCCAGCGTTTAGTTCCCTCAGATTTAAGTAGGTTGCAACCAGGACAAGCTCAGTACACTGTACTATTAAGTGATCGCGCTGGGATTATTGACGATATTATTTTCTAC
>QQTW01001106.1_pt1 | contig 18455 bp, 19 predicted proteins | sample 1904831 | NCBI WGS metagenome assembly QQTW01 (sample SAMN09435610, study PRJNA476489) | Subsurface metagenome, whole genome shotgun sequencing project. | reverse complement strand
TGGTGGTGCGGGTTGTGCGAGGGACTTGTTGCGAGAGGGGAGGTGAAGTAAGCGTTTATAGGAGGGGAGAGGAGGGATTGCGGAGTGGGCGGTGAGATCGGCTTGGCGGATGTTCAGGGTGAGGGCTGGTGCTGTGAGCCAGAGCCAAGCCCATAGCGGATCAGAGTAGTCGGCCTCGGAACCTCACCACCGTAGTTCTCAACTCGCATCACTCCACAAATTCCGAAACTCACCGCCCACCCCTCCCATTACTCGTCACACACTCACCCTCCACCTCTCCGCCCCCTCTCCTCCACCCAGCCAAAAATGGCCACGCCAGCCCCAGACCCCAAAACCCTCACATGCTGGGAAGATGCCTTCCAACACCCAATCCCCACCGTGCGCCGTCTGGAAACGCAATTACGCGCCGACATCGCCGCCAGCAGGGAGAAAGTGAGGGGGATCGTCGGGTATGTTTCCCCTTCTCCTGCCGCTTCGGGGTGGGACTCGGAAATGGGCGGGAGGTCCCTGAGCGGACGTGCAAGCTGAAACCTTGCGCACGAGGACGGGGGCAGGCTGACGTGCAGGATTTGGGGACGACAGGGCGAGTTATCGGGATCTACTCGGCACGGCGGAACGAATCGGGGAAATGGATGCGGTGATGCGAGAAGTGGAAAATACCCTGGGCGTTTTGGGCAGGGAGTGTGGGGTGCGGGCTTTGGAGGGGAGGGTTAGGGGGTTGGAGAGATGGGTTGGGGGCATGGAGGGCTGGAGTCGAGGTACGAATCATGCACGGGTCTATCGCCTTTGACGCGGAACGCCAGAAACAGGTCCGATACTGATTCTACGGCTTCTGACTTTTGCCTCAGAGACACAGCGCTACGGCCACACGTCCGGCCTCGCCGTGCTGCAAGCTTGTCCGCTGGTCATCAGCCGGCTGCTGCGAAGACGCGGTTCGGCTTTGCTGGCGGCCAAGGTGTTGGTTCTGGCGCGGTTGTTGCATAAGTCGTTGGCGCAGAGCCCCGGCGATACGTCGTCTCCGTTTGTGGAGAGTTTGAGAGCGCGGCTTGGGTCGTTGCGGAGACGGGTGCTGGTTCATATCGATCGACGGCTTGCGAGTTCGGATGCGGATGCGGGCGCTCTGGTCGAGGCCATGTGTGCGTTTTCGCTGGCGACGAGTTCCGGGCCCAGGGATGTGTTGAGGCATTTTCTGCATGTGAGGCGGGAGGCTGTGTTGGTGCGGTTGGGGAAGGATGAGGGGGATGAGAGTGTGTTGGTTTCTTTGAAGATCTACGTGCGGACGTTGCAGGATACGCAGACGTTGTTTCCGAAACGTTTGGCGGAGGGTCTGGTGGAGTTGAAGGCACGGCCTCTGTTGAAGGATCGGGATGTCAGGGCGTTGGTGGAGTTGAATCTGGATGTGCATGAGCGGTGGATGGCGGATGAAGTGAGGAATTTTACGCCTTGGGTTAGACATGAGGATTTGCAGAAAATCGAGGCTGGAAGGGTGTTGGAGGAGTGGGCGAGGACGGTTTTCGCGGGGTTTGTGGATGGTTTGATGGGGATGTTGGGTGGTGTGGAGGATCTGGGGAGATTGATAAGCCTGCGGAAAGATCTGCTGGAAACCTGGCTTGCTGCTGATATCCCGAGTGCTGCTTCGAGCTCTGGCGACCTGTTCGCTGGCTTACGGTCGGCAATCAATACCCAGCTTAGCCGCGTGATTCGAAACCGCGTCGAGGCGCTTCTTGAGCTTGGGTCCGAGGTCTTGGATGTGATAGAGAACTGGCAGCCAGGAGTCCACGACGACCACCCATCTCTATGGGACTCGAGCATGACGAGCATGGACGTATCGAACGGGGCCACGGCCTTCAAAGCCGCCATCCTAAGCAGAAGCCACGGCCTAAACACCCCTCTCCTCAGCATTCTAAAGCACTACCAAACATGGCTTCAATCCATCGAAGAACTAACCACCAGCATCGAAGCTCTAAAACACTCGAAATGGACCATCGACCTCGACGCTTACGACTCGGACTCGGACTCTGACACAGATAACTCCAAGATAACCCTCCTAAACACCACCGACCCTTCGCAACTCCACGAAACCCTTGAAAAAGCCCTCATGCACGCTATAACGGACCTAGAAACTACCCTACAATCCTGCGCTGCAAAATTCACGCCAGCCGCCCAACCCCATCAATCCCTCTTCCTCCTCCGCCTCATTCGCGAACTGAGATCTCGGCTTCCGAGGCAACATCAGAACACGCAATTCGGGCTGGCGCTCGTGCCGGCCGCTCACGACGTCCTTGCGGAAAGGGTATTGAGGGAGCCGTTGGGGCGGTTGAGAAGGGATGTTGATAGGATTGCGCGTCGGGGTGCGAGTCTGAGTCAGGGTCAGGGTGCGGAGGGTGAGAGTAAGACTAGGAAGGGGAGTAGAAAAGTGGTGATGAGAGCGCTGTGGGAAGGCGTGCCGGAATTACCGGTTCTGCCGTCGGTTTATGTGTTTAGGTTTTCGATGGGGGTGGTTAAGGGTATGGCGGGGTTAGGGGGGGATATTTGGAGTGCGGATGCTGTGCAGGTCGTGAGAAGGGGGTTTCGGGCGGGTGTGGTGCCTTTGTTCGAGGATGTTCTTGCTCTTGAAGAGGGTGTGGATGCGGAGGCGGGGGAGGTTGGAGAGAGCGATGATGGTGTGGGGAGGAAGGGTGATGACGATAATGGTGGTGGAATCGGTGGAGATGGAAATGAAAATGGAAAGGGCGCCGATGACTGGACGATCCAGACGTTCTTCGACGTCCTGTTCATTCAGCACGTCACTACGAACGCTACCTCCACCGCTCCACGATCCCAAAACAATACCGACGCCGACCACCGACCCTATTCAGCAACCGACCCCACCGCTACTTCAAACGAAAACAATCATCAAGACCAAGACAGAAAAGGCGATTCATTAGACACACTGTTGCAGAGTCTCGAAAGTACTTTATGCACAATGGCGAAAGGGAAAGAAAAAGGGCAGGAGGAGGATGTGGGCGAAAGGGAAAGGCAAAGGGAAGGCGAGGAGGTAGTTCGACGAGTACGAAAGGCGGCGGAAACGTACTGGGGGAGGGTGCAGATGTTGTTTGGGGTCTTGAGGTAGATACGATGGCGCTTACTTTAGCCTCTGCCTTGAAAGAGCTGCTGATCGCATCGAATTAGTCTCGCAGGTTGATAGAAACATGACAATCTCGCAAGGTATGACGAACAGTTCTCGCACGATGGTCCTAGTCCGTTTTGTAGAATATCTCATATAACGTCGTCAAGTGCAACAAAATCTTCAAGTCCGTCACCCTCGAGTCCAAATAACCCACTCCGCAATCCCTCCTCTCCCCTCCTATAAACGCTTACTTCACCTCCCCTCTCGCAACAAGTCCCTCGCACAACCCGCACCACCATCCCCATCCCCACCCTCCAACCCGCAAAAGCTCCTCCCGCACCCGTCCCCCTCACTCCTCAACCGGTCGAAGGCCAAATTTCCACAACATCACGCCCGCCCTCCACGTGACCGGCTGATCCATCGCCTGTATCTCAAGTACAGCTCCAAACCGAACAGGGACGCGTTCCCCCACCCTCCCAACAACCTCGAACCTGACACGCGCTCTTCTCCTGTCCTGCGAGAACTCATTTGGACGCACTACGGAGGGCTCCCCGCCCACCTTAACCGCCAGACTACGGATAACCGCGTTGTCGTTGAGCATCACAAGGCTGCCGGCATAGATGCCCGGAGGTAGAAGGACGGGGCTGAAGTATGCGTGACGCAAATTGGCGCCGAGATTGGTTCGGGAGAGTTGGGCTAGCGGCGTGGAGCCGATGTCGCCGGTGGTGAACTCGTTGATGGGACTGATGAGGGATGGGGTTGGTATTGGTGGAGGTGGAGGTGATGGTGTTGGTGGAGGTGGAGGTGGTTGTGGCGCGGGAGGGTTGAGGGTGATGATGTTTTCGACGGGGCGGGTTTCCGCGTTGTGGCCTGCGGGGTCGGAGGAATGAGGTGGTGGGGGGTCGGCGCGGGCGGTGAGATCGGCTTGGCGGATGTTCAGGGTGAGGGCTGGTGCTGTGAGCCAGAGCCAAAGCCATGGTGTGGCGTAGAGGAGGGCTGAGAGTCGCATTTTTGTGAGTGGGAGGAGGTTGCTGGGAATTTGCTGTGGTGCTTGGGAGTTTGCTCTTTGCTTTGCTCTGCTTTGCTCTGCTTTGCTTTGAGCTGATGGTTCTTGAAGAGAGATGGAGTATATATGGGCCCCAACAGCCGGGTGATATGTTCAGGCGATTGAGGGCTTGTACTGTTTCGGGCCCCTGCTCAAGTCCAGCGATGTACAGACTCTCAGAGAGACTGTATAATGTCGCATGCGACGGCGGATGTTTAGCCATCTGGAGTTTGGCATGCATCGGAAGGAGAGGTGATCGCGTTTTTCCTGAAGCACCCCGTTTCAGGTTGATGGATAAGATACATCCCAGCTCTTGCTTTTCGTAGGAGCTGCTCTGGTACAAAGCCGTTGGAAGGTGGAGAAAGAGGTTATGTAGGAGCTTGAGGCGACGGCAAGAAGGGCGCATATGTGCAACTGATACATTCCCCTTCCTGCAGCCAGCTGAAACAGCCAGAACCCGGCATTATCAGCAGCTCCCACTTCTCGGACCATCTGCTATAACTGAAGATCAAATCATGAACCACCATACTAACCTCCAGCATCCCATCCACATCACAAAAATGCGCCTCTCAGCACTCCTATACCCCACAATCTTCCTCTCATCGCCCACTCACACCCTAACCCTACCTCGTTCCGATCTCAGTCCCCGAACTGACCCATCATCTTCCTATCCACCAGGTCACAACGATCAAACTTGCCCCGTCGAAAACAGCATAACCATCGACTCCGACCCCGCTCCTCCCGACTCCCCACCGCCCCAGTCATCTCCACCACCTGTAACCCCTGTCCAGCAAGACCGCACTCTTCCCCCCTCCATCACCAGCCAAATCTGCCGACAAGTCGGCCTCTTCCACTTAACGACGCCCACCTGGCACGAGAGATCCACCTTGGTTCGGCACATTCGCTATTTCGCACTCGGCACCACCGCCGTAGAGTCTGGCCTATACGTCGCCAGCGCAGTGGTGCACGGCGAGGGCGACCAGATCCATCGGCTACGTGTCAGTGCAGTAGGAGATCGCGACTGGAATCGTAGGACTCGTCCGATTGAATATGGGCTGAGGAGCGCGAAGGTCGCGGCTATTTTTCAAATTATGGGCGAAGCGAAGAAGTTGCATTTTGAGACTATGGTTGCGGGGTCGTCGGTTTGGAGGGGTGGGGAGTTGGCGTTGTTCAGGCTGGGACCGAGGGGCTATGGCGGGGTAGATAGAGAGGCTTGGAGGGCCTGGGGCGGGCGGGAGGCGGGCTGAGTTGTAGGAGTGGGGTGGAGCAGGATGGGGTTTTGTTCGAGACGATGGGCAAGAGATTACAGCGCGGTGTTATTAACCTCAATGATCATTTGCCTTTGTAGGGATGTACAATCCAGCAGACTTAGAGAATCTGGCCCTCAATGACGTGGTATGATGAAGGATTAATGGCGCTAAAGTCGTTCGTTGTCTTGATATTGATTTCCACGTATGCCCCTTTCAAGTAAGCAGATGGTGCACCATTGAATTGAAAAATCTTGTTCATTCATTCTAAGCCACGGCGGCAGTAAGGGTATATAGGCAATGGCCGCACTTCGCACTCTCTCCAATCTTCCACCAGCAAAGGACGTCATCCCAAGGCGATGAGACTCGGATCCGAGCCCGGCAAAGGAGGCTCAGAAGTCTGAGTCCCCACATCCCTAGCCGGAACCGTAAACCCTCCGCCACCACCGCCACCACCAGTACCCGTCGACGATGTCGTCGAAGCCGCCTTCTTCCTTGCCTCCTCCCTTGCATGCAACTTCCAACTCGAAAACCTCAACGAACTAAGTATCAACAACGCCATCCCCGCAATCGCCAACGCCGCCCTCCTCGTCAACACCCACCTCAAGCCTTCGACCTCGCTCTTACTATCGCTGTTCAACGCTACTGTAATCTTATAGTTCAATTCCTGAATGGCGGATTCCATGGTCCGCTGATCCATGCGCACGGCCATTTTGCGGTCGTTGAACATGGCTTTGAGATCGTCTTTGAGCGCGAGGAGGTCTTGGGTCAGTTTTTGATTGAGGATGTCGACTTCATGCTGGAGGTGGGTGCGTTCGGTGCGGAGGGTGTCGGAGGTCGTGGTTCGGGCGTTTTGGATTTCGGTGCGCAGTTCGGAGCAGGCGGCGCGGAAGAGGTAGGTTTTCTGGGAGAAGACATTGGTTAATACTGAGTTCGGTCTGGCGAGAGGAAAGGGGAGCAAAGGGGACGCACATTTTCCACGTCGGATTTGCTAACAAGGCCGTCTTTTGCGACGTCCAAATTTTGCGCCAGGAGGCCGCGCACGGCTTTCATGAGCGTGACGCTCTGATCCGGTGTGAAACCTCCTTTCTCCAAATCTTTGACTAAACTGTATGTATCGAAGTGATGAACGTACGGTGGAGGTTGTAGATGAGGCGGCTTGTGCTCATCACTTTTGGCCGTGGTAGCTGCGTCCATGTGCAGAACGGTGTCCATGGCTTTGGAGGGGTCTTCTGTTGACGGGGCAGTCTGGTTCGATTTCTTGGGAGGTAAGTCGCCGGCTTTGAAGACAGCTGAGTTTGATATGAAGTCCTTCGGGGGCGAACCAGGGCCAGAGTTAGCATCGACCCCTTTCTCCGCCTGTTCCGCCTCGGGCTTCTTCTCCACCGTTGTTGGAGCCACGGACTTCAGACCTTTGGTCGTATCAATTGTGGTGTTTACCTTCCCAGCACCAAGCGGCGGCAACGAGTCAGCAGCAGGACCATAGCGCTGCACGAAAGTCTCCTGTCGTTTCCTGGTCGTGTTGTGGAACCCTGCTGTTTCGCCCGACCGATGATGCCTGCCATCACAAAAGGGGCGAGATGCGTTTGGTTGGCACGCCCTCACAGTCTTGAAGAAGTTGGGATACAGGAATGGTAGTCGTGGTGTAGCCATGGTGATGAATGGAGGGGTTGTTGACCGTTTTGCTCAGGCACCGGGAAATTCGGCGATCGCTAGTTAGCGCCCGCTGCGGAACCCTCGGCCCATATAAGCGCGCTAGCCCTATCGGGAGATATGCAGAAAAGCAGTATTAATGATGAAGAATTTGCGTACCCTCGACAAGGCGTCAAGTAAAGCCTTTGAACAGAGTCTCCTTAGGGGAATTAGAAGCTACCCAACAACAATAGTATTATAGACAATGAATATCGCACAGCAGGATGCAAAAATGATGATGATGGTAGAGACAATGCAGGTCAAAGTGATTAATATTGCTGCTGGACATCTCCTCCGTGAACCAGTGTCTAAAACGCGCATCAATAACGAGGATGTTCTCTACACTTCAGCGCTGGTCGTGCCCATCGAAACAACATACTGTTGGGCGGATACTAGTTCCCTGATTGAGATTGCAATACAAGGTAGCTCCAACAGTGTCAGCTTGATCTAAAGGATACAGCACTTCCATAGGAGGTCAACGTTTTTCGTCCATGTGGTGATCTATCCTAAATTGTCCGTCTCGTACTATCCTACCGTCGTCTTTCGTACATGATCACCGGCACACCTGCGGTAACGTATATATATCCAACCACATCATACAAACATCAACAAAATGAACCAACTTTTGCCTTCCTTCTCGAGCCTGTTCCCTTGCTTCCCGTTGCGGCCCCGGCCGGCTAAAGAATACCTTATACAGAGGGATCACCAACACGAATTTCTCCTGACCGAAAGATGGAACTCCACCATTCATTCACATCCTCATCAACAAAAACCAACTGCGTAGTCGTGCGCATCAAAGCAGAATTCCTCCCGGTATTAAGAAAAGCAGAACTTTTGGAACGCCAATGGTGCCTCCTCTTACCAGAAATCCGATTTCGCCCTAGTCCAGTATAGATTGTGATGCATTTGCATCCCGACCGAAGGCCGAACTCCGTAACAATGAGCTAGACCGTCACAAAGTCCAGCGTGAGAAGTCCAGACCATCGACCACACTCTCGCCACCCGCAAGAGCGTTCAGGTTGACCATACTGCCTCGGTGCCCCGCGCCGTCCGCGAAAGCTGTACTGCTGGTACTCCCTTTCTTACCAGCAATATCCCTTGCGTTCCCACTGACCAATCCAGACGCCGCCCCTGAAGCAGAGGCAGAGGAACTTCCAAGCGCATGTTTCTCTCTCAGCTTGACGATTTCCCTTAGACGGTTCCGCCAAGATGACACGTGTTCGCCTCCATCGGATCTATTGGCCCAGACGTGCGAGAAGACCGAGGCGTTGAGCGCCAAAAGACGAACGAAAGAAGGGAGTGCCTTTGCTGAGACCACTTTAGCTTCGGCGGCGGGGGAGATGGAGGGAAAGTCTGCGCGGGAGAGGGTGTGAACTTTATAGTACAGAGCCGCCGAATCCCGAGCGTCATGCGAAATGTGAAAAGAGGAAATCCGGGCCTCGGGAGTGATGACAATGTAGACATAATTGAACTGCGAAGGAAATGTGTCGAAGTTGAAAGGAAGGTTTGAGCGGTTGAAGATGACGTTGACGAAATCATTGCCGATATGTCGCTTCTTGTTGACGCACTGCGGATCCTGCTCGAGGTTGGTGGGCATCATGATGGGGACGTGGAACACGAGTTCAGTGACGCGGTCACGCCATGCGATTGCAAACTCGCCGTCCATGTCCGAATCGCGGTCGAGCCCTTGAGTGTTGAAGGTCGCTCCTTTAAGCGTGACTTTGGTGCCGAGACCGGATAGGAAGTCGGTGAAGTCCTCGCTGCCTTCGGTATTGGCGAGAATCTCGGCTTCTCTAGTCTGGCCATCCCCGACATATATGACACCAACTTTGTGACCATCGACAGTGTCGTTACGGTCAAAGCTGCTTATCGCCCGTCTTGTAGCATCGTCGTCGGGAAGCAGAATAGGTTGTGTTGAGATAGGAGTCGATGCAACTGTGGATGTGAGCTGCAGGAAAACGTGACTAGGGAATATATTGAGACGAGATGAAGGATCTTCATGATCATTCATAGTATCGGTAGGCGAGGGTACATGATGCAAAGGAAGAGGGGCCGTTTGTTGCTGATAAATTGCATGAGTGGTCCCAGACTGTAGATAACATCAGTAAGGGTAATTCTTGATTTGGTTGTTCTTACTCACTGCTTGCCGTTTGGTAATCTGTGAAAGTCCTGAACGCATCATCGTCTCCACTGTGACAATGCTCATTCCAACCAACCATCTCTTCTTCAGGATTGCAGGATCCAAAGAGGACCTAGCAAACTCGGGGCTTGCTACTGTCTCCCCCAGATCAGAGAAGGCAGTCCGCTGCATCATATCTATAGTAACCTGACTCTGCTCTTCGATGATCTCCACTCCTGCGTCATCAGTCCACACCAGATTCTTCGTGATCCACCCAATGTGTTTAGCTCGGTCTGGAAGTTTCAAGGATAAGAACCAGAATGTCATGACATGATAAGCCAAGGAATAAACGTATTGCGGGAGATCGTTGGATGTCGTTTGGACATATTCACTTTCTGTCACCATCGAAAACTCCTTGGGTGTGCCACTCGATCTGCTCGATGCGTAGCTAGTCCTAGTAGAAGGCGCAGTCGGTGTCTTTTGACGTTCTTCCCTGGAGTATTGGAGGTAACGCGCACAGATCCCAAAGACGGTACGGAGTTCATCATCTCTGAGATTTACATAGACGTCGGGCAACCGGGCGAGCCCCCCTAAAAATTCAAGAACGTGCATGGCGACTCGAGATTGTGTGATGATCTGTGACATCTTTTGTAGGACGGCATTCAGAGATCGCGTGACTGACAATGGTATCTCATGGCAGCAAATCAATAACGCATTGACACAGATTTTCGATGCACGATCCCATGATCCTATCCCGGAGTTGAAAGTCCGAACAATCTCATCCTCCTCACTTCTCGCAAAATGCTCGTGGTAAGCTAACAACATAGTAATGTTGTGGAGGATGCAGATCGCCACGTCTGCTTTCTTCAGACCAGAGGCAGGCGGCGGATCATGGAAACTAGACGCTTGCATCTGTTCGCACAAGACATTTCTGAGCAACTTGATTTGAGGAATTGATCCCTTAAACAATGAAGGATTCGCAAGCTGTGCTCCAAGATGCACCAGTACGTAACTGTATACCTCCCAGTCTCCACCTTGCTGCAGTATACCAATGACAACCTCAAGCCATATGTTGACTTTGAGTACCGTTCGGCCAGTGGAGGACATAACTTCACTGCTATCGGCTATGGAGCTTAGTAGTGGGCTTGCCGCAGTTGGTGGATCCTCGGGCAGGCCGGTTGGACCAGGGTACATCCAGAGAGGAGGCGTGAGCTTTGTTCGACGACCTGGTCCACTCGTGGAACGGGTACTAGATCTGGGCATGTATCCTTGCGGCTGATTGACAGAAGAACTTCGGCCCAACCGTGCGGCACTTGATTCATCATTGCGAGCAATCCGGTCGCGGGAGCTGTCTTCATACATCCTTGCACCTGACCCAGTATCGACTGTTCTGCATAGGGATGCCGCCATCTCTTCACTTTCTGAAGTAGATATAACAAGAATGGAATGGTTCGAATCAGACCTTAAACGGAAGAGTAACCTCATGGCAGTCAGACGAGCATCGCTTCGACATGCTTTAGAGCGTGCGATATCAAGTAAAACTTCGAAAATTTTCGTAACCTGCTGAGCAGAAGTGTGTAGAGACCGAAGTAGTATACGCACTAAGTTCTTGACCGCTGTATTTGCTGGAGATTGGGGCGGCAACGCCTCTGTAGAAGGTGTCGAAGGCGATGACGACACCAGTGATCTAAAGTATGGGGCTGGTGTCATGGAGACGTGGTCTTCCTGGAAAGACGAATCCTTGAGGGCACTCAAAACAATCTCGAATAGTTCGTCGTTGGCAATGGCTGTCACATGTAGTGTGAGATTGGTCAATGAGTCAAGTACCATGACGTCCGTTTCGGAGCCCGCACAACGTAGTACTCTCTCGAGATAACTACTCAAAGATTCCTGGGAGCATTTGGCACTTAGATCCTCGAAGCAATCCTTAAAAGCAGAGATGGCAAGGCTGCGTGTCGCGGGCGGCAGCCCTCGATTCACAACAAAACCCTCGACGAGGTCGTTCAGATTCGTCAAGCACCTGGAGTTTGTGGGGTAGCACAAATTCCCCTCCTTGTAATACCTCACGAGCACATCCGCACATTGCGGGGTAAGCCGACTGCGAACATTCATGAGAAACTCAGCGACTACCTTCTTTTGAGGTGATGTGAATCTCGGCCAGATGAGTGCTAGGCAGTTGATGATCTCCTCGAGGCCTTGTGGTACATTATTGTTCTCTCTGCTCGATCTTGAAGAGGGCGAATGCCCACTACTTGCGCTCGAGTCGGGACGGGTGTCACCCTCGTCTTCATTCATCTCTCTCCGTAGGCTTAGAAGGAGTATTGCCATCAAATGAGTCCAATCTTCTTTTAGGGCTTCCTCGCAAGCTTTCTCGCTCTGGAACAGACAGTTTAACACCTGCAAGACAACGACATCAATGCGTGGATGGTCGATGTCTAGTGAATGCTGCAATGCGTCCACTATGGTTGAGAACGATATATCTGGAAGATCCGCGGTACCATTGGGGCAGATAATCTGTTTCACTACGGAAAGAGCCCCGCGAACATCGTTTATTGAACGGCCACATTGATTTGGAGGTGTTTTCATAATGTCCAAAAGAATGGCCATGGTCTCCTTACGACTCGATGATCTTAGAAGATTGCTGAGCGGCTTCCAAGTTGGCTCGGCAAGTTTAGTGACTGCGCCATAGATAGCGCAAAGAACTCCCATGCATGTGTCCAGGACCGACAAAGGGATATGTGAGAAGACGGTAACGGCATCGAGAACATCTATGCACCTTTCCACGTCGGCTTCTTGGTTGGTTCTCCTACATATACTCGAGACTTCTTCCAAAAGTGCCACGAGGTCCTGCTCCCGGAAATTCCTGGGATCAGACTCGATAACGGCAATGATTAGTTTGAAGAGGTGATAGAATGTTGCATCCTCACGTAATCGCCGTCGTTCGCCTTTCTCCCCTCTGTGATCCTGCCGAGCTGACAGTGAAGCCCTATAACAATCCCTGAGCCAGATTGGTAATAAGGGAATGATGGTTGACTGGAATGGGTCGATATTTCTCCCTTGATTCGACAAGTGTTCTAACGCCCTGAGCTGAAGGGCAAAGTTGTCATGGCTCCATTGCGTGACCAAGTTGTGGAACAGATCTCTTCTGTTCGCATCGCTTAGATTATGGTGCTGCACGTAAGATATGAGAAGTTCAAGTCCAGTTTTCCTGGATTCTGTCGAGCTGTTCTTTCCGATGAGGTCCTTCGCAGCGGACCATATCTTCAGTGCAAGTTCAGCGGGGTAATTCTGCATCAGTGACCGTGCTTCATCGGCTGCACAAATTCTATCCGATATTGGCTGGCTTCTGTGGAGACGGTCCAATGGCTGACTGGATTTCGGTATGGACTCTTCGGACTTGGTCAGGTGTCCAAGACTGAGCCGAGCGCGTTGCCCCAATCCTTCGCCCCGACTTGTCGTTCTGTAGAGTTTTGGGTGCGTAGCCGTATCTGTCGTCACGATGCTTGCTGGCCTTGAGGAAGAGCTATTTTGCCGCGACGTACCGAGGTTCCTGAACACCTCTGCGAAGCCGGAGGAAGGGTTCTCCAGATCGGGGGCCTGTGGGAAGTCATCCTGGGGTGGAGGCATGTGCAGCGTCGCGGAACACAGTATGGATGTCTGATATCTGTAGTACAAGATGGCATCGTTAGTACTTGAATATGATAAAATATTTGCCATTGAATTCATTCAAGACATCCGTCGTCGGGGCCATTGTGGCAGGGAGAGAGTCCGTGTGAAAACACGTTACGGATGGCGCAATGGGAGCAGATGTGAAAGTATTCTGTAGTCGGTGCTGCCACTCGTACTAACCTTGCCTTGCCTATCTGACATATATTATTCCGGGGCGTTGCTTCGGACTAGGACATTCAAAGGACGAAGTCCACGTTAGAGAGACTGAGAGCGTCCGTAGCCCCATGCCCCAGAAACTCGGCAAGAAATATCAATAGACCGCTCGTTTGCGGCGGCAGAAAGGAGGAACAGCAAGATCGGGATAATCAATGAACGTGGTGGAGGATGGAGGGAGGTTGAGGGATGTGATAAAGAGTATCTCCGAACAAGATTCTGCCGCACTAAAAGCCCCACCGCTTTAAGGAAAAGAGTTAATCCGCCTGGACCCCTGTCTGCTCGCTTCTAAAGTTATTGCGTCGCGAAACTCTGAGGTTTTGGCTGCATATAAAATGCAATAGCTCTGTACAACACTCCTTTACATTACTTGCCGTCTACAGCGCTGCGAGAATGGCAGCAAACTTACAGCTGCTTGCGCAGCTGCTAGAGGCAAGTCTTGATCCTAAAAAAAACAAGCAGGGTATGTCAATTTCGGTGTTGAGGGGCTATAAGACTTCCCTTTACTATGTTTTCCTGGAGCTCATGATCAGAATACTAACACGATGTGTCCTTAAATAGCTGAGACCGCCTTATTACAAGAGGAGACTAAGCCGGGCTTCTCTCTGTTGTTGTTGCAAATCGTCGCCTCTCAGTCATATCCTTACACAACCCGGCTAGCAAGCGCTCTGTGCTTCAAGAACTTCATCAAGCGAAACTGGACTGTCCGTTGTATACCATACCGGGATTAAATATGGGAGCCTCAGATACTGACTGAACACAGGATGAGGAGGGGAGCTACAAGCTAGCACAAGATGAAGTTGTTGCGCTCAAGAGAGAGCTTATTGGGTTAATGATCTCAGTACCACCGGGCATACAGTCGCAGCTTGGAGATGCTATTAGCGTCATAGCAGATAGTGACTTTTGGGAGCGATGGGATACTCTCGTGGATGTAAGTGGCTTGACGACCTGAATTCTGCGAGCGATCAGCTGACGACATGGTAGGATCTGGTCTCAAGACTTACAGTCGATAACCCGGTCGTAAACAATGGTGTACTCCAAGTGGCACATTCGATTTTCAAGCGATGGCGGCCATTATTTCGTTCTGATGAGCTCTTTATTGAGATCAACCATGTGCTGAGCAAATTCGGCACACCCTTCCTTTCGCTTTTTGAAGTAGGTTCATTACCTATTTTTTCTGATAATCTATCAGCTTTACTAACGCGCCGACGATCACAGAATACAGACCGTCTCATTGACCAGAACGCAGGTAACAAGGACGCTCTGCAACAAGTATCCGCCTCAATGATTCTACTGCTCAAACTCTTCTACGATCTCTCATCTCAAGATTTACCACCCATATTTGAAGATAATCTAGCAGCAATCACATCGCTACTCCATAAATACCTCAAATATGACAATGCCTTACTTTACACAGACGACGACTCCGAAGCTGGACCACTAGAGTATATAAAGACGGGGATCTTTGAAGCACTGGTGCTATATGTACAAAAGTACGAGGACGCGATCGGGGAACATCTTGGGCAGTTTGTTAGCAGTTCATGGAACTTGCTGACATCGATCGGTCCTGAAACGAAATACGACATACTAGTTAGCAAAGCTCTGCAGTTCCTAACTTCAATGGTCCGCATACAGCAGCATGCTCAGACTTTCAACGATGAAGCAGTACTGGCCCAAGTAGTCGAGAAGGTCATTCTTCCAAATTTGAGTCTCCGTGACTCGGATATGGAGTTGTTCGAAGACGAGCCTATTGAGTTCATCCGGCGAGATCTGGAAGGATCTGACAGCGACACTCGTCGAAGGGCTGCGACAGACTTTCTGAGGCAACTCATGGAGCAATTTGAGGGCCTAGTCACCAAGGTCGTGACAAACTACATCAACCACTACCTCGCAGAGTACCAAAAGGATCCCAAGAACAAATGGAGGGCAAAAGATACCGCGATCTTCCTCTTTTCATCAATAGCTGCAAAGGGCACCCCCACGGCTAGCCATGGCGTAAAAAATACTAACCCAAACGTCAACATTGTTGACTTCTTCCAAACAAACATAGCTGATGATCTTGTGGCCGACGCCGGCGTGGAAGCAATACTCAAAGTCGATGCCATCAAATATCTCTATATGTTCCGCAGTCAGATGTCAAAGGAGCAATGGCGAGCTGCACTTCCTCTTCTGGTCAAGCACCTGGCATCATCGAATTACGTGGTTTATACATACGCTGCCATAGCTGTAGAAAGGGTTCTGTACCTCACTGGAGACGACCGACAGCCGATGATCAACCAAAGAGATATCTCATCATCGTCGAAAGATCTGCTTGAGCATCTCTTCCAACTTATTGAAAAAGATGATGCACCCGAGAAAGTGCAAGAGAACGAGTTCTTGATGAGATGTGTAATGAGGGTACTCATCGTCGTCAAGGATGGTATCATCCCTTCCACAGAGAGCCTTTTAGCTCATTTCATAAAAATCACGCAAATCATCAGTAAGAACCCGAGCAACCCCCGGTTCTACTACTATCATTTCGAAGCACTTGGGGCCTTTATCAGGTAAGTCATGTAAAGTCCCAATCGGTAACCATCAAGCTGAACCAGCAGGTTTGCTGCACCTTCGCAACCGGAAAAATTGGAGAATGCGCTGTACGCACCATTCGCTGGTGTTCTCCAGAATGATGTCCAGGGTTCGCAAATCCACAAACCTTTATGCTGGGGGGTAGACTGACTCCAGCGTAGAATTCATGCCTTACGTACTGCAGCTGTTCGCAGCCCTTGTGGAAGCCAATCCTTCAGCAACATTGTCTGACTACTATAAATCTCTCATCCCTCCTATCATCATGCCCTCCCTGTGGGAGTCGAAAGGCAACGTTCCAGCTCTTGTTCGCTTTCTATCCTCAATCATTCCGCGAGGAAAGGACGATATCATCAAAGACAATCAGATCGAACCCATATTAGGAATTTTTCAGAAGCTGGTCTCGTCGAAAACGAACGAGAGCCATGGATTCGATCTCCTAGAGTCTATTGTTGGAAACTTTCCTCCGTAAGATCCAGCCGTTGCTGACAGGTATATTTGCTGACATCATGTGCAGCACCGCACTCGAGAATTACTTTGTGCCGTTGATGCAAATACTGCTCACAAGGTTGCAGAACTCCAGAACGGAGAACTTCGCGTTAAGATTTGTACGCTTCTATCACTTCGTATCTGCTCGAGATGACCAAGGTCTCGGCACGGACTTCTTCATCAACATCACTGAACAAGTTCAGTCCGGGTAAGTAAAAACGCTCCAAAACTATAGGCAACATGTGCTCATCTCACCTGCAGCGTCTACGTCCCTCTCTATCTGTCTGTCATCCTCCCGGACACGCAGAAACTTGTGCGCCCACACGATCGAAAAACTGCGGTCATCTCACTCACCAAGACGCTCGCCGACTCTCCGGCTTTTGTAGACAGATACCAAAAAGGCTGGGCTTATACCTGCGAGGCACTCTTGAAGTTACTGGAAAACCCCCCACTGCCGAGTGCCACCGACGACATCATCGCCGAGCAGGATGTGGACGACATGAGCTTCGGTGTCGGATTTACGCAGCTTACGACATGCAAAAAAATCGTGAAGGACCGATGGCCAGAAGTCACCGATGTCAAGAAGTGGGTTGGCGAGTACCTGCAGGCAGCGGATCGAAGACATTCGGGACGGATCAGTCGTTTTGTGCAGGAGCGGTTATCGGCGGAAGCACAGAATGTGCTGATGAACTACATGCGGTCATGAGCTGTTTAGCTTGAGGACTGGATAACCATGTGTGACTGCATTTATTGCGGCCTTCGCGGATATGGGATGGCAAAAAGCACTTCTCAAGAATGTCTCCGGTGCACGATAAAGCAATGTACTTACTGAGATAGTAGACCACGTACGTCCGAGCCATGGCGAAGCTCGACGTCTATACTCAAATAAGCCTCCCTTCAGTTCCGATTGCTCAACGTCCTCTCCAATGAATCCATGGTATCTAGCAGAAGTAAACGAGTCTACAGAACCCCCTTCGTAGAAACCACCTCGCCCTCCCTGCCCCTAACCCTAACACAAGCCTCTCTAACCGCCACAGCCAACGCCTTAAACGCACTCTCCGCCCTATGATGATCATTATCACCCCTAAGACAATCAACATGCAACGTCACGCCCGCCGCCTGCGCCCAGCTCATCAAGCCATGGGTCAGCATCTCGCAGCTCAGATCCCCAACCTTCTCTCTCCTCAAGCCAAGTTCTATGACGGCGAAGGGGCGATTTGATAAATCGATGACGGCGCGCGAGAGGGCTTCGTCGAGAGGAGCGTAGGCGCTGCCGAATCGGGCGAGACCGGTGCGCGTGCCGAGGGCGGTGGTGAATGCGCTACCGAGGGCGAGGAATGTGTCTTCTGTTGTGTGGTGGTCGTCGACTGTGTTGGCGGGGTCGTTAGTGAGTGCGGAGGATCTTTCAAGCCCGCATTGGCATTGGTAGTGGTGTGAGGGGCAGCTGTGACAAAGGGAGACGTACTATATAAATCCCCTTTGCACCGCACCTTTAGACTCCAGCCCGCATGTTTCGCCAGCGCATGCAGCATGTGGTCTAGGAACCCAATGCCAGTATCTATATCAACCTGTTGCGAAGGGGAGGATTGCGAGGCATGTGTCTTTTTCGGCTCGGAGTCTTTTGGTTCGGGAAAGTGTGGGGAGGAGGGTAGCGGGTCGAGGGGACCGCCATCTAGGCTGAGGGAGACTTGGATTTTGGTTTCGTTGGTGTCCCGGTTTAGGAGGGCGGTGCGGGCTGCGGGCTGGGTCGTTTCGGAACCCATTGTGAAGTTCGGTGAAGGGATTTCTATGGAGGGGTGTTGCGGGAAACATATTGCGGATTGACGTCCTTCTTGGCGGCAAAAGAGGACAGAAATCTGCGCCCAGCTCAGTCGACGCTCTCCGGAGGCTGCCGCTTTTAGGGTGACCGGGGTGATCCAGCACCCCACCCCGGGTGATGTAGCACCCCCCGTGCGGGTGACGAGTTCTCCAACGCTCACCCTTCTGTCGAGCGCTCCCTCGTACAGCCTCAGACGACCCTGAAAATGGCTTCGAGACGGGGTACAAAGGGAAACGGGGTGCCTCCACTTCTGGCTCCGTCCAAAACTCAACCGATCACCGCCGTCGAGGCACCTCCCTTCATGTCTGTCTTCCTCATTGATAAGGCTGCCAGTAACTTGAGCAAATTTGGCAAAGAACCACTCCGCAAAAGTATTTACCGAATCGACGGTGATCTGTTCATCATCGATTCTTTCTCGGCTAATAGCGACGTGAAAGCGAAGGAAGTCTTTAATGGTGGCAAGATTGAGAGGGGGTAAACCTTCTTGTAGG
>QQTW01001105.1_pt1 | contig 18456 bp, 20 predicted proteins | sample 1904831 | NCBI WGS metagenome assembly QQTW01 (sample SAMN09435610, study PRJNA476489) | Subsurface metagenome, whole genome shotgun sequencing project. | reverse complement strand
CGGTACAAGTGTGGCTGGCATGTATTTGTCTTGTCCCGGGTCTCTGACCTTTTGGCTGCTGCCCGTCGGCGGCTGGCACGATACGTATCCTTCGAACCAAATCCGCTCCTGTTATTTCCCGAGCCAAGTGACTCCACGAGCAGGAGGAAACATCCGGTTCTCCCTCATTTGTGACTTACAGGTTCCCGCGCTGAGCATCTACATATCGCGCTGGGTACCGCTCCGAGCTACGACGTGTCCTATATTCGAACTTGATCGCTGACAAGGATCAGAGCCCCCGATACCAAAAGCGCCACGAGAAATGCAAAATCGGCTCACCGAAGCTGACGCCGGCCTGGGATCCCAACCGTCGACATCCGCGGGATACTCGCTCGAGATTTTGGAAAGCGACCACCGAAGGAGTCCAATGCGGCGGGAACCCCCTAACGTACATAGTTCCAACCTCCTCTAGCAGCTCGTTTCTGGACTTGCGGACTCTTTCAACCATACAGTGCTGCCCACAGCCATTAAACACATCACCGCCCAACGCTCATAAAGAGTGGTGAGTGGGAGCCGCTTTACACGGGAAAGCAAAAGGCTCGCCGATTCGGAGGTTGAACTTTCCACGGCATTCTGAAAACCGGTCGATATCGTAGGCATGGATTTTTCCTACCACTTCTCAATCCCTTCCTCAGAGATATTCCAGCAACGCGCAACTCAGCTTGCCACGACGCAATATATGATCAATCTCAGCCGGACTTTCTCATTATCGATGAGGCCGGTCAAGCCACGGCGCTAATGACACATCTGCCCAGTAGGCATGTCTCTCCGATGACCGGGCTTGGATAACGGCCTCCAGTACAAAGGTTCATCATGTATGATCCCGGTGTGCGCCTGCGGCAGGTCCAGTTGCTCAATCAGGAGACAGCTGGCCACATGCGTTGTCTGGTAGCAAAAGGTTTGCTCCGCGGGGGGGCTTTACATATATGGACGGTTCCATGCTGACCATCTTATCCATGAAACGGAGCATATTGAACTTATCAACTCCTTGACGCTCACCCTTACGGTCACGTTAGTCTCACGTTCACATTCGAGCTCACATATCTCGAGCGAGAGCCTGCTGAGCTCCCAGTGGATCTTTCGGAATGCGGAGAGATACTCAGAACTGCCACGGAGGTAAGAATATCCAGGCTGACCAGACGAGGAAGACAAATTGGCTCAAGAGAACGAATCCGTCAGAAGTATTTGGTGGTTACTCCCAGAATCTGGAATTAACCCACCAGTAGACCCCCTGACAATACAACCACACCTTCTCACCCTCACTCATTCCTCCGCGACTCGTAGCATCACCGCCGACGAAAAGGCCATCTAGGCTGAGAAAAGTTATGGATCACACCGATACGCGTTGGATTTACCATCTCGGGCAGGTATACGAACTCGATTGTGTGTCTTCTCACATGGAGTATTCACAGGCCAAATACCAGACGACCAAGGCAAGCCGGAAATCGGCCACCACGGGGGGTGGCGATGGCCATGTTTTCACAAGAGGCTCTTGAGGGAAGACTTCGGGGCGGGATTGTTGCTGGTCCTTAGCAACCGACACGGCGCCGCGGTCATCGACGCCGATGACTCTTCCATCCACATCGACAGCACAGCGAGGACGGCCTTTGCTCTCGCGAAAGGAGCCCAATAGGCCAATTGTGTCTCAAGTACTTCTCAATAGGCAAGAACAGAGAGCGACGAGAATCACAAATTGACTCGAGGAGCCCACGCAGTCCCTCCGGCAAGGTGAAGGCCGTGGTCCTATTTAGGTATCAGCAACACCATTCGTCTATTTCGAAGGATCTAATGTTAACGGAAGCCGGGGCATGGGTTGCCGACGACGCTGACATCATGTGTATACTTGGAACTGCGTTTGCCAAGTCATCGACTGTTGAAGGAGCCATGTCGGCCATGGCGGGTTTACTGGTATCATTTCTATCGATAAAGGGACGAAAGACCTTTTCGGTTTCCATAGAGGAGGAAATTGTATATGAGAAGACTTTAGGATCAACAGACAGTGTGGAGAAGGAGCTCGTGCGGGTGGAGAATATCCTCCTGCAGCTTGTTAACAAGTACTCAGGGGTTCTACAACAGTGAAACGAGATAAAGTCGACAGCATGCAGAGGTTCCTCGAACTGTTGATATCCACCATTTCTCAAGAAATACATACAAAGGAAAAGGTTTCCCCTCTTCGCCATGAACATTGAAATGGTTGGCTTCTTTCGAAGCCTGAGTTCCCATGTTGCCTCTTGAACGCCTCTGGAAACGCGTTTGATACGTCCGGCGCGGTATCACCGCTGGCATCGTGCGGGCTGAAAACCGGCCCCTTGCCGGAGAGTTCAACGACCCCGGACGTTTTGAACCCTGTCAACGCGCACCAATTGGCCCACCCACCAACGGCCCAGCGCTCGGCGCATAGGAGAAATTATGTGTGCCCACCAATTGAACGCACTTTACTCTGTAAGCCCTCTTGCACCGTCATCCTGCAAACCGGGCCGCACCTCGTTCATGTATGTACAGATCTGGACCGGAGGAATTCTTTCAGAGAGCCTTTTAGGAGCGGCGAACACAGATGGTCTTTCATCCCCGCATTTTAGCGTTGTCAATCGTAAACTATGTCGATCATTGGCTCGCGAGTGGTTCCGCATGCAAAGCCCAAACTGGATGTATCACCGGAACGCGCTATCGAACGCCACCTGCCAGAGAACAGGGTTGTCGAACGGTTCGCTGTTCATCGCTCCACCACTGTTCATCGCTCCAAGGGGGAACAGGACTTCAAACAGCGTTCTTCAGAGACGGACCCCTCGATACTCCGTAGTGGGTCGTAGATTTAGGGACGATGAGCGGAGTTTTTCCATGACTGATACTCTGTACTCAACACATCTCCCTCTATGGAGTAGGTATCTGATGTTGAGGCAAGTTGAAGGTGCGGGACGGGACGAGCGTTGCGCGGAGGCTATACATAGCATCTTTCTCAAGTTGGAGACGTGGAGTTGCTACAACAAAGACTTCCAAGCTCTTCAACACTGGCGAATGTCACTCGCACTCGCATGTATTCTCCAGATGTCCATGCCCTTTGTCCCTTTTGATTCAAAGCCAGTGTCGGGGATGCAGCTGTAGACCGCAATCGTCGAATTGTGTCTTCCTGTAGCCTCTGTCAGCTGGTCATATATTGTTCCGTAAAGAATTCTGTAGCCTCGTACCTGTATGGATTATCACGTGCCTCGCTCGGCTGGCGACCAGATTGTATAGACCTCGCTAAGCGAGCCAATTGCAGAGCTCGCTTAAATAACACCGCTAGTCCTCAAGAGGCAGCTCGCCACCCCAGCCTGACGCTCGGAGTTTTCTTCCCTCCTGTGCCCTGAGACACTCTGGTTTCAACCTCATCATCACCTCTACCAAGGTTCTCACTCCATCCCATCATACATCACCGACTGTCTTTCTCTCTTCCCGTGTCCAGCACGCTTGCTGGCTGGACGGCGGCCAGCGACCACCGACGACTGCACCTCGCACAGTTGTCGACAAGCTTCGCTCGACGTCTTGCTCGTCCCCTAACCGCTCCATGAGCCTGTACAGTTGAATCCTTGGTTGCTTCGACCTTTAGCTTGTTCCTTCGACCGCAGTCCGCAGCAACGCGATCCCTTGGATTCTCCATTCCCGAAATATCCACTCCATGTTCGTCGATTGATCCTGTCCAGGTGCGTGGTCGAAGGCGACGGGTCGGGAAACCTGGTTCGCCGTCCCCTCTTGACCTCGCTGACTCGACTCTTCGTGCTATCCAGATCAAGAAAAGCACATAGTCTGCCGGTCGACCGAGACAGGCGTCCACTCTTTTGTTCTCGCATCGCGCACGCTAGAATGCGCTGATCAGACGGCAATCCCATCGACTGGAGACCGTCAGATCTTTACTGTTCGACACAGCTGCCTTCAGTGAAGACGTCCTCTCTTTTCTGGCTCATCCCCAGTTGAACTGCTGTACATCACCGCATTCGCTATTTCTTGAAACCCAATCGCTGTCACATCGACTGGACTCGATCGCTCTTTTGTCTGTTACGCCGCAACAGCGTACTGCATCAACGCAACACTCGCACGCAGACCTACGCTCGTTGCCGCAATTGAATCATTTTCTCATGGCGTACCCGGCCAAGCGCCGGAGGATCTCTCCGCAAAAAGGCGGCCTTCGCAACTCCGTCCCGGCGAAGAATTGCGACAGTCATCTCAAACCACTCGGTCATCCGGGACAGAACCCCGCCATTGCCGCACTCGACTGCAGGACGTCGCCTGCACTCCTAGACGAAGGTGATATCCTTGCGGACTTGCGGCGCCGGCAGGAGGTTGTCACCGAGGTGGAGACTGTCGTGGTTGATGTCGTTGCCCAGATTGACGAGAACGGCGTCACCTCGATCATTGAGACATTACCCGTTGTTCCCACCGTCGCGCCTTTTCCGTCCGATTTGACCGTCCCGCCTGTGCCTGAGGTTCCGCCTTTCCCGACACCAGAGGCTCCTGTACCGGAGCCGACACCAGAGCCTGCGCCGGAGCCTGAATCTTCGCCAACTCCTGCGCCGGAATCTCCGTCTTCTGCCGACTCGGAGACCACAGCTCCTGCCGCATCTTCAACCTCAGGCGCTGAACCCACTGCTTCGGACGCCGTTGCTGAGCCCACTTCAACTGCTTCCGAAAACAGCGAGCCGCCCGTTTCCTCACCCTCGACTACCGCTTCACCATCATCGGATCCTCTCCCTGAAGAGACGGACGAGGACGAAGAAGACCCTGACGACGAGGATGCATCGCTAGTGGCTGGCGGTCCGCGCAACCTAACAACATCCAGTAAGTTTCTGTGTGGAAGCCCCCGGATTCAACATGCTGATCCTCCATAGCGTTCACTTTCTTGGACGGCTCCACGACCTCGATCGGTGTCACTGTCATTGACCTCGATGCTCTCACCTCGAGCACCTTACGAACCGATGATCTAACCTCGAATACTCGCGCCACGAAAAACCCCAGTTCCGTATCACGGTCCGCAACTGGCGCAGACGAGTCTAGCTTCCTGGCTTCTTCCGCTTCTTCCGGTGCCGCCTCGACATCAGTTCTGGTTGGTGCCGGTTCACCAGACGCCGGTGCCGCCCCTGGATCAGACCCCTCTTCATCCGAGTCTGGAAGTGGTGGTGGCAGCAGCGCCGAGGAGGCAAGCGCCACTCGCACCGCACAGGTTGTTGGCGGTGTTGTTGGCGGGCTTGCCGGGCTTGCAGCCCTTTTGCTCCTCGCTCTGTTGATTCTCCGCTGGTATAAACGACGTCTTCGAAATGCGAATGCCTTGCCGCAGCGCGAGGATTCCGAGATCGCGGCTCCTGAACCCGAAACCGCTGAGCAGAGATCAAGCGTCTTCCCCGTCGCAGCGGCTGGCCTGCTCAATCGCTTCTCCAACAAAGAACTGGAGCGAGGCATCACTCCTCCACCGGAGCGCGGCTTTCAACGCATATCCGGGCGCAAGCTTCCCTCTGCTTTCAGCGGCGGCGCCCAGAGCGACGGCATGTCCACGGAAGGCCACCTCTCCGACAAGTCCTTTCCGGATGTCCGCAACACCTTCGGTGGACCGGGTTATGCCTTTGGCTTTGGTGCTGGCGAGTCGTCCGCGAGAGACCATCTGGACAGCGACAATGAGACAATCAGAGCCAGTCCAGCGCGCACGCCGGTCATCCACCATGCAAGACCGATTTCCGCCACCGCGCCCCTCACGCTCAGCCCGCCGCACACCCCTCTGCCCGGAGAGACCGGCAGCGCTCGCGGCACCTTGGGCCGCAGTCACCCTTCGTACGACGGCTCGCGTGGCAGCAGGTTCACCGAAGACGTTTAACAATCCGGTCTCGCAGACGTTCTGGTGTTGTGTCCACCCTCTTGCACCTTGTTGCCCCCTCTCTGCACGATCTTCTCCAAAAGCTCCGGCACGACCCTTCCGCTTCGCCGATGTCGATGTTCGACCCTTCAAAAACTCTGTTTAATGTTAATGTATAACGTTCCCGGCCTGTGCAGTTGCGGCCGCGTTGCTCCTTGGCTCTGGACCAGCCGTCACGATGTCGGCAAGGAGAGGGGGGTTTCCTCTCGTTGTTGCTGTGGAGCATGCACCAGCGGGTCGTCAACTCTCCGAACCCCCCTCCCCTTGGCCTATTCCTGTGTTCCTTTCTTGTTGATACTTGGTTAGTTTAACGTCCTCTCACTGTTCGAAGTGAAGGATCTTTTTGTGTCTGTGTGTGCGTGCGGAGCTGCCACCTGGTGTCAGACTTTGGCGAATGAGGAGCGAGCGATGAAAGAGGGCTCCGGGCCTGGAGAACTTTGGCCCGACCGGCTTCAGCCCCCGTATAGGGCTTTTACCTCTTCTTTTTCTTGCGATAGCGGTTTTGGTGCGTGGTCAGATCGCCACCGTAGCCAATTGATTAATTTGGATCGAACTGTGTCAATGGTCGTGTTATGTTGCTACCTGAAGGCATATGACTTGAGCGAACTTCCAAGGTGAGTGCCTCGTATAGGCAAAGGCAGGTGCGATCTATGGTTGGGAGGTTGTGAACAGTGTTTACATTCTCGATCACTGTGGGAAAGGGCCCCCTTGCATCAGATCACGCAAATCTCATGCTGATATCACTACTACCCGATACTGTATGCGGTATCGGCTACTACTTGATCATCTGTGTACGTTCTTCAGCAGATGCCGGTCCATTCGTAGTCATTAGCATAGTAAGAACTGTCCACATGGCCAAGACAGCTCTATTGGCTTCTAGGCAATCATCTGGGTTACTTCCACAAGCACAAAACAACTCAGAGAATGACCGTTTGAAGTAATTTGTCTAACACGTATAGGGTGAGAACCTTACCTGTGTATAAATTCAACCCACAGCTGTGCTCAAGTTCAAGTGTGATTATTTCTCGTGCAACGAGCAGACACTCTACATCATATTCATACAGGCATGTCTTTGTATTTACATCAGAGTCCAGTTCAGAAAAGAGCAACAGTTGGTCTCTACCACAAGGGATTGCCAACGTATGTTAGTTAGCAGACCCCAGGTGAGCGGTGAAGCAAATGCGATCTCCCAGCGACATATTGTGAGTTTAGGAAGAGGTGACGCCTCATTGAAAACATACCAAAGATGTCTACGAGACTTGACCGATCCCTCAGAATAATCCGCACGTCTATTCGTATACTCAACCCTACTGATTCTGCATCGGCTTGGCACCTTAGTTCGAGGTTAGCACGTTGAACGAGTTCAGGCTCACACCAGCCCTGAAGCAGAAGTACTCACCGAGAACCCAACCAAGCCCAGAAGCCAACCCTCCAGTAACCGCATTCGCGACCATATCCCTCTTCCTCACCCTGCCCTCCCCGTCACTACTCACATCACTTCCCGCAGCCGAGCCGGCCCTCGCATGGCCCGCCTGGCCGCCCGCCACGGGCGACGCCTGCGTGGCCGCAAACGCGGTCTTGCTGAACGCGGCCGCGGCGCCCCTGGCGACATCGAACAGGCCCATGGGCGCCTCCTCGACGGCGGCGCGGCCGATCTCCCTGCGGGCGGGCTGAGCCGCCGGGCTATGGTCGAGGTCGAAGCCGCCAGGGATCCTGCGCTCGGCGCGGTCCTTGAAGCGCGTTTCCTCGGCGGCCTCGCGCTCGAGTAGGGTTGTCATTTCTTCCTCGCACCGGCGCCAGACGGCGAGGATCTCGGGGATGGAGGATGCGGGCGCGAGGAGGAGGGCCTGGGAGAGGAGTTCCATGCGCTGCTCGAGGCGGCGGAGGCCGAGGGGGGTCGAGGATGCGATTGAGGCGTGGGAGGAGGCGAGGCTGGCGGTTTTTTGCTTGCCGGCATTGAAGGCTGCGCGCCACGAGATGTCATCTTCGTCTTCGGATTTCGAGCCTGTGGGGTTCGACTGAGAAGAAGGATCCTTAGCTGCGGCATCGGCGTCGTTGGCAGAGATGGATGAGCTCGAGAGCGGATTCAATCGGTTCATGACATAAGAGTAGGCCGTCTCAAAATCATCTTCCGCAAGAGCAGCCTCAATGGCCATTCCAATGACGCGTCTTGCCGCGGTCCGCTTCCGTCGCTCCAGCTCATCGGAGGTCAGCTTCGGAGCGGACCTGATATCAGACTGCTCTGCCACGCCGGCAGCGACGAGATTCTGCCCAATCTCGATCAAGTCGTCGAGCTTCGTGTAGCTCTTCGGGTTCTGATCGAGAACTTTGCCGAGAAGCGCGAGCGGGTCCTGGCTGACCCTCACGTTGACCGGCTGGAAAGGTACGCCGTGCTGAAGAGTGAGAGAGTAGAAGGACAATGCGTGGGTCGCTGCGAGGAGAGCTTCGCAACGTTGGAATGCGGGTGATTTTCGATAATGAGGGCGAAAGGCAGCGATAATATCTGAGGCCTTCTTCATGCCTCCTCGTGTTCTGTTTCCATTGCTTGCGTTGTCGTATTGACGCAGAGCTGTATCCAGGACGACTTGCAAAACCTGGTCGGCGGTTAGATTCCCGTAGTGAGACTCTGGGTCCGTGTAGGTCTTTATCGCGAGGGTGTAATTGGCAGTCTCCAAAAAGGCTTCAAGGATTCGTTTTTCGAGTTCTCTCGTCTTGATTTTACTGAATACCCCGAAACCGCATGCATCGTCACCGCTTTCGACACTGCGACCCCAACTTAATAGCCAAACCAAGCTTGTTCGTACTCTGTCCCACTCTTTGGCGTCTTTCTTCTTGCCAGTCGTCAAATTATGAGTTATTCTCTCGAGGAGTTTGAGTTGGTCCTCGCTGTCGCTGAAGAATCGAAGTAGCGCGGTCTTTCGGATCGTGATGTTGTGACCCAAAGTGCCAAAAACATAGGCTGAATAGACAAGCATTGACAGAAGGGAGAAAGCATCATTATTAGGCGTTGTAAGCTGACTGTCACTCCTCAACAGTGACTCGACGTCTAGAGCAGATGGTGAAATGACAGGCATGATAGTCGTATCTTTGTCGAGTACCAGACCTTCGGAAATGGCGTTGACGGACAACGGAGAAGGATACGCATACCCTAAGATCTCAGCCATTCGGGCAAGCACTTGGTGAGCGCGTTGTATCGTGTCCGAAGCATTACTGTCTGCAGCGTAGATCGACGCCATAGCAGCCTGCGCATAACGCCGTTCCAGCTCCCGACCGGTTTCGCCACCAACAGACCCCTGGTTGTTGTCGTATCCCCCTAGATCAACATCAGGAGGCCCGTTCCAATCCAGAATACCATTTGACACGAGTCCAAATTGCGTCACTGCATTGTGTACCATCCATTCAAAAACGGCGTCCCAATCGTCATGGATATGGCTGTCCTGGGCTTCTGCTGTAACCGCTGTGCCTCTTTGTGAGTCTTCCCTCACTCCAGCGACCAACGAGGACCGTCTTCGGGAACCACTCAACTTCCTCCTCTTCCGCTCGCCACTCCCTTGAACCCACGGCCCAACGAGAGCTCTGAGGTCGCGCCCAAGATTGTGCCCGTTGGCCGTACCTTTCCGCGTTGCATGCAGCGCATTCTGGAGCAGTGTGTCCACAGCTTGTGTCCGGCCCATCGCGTCGAAAGTCTGAACCGTCGGAGGAGGTGTTGCATCGGGATAGTATTCATAACCCCAGCGCAGAAGCGGCAGCACTACGGAAACGAACCATCGTCTGAGCGGTTCGGAGTCCTCGAGAAACGGCTCGACGAGCCGCGGCGCGAGCGTGAGCAGGCCTGTTTCTGCCTCGATCCGACAGATGCGGTGGATCAGGAAACAGGTCAAGGGGTCCAGAGAGGCGTCTGTCGGACACTCAGGCCGAGTGAGCGGCAGCAGATGGAGTTTCCGTACTCTCCTGTTGGCGTTGGCGTTTGAAAGGTCTCGTACGTGGGCAATGTCAAGGTCGGAACCACCATCCTCTTCCGAGGCCACCCTTCGGATGATGGCCTGCACACATCCTGTATACTCTGGCGGGTTCAGGTTCTCCGGGAGGTATGTGAGGATGACGCGAAGGGCTACTTCGGGCTCGAAAACGTCTGGTCGGAGACTGAGCAGTCTCTGAAGGGCATGAACGTCGCTTTGAGAGGCATAGTCGACGGCTAGAAGAATGCAATGCGCAGGAGTTAGTCTGGATAGGCTCTCCATGAGAGAATTGAGTGTGTGTACTCCGTAGGTTGAGTAAAGAGACAGCGCGGTGGAATTCAGGTTGGTCACTGTCTTGGCATTCAGTGTGCACCTACATCATCGGACGCCGTGCATAAAATTACACATCGGTGACATTTATCCCACTACATATGTACTCCGTGCCAACCAACAGTTTGATTAAAGCTGGTCTCGTTACTTAAGAGGAAAAAGTCAAATTCATCCAGGCGAACTCCTTCAAGCCGCCATCATGGTATCAACGTCATCTTCAATGAATCGTGATGTCGTTGCGGTTAACAGCAGCAAATATCATCGGGATCAAAGTCCCCCTGTTCCGGCTCAGGGCCAAAGTCGATGCCAGACTCAAGCCATTGTACGCTAGAGCGCCTGTCAAGGTCCTCCACACTACCAGCGTCACTGATGGTAACGTCATCGTCCTCTCTCTCATCCTCGTAGCAGCCGGCATCGCAGTCGGTGGGAATGCGGCCCTGACACTCCCAACAAAAGTGCTGCCCGCAGACACACTGCATGTGCAAGCAGCCAAACATCTTCTTGATCCTGTAGCCGCATCGCGGGCAGCTCCTGTAACCCCATCGATCCAGCCTCTGGTGGAGCAGGGCACCGTCGATCTCGATTGGGCCGGGACATCGACGGCCCGTATGTGCCTCCTGCCTGCACGCGGAGCAGACCAGCGTGGTGCACTCGGGGCATCGTCGGATAGGAGGTTCGTCGGCGTTCTGCTGGCTGCTCCCAGGCACTGCAGGCGAAGTCTGGAGGTGAATATCGGCAATGAACGCGGAACAGGTACGGTTCGGACAGTAAACCCGGTTCGGCGTTCTCCACTCCTCGAATCTCGCTTCAAACTGAGACATCTCGGTCGCTGAAAGTATCGGGCGAGCGATGTCGGGGTTGAAGATCCGGCAGCACCTTGGGGGCATTTTGTACAAATAGCGGGAGGCATCAAGAAGAACCTTTCTTAGACAGCTCTTGCACCAAGGTGAGTTGCATCTATCACAGGGGTGTGAGATTTTGTCTTCAACGTCGTCTCCGGAAAAGATGCAAGAGCACACGCCGCACGTCGCAGCTGCCTTGGCCGTGTCCTCGACATGCTCAGCAGTGGACTGCTGCGTATCGTCTTCCACGGAGCCAGGTGGGTTGGTGCTCATTTCTGGACTCGGCTCTTCCTCTGCCTTGGGGGCTTCACGCGCTAGGGTCGAAAATGTATCGACAGATGGACCCCTCCTGGGACCCGGTAATATGTCGGATGCCTAGAGGTTGTCAGCATACGCAGTGATCAGTCGTGAAAAGTCAGTAGTACTTGATTACCCCTAGACCCAGATTCGGTGTTCGACGGGCGTCGTGGAGGACAACCGCCAGCCCTTGAGAGTATGCAACCCATGGTCTTGTTTGTGATGTAGCTCCTGGTTTATGATAGCACCTGAATGGAAAGTTACATCTCAGTGTGCATTAGAGAACTTCATAGAAACCTCATGAAGTTGCAAAAGTACGAAGAAAGTTGACTAAGAAGAAACGGAAATGTGAGGTGCGCGGAAAACAATATTAGTTTATATGGCTGCGACTTTGACTCACGCAACTCTGGCCGGGGCCTAATGCCTGAGTCACAGCGTAGGACCAAGGAACAGTACCCTTTGATCAATCGCCAGTGCTTCCGTAAATGGATCTCTTGTCTAGTTCTTTAGTGAGGCGTGCGGCCGGTGCTGCTTAACTCAAGGCCTGGGTGGAAAGGCTCAATGAAGCTTCTGTGGCCACGGCGGAAACGGGGCCATTACCAAGGGTCCAAGGCTTGCGTTAGAGGCGACAAGGCAACACTGCCATCTAGCACAGCCTGATGTACTGTAGATACATGTCATGGCCCTGAAAACGTCCAATAGTAGTGGCCGGCAGCCCCATAAGACGACGGACCACATTGTTGTGGAACATGACTCAAAATGTTCATGACTGAACGAGGCTGAACCACAATCCTCATTTAGAGACTGATCATATTCAGCCTCGCCGGGTTGCCGTATAGGTAGGGTCGTAGGGTTCGGCTCTTGCGAGTGATAGCATCTCGAATGACCAAGAGAGGGAGATCCTCAGTCATATAACAATATACTTTATAGTAAAAACAAAGATACGCATCATGAAGAATTTATGGCACGTAACATACCTAGGTATGCATTATTTTTGAAGAGGCACAGAGGCACAAGAGGCACAGAGAGGAATGGCAGGGAGTAACGAATTAAGCGAGCTCGCTTAATTAGCGTCCCGCACCTCGTTGATTCACCGACGTCCTTGTAGATACCAGACCTTTCAGCCTCAACCCGTGGGCTTCTACATGAGATCGAAGATCGTGTCTGCCCTCGCGATGCCCAAAGTAAGAATCAACTGTGCCATTAACTATATAAGCTTGATTATGCGCAAGTTAACTAACAGACATCGTGCCTCACTTCAGAGGCTCACTCGCGATCTGTTCGCATGTTGAGTTGTCCATACGAACGAGTCGCGTGCAGCACGACAGCACCACAGTTCGTGAGCATTCTCGAGTGTGGATATGCGTCGCATATCTCATGCCAAGTCCGAGGCCATAGCCGATCCAGCATATTCCTCACCTGAGGATCCAGGCGAGTCCAGCGCCGCCATGCTCCATGTCAGAAGCTACCAGCCTGGATACGAGCCGCATCAGGAACTTCCAGATTTCAGCTCATGCTGATTTCCAGAACCTTGTGTTTCCTCGATGACCCTCTTCGAGAGGAAAAGAAAGCCAGCGACCCGGGTCAGCGCTTGACAACAGTGCCGGGCCGCGGCGTCGACCGATCTCATTAGGTAAACCAAAAACGCCATCAGCTGTCACTCGGTCGAAGGTCGAGTGCAGCAGAGTGGAGAAGAAAGAAAAAAGCACCAGATGCCTGAGCAGGAGTGCACCGAGCCCCATGTCCGTGCTGTCGCCGCAGCAATGCCGGGGAATCTTAGCCTGATCATGTCGCCATCCGTCCGCGCACCTTCGTACCCAGTCGTGTGTTCCAGATGCCCAAGTTACTACCCGGAGAAGAGAAGCTCAAAGAAGAGAAGGGAAAGAGTTGCATTCCGTCGAAGAAGAGATTGCACCTCATGAGGAACCATCATGAGAAGCCAAGGTCCGGCTGTCGAGATCCGGAAAGGAGATGTCAATCATCAGGTTGATCCCATGCGGAGCAACGCCTCGACTGCCTCCCGCTCATCCGGATTGCCACCAAGAACGCCAGAAACCGAAGATGGCAGAGTGTGCCGGGTATCGAGTGAAGAGTCTGCCTGAGAATGCAAATGCTGGGTGTCATGTTTATCGTGATGGTGTTTGTGTTGACTGTGCTGGCTGCGTCGGTGGCGGGGCGACGCGGACCGCGCATTGTCGCGGAGGCGACGCTTCAAGTATCTGTTCCGATGGAGCGTTGCGAGTTTAGAGAGGTGATTATAGTCCCGTATCTCGATCTTGTCCGGCGGCGGGTATGGAGACTCGAGGCACAGCCGCTCGGCTCCTATGGCCTGCCAGTCTTCTTCCTCCGTCTCATCGCCACTGGAAGCGTCAAGGAACATGGTCTCATCTGACGCCGCTAACGACTGAGCGCAGGATCCTCGAATGTTGTCGTCGAGTGACATCTTATCAGCCTCATGCTCGGCCATATCGGGATGGTGGACTCCCTCGGCTCGTGACGACGAGATGGAGCCGCCTGTCCAGCTGTCATGACCGTCCGACACACCCTGTCGACCTCGAGGAATCTTCAGAGCCCGCCCCGCTTTTGCATCGACGTCCGGTGAGCCACCGAGAGGCCCATTTCGCCTCGTCCCGACCGGCTGTCCGTCGACATGCGCGTCCCACCGACCCCAGCCGACTTTGACGAACTGAACGCACCCTTTATGACTCCCGCCGGCTGAAGTCTCCAGCGCGCTGACCACCGTTCTCCTCGCCTTTGCCGAACCAAGACTAGCGAAGCCGGGAACCGTTTGCGCAAGGTGGTTGAGCACGTGGCGGATGGCAATGGGCCCTTGCTCAAGCAGGAGATCTGGCAGATAGTGCTTGGCAAGGAGAGCTGGCGTGATGCCTCCGTCCTTGTCCAGATCGGACAGCGCCGACTGCGAGAGAGGCAGGGGATCAGGACCCTTGCGTTTGTTGCGGAGCGCGACGTGGTCGAGTTCCATGTCCGAGTCGAGGGGGGTTTGGCGATGGAAGGGATTGGAAGAGCCGCGCGGCGGAAGAGTGGGCGAGATGGAGTTTGGAGGAGTAGGGAGCATGCGGTCCACCTCGACCGGTGGATGGATGGCGCCGTGGGCCGGAACAACTCCCTTCTGATAAGACATCGTCTTTTCGACAGCGGAGTTGACCTCCGCCGCACGGGCGGCAGCGATGTTGGAGAGAGCGGAAGCGGTGGAAGTGGCCATGATGAATGAGGTCGAGGGTAGATGGAGATCAGGGTTGTTATTATTCGTTGGCGGTTGATGATCCGAAGAGAATGGTTGTATCGATGACCCTGCGAAAGAGCAAGATGCGTCAGATCTCATCACGAAACTTGGCAACCCCATTACGACCCTCCCTTCTTTGACGCGGACCTACTCACAAGGCACCGGATGAGCAACCGCGAGAGATTATGCGCGACTGCGGACAGTTGCGATCAAGAATGGTGATGGACTGGATGAAGTTGAACCTCCGGAGCCACTCTGGAGATCCGAAGAGAGCAGGAGCAGATACGCAGAGCAAGGCGCAGCTCGATGACTCGTACAGAGTTGGCGCTGTATGTTCCCTTTGTCGAAAGGGAAAGGGCAAGAAAGGCTGTCGTTGCTCTACCGAAGATGAGTTGCTGTGGTTGTTGAGGTCAGTTTGGTTGCTGAAGCTGATGGAGGTTTGCGGGTCGATGATACCTGTGATGACTTGTGCAGAAAGGAACCGGGATGCGTGAATACAAGCGTACGCCTTTTTCCGGCTGTTGATGGGTTCCGGCACGGATCGGACGGTTCGCCGTGACTGGCCAGGATCCAGGAACAGGGGGGTCACAGGCCACTGTACGCAAATACGTAAGCGACCAAGAGTGGTGCACTACGCCTAGTCAAGGGTATACCTTACCGTCGTAACCGCGCCCGAAGGAAGTAACGTTTGACGGGCCGTGATTGGCGAACGACGCCGCTCTTCAACAGCACAGATAAAGAGCAAGCACTATCAACAGCGGCGGAGACACACGATGCAGCACTAATCGAGGATCGCGATCAACTGCATATGCTTGGCTGGCATGGGCTCTTCATCATGCTAAAGAGGACATCCATTTCAGCTCTAGAATTCTCCATCTCCAACTTAATGCCTCAGATAGCTATCCAGACTCCAGAGAAGAAGAAATTCGGATCGAGCTCCAGCTTTCCTCTACTGCGTTTTCCCCTCCCATAATCTGACCACTAGCTGTTTTATTTCTCTCGAGGGAGGAGACGGGGCTCTTAAATGCTGACGTTCTAGAGCTCTCCGACAACCAAGGCAATTCCGCGAATGTCGAGTGCAGTAAATGCTTTGATGTCCCTTTGATCCTTCGATTTCTAGCCTACAACACTGCAGATGAGGGAGAGAGGCGAGCATTGCCGCAGATAACGATCCTCCCCCAACCTGGGAAAGTGGATACAGTATAAAGACAAGTCAATGCTAACGTGATGCATATAAATCCACTTGCTTCCACTAAAATCTATTCTCGGTACACTTGGCTTACCAAGTCTTCGAGTACTCAACCTTGAAGGGTACGGCATCAGACGCTTTACAGTACCATGGATATTGATACATAAGCGCACCAGAGTCCTTCGGGATCGGGAGCCTTTCCACTTCGAGAAAGGCACTCAAAAGATACGGAACACATATTTGTGGGTACTGATAGAAGCACTTCCTAAGCCCTTCCCGTGCCTGAACGGCTTCCCGCCTCGCATTGCCAAGGGTGCAGCTCCACGCAAACAGGAGCATCCGGACGCACCGCAGACGCAGAGCTCCTGCTCCATTTCCAAACCCCGCAGGCCTTCATTTGTCGCAAGCTTCTGGACCCAGCTCCGTGTGCAGTGCGGGGCAGCGAACCAGCCCTCAACCTCTCGCTGGTCGAGCTCCTCATTGGTCGAGTCCATGAGCGCATCCTGCGGCGAGTGGGCCCACGACCATCATTGAGTGGCAGAGAGCTCTTGACTTTGCCACGCAAGCGATAACGGCGTGTACCGAGTAGTTGCCAGAATATCATCTCATAGATGCATCATCACAGCCCGTGATCCTGGAGTATGTATCTTCTGAAAGACTGCTCCCGAACATCAGCACCCTACCGAACTGTCAACGTCCGCCGATCGGAAGACTCACTGCTTTCAGCACATCAATCTGCTGCATCGTCTTCACAAACACTTCTCGATACTGATTGAGGCTCTCGTGCACGACGTCGTTTCGTGATGCTGTGCCGGCACAGATCGCCTTCATCTTGAGCTCCATCTTACTCGACCATCAGTAATCACCCACGGTAAAAGAAAGACTGTCTTGTCTCACCTCTTTTCTGAGGAACGGCTTGCTTAAACTGGTCTCGAAGCCGACATTGTCGTATCCTTCGGTCAGTGCAACTCCCAGCGTCGTCGGGATGAACTCCTGCATTCCACCGCTTGACGTTGATCTCGCAGCACCTCCGCCACCTCTTCCTCCTCTGCCTCTGCCTCTTCCTCCCCGACCGCCTCTACCTTGGTTGTTACCTCCGTCCGGTGCGGCGACTGCAAGGCCACGCCCATTGCTCACCCTTGTCATGACATAGTTGCGGTCCTTGATCTTCGCAATGTGTTCCGCCATCGTGGCATCTGTACCGATGCCATTGGCGTCCATGAGAGCAATCAGCTCGGGCTCGGTCAGGTACCCTGGAGGTGAGGTCTTCCCGTCTGTCATGGTTGCCTCTGTCGGCTCGAAGACTTCTCCGACAGTGAATTCTGGCAGTTCTTGACTGCTTTCCCACCTGTCGAACCGGTAGATCTCGAGGTAGTTCCTCTGCAATACTATCAGACCGCTGGTGTGAAAATTTTCTCCGCCGTAATCGATCTCGACCGTCGTCAACTCGCCTTTCGCGTCGTCGGAGCAGCATGCGAGAAAGCGGCGCACGACAAAATCGTACACGCGTCGCTCTTCATCGGAGAGCTGTGTCGGCGCAACATAATTGACCGGGTGGATTGGCGGATGAGCCTTGTCGTTGTTTCGTCCCGCTCGCGGCTGACGAAAGCTTCCGTCGAGGAGACTACAAGTCTAAGCGTCGAGCCCTCCAGAATGCCATTCGATGACTTACTTCTGTGCATATGGACCCCAACTACCATCGTGCGTTTGCTTCTGTATGATGGCCTTCAAGTCGATTCCCCGATCGAACTGATCCGTTTCTGTTCTGGGATAGCTGATCCAGCCTTTGGTATACAAGTCTTCCGCGACCTTTCATGTCTAAGCGTCCTGAATCCTGAGTATAGAGCATTCACTGACCTTCATGACCCTCTGGCTGTCCATGTGTAACATTCTGCTGCCCATCTTCTGGAGCTCCACGGTCGTAAGAGGTAGCGGCTTCCATTTGCTCGTTGGTCGCTTCTGCATCTTCGTGACCTTCGCGGTCCGCGCCATCAAACATCTCTCATATAGGATGGTAACTACCATGCGGTCGAACAGATGACCTCTCCGCCAGTTGAAAGTGACTTTGACATCGTCCTTGACATGCGTCACCTTGATGCCCCAGAAGTCCTCGGGTACGAATCTCTTGACGCGAAAGTAACGATCGACAACAAATCCGAGTGTGGGAAATTGACAGGACCCTTGCTTTCGATCAGCGCTTGAACAGTTACTGAGAAATAACAGCACGGACCGTAGCTGATGACTTTTGACTCGTGGACATGTTCAATCATCGGCTTGAGGTTCAGCGTCTGCATTCTCGTAAATGCTGCGCCGATACGCAGATCGAGCTCGATTCTGGCGGCCACTGCATTTGCCTGCCTATCGTCGAGAGCTACAGGATGCTGTGCGGCACTGATGACGTGTCTAGCATCGATGAGTATGTTGGAAATCTAGGTTTACGATTTGATGGAGCCATACGCTCGCTCGATGTTGCTGAATCTTGCTCTCTTGACTTCGAGGCGACGGTTCGCCTGTATGGCAATGTCTCTGATCTCGGTGCCGATGTGCTCTCCTTCTCGGTCGCAGTCGGTCCATATAAACAAAGCTCTCGCACCTCGGGCTTGAGTCTCGATGTTCTGAGCGATGACTTTCTTGTCCTGGCCCGTTGTTAGCGTTTGAGTCTATGTTCCCAACTTGCT
>QQTW01001104.1_pt1 | contig 18456 bp, 15 predicted proteins | sample 1904831 | NCBI WGS metagenome assembly QQTW01 (sample SAMN09435610, study PRJNA476489) | Subsurface metagenome, whole genome shotgun sequencing project. | reverse complement strand
ATTTCCATTGCACTTACGATGAAGATGAATTCAGTTCCCCATGGTGTCGACGATGATGACCATTGGAGGTTCCTGCCGAGCACCTCTATTGATTTTGCCACCCGCGTGCGGCCACCATCTTGCATAGAGACGGATCACGACATCCGGGGGGGAGTGGCCGGCGTCTGATGTTGCGGAGGTCCAGGCTTGTTGTGTTCGTCTTTATCAGATAGTTTCCGCGTTTGTTATCGATCTCGGGTTCGCCACAGTCCAAGGTTGCAGCTCATAGCCCCGGAAACGATGGTGTGATAACGTAAAGATCCCTCCAGATGTGGCACCGGAGAGTAGTTGCCCCTTCGTTCTTGAAAAATTGGTTGTAATCATCGTTTCCCAAACCCAAACATGCTGCCACCAGCCCCGCCAGCTCCACCTCTTCGCGCTTCGGTCTCGATCCAACGTCGAAGAAAGTCTTGTTTCTTCAAATCATTGACAGACGTAACCCTCGTATCCAATTGCGGTTCTTGACGACTGAATGCTAAAAGCATGGGAATTGAATTGACCTGCACATTTGCATCAGCTGCTGTTTTGACAAATGTAATCTTGTAGACACGCACGATGTAACGCATCGGTAGGTCACCGATCGTGGGCGAGTCAATCTCAACTTCTGCAAAGCTAACTCCACCTTCTTCTCGACCGACTCCATCTTTCTCAATCATGTCTTTCAATATAGGTGATACCACTCGGCAGGACGGACACCAGGATGCGGTCCATAGGGTGATGAGGGGAGTGTTATTGCTGGCAGAGAGGAGAAGCAATGAATCGAATTCGTCTTGATTGCGGATACTATACGTTTTCAGTCTTCAGATGAAAGGTCTTGATCTTAGATTGCTGACATACGAGTTGAAGATCCGGTTATATGGCGGGGATGGGATGCTGGCAACCCCAAACGAGCGCGTCGTTGCAATGAAACTATATCTGTAACGAACGGATGGTCGAGATACGATCCTTGCCAGCTGAGGAATCACTTGAGGTGCTTTCATGGCGTGATAGAGAACGGCGTCGTTGGTGGAAGAGCAGAGCTGGTTTATAAGTATCGAAGTACCAGAGGCGAGAGTCACATGATTAGCTCGGACTCGGAATATCTTCACTCCGTAATCCCGAATGCCGAGGGCCGGTATCGCATCGCATGAGCAACGGCATTCGATATGTCAGCTTGCAACAATTACCACCATTACCACGAGATACATTTTGCTCATCACAGCTACTCCATCTCATTCATAGAATAGTCTACTATTCTCCATCTGATCTACCGTCTCAATGGCATTGGTTATCTAGACCTCGCTTTCTACTGTACGACCTTGCCTAACGCGCCTTCTTACATACCTCATCAACTCCGGTCCATCCAACATTTCAGACGAAACAAACATGTCAACAACGAGCTTCGAAAACATACCACCTTCCTTTCAAGACGAGAATAATTACAACTCGAATGATCCCACCCAATCTCCTCTTCCACCTTTTCCCTCACCCAAACCCACCCCGACGCCTATCTCACGGGTCGTCTCCGAATTCGATCTCAACCAGAAACATCCCTATTCACCAACATCGACCAACGGCCGACCTCGACACTTCCAACCGCACTTTTCTGATCCACCAATAGAGTCGTCGACCAATGATGCCGAAGAAGAAGAGGAATATGAAGACGAAGATGACCGAGATAGGGGTACACATGTGCAGTTGACTGTGACCGGGACGGATCTGGTTCCACCAAGCTTGTTGAGTCCGGCGTTTACTCCACCTGCGACTCCCGGCACGAGCACGCCCTTGTCTCAACGCCAGCCACCTTCCATCCCAGTCGATAGTACGGAAGGAATTCAAGGCGGTGCCGGAGCGCGTAAACCGAAGTTACTCGAGAGGTTACCGAATGTGAACTGCGTTGTGGGAGCTACTATTCCAACGTTTGTTTCATCCCATCCCATTTGTTGTGACCTCCACTAAATCCTTTCTTTCTAGAACCACCGGAACCGAAATCTTCCTCCATCTCTATCAAAACGACGTCGATGATAAAGAACATCTCGCCATCGTGTTTGGCCCACATATCCGCTCTCGAAGCCTGAACGCGGTTCGTCCCGGAGAAACCGAAATGGATAGGATGATTAGAGGGGCGTATGTGGGGAGATTATATCCCGGTCGAACCTCGAGTCGACTCCATCCGTCATCTGCTGGCAATGGCACTTCTGCTTCTAGTTCTGCCTCCACCGATCTACCAACCCCACCACTCGTGAGGATTCATTCGGAATGCTACACCGGCGAAACAGCCTGGTCCGCGCGATGCGATTGCGGGGAACAACTCGACGAAGCAGCTCGATTGATGTCCCTCCCTTCATCATCCTCTTCCTCCTCCACCCTTTCACCCATGAACAACAACAACAAAAACAACAACCATCATTCGAGTGGAGGAGTAATCATCTATCTAAGACAAGAAGGTCGCGGAATCGGCCTCCTCGAAAAACTCAAAGCGTACAATCTCCAAGACTTAGGATCCGACACAGTCGAAGCCAATTTACTCCTACGCCACCCCGCCGACGCAAGAAGTTACGGCCTGGCCACAGCCATCTTAGTAGATCTCGGTCTCGGCGGGGAGAGAGGGATTCGCCTCATGACCAATAATCCAGATAAGATTCGTGCGGTCGAGGGTCCGAATCGAGAAGTCATTGTTAAAGAACGTGTGCCCATGGTTCCGATCGCTTGGAAAACAGGCGGGAAATTGGGCGTGAGGGGCGATGAGGTGGGGAGTTATTTGAGGACTAAGGTCAGTGAATAATTTCATATCATTAATATCCCTTTTTTCGGTTACCTTTTGAATCTCGAAAGAGAAGAACACTATATTATGCTATCGTTGTCTCGCACTTCGTGGTTCTTGTTTTTTTGCTTATCTCCTATGCCGAATACGATCTTCTCCGATGTTGTATGCTGTATGCTGTGATGCTGCTCGTTTCATTGGTACTGTGGAAAGTAAGCATAGGCTATACCGTGCCTCTGATATTTTCTTTATTCGTTTCGTCCGATCTGTAACCGATCATCGCTCAGTATTGTTGCCCCCACTGCGCTGTAAGGGAGGAAGACGTTGCTGACGAAGTTCGATATGATATAGATTCAGAAAATGGGTCATTTACTCTAGACTTATACCAGACGCTTGATTGATTAGTTGGTTGGTCGATTGGTCAGTCGATTGATTGTTAATCTAGACCTAGATGCCTGGTTGATTGATTGATTGATTGGTTGATCTGGACTCGAGAATATCCGGTCGACTGTTGATTTAGACAGACAGATTTAACGATATCATATTTAGATCAAGCCGGTGGAAGTATGTATCTACGTGCGTAGGAGCTTGTATGTAGGTGTTGTATCTTTGTATCTCGAGGATAGGATATCTGGTCTGTACATATATACCCTTCTCAGAGCCCACTTCATAGTATCCCCTCCACCGTGATATATTCTTGCTCTTCTATACCATTTTGATATTTGTCTACCTCAGATTAAATAAGAATATATTGAAGAAAATAGCAAAATAACGATAAATTGGTATGTATGATGCTCCCCAGGAAGCGTCCGTTACTTGACACATTTTCCCCACTGCGATAGCAAGCAACGCATTGCAACCTCTTTGGAGTTTCGTTCATGAGCGGATCTGACTCGTCTTTCACCTGCCTGCTTAGAGGTCAATCAGCGTATTGGGCGCATCTGACGGTGGATCAATGAAGTAGAGCCCAATCTCTCTCCACACAATCTACGAAACCAAGGTCGTCCTGGTCCATGTGAATCATGATATATGAATGTGTCATACAGTACGTTTGAAGAACGTAGAAATGGGTCATCACGATACTTTTGAAGTAGGTAGGTAGATGTAACCCCCGTGATAAAGTTGGGAAATGTGAAGATGGTCACCATCGTAGTGTCAACGAAGTAGATTTGGCTTCTATCATAGAGTTGGTGAATCGCCGTTATGGTTCATATCCCATGTAATCAACCCCGTCCCATGCTGAATTTTGCCACTGTAACGCCCCGCTAATATAACAACTCCAACTCATGCGTGTAGCTGGCCAGCCAGTACAGCCCAACCAACCAGCCAACTTAATCAGCTCGATTCGACATACATGCCACGCTCCTCTACCCTACTCTACTCATACTAAAATCAAATCATATTCCTCCCCTCCCTCCACATCATCGCCTCCCTCAGATTCAAATCCTCATGTAAATGGCTTCCACTCTCTCGTGCGAGAGGACAGGCATTCCCCAATCGATCCACAAACGGACTAGGATCTCTTCGAGTCGATGCTGTCGTGGCGCCTCCGGTACTTAAATATCCCGTTCTCGGATTCGCTGAGGCCATGCTGGTGTCTTGAGCAAAGTACATGGTTGAGGGGGATTGCGTTACGGTGGATCTCGATTGACGATAATCATTGTCGTCGTTGTAGTCGGATGAGGACGTGGAGATGTTTGATGGGGAGTGGTTGTGCAGGATCTTGATCTGCGGAGGCCAGCGGTAGGGTTTTTGTTTCTGTCTGTTGCCAAGAAGGAATTGCGAGGAGTGTTGTCTTCGATGGGAGGTGGGTGTGTTGTCATCGGATGCAGAGGAGGAGGAGTGGTGGTGGGAGTTGCGGTTTTGTTGTTGGTGGTGCCGGTGGCGGTAGACGATGATAGAAGCTAGCGCGAGGAGGGAGATGCCCGCTGTAGAACCGATGGCGATGCCGGCGATGGCGCCGGCGGAGACACTGGCGTTGTTGTTGTTATTGTTGTTGTTTTCCTCGGTAGAGCTATCGGCGGTGGTACGGTTGTTGGACGGAGAAGGAGTGGAGGAGGAGGCTGCTGCATTGGGAGTCACTGTGGAAGTAGTGGTAGTAGAGGGTACCGTGCTGGTGCTGATGCTGGAGGTTGAGGTCGAGGATGGTCTAGTGGTGATTGTAGTCATGGATGACTGGGAAGAGGAAGTAGTCGAGGTAGAAAGGGAAGGAGTCAGCCTGGAGGATGGTCTTTGGGATTGACTCGAAGAGAGAGAGCTGGGAAGGACGGTCTCGGTCCCAGAGGATTCTCCGGTTGGGGTTGAGTCGACTGGAATGGTCCGAGTGACCAACGTCGATGAAGGACCTTCGACCGCTTCTGAGACAGCCACTGCGACCAGTGATGGGCTGATATTCGCAACTCCCGTCGCAGATGCTGCTGCTGCCGGCAGGGAAGTGACACTACCTGTCCGCATCGAAGACAGATATTGCATCCAGACTTCCCTGGGCCCGCCAGTTGGAATTTCCGTACCAGAGCTGCTGATGCTTGCCGCTGACGCCACTGCCACGGCTCCGCTTGACGACGGAGCGGTAGGCGACCCCAACGCGGAAATGTGATGAGAAACCACACTCGAGTTGCTTCCTGGCGTCGTTCCCGAATGAACATTGGTCGATCGAATCTCCTTCCTTCCTCGTCCTCGAAAGAACAGATCGTAGGTGAGATTGACGCCCGATGCGCCCGCCACAGTTCGGCCCGTCAAACTCAGCGACGCGTCGGCCGCTCCCAGCGATGCGGCCACCGAGCCCAATGCGCGCGTCGAGTTGAGATGCTTCAATCCAGGGCACGTGCGGTTTGACGACTGTCGACCTCCCTGTGCGAGCCATGCCAAACTAGGACCCTCGAAGCGCACTTCTTGGTCGGGTTTCACCATCGCTGGCGTCTCCGACGTCGCAACATCATCCACCGCCATCACGACGCGCAACTCTGATGCGCCGTCAATGTTCAAGGTCAACTGACCACTCTCGTAGTCGAGCCGCGCGGGACTGCTCCTCGCCGTGGGTACGTCGCACGGCACCACGACTCTCGACTCGAGCGTGCCGACGTCTATCCTCCCATCAGTATAAATCCCTTCCACTGGTGATGTCTAATAGAATTACTCACAGCTGGTCACGGCGAGGGCAAGCAGAGGAAGCTGCAAGAACACAACCGCCCACATGGCATGATCGCATACGCGCGCAAGGATACAATCGGCATAGATGCACCCCAAAATCGAAACCCACCATCGCGGATCCTCTGCTGGGTGCCTGGTATATATTTCATCTTGGCTGACCCCAGGCACCCATTCCGATCCCTAAACTCCGACCCCGGTTGGGCTGACTTTGTTTCTGACGGGGTGATACTCGGACCACGACCACGCCCACCCCATCCCGGCCGACAACGTGGAGTCAGCCGTGCGCATCGGAGGTGCGCATGCCGCCGACCGTAAGGATATGCAATTTTTAGCCCATTTTCGGTTTCGTTCAGCGTCGGTCGGGACGCGAAGGCGCATGCGCCATGCGACCCGATCCGTCCGGCACGGGTATGACCAGTCAAACCATGCCAGAATAGGATATTCCAGAAGTATAATTTGTCAAATGCTCGGTTTGATCGCGTTGCAAGGCGTCTTTCCCGTGGGACGCCGCGTGGCCCAGGGTCGAATTCAACCAATAACTCCGCCTGGCTGGTCTGAAAGGATTTGTTTCTCGCGTTTCGAACGTGTGTTCGTTCGGAGGCCTCGGTGTCGAACCAACTCTGACACCGGATGATGAGAAGCTTAGTCGTAAGAACGACGGCACCGTTCGTGCGCCGCCAACGATAACGGATAACAAAACCACCGGGGGCACTGTTCCCATGGTCCAAATCCATCCTTTGGCTTTGGACATAAATCCGGATCCGGCAATGGACACTCTCTGGCCTTCCGGATAGTAACGAACGCTAGATAACCTCTGGCATCTCGGGAGTCTCGGCTGTCCATCCGACGACCATCCACGCCCAGGCAAGTGCCAGTCTCAGCTGACAGCTGGTCGACAATAGGCCAGCATGGCGTCTTCTCGTCCTGCTCGATTCGAGCATTGTCGTCCCACCCGACCGTGCAGCTGGTTCCCCCCCCCCCTTGCGGAGCTCACAGTAGAGAGTCCATGGCTTGGTTCCGGGGAGTGCAGGTCGTGCAGGCATGCACGCTCCATCTGTCGAGAAATATGCTGTAGCATCTCTGCTGCAGCAGCGACGAAACCAGAAAGAAAGCCCTTGGTTGCAGAGCTGGACCTAGCTCGCACCGAACGAAAAGAATGGGGAAAAGACAAGGACATGGGGGGCCCCGAGTGGAGCTGCATCCGTTCTCCCATCCCTCCCCAATGAAGTTTGGTGTGGGCTTTTGGTAGCAGCTGAACCCATCGAGGCTTGGGTTTTGTGGTGTTGCTTGTTGCGTGGTTCGCTGTGCTGGGCTGAATCCATTTCTTTGGGGGCTGTGTGGGATGCTTTTTACGGAGGGTCCAATGTACCCATGTATCCATGTACCTCGGTACCTCTGCCGTCGCGTCGTTCACAGGCCAGATCCCGTGACTAAGCCAGGTCCCGGTGACATCATCCTTGTTTCCCCCCCCGCTGCTGCCCCGCCGTTGAAGAGTCGTCGGCCAAAATACCGATTACTCCGACGTACACCAAGAGATTTCAACGACTCACCTGCTGATTTGAGGCTGAAGTTCCGTCACCCACAGCTGACAGCTTATCCAGCTTATCCAGTGACATCCGGATTGTGCAGATCGCGCGCCTTCAGCGCTGACGGACCACCCGCCACCTACCCAGCATGGGCAAGACCGTGCTGTTGTGCTTCATCCACGGCTTCAGTGTAAGCTGTGTAGTCGCGTTATCCGGTTGACAAACTCCGATGCTGACTGTGTACGTCGCTTCCTCCAGGGCGACGATGACACCTTTCGCGTCTTCCCCACGGTATGGTGGCAATCCATCTGGCTGTCCCAAGTGCTATCTGACCTCCGATAGCATCTGCGCGATGCCACGCAGAAAGCCCTCCCCGACTCGCACGTCGTCTCGGCCGTCTACCCCAAGTACGAGACCAAGGGCGACCTGCCGTCCTGCGTGTCGCGCTTTCGCGAATGGTAGGCCGAGATCGACACGCACGTGGAGAACATGGGTAGGCTGATATGTAGAATGCAGGCTGCAGGGCCGAGTGAACGACCTGGAACGGGAGGCAGGATCCAAGGAGTCGGAGGAACATGCCGTGCGGGTGGTGTTGGTCGCGCACTCCATGGGGTCAGTCGTGCATGATCCCTAGGTATCGGTGTCCGAGTGCCTGTCCCGTGCTGAAAAACGTTCCTGCAGCGGGTTCGTGGCAGCCGACGCCATTCTGTCCATCGTCGACGAACACGCCGCGGCAGAGAACAAGGAGAAGGCGGCTCGTCTGCCATGGATCCAAGGCTTGCTGACCTTCGATACCCCCTTCATGGGCATCGCCAGCCCCATGCTGGCCTACAGCGCCTTTTCGAATTTTGCCAAGGTCAGCAACGCCTATCGATTGATGTCGATGCTTCCGGCGTCGTTTCTGGGGAGTCGAGGGGGCGGGCAGATTGCTAGTAATGCATCCGCATCGTCATCGGCATCGTCGGCTCCCGGAGCTCGTCGACGAACGCCATTGGAGCTCGGAGCGATCCCCGCCTGGCGCACCATCGCAGCGTATACCGGCACGACGGGGGCGTTGGCGGCGGCGGGAGTGGCGGCGTACATGAACCGTGAAGAGCTGTATCAGGGCTACACCTGGATCCAGAACCATTTGCAGTTTGTTGGGGTGATTATGAAACGGGGTGAGTCCCGGATGAAGCTGGCCCGGATCACCGCTCTCGAAGAATTTGGATTCGCGAATTTGTATACCTCCCTCGGCCAGAATGCCGCCATGACAATGACCGGAGGGAAGTATATCCCGGAACGGACGTTCTGTGCTCTCCCACCGGCGACCAACCCGCTGTCGGAACAATTCAAGAAGCAACTCAATCTCGTGGCCAAGGACGAGATTGACGCACATACGAGCATGTTTAAGGAAGACAAGAATCCGGGGTATCATCGTCTGTTGGACGATGCGCAGAGGTTGGTCATCGAATGGGTCCAACGAGAGTTTAGCGGATATCGCACCAAGGATCTGGAACAGAAGACGTCCGAGGCCATGGATGGGAGCACGGAAGATCCGGGCCCGGCACTGGCCGAGGAGGCACTCATGGCGGCGAATATCCCGTTACCTGACGATGAGGGAGAAGAGTTCGGTGGAGATCCGGCCACGGAAGAGGCGAATATTCCTTTGCCGGAAGATGAAGGAGAAAACTTGGATGTGGACCCGTCCAAGGAAGAGACGGATAAGACGGTCTCTAGTGGGACTGATGAGGCGTCCAAGTCGGGTAATGGTACCAGCATGGATCCAGCACCAGCCGAGAAGGAAGAGTCAAAGTCGTAGAAGTCGTCGGCTTGTTTCTCCCTATTTCATCTCATCCAGGAGGCCTCCAGCTCCGTATTTCGTGTTCTTGATAGAGGACTGTGTCTTGTTTTCCATGCATCTAGCAATCATGATGCATTTAATTACTCTTATTCCACTGTCGTCGATATTTCTTCTTTATCTTGTTTCATCCTAGCAGACTCCCATCTCTCTAGTTGTCTTTTTTGATAGACGACTCCGTCTTATCTGTCTTTCTTCCAGCAGCCATAATGTTTTATTGTATCTTGCCCTCATTGTCTTCCAAGCCATCTCTGGTCCCTTAACGGCGATTCTGATCTTTCCTATATCTCCTTTCCTGCTTCTCAAAGAGTACCCCAGTTGTTCAATCATTGCCCAATAAGAATATAGTTATGTCGCTTTTTCTCCAAATGGTCCTTCGATAATCCCGGCTGCTTTCATCCCATCTTTGCGCTCACGACCATTGTTAGTTCCACTAGCTTTAATACACGTCCGACGCACTTGCTTCAATTCCCCGGTGGTGTATAGTGTGACGATCCATGTAAGGTATAAATATTTCGTGGGGTATGTAGTTGTCCGATATGAAGTTGATATAAAAACCCAATCTTTCGTTTCAACTTACTACTTTACCAAGTAGTAAGGACAGCAATTCAGCCAAAAAAATCCGGTGACTACTACAATGTTTCAATCATTGCCTAAGCAGAGAATTTCGATATTATTTCTTACTTTCGTCTTTGACTTGGTTTCCGCATGATAGGCCATATCCAGCATCGATATTAGCCAGGAGTGGCTTAGTGGTGTTGTCTGACTTACCTGACAAAGTCACGAGTGTATCAGCTGTGCATGCTCGATTGTGTAACGTCGTGGGGTTATCTTCCCTGCAACCAGGGATCGAGCAACGTTCGATATCAATGTTTCGAATATGTAGCTACATACTGATCCTACTACAGATCATCAATATCTCTCATATCCCCAACCAGATGACGCACCTACCGGGTGTAGTTCCATACTGTCACTCATAGTATAGCCCCCACGAGGCTACTCTCGCGTAGAACGTCAATCAGGCCGCAACGAATCTCTCTCTAGTACCTAGCAGGAACCATATCGGTCGTCTACATACAGTAGTTTGTGGGTAGTGTGGCTCATGATATGCCGAAGGTCAGCTGCTGGATATTCTTCATCCAATTAAGGCTGAGATGTGGCGCATACCGTCGAACCGTATGACGTCACACTCGCTGTACCCCTCCACTACCCCTCCCCCTCCCCCTCTTGTTGATCGCGCTTCAACCCCGCCTTCAACTCGTTCGTCATGGGCTGCGATGACGAAGGGGCTATTGATATGGGGAATGGCAAGGGTAGCACACTAAGGGCCGGCAGTTGCGGCGTAGAGAGATAGAGAGGAGGGAAGAAGAGGATATAAAATACCCTGAGCCACCCCCGCTTCTCTTTCTTCTTTCTCCTCTCTTCTCTTTCTTCTTTCTCCTCTCTTCTCTCTTCATCCCATCGCCTCATAAACACTCTTCATACTATACTATACACATATTCACAAATCAAGGTATGTCTATACACTCCCCTTCCTCTCTACTACTAGTAGATCCTTACTATCTCCACCACTTCATCGCTTCCTCATCACCTTCCATCAAATTCCCAAGCTCGTCATTGCTAGTTCTATTATCCACCATCTGCACTCTTCCCATTCGAACCCATCTAGCATCTACGTAACGAATGCAAGAGAACCAAACACAAGCTAACATTCCCCCACCAGCCATCTCAAAACAAATCCACATCTCACTTCCTCATCTCAACATGTCCGACTCCAAGAACCAACAAGGCGTGCTCGGTTCCGTGACCGACACGGCTCAAAACACGCTCGGCACCAAAGAAGACGGCCAAGGCGGACTGCTGAGCGGGGTGACCGACACGGTCGGCAACCTTGGAAAAACCGTGGGCGATACCGCTGGTGGAGCTCTCAATACTACCAAGGATACCGCGGGCACGGCTGCATCCGGGGCGCAGGATACGACGGGGAATGTGTTGGGAGGATTGACTGGGGATAAGAAGTAGAAAGCTATCACCTTCATTCCATCGGCAATACTCGGAGATTGTCGTGTAGGAAGAGGGAAGAGGGGAGGGAAGATGGGGGTAATCTAACCATGGGAAGGAAACGAGAGGGTAGGAGGATTTCTGGCATTCTTTTCTTCATTTGTTTAGTTTTAGGAATTTCGAGGGATATCAATCAGTTCGACGATGAGAAAACAAAGAGAGAGGGATTGAAGGATTGGATGATTTGATTGGGTGGATACGTGCATGAGACTATAGTGTACATTGGGTCTTGCCTTGTCTTGTTATGTTATATATTACTACAACAATTCAATCGTTACCAAAAAGCCTTTGAGAGTGTTCAAATGAATCTTCATAATCGTAATTGTAGCTCGAGATTGCTTGGTTGGTAGAGAGTAGAGTTTGATATGGCTCAGTGGGTCCGAGTTTTAGCTAGGTCTAGTGTATCTGGCGCATCTCTATTATCATCCTTACGACGAAGAATCACCTACCTACCTACCTACCCTATCAACGTGGGATATGAAATAAACGGAACAGCTCAGCAGTGGCGCTTCATCATCCTTATAACGAAAGGTAGCCCCATCATCATTACGACGAATAATCCAACCGTCATCATCCTGATGCTGATGATGAGGATAGCCTCCTCTCTTTCATCGGACTGATGATGAAGATCACCACCACCAGCCTTCATCGCGGTCACTGCTGAGCTGTTCCGTTTATTTTGTGTCACCCGCGTGCATACCTTACTTTACCAACGTGGGGGGAAACGGAATAAGCTCGGCAGGAATTTCTTCATCATCCTTACGACAGAGGTAACTTCACCATTCTTACGACGACGCAGGTACCTCCATCACCATCATCACAGCAATGAATATAAAGTCAACAGACAGCACGCGGATAACAAAAACCAATGAACAGCTCACCTATCACCCAGCATGAGGAGAGAGAGGGTCATCATCACCACCAGTGTACCGCAAGTCAAGTCGTTCGTCGTAAACGTAGTATAGCTCTAGGTAGTGGAGGTTCCTTCGTCGTACGCATGATAAAGGCTCCCTTTCGTCGCCGTCGTCGTAAGGATGACGATAATAGCTCCGTCATCGTAAGAGTGATGATGGGTGTCAATTACGGGAAATAAAGATACAATTAATCAGTCAAATTCATTAGATCGAGAGTGTAGATGACACATTAGATAACAATGAAATCACAGACAAAAGAGATGCAGTAAAGAAACTATCCAAAAAAGAGAACACCGACAACAATGCGAGGAGACTGGACATTGCATAGATCATCCTTCCTTCATCCGTTAATCATCTTTTGGTATCCAAAACAATCTGTGACCTCACTTGATACATTCAATTCCATCACCTTTTACTTCTTTCCACCACCGCCGAGGAGACTGCCGATTCCGACGCTGTCGAGGATCTTGTCCAATCCGAGACCGCCCAGGAGACCGTTGAGCAGGCCGCCGAGACCAAGACCGCCGAGCTAAATATTGTTAGTTGCTTTGTTTCTAAAGAGATATAGAGAGAAATGGGAGTGGATAGAGATAAAACATACCAGCTTGCCAACGAGTCCCAAGACACCGCTGAGTAACAAACCCACCGCTGCAATGATCTGACCGAGGGGTTCTATTTTCACAACCATATTAGCTTGATGTAATGATAATAATGTGATGGGAGCAGTGATACGCACCCGTCAACAGCGCCCACAACGGGTTCAGTTTCTTCTTAGCCTTGGGCATATCATTCAATCGCTTCTTGGCCTTTTCAATGGCGTTGTGCACATTCTCCGTCAACTATATATATTAGTTAGTTAATTCACAATAACATCAAAGGAAGGATGAATAATAAACATACGTCTTTGAGCTTCTCGGCCAGAGCATATTGCTCGCCCGTCGCTTCGTGCGTGGCCGCTTTATGCTTGGCCTGCGACTGGATCCGTCCATCGGGATCCATGCCTCGAATGGTGCCATTAATCTCCGTCAGGATGCGACCACCCTCTTCGATCAGCGGCTTGACGTCGCTGACGAGCTTGTCCTCGTCTCGTTCGTCTTGTGGCGTCCGCTCTTCCTTATCCAGGCGCTGGAGGTAACATATCAGCGAGTAGTAGCGATGGCACGAATAAATACATAACTCACGTCATCAATGTTCTTCAATACCGGCTTGATCCGCTCCAAGGCTTGATCAATCACCATCGTCAACCGCTTCGCCAACTCCTTGTCTTCCTTCTCCTGTTTCTCCTTCTCAATCTCCTCGGGCGACTTCTCGGGTTCGGGCTCGGGTTCGGGTTCGGGTTCCGGCGGCAGATCCTCGAGCAGCGTGGCATGTCCAACGGTTTGACCCTTCTGATCGACGATATCACCATCCTCGTCAATCTCCTTGCCGACGCACTTGTTCAAGGCCCCCTCGGTGAGCTTGCCAATCACGTCACCGTTCTCGTCGACAACATTCCCCTCACGATTGACCTTACGGCCTGCGAGCGGGTTGTGCGGCTTCTCCTTCTCTTCTTCCTCCCACCGCTCCGCCTTGCCGATCGGGTTGCCGTTGCTGTCGAGCACATCACCTTCCTCGTCGACCTGCTTGCCGGCCAGTTGCTTGGCGTCGCCCTGGATCAGTCGGCCAATGACATTCCCCTTGGCGTCGACGACCTTGCCCGTCTTGTCCACCGTACTGCCCGGGAAGTCGGCGAATGGACCATCCTTCTGCGTGTCACGCTCGCTGGCAGGCAGCAGCTCGGCCTTACCGACAATCTCGCCCGAATCGTTCCACACGTTGCCGTACTTGTCGCAGCGGTGACCGGCCAACTTCTTGGGATCACCCTCGACCAGCTTGCCGAACAACCGACCATTCTCGTCGACGACGTTGCCAACCTTGTTGACCTTCTTGCCAGCCAGCTCGGATCGATCGATTTCCTGCTCGGGCTCCGGCTCGGGCTCATCGTACCGCTCCGCCTTGCCGAGCACATTACCATTCTTATCCGTGATGTCTCCATCCGGATCGACCTTCTTGCCGGCCAGCTTCTTGGGGTCACCCTCAATCACTTTCCCGACCACCTGTCCCTCGTAGACCACATCACCGGACTTCTGGACGAGGGCGTCGGGGAAGTCTTCAAACGGCTGGATTTTATTCTCCTTACGCTCGTCTTCAGGGATAGGCTCCGCTCGGCCAATTACCTTGCCCGAGTCGTTCCAGAGCTTGCCCTCCTCGTCGCATTTCTTGCCCACGAGCTTCGATGGCTCGCCCTCGACTAGCTTGCCCCAAATGTTGCCCTGCTCGTCAACGACATTTCCAGCCTTGTTGACCGTCTTGCCAGCGAGCACCGAGTAGTCGATCTTGTCGCCCTCATCTTCGTCGGCATCGGCCAGCTCGATCTTCCCGACGGACTTGCCATCCTGGTCAAGTAGATTGCCCTCCGCGTCGACGTTCTGGATCTTCTTATTCTTGGACAGCTTCTTGGCGTCGCCCTCGATGAGCTTGCCAACAACCTTGCCGTCCTTGTCCGTCACCTGGCCGTCTTCGCTGACCTTGAGCGGGCCGGCAATGGACTCGGGATCGATCTTGGGCGTCTCATCCTCGGCTTCGTCCTTGGCCTCCTCAGCCTTGTCCTTGGCGTCGTCGGCAACACCTTCGGCACCCTCGGCACCTTCGGCACCCTCCCCGACTTCACCAGGCTCGGCCTTGCCAATCACATTACCCTCGTCATCGACCACGTCACCTTCTTGGTCGACGATGCTACCTTCGAGCTTCTTCGGGTCGCCATCGCTGACCTTGCCGACCACGTTACCGTCGTCATCGAGAACGTTGCCCGAGTCGTCCACCTTGCCGGCTGGGACGATCTCGTCTCCGCCCTCCTCGCCCTCTCCGCCCTCTTCACCCTCTTGCGCTTGTTGGGCTTCCGCTTGAGCATCATCGGCCCCACCCTCGGCCGTGTCTTTCGCCTGGTCACCGGCGTCCTCAGCGTCGGGGGCGCCGTCGGCGGTCTCTCCTGTTGCCTCTTCCGCCTCTTCCGCCTCCGGAGCGGCGCCCTCCGCCTCCTCCCCGACGCCATCTGCGGTGTCTTCTACCCCGTCGCCGTTCTCGTCAGCGCCATCCCCTGCGCCTTCGCCGGCGTCGGCAGCGTCGCCCGCCTCCTCTTCGGCATCATCGGCGGCATCGTCCGCCGCGTCTTCTACTTCCTCCTCACCATTCTGGGCCTCTTCGGGAACATCCTCGGGAACCGAGTTTCCCAGCTCCTCGCTCTCCTGTGGCTGTTGTTCCTGCGCCTTCTTGGCCGCGTCACCACCGGTCTTGGTGGCCTTCTTCGGCGTCGGACGGGAGTCGGTCGCGCCCGAGGCGGCCTTCTTGGGGGTTGAGGTTGCCGTATCGGCCATATTGTATGTAAAATTGATCAAAATAGAGGAAGCGATATTGGAATATGTTTAGGAGTTTGTGTGTGGTTTTTCATCCGTCGAATGTAGTCTGGGAGGAAAAAGACCTGATGGACTCGAGGGGAAGGCGGTAAATAAAGCCCGGCGTGAGGGATGCTCTCTTCCAAGCTTCACGCCCTGTTTTTTCCCCTTTCCCAGCAGTGACGCGCTGTGTTTTTCCCATTGGTATCCCATAACCCCGCATCATCGCACCCCATGTCCCCTCCTACCTCCTCCTTTCTCCTGCCTTTACGTCACTGTGGCACGGACCACTTCGGGCCACCAGCCACAGCTCGACGTCATTCGTCCATTTCTTCCCGCGGGCCCCAGCCTTTCAGGCGCATGACGTTGACGGCGCCACTTTTCCCTAACGCGCATCGACAAGGTTGCTCCCTGCTTCGGCGGAAATCCGATGCTCGTGTTTTGAGATGCCCATGTCGATAATGATGATGATGGGTCATCTGCCTGGAGGATGCAGTAGCTCGTCATAACGGGCACAGGATGGGACAGTTCATGGCTCCATTCGACCAGGTAGGAGTTTGATTCCTCGGACAGAGTTCGTTATGCCATCCATAGAGCTTAGTTGCCTGCTCTTGAAAAGCCTTTCGATGACGGACGTTGCCCATCCTTGGTGGTCCCGTCCGACGAGGTTGGTGTCACCATGGGATCCCATCCCAGCGGTTATTTAGCCAAAAACCGGTTCGAAGCTTGGCCCCATGGACGGTCCAGAATCGGGGGCCCAGGCCCCCACACAGGCACCGTGCATCGTGCATCGTCCCAGTCCATCTGCCGACTTGGGACCCTGCCCGATGGGCTCCAGTTGGAGCTCCCTGCTTCAGGATGACGAGCTGGCGCCACAGCGGGTGGAAGAAAACACGTGCGGACGTCCAGTTCGACGAATGACGCGGCGGCCTCTTGTGGCTGTCACCAGTGGTGTACAGAGGACAACGTTTGAGATGGCGGTTGGTTCCTGAGCCATGCAAGATGCCATTCCAGGTTCTCGGAACGTCAAGCCTGAAGAAGTCGGACCGATGCTGTCCTGTTGTACCCATGTCCTGGCCCGTTGGAAACCGTTCTGAAGCCCTTTGGCTGCTGCAGCAGTAGTTTAGTAGAAATCAGGAGATATTGTAGCGCAGTAGAGTACAAATAGCCAAGGTTAGACGATGGAACTGAACGTTATCCCATAGGATAATGCAAGAGCAAGCATACGATAAATGGCAATTTTATATCGCGAATAAATGAGACAATAAATGCATCATTAGATCGCGAGTAGATGACAAAATTATGAATGATGACATGGCAGGAGCAGATTATAGGAAATTTAGGAAATCCAATCAATGATATCAGATTAGACGTCAACGATGCAAGATGGGACAAACGACAAAGGAGATTTTGGGGGTATTAACGGATGCGGCAAATGTTCATCCGAGATGAGAAAATTCGAGTGATAGATAGCCAAAATATAAATAAAGAGAGATCGGACATCGTGATTGTCAATTTAGTGGCCCAGTCCGGTCGGAATCTTAATCGTCACCGAGACGGTGTGCTTGGAGGCTTCGACATTGAGGACGATGTCCTTGAGGCCACCGTCGGCCGAGACGGATCCGTCTTGGCCGATGCGGACGACATCCTTACCGCCGCTGCCACTGCCCGAAGGCTTCTCGCCCGAGTCGACCTTGCTGGCCTTGCCTAGCACGTTGCCCGCATCGTCCACCACCTCGCCGGCTTCGTTGACCGTCTTGCCCACCAGCTCCGAGGCATCGCCCGAGACCTTGCCGATCACGTTGCCGGCGTCGTCCACGATGTTCCCAGCCTCGTCCACCGTCTTACCGACGAGGTCCGTCACGTCACCCGCCGCATCTTGCGCCAGCTCCGACACCTGGCCGACCACGTTGCCGGCGTCGTCGACAATGTTACCGGCCTCGTCGACCGTCTTGCCCGCCATGTCGCTGAGTTCGCCCGTCGCTTTGCCCAGCACGTTACCAGCGTCATCGACGATGTTGCCCGACTCGTCGACCGTCTTGCCCACAACCCCGCTGAGATCGCCCAGCTTATCGGTCGCTTGGCCGGCCACGTCTCCGGCCACGTCGCCGACCTGGCCCACCACGTTGCCTGCGTCATCGACGATGTTACCCGCCTCGTCGACAGTCTTGCCGGCCATGTCGCTGACCTCGCCAACCGCCTTGCCGAGGACATTGCCCGAATCGTCGACGATGTTACCGGCGTCGTCGACCGTCTTGCCGACCAGCCCGCTGATGTCGCCGAGCTTGTCCGTAACCTGGCCGGCGGCGCCGCCCGCCGTGTCCTGCACCTTGTTGGCTGCCTCGCCGGCGACATCACCGACCTTGCCCACGGTGTCGGAGACGCCGCCGAGGGCATCGCCGACGCCCGAGTCACCGGTGGCGTCCGTCACCTGACCCGTGGCCCCTTGGAGCTCACCGGCCGCACCCTGGAGCTGGTCCTTGACGCCGCCCAGCTGCTTCGTCGCTTGGCCGGGGGCCTGGCTGGGCAGATCGCTGACCTGCTTGGTGGCCTTGCCGATGCTGTCCGTGGCCCCACCTAGCAGCCCGCCCGCCTTCTTCTGCACGTCGCCCGCGGCGCCTTGCGCCCCTTGTGTGGCCTTGCCGGCGGTCTTTTGAGCCTGCCCGAGGCCCTTGCCCGCGGTATCCTGGACCTTCTTGCCCGCACCCTGCGCCTGACCAACGGCCCAGCAGCAGGCGGGCAAGGCGAAAGA
>QQTW01001103.1_pt1 | contig 18469 bp, 23 predicted proteins | sample 1904831 | NCBI WGS metagenome assembly QQTW01 (sample SAMN09435610, study PRJNA476489) | Subsurface metagenome, whole genome shotgun sequencing project. | reverse complement strand
GCTCAAGATCTTTATATACCGCACATAACCTGAATAGGAGATCACTTTGAATGGGAGCTTAGATTTCACCTGGATGCTCGCAGGGGGAGGCGTCCGTCCCCTTGCTTCAATAGACAGACTCTCAGGTTAGAACTGAACGTTCAACGAATCTTTAGAGCAATGCACAGAAGTATGTCTACCAGTATTATACAGCGAAGGAACAAAGACGGATAGAGGTACGAGATACAGACAATTTGGAATCAAACGGAAAACCATTGGGCTCGTGATGCAGCGCTGCAACGTGCCCTAGTTATATACAGAAGATTCAATATAAACAGCCAAAGAGCAAAGACGCTGATCTGAACAATCCATTAAGCTCGTAATACAGTGCTGCCATGTGCCCTAAGTTACACACAGGAAGATCAACATGAAACAGTCACGAGAGCAAATGTAGACGCGAACAGGATCGTGATGATATGGATCCACATTCATCCAGCAAAGCAGCAAGCAAGTGTGTCCAGACTAACCGTCTACGTTACCTCCTCCGTCTCTGCTGCTGTCCCTGGCCCTGCCCTTTCCACTCCCCCCAACAATCCTCAAACACCGTCTCCTTCTTTTTTAGTTCCCCCCCATCCACATCCAGATTCAATCTCCTAACGACCTGAAAAGCGCCCGTGCCCACTTTCATGCTCTGTCCCATGATGATCCTCTCCGAAACGCCCTCGATTTCATCGGTCTTCATATAATACGCGGCATCAAACAGATGATCCGGTGTTTTCTCAAACGACGCGAGCTGAAGCACAGAATCCCTCATCTTGGCCATTCCGAATCGCGTAATGCCCAATACTTCCCCCTTTGATGTCATCACATCCGCTAATAGCTGCATGTGCCTCGGATCGATGTCCATATCGCCCATCACTAACCCGATCTCATCGATGATGGTCTTCCGCGCGGCTTCGATTCCGAGAACGTCTCGCGTTTCCATGACGCTGTTGGTTCGCGTCTTCGAGGCTACGACCCCGTCTGTGCCCATGCATGCTTTTAATCCGTAGCCTTCCACGAGAAGAGTGTTCTCGGAGGTACTTTCGTCGGTCTTAATGATCGCTCGTTGAGCTTCGCTGTGGCCTTTGATCATGATCCCTGGTAAGGCTCGCTTGAGGGAGGTCATCCGCGAGAAGACGTCCGTGGGGTTGGTGTTGGAGGGTTTCTTTGTGCTGGCCGTAGAGGTTTTGGACTCGGGTCCCTCACGCACGCACACGCGGATGGTCCGCTTGAAAATGTCCACGTCCGAAGGGGCGAGTTTGAGTTTCTTCTGAGATAAAATGGCCCGTCGAATGTCGGCCATGGTGAGTTCCAAGTGCATTCTGGAAATGACCTCGCTGTCGACTTTCAAAAACAAGAAGCAGTCGTGTTGCGACCACATGTCTTCGATGTATTTCAGGACCTATGATCATCGTTATTGCCATCGGCTGGTGTTCTCTTGTTGGGAAGTGAATGGAGAGAACTGACATCATAGAGAAAGATCTTTTGGATCCGATTCTTGACCACCCTCGCCGATGTAATGTCGTTCTTCGTCACCAGCTCGCATGAAATCACTGGCGTACTGATTTTCTTGGATGCGTTGATGATCTCCTTGATTCGCGGTACACCCTGCGTGATGCTCATCCCTGCCACACCAGCAAAATGGAATGTCTTTAATGTCATCTGCGTGCCGGGCTCGCCGATTGATTGCGCTCCCACCGCTCCCACCGCGTGCCCGGGCTCCACCTGCGCTCGCTTGTACTTGCTGAGACACAGCCGGACGAAGGTCGTCAAGGTGCGAGCGGACAGCTTCGCCACGAGATTGACACTCTTCCAGGCGTTTTGAATCTCAGTATCCATTTTCTTAGCCTGTGCAATCTCCAGTTCCATTTGCTGCCGCCGGGATGGGTGGATGTAAGCAGGAGATGGGTCGACCACGGGACGATCATCATCTCGACCGTGCAACCCTCGTTGCAGCTGCAGCGCTTCAATCCGCGCCGCCTTGGCAGCGACGTACGTCTTAATGGACCGCAAGAAGTCTCGAGCGCTTTCATACAGGTCTGTGCTATCATCGCTGCGATCGTCATACTCCAGTATGGCACCAGTGAGCGTTTTGCGTTGTAGTCGAGCCATCTCCGGGGCGAGCAGCTCATCGCACTGCTGTCGGATCTCGACGGGCGATAGTGCAGGGTCGTCATTGTTCCGAGTAATAGCCTGACGGAATCAATAAGCATTATGTCAATCATCCAACTGGGAGTTGAGAAGCATCGTGTGAATATGTAAGTACTAACCTCCGCATGATTAAAGGTCCGGTCAAAGTGCACCGGTTGCGCCTTGGCTTCCATATCTACCGGGTCCAATCGATCATCTCCGTACTGAAACTGAATGATACCCGACGATGAGCTGCGCACGGTATCATCGTAATGACAAGACAAATCTTCCAACGACTTCATCAGCCGACGAGACATGTATCCCGTTTCCGCAGTCTTGACCGCCGTGTCGACCAGACCCTCTCGGCCAGAGATGGCGTGAAAGAGAAACTCCGTCGGGGTCAGGCCGGAGAAAAAGCTATTCCTCACAAAACCCTTGGATGGCGGAGATCGATCGTTCTTAGGGAAATGCGGTAGACTTCGATCCTGGAAACCGTCCGGCACACGACTTCCCCCAATAATCTGCTGTCCCACGACAGCCACCATCTGCGAAACATTGATATTCGAACCCTTGGACCCGCAGGTCGCCATCAGCATGGGAGAGTTCCACCGACTCAGCTCCTTGAAACAGTGATCTCCCGCCTGCTGACGGACCCTGCTGAGAATGCCCGAAATTGTATTCTCCATCGTCTGCTCTTCATTACACCCCGGTGATTTCTTGAGTTGTTTGTTTCGGTACTGCTCGATCACGTTCTCGCACTCGGCATACGCTCTTTCCACGAGTTCTTTTTTCAGTCGAACCAGCTGCTCTCCGGGGTAGACATCGCTGATGCCGATCGAAAATCCGCGGTCTGATAGCCATCGAGCAGATAATTTCGCCAGTCGATTCATGGCTTGCACGGCAGCATCCGGCCCATGATCACGAAGGATGACATAGAACACCGAATCCTTCTTGCCCGCTCCGACGGTCGACTTGTCCATGACTCCGCACATAACTTCGGAATTGCGAATGACCAACCAGCCATCGTTGATATCCAGATCGCGGGGCTGGTCTTTAACGACCTTGAACTCCCGACATGCCGTGTCCAAATTGACCAGCACCGACGACTGCTTATTCGGCCGCATCAGGACATTGAACACCTGTTTGCCCGTCCACAGGGCCTGTGGCTTGAGGATCGACGGCGGTGGGATGTCGACATGAGTGGCCCCGTCGACCATGGACATGCAGATCTGCGCAAACGACTTTCGATCGTAGAAGGTGTCCTTTCGGCTCAGGATGTATGCCGCCGTGATGAAATCTTGAATGGCCGCAATGATGGGCTCGCCATTCTTCGGCGTCGCCAAATTATGCTCCACCGCCATCAACTGATTGGCCTCTGTTCGCGCCTCCTCCGTCTGTGGCACGTGGAGGTTCATTTCGTCTCCATCGAAGTCGGCATTATAGGGCGTGCAGACGCACTCGTTGAGGCGGAACGTCCGCCATGGACGAACTTTGACGCGGTGACTGAGAATACTGAGCTTATGAAGTGACGGCTGTCGATTGAACAGGACAATGTCGCCATCCTCGAGATGCCGCTCCACCACATCGCCCTCTCGTAGCTGTTCCGCAATGAGCTCCGGCTTGCCAAACTTCAAGAACAGTTTGTAATCGTGGTCTTTCTTGGTCAGATAATTCGCACCCGGCCACTTTTCCGGTCCGTTGCGAATCCGTCCTCGAAGCTTCTCCACATTATATCTCGACACCGTTTCTGGGTAGGTGAGGTTCTTGGCCACCTGAACTGGTATGGCCACCTCATTGATGCTCAGATTCGGATCGGGCGAGATGACCGTTCGACCAGAGAAGTCGACCCGCTTGCCCGACAAATTCCCTCGAAACCGTCCTTGCTTGCCCTTTAATCGCTGACAGAAGCCACGGATCGGACGGCCCAACCCGGCCGCTGCCAGTCCGGGAGCATCGCTGTTGACATACGTCGCCAGGCAAACCTGCATGTAGTCCCACTGCTCCATGATGGTCTGCATCGTCTGTCCCGCCTGCAGACTGGCGCGAATCAGCCCGCTGATATTAACGATATCGGAGAGCCGTGTCGTGAGGTCGTCCTCGGTGCTGCCCAGATCCTGGGCGACCGACGGACGAATGCAGACGGGCGGAGCGGGAATGACGCGCCAGATGAACATCTCGGGCCGTCCCTTGGCCGGGTCCATGCCGAGCAGTTCGCAGTCAGGCCCGGTCATCTTTTCAAACAGCTTCACCACCCGCAGGGGATTCAAATCGTCCATTGCCCGTCTTGCCAACCTCTCCAACTCTGTATTTGTTTTCTTGGCCTCTGCAAATGATAAATCGAACAAGATCTTGCTCTCCGGTGGTTGTTTTTTCAGTGCTGTCGATGTATTGAAGGCTCGGTACCGGTCATGAATGATCTTCAAAAGACCCACCTTCCTGACCGCACCGTTGACCGCCCCACAATGAGGACAACGTCGAGCTTTCCGGCACTGGGCCGTTACTTTCTTCCCGATCGGCGCGCGCCGGAGATTGTCCATGCCCGGCCGTCGCAGCTCATTAATCAATGATCGGGCTTCTATGTCGGGTAATAGAATTCTGGCGCAATCCTGGGATGCTGTCAGCAAGCTTGTGCACGATTCATGCAACTGATACGGTGTTCAAACCCACCTTGCAGATGCTCTGAAGGATCGTCACAATCATCCGGAGGTACCCCACATGAAACACCGGAAGGGCCAGCCGGACGTGCCCAAAATGTCCATTGCAAGCCTGGATAGGTTCCCCACAAGTGTCACAGGGAACACTCTTATCAGACGTCCCCTAATCCAAGTTAGTCATTCCCGCTGTCCATATTGGGAGTTGGGTGGCGCGCACCAGTCTTCGATCCAGTGGTCCATTGGGCGCCGAAGCCTTGTCACTCTCGAGATTGTACAGGCGTCTTTCCGAGACCTCGATGACGGCCTGATTGATGACATCTTGGTTGGATCTGCGTAATGTATTAGTAGTAGATCATGTAGATATAGGTGGAAGGACTCACAAGATGCCAAATTCAATCTTCTTGATGGTCTTGGGTACCCCATCTGCGACTTGCTGCTTCACCGGCTCACCGCCGGCCGAAGCCGGTAGCATCCTGTCTGACGCTCCAGGAGCTGACTGTTGGAGTTTTCTATTCTTGGGCTCAGGTTGGTATTCTGGTGCTGCTGCTGAAGCTCTGGAGGCTTTAATTGAGCCGTTGCGGTGCGGCAGAATATCCGAGGCGGTAGCAACACTGGTGGGGGCGGTGGGGTGATTATATAATCATCCCCCGTGACTCACAGTAGTACGTTAAAAAGACATGGACCTCTGGGCTATTGGACTCAATGCGTATCAGCTCAGAATATGTGACACACGTTACGGCTCTCTGAGGGGTACGGATATCACCGGTTCATTCGAGGATGATGGACAAGCACACAGCTCAAAATCGAAAGGCATGCTCCATTGTGAAATCTAGGTATTATACACACAATATCAAGCTCTACTGGAACTCCTTAACCCATTGCCCAGGAAGAATGCAAGTACATACTCAGACAGCAGGCCGAAGACTACCGCCAAACAACATCACCCAATGCGCTCATCATTTGCTGAGAAACTTCTGAAATGCTTGGTGGTCGATGGAGACATTACCCACAGCTGACGATGACGGACCTCCGTTAGCAAGAAGAAGCAGATATGTCTGAGGTAGAACAGATGTACTCACCCTTCAGCTTCTTCCGACCCTCCTTTTGCTTCTCCAAGAGTTTTCGTCGTCGAGACACGTCGCTGGCATGTAGCTTCTGTAGAACATCCTTCCGAAACGGCTTGATCGTTTCGCGCCCCACGATGCGCCGACCCGCGGCGGCTTGGATGACCACCTCGAACATCTGTCGATCGACGTGCTCCTTGAACTTGGTGACCCATTGTTTGCCCAGACGTTCAATCTGGCTGGTGTGAACGACCCGTGCGACGGCGTCCACCGGCACCTTGTTCACCAGCAGCTGCAGCTTGACCAGACTGCTGCGTCGCCAACCCGCGTCCTCGTAGTCGAGTGTCGCATATCCCTTCGTGATGCCCTTGATCTTGCCAAAAAAGTCGTCCACCAGGTGCGTCAGGGGGAGCTCGTACTTGAGGATGACCTGTGTCGACGTGAAGAAGTGTAGATCTTTCTGCGACCCGCGATTGGATTCGCACAGCTCAATGACCTTGCCGACGTACTCTTCCGGGAGCGTGATGGTCGCCAGTACATAGGGTTCCTGCACCTCCGCGATGCGATTGAGCGCCAGCTCCTCTTCGGGAAAATCGGCCGGATTGCGGATCTCGACCTCACGGCCGTCCCGCCAGATGGCCTTGCAGGGTACAGTGGGCGGGGTGATGACGATGCTCGCGCCGTGCTCCTGTCGCAGACGATCCTCAAAGACGGAACAGTGCAGCGTCCCGAGAAAGCCCATGCGCCAGCCTGATCCAAGCGCTTCCGACGATTCCTTCTGAAGCGTCACACTTCGGTCGTTAAGGATGATCTGCTGAATGCTATCTTCGAGATGTTTGTAACCGGATGGGTCGACCGGATAAACTGCCACAAAGACCATCGGTTTTGGTTCCTCAAATCCGGGAAGAGGTTCGACGAGGCTCTCGGCGCCAAGCGTGGTGTAGGTATCGCCTACCTTGGCCTCTTGACTCCGCTTCATGCTGGGATTGAAGTAGATGTAGCCCACCTGACCAGCGCGCAGCATAGTCTGCGGCGTCTGGTCGGGATACATGATGCCCACCTCTCCCACGTGGTATTTCAGTCGGGTCGCAAAGGAAATGAGCTGGTCGCCCGCTTTGACGTGACCGTCGAAGATGCGCACCAGCAGAATGACACCTCGGTAGTTATCGTACCAAGAGTCCATCAACAACAATTTCAGCGGCTTCTTCACGTCGCCAACAGGACTGTCATGATTAGCTAAACATGTTACATACATTTTTACTGAGGAACACTTACGGAGGAATGTATTCAATCACTTGAGGTAGGACCGCCTCGACATTCTTTCCGCTCTTCGCGGACACCATTACAGCCTTATTGGTATCAAGCTCCAAGTTCTGCTTCACCTGATCAAGCGCCCACGGCACGTTGGCCGAGGGTAGATCGATCTTATTGATCACCGGAATCAGCTCCAAGCCTAGGGAGAAGGCCATATAGAAGTTGGCCACCGTCTGTGCCTGGATCCCTTGGCTGGCATCCACCAACAGCAGGGCTCCACCACAGCCAGCATAGCTTCGAGAGACCTCGGCACGAAAATCGACATGTCCAGGAGTATCCACTAGATGTAACAGGTAATCGTGGCCTTTGTAGTTGTATATCATATTGCACGTCTGCGCCTTGACCGTGATGCCTCGTTCGCGCTCCACTTCGAGTTTGTCGAGCACCTGCTTATTATCGCCGGCCTTGATGGTCCCCGTGAGCTCCAGGAGTCGGTCGCTGAGCGTACTCTTTCCATGGTCGACATGTGCCACGATGCAGAAGTTGCGATACCGTTCAAGTGGGATGTCCGCGATGCGCCGCTCCAGCTCTCCCAACTCCTTGAAGGTGCCATGTCGGAAGATGGACACAGAAAAATTCCTCAAGATAGTCCCTTGAGGTCTGAGTAGCAAATGAGAGCTAGCAGATTGAAACAGAAGACGTCGGCCAACTCTCGGCAGACATGTTCGCATTGGTGCGAAGGGTCTGACGTTGAACTTGCTGGAATCAGGAACGCAGCAAGAGGTTGCCCATTGAAAGTGTTTTATAGACCGGTCGATCTGATCAAATCCCGTAGGCGGTGTACGAAATCAAGACCGGCAGAAAGTTGCCTCGGGAAGTCTATTTTGCAACGGTTTGTTGACGTTCCTGCGCTGGCGTGGCCGACTTCAAAGCCGTCGAGCACTACGGGTATCTAAGCTATTCTTTAGCAATGGCTGCACAACAAGACAAAGCAAAGACTCATAAGCTATCGCTGAAAGGTGAGATGCTGCGATTCCCTTAGAAAGAGCTGCTGCTAAGTTCATCAACAGGTTCGGCGAAGCTTGTGGCCGAATTCGTACGTTAGCAAATGCGCAACAATAGATGAGATGAAATTACGCTTAGCTTACATCAAAAGTAGTTTGAATACTCAATCCATACTATCTTGTAAGTGTCCTTACTATTCAACTTGTGCCATTACTCATATCGATCTGCAGATTTCAGCGCGGCGTCTACCCCGCCGAAGATTTTAGCGCGTGAGCTCCAATGGCACCTCATAAACGAAGATATGAGACTAAGAGTTACTATGCAGAGTCAAGAAGTATGGATTGAACATGCTGGGTTAGTGTGGTCCAAGTCATATATGAACCATCCTTCCAGATAGCTAATGCTTCGATATCAGTCTCGTCAGACGACCAAGTCAAAGCGTACATCAAACGGATCATGTCCCAGCTCAACAAATGGATGGCGGGAGGCAAGATCTCAAAGCTAGTGATTGTCATTACGAGCAAAGAAACCGGAGAGCACGTTGAGAGATGGCAATTTGATGTAAGCTTACGATGACCATCTAACGTGAGTCTGAACTCTGCATTGACCCAGCATGACAGGTACAAATGTTTGGGAGACCATCCAAAACAAAACTCAAAGGAACGGCGGAAGACGAGAACGCAACGCCAGAGTATAAATCTCCTCCTTTGCAGTGGACATCATTATAGCAGATACTAACCTCGCGACACGAAGAGCAAGCGAGCAACCTGCCGAGAAAACTGAAAAGGAGATTCAGAGCGAGATTCAAGCCATCTTTCGACAAATCACCGCATCCGTCACGTTCTTGCCCATGTTGGATGGGAATTGTACCTTCAATGTCCTCGTTTATGCAGATGCCCAGTCCGAGGTACCCTTGGAATGGGGAGATAGCGATGCCAAGGAGATCAAAGACGGCGAGAAGGTGCAGCTTCGAAGTTTCAGCACGAGCAATCATCGGGTGGAGACGTTGGTTAGCTATAAGTATGTGAAGTCCTGTTTCTTGTGATATGTCTCTCGGAAAAACTGATGATCTGTACAGAGTTGCGTCGGATTGAATGAATGATACCATGAAGTGTGTCGCTGCTGTTTGTGCAATTCTCATTGGCTTCGAATTTCATAAGAGCCGGTCTTTGAATATTCCTAGGATTACTTCACGAACTATCTCTATATCGAAGACGAGAGGAATTACGAGGTCCGAGTCCATCGCGATAAAGCTCGCTCAGCTCCCAATTGGCATCGTGGCTTGTTCACGGTCCATCTCCTGCTGCCCGTACTCTCGAGGTACTCCTGGCGGCCTGGCTTCGGTGGACAACGGATGGTCATTGACTGCCTCCACCTTAACCAGCACCGGCATCAGCGCGCCAGGGACCAAACTGAATGGACGATGTCCAATGACTGTACGGAGAGCCCGTCAGCCGGATCCACACATTTCCAAGCACTATGAAGCTTACCACGCATGATGGAATTGGTCGTCCCGGAATGGCTGGTCATGGAAATGTACGTCTTCTCATCATGGCTGATCACATCATCGAGCAGCTGTTTCAAACGTGCATCCTGCTGTTCGTCCGTTTCGCGCTCATCCGGCTTCCAGAGCGGATCACCCTCCGCGAAGCCGGGCTCGAAGGTGAACTTGGGAAACTCGTCTTGGATGAACGTCTTGCTGCTGCGCTCGTCGCATGTATGCTCGCCGATCTTCTCGCGGAGCAGCTATGATGCATCTCAGTGGTGTTCTTGATCATATCATTTCTTCACACTGAAACGAATCATACCTCTTTGATGATGGGCCGAAAAGGCCGATCCGGTGGTAGCTCAAGATCAGAGAAAGTGATATCTGCCGTGGCCAAACATCGGTACAACGGACTGACGTAGTATGACTCGGGAGCGGGAATTTGTTGCTCTTTGATTCCGCTCTTCCAGAAGTTGTACGCAATCTTGGCTTGTTCGATGCCCACCGGCGTTAATTGGGCATCAGTCCAGTTAACGGTTCCGTTGCCTGGAAGTAAGGACCATTTCTCCTGGATTCCGTAGACCATCAGAGTGAACAACACGCGGCATAGGTTGAAATTCAAGTACTAACATCCCATGCCTTGCTGCCGTAGTAAGCCTCGGCGACATTATGCCACCCTTCGCCGTGTCGGCCCAAGTACAACAGTCGGTACTGGACATCCTTGCTGCTCTCCTTGTTTAGCCGACGAACTTCATCATCGAACCGTTCCCATTGAGTCTTCTGATGATCAGTGCTATATTCGACATCTGCATTGTATTGACGATCGATCAAGCCAAGATTGGTCGTGTTCTGCACTCGCTCAAGTTAGATTTGCTTGATTGTCGTCATCGACGCTACATACGTATTGGAACGTTCGGGGATCAGTATCGGGCTTGTCTTGCAAGAAGTATCCTGTTACGGTCGTGTATTTGAAGGTTCGTACATTGAAGGCTGCATTTGTGGTCATGGCGAGGGCGACGAGCAGAGTCGTGGTGATGAGAGCAGCCATCGCGGTCGGCTTGGCGCAGGCAGCCACCGAGTCAATATCACCGCTACCTGTGAAGAGAAGGTCCACTGGCTCTCTATATGTCCTTATAACACTGCAGGAATGAATTGATGTGTGTAACGCTGAAGGAGCTGGTTGGAATCGCGATGAGCGCATGATGTCCGCAGCTGACCACCCACGTGCACCGCGACTAGCCAGGAACGTCGGAACAGCAATTTTGCACCGCGTTTTCTCCAATATCATCCATTCTCTAGATGTAACAAAGAATCCGATCATGCTCCCCTCGCCCGTTCCCGTTCGGCTTCATACATGAAATCAAAGTACGACTTGTCGAAATGATGCACTCGCACATATCCGTCCTCGCCTCCACTAGCATATCCTTGGCCTTGAGGGTGCACCGCCACCGTGTTCAACGGTCCAAAATGACCCTTCACTCGACCGATCTCGTCCTCGAAGATTTTATGATAGAACCGCGCTTCGAATTTTCCTTGGCGAGACGAGGTGGTCGTGACGTCCATGGCCGCTTGACCTCCACCAAGAATGACAAAGTCTTTCTTCGGCGTGATGGCGGCCGAATTCAGTGGCGTATCGGCAACGAACGTCTTGAGGGTCTCCAGATTCCGTGCCGAGAGAATCTATGCATGAAAATATCAACCGATGTTGTCATTTGCTGGCCAATCAGATCACTAACCTTCGCCGTTTTGTCCTTGGAGGCGGTGATGAAATATGTCCGGTCAGGTGACCATTGCAAGTCATTCACCTGCAAATCAGTTTCGTGCGCTTGCACGTTGATGAGCTGCTCGCCAGTCTGAGGAAAAAATCAGCATTCATCCGATACCAAAGCTTCCAGGATGTGAAGGCATGAACCCACCTTGGCATCATACTGCGAGACGCTGCCATCCTCATGCCCCGCAATAATATACTTGGACAGATAGCTCCAGCCCGCCACCGTCGCCTTGCTCTCCTCGCACGTGATTCGTAGACTGGGCTCGCTTGTCTGCTCGCCCTCCACGTCCGGGTTGATGTCAAAGACGACAATCGTGCCCAGATAGCCCATACGCTTCTCCGTCACACAGAGCAGCTGTGTTCCATCTTCTGAAAATTCCACTCGTTTGACGGCCGTTGGGAATTCCCACGTCTTGATGCATTTTCCTGTCCTCACATCCCATAGTCGAGTAGTATTGTCGGCAGCGCCAGTGGCGAGGATTTTGCTTCGTGGATCGATGTCTACCGTCCACAGGGCTCCTTGATGACCGTGATAGGTGCCTAGTCGTTCACCGTTGGCTGAGAACCAGGCGCACACGACATGATCTTTGGCGGTCGAAAATAAGATATCGCCATCCTTGTTATATCTGAACATCATCAGCGATGAGTTTTATAGAGACTTTCAGCGGTTGAGTCATACTTGATCTGGGTAAGGGCACGCTCCTAGAACGAGATATTAGCATATAGTTCGATACACAAGATGAAGACGACAACTAACATGGCCCTGCAACAATATTGGTCTCATTGCTGCTCTGTTTGAAGGATGTGCAGATGGTCAAAGATATTGTGGATCGCCCGAATTTGAAGACTCATAGTGGGGCGTCGGGCGCAAAGCTGGGAAAAACCTTGTTCCGGTTCTGCCTGCCGCCGGTTAACCTCATCCGCAAGACTAGAATCGTCTCTCCATACATTTTACAAGGTTCCCAATCCCATGATTCCCACAAGAGGCTAAGCTGGGATGAAGCTTAGCTCATATCGATTTGTCTGCAGTGATTGTCTACAGTTGAAGAGGAGGATTCGAACATCAGTTTTGAGCGCGCACAAGAGACTACTGGTGCCGGTTGGCAGCGGCCTTCGCCCATATCACATTGTACTTTCATCTGATTTCGGAGCGTTTTCATCTTCGAGGCTACCCGCCTGTCGAAGTTATCTAATCACATCCGGTCGTTTTCTTGGCCCACTGTTGCCAATACTATCGAGACGATATCAGTCTCATGCCGTACCTATTCGTTCCAGCAACATTTCCGTGTCCTTATCCGAGATGGTGGCCATCAAGATCGATGGGACGACAATTGCCAAGAATATCCGTCAGCGATTAAAACAAGACGTCCAAAAGCTACAAGAAGAGGATAACAATATCAAGCCTTCCTTGACTATTATACAAGGTGCGCCAATCGCCAATATATCTCCTTCCAATCAGGTAGCTAGTTACTAAAACCTAGTCAATGAAGTCGGCAGCAGAGAAGATTCCAGTAAGCAGAATCATCCACCTACTTTCTAGTTCAAAAAGCTAATCTTTCACAGGTAGCTACGTTCGAATGAAGTTAAAGGGTGCTAAAGAGGTAGGCGTCAATTTATCACGTGATATTGATGCTCCAGTAACTCATCATGCAAAGACAGGGATTATCTGCAATCACGTCTTGTTGGATGAGTCGATCTCTGAGGCAGAATTACTGGATCGAATTCATCAACTGAACAAAGATGCGTCGGTGCATGGCATCCTTGTTCAATTGCCACTGCCTGAATCCATCTCCGAAGCTGCCATCACTTCAGCAGTCGTCCCGGAAAAAGACGTGGATGGCTTTGTTTCCACCAACATTGGCGAGCTGGCCAAGCGCCAGGGAAAGCCTTACTTTGTCCCCTGTACGCCTCGAGGCGTCATGACCTTACTTCAAGAATCCGGAGCCGAGCTAGAAGGGAAACATGCGGTCATCCTTGGCCGCAGCGATATTGTTGGCACACCAGTCAGCTTGCTGCTGAAAAATGCCGACGCAACCGTCACCATGTGCCATACGAAGACGAAGGATCTTGAGAAGATTGTTCGTCAAGCGGACATCCTGGTCGTCGCTATCGGCCGACCAGAATTCGTGCAAGGAGACTGGATCAAGCCCGGAGCGATCGTGATTGATGTGGGAATCAACTACGTCCCGGACGGTTCCAAGAAGTCGGGCTACCGTCTGGTGGGCGACGTGCATTATCCGTCCGCCGCCGAGGTCGCCTCTCATATTACGCCGGTTCCGGGAGGTGTGGGGCCCATGACCGTTGCTATGCTGCTACAAAACGTGGTGGATGCGGCATCTGCGTTGGCGGGGAGAAAGCCAAGGAGCACCCTGGGCCCTCTGACCGGCCACAAACCAACCGTGTGATGTGTGTTCGGATGAAGCACTTCCTCCGTGAGGCCGCAATATCTACGGAACCCAACCACCACCAACAGCTTTTACGACTTTACGACAGGATTCCGCGTCGGAATGGAAATTGGGAATAATCGATGGGGGTCACAAGCGGGTTCCGGTCGAAATTAGCGTCTTCACCTTCCAATTGGTGCAGCCATTCGAAGTCTCGAAGAGGACAAACCGTCGAAGCCTCTGCCGCTTGGATCATGTTTGATAAACTTTTCCCAACCGATTCGACCTCCCACCGTACATCTTCTTCACACGCATTACTACAGCTCGATCGTCACGGGAGTTGTTTGCTAGATGTACTCCGAAAACTCGAACGCGTCAAGGTCCTGCATCAATAAAGATTACAAGATTGACCGAGCTCAGTTTTGCCTATTTGGTTTTCATCTCGCTGTGCGGGTCAATCCAGGGCATGACCCGTATTACGAGAACAATCCACAAGGATGAGGACCTCTTTCGAAGCATTAAGAATCAATTCTTTGACTACAAAGATCTTTACTGATGGTCGAGTCATCATCATCCCGCTGGAAGAACCTTTTGAGATGGACGGCCTTCTGAATTTGCCCCACAAAATCGTCGAAGTTGCGCATCAAGTGGCCAACCAAATGAGATTAACAGCCACCATCTGCGGTACATAAAGATCAATTGTTGAATTTTGACATTGAAAGAGTCCAGTACCTGAATCTGTCATTCTACGTAGGTCTTAAATCTCCATTGTCAGGAGTTTTCATGGCACGAATTGAGTGTCTACACAGTTTGCCTGCCTTCGAAGCCTTCCGGATGGGGCACGCGGGTGACAAAATAAACGTGACAGCTCAGCAGTGACCGCGATAAAGGCTGGTAATCTTCATCAGTCTGTTAAAAGAGACGCTATCACCATCATCAGGATGATGACGGTTAGGTTGTTCGTCATAAGGATGATGAAGCTCCTTTTCGTCATAAGGATGATGGGGCTACCTTCGTCACAAGGATGATGAAGCGGTTACTGCTGAGCTGTTCCGTTTATTTTGTCAACCGCCGTGCGGGGATAGCATTATCGTCGTCGGCGTCATTGGAGTTGCCGGAAGCGGAAGTTGCCGCCACACGATGACTAATCCCATCGGAGGCTGAGGAGGCTGAGGGATGGCGCCACGATTCGCCCGCGGGGGGGGCATAAATACACCGCCTTTGCTGCCGTCTGACTCGATCTTTGAAACGACACCGTTAACTCGAGTTCTGATCCTTACCTCTTCCCTTGCTCTCATAACACCTTGCCCTTGGGTAGAACTGTCCTCGTCGTTTCTTATCGGCTCAATAATTTCACCATGTCTGAAGAGTGGGACACCGTTACCAAGATCGGCAGCAAGGTCCGCGCCGGTGGACAAGAGCGGGAGAGCGTGGTGCGAGGCAAGAGTGCCCTCAATGCCGCACAACGAACGGGCACGATCGTTGCCACGGAGAAGAAATTCGGGGCAGGCAACGCTGTAAGTGTTTCCAAAGTGACCTGCCACACCGCTCCTCAATGTCATCCTGCGAGGTCATCAACCAGCCGTGTTGTAAGCGGAAGCTGACATATATCCGCATCAGGCGAGCAAACCCGGTGTCGAGGGCCAACATCTGACCAAGGTCGACCGGTCCGAGGACATCGTCAAGCCCAAAACTATTGGCACCGAAGTTGGACAGGTCATCGCTCGAGAACGGCAACGAGAGGGGTTGAAGCTCTCTCAGAAGGACCTCGCCACCAAGTGCAACACGACGCAATCCGTCATCGCCGACTTTGAGCGTGGAACCGCCGCGCCCGATCAAAAGATCCTAGGCGCCATGGAGAAGGTCCTCAACGTCAAGTTGCGAGGGAACGACATTGGAGCGCCACGCTTTGGCAAGAAGAAGGAGGGCGATAAGAAGTAGTCCATCATCACGTGTCTCGCATCTTCTTGAATATCGATAGAAGACGAGGACATGGCCGGCTTAAAGGAAAGAATCGGAGTGGCATTACGACTCGGGGAGAGGCGTCAGAGAAAGGGAGGACTTAGATGCTGTTTTTGCACCTCCTGCAAATTTCTTAGCAAGCGATAGACTTGTTTTATGAATTTTCTGCTTCATCGAGCTGTCCTTTCCTCATTGGCCGGACTGTGCTTCATCCCAACCAAGTTCCCAATATACTTGACATTGCCGATCCTTGCTTGAAGTCTGCCCTTGCTGCTTGCTGCTTGCTTCCTCCATTCCCCTGCCGCACATGCTCGTCTTGAGGTTGGAGCTGCGCGATCGCTGCCCTCCAAAGTCAGCCGCACCTTTGCATGCCGATTCTGCCGGCTTCCATTGCGCCGAAGCTTGTCCATTCGTGCATTATGATCCCTTAATTGGGATAGCCATTGGTTGCATCGAGGTCTTATTGATCGAACTTCTTTTTCATTTTTGCGATTGGCTGACTTTAGCGACTTGATTGTTGTTTTCCCCATTTACCTAAATCCTTTCAGGCATCGTAGGCAACTACGTGCCCGTTCTTCTTTTTGTGGCATGGATCCTTTGGGCACGCAGCTGACTCCTTCAGTCAACATCGATCCTTCATCGAACGAACATCTGAAAACATCTCAGCCATTGATGATGTCGCAGCCTCACCATGACCGTCCGTTGCAGCGCGGAAGCGGCCGCCGAGCGGGAGCTAGAACCAGAATGGCCAATTGCCGCATCCTAACAACAACTCCGGACGACGGAAAATGTCAGATCATTGCCCAACCAACAACATCCAAGATACCCAAGGGGGTTGGCGTCACAATGAGCCAGACCATCGATAAGCACGCCTTCTCGGCGGCACATGTCGAAGCGAGCTCGTACAGCATCGATCCCCTATGTACTATCCAGGGCACCACCATGACGAGCACCCCTCGGGCCGCGATGCTTCGTGGCCATCTGGTTCTTCGGAAAGAGGAATAGAAGTGGGGGGATAACCGCCAGCCGAAGGGTGCGTTTGCCGCGAAAGGGGGGCCGGTCTCGCACGCGTGCATATCGATTCATGCCCAAAGCATGCAGGTCACTACGACCGTGGTGAAGGCTTGCTGCAGCACAAGTCTGGGAATCGGCCATCGCGAGGGGATCTCGACGGGCGAATGATGGCCGTTGACGTGGCTGCACCACTTGCAGTCCGTCCCAGGATGCGATTGGTACGACCACCTACCGTACGACGGGGGAGACCTCCCAAGGCGGGTCCGATGAGCGATGAGCGTGCTGTAGGTGTCAAAGCTGGGACCTGAAAGCAGCTTGGAACGCGGGTTGAATGCGGGGCGAATGCGCCTGGCGCGGTGATTTGAAGAAATCCAGAAGAGTCATGCTGGGCATCTGGTGATAATACATACCCCTGCTTCTATCCGCTCTGAACTCCTCATCGTCGACGTCCAAACAACATGGCGGGGAACAAGAGCAAGAGCAGCAAGAAGAATAAGAAGTTTCGTCCTCTGGAAAGTGATACGAAGCCCCAGAAAGACGAAGGAGAAAGCCCGCAGTCAGTCAAGGTAAGCTATCGTCGACCAGCTTGGGCTAGCTACCTCTCAGTATCTATCTGAGTCTCTGAACGAGCAAACTGATCTGAGGTTTGCTGTTACAGGCCGAGCAACCGACAAAGGCTCCAGAGAAGCCTGCCGACCAGGATCAGGTGGTAATCGAAGCTGACACTGCTGCGGTAGCAGTGGCCGATGACAAACCACCGTCTGCCCCTGAAACTGAAAGCGCAGAAGATAAGCCTGGTAAGTTACGTGAAATATCTCTTGCGTTCAGATGGCCTGTTTCCGCTAGGCCCCTTGAAGGCTTACAAGGCCGATGCTTCAGCACCAAGCAATGACATCAACAAGGCGGAAACAACAGGCGGAGATCAACCCGAAGGAGATGACGCTGGAATTGAACCTGGCGAGATCAAAGTCGCGGACAAGGAGGCGCCGCAAGAGCCAGACAAAGACGCAACTCAAACAGCCGAGCAAGCAGACATTGCGGATGAGAATCAGGACGACAAGGCGGGTGACGTCCCGACGCTCGTGGTTCCCGACGATCTCGAGCCGCAAGGAATGTCAGGACTCGTTCTTGATTCCATTGACCCAACCGTCGCATCGGATGCGAGCAGCATCAATGGATTCACCACGGACAGTTTGTTGGATTGGACTGAACAGGAGCCATCAGAGGCCAAAGAGGATGATGCTCTAAAGCAAGAGTGTCTCAAAAAAGAAACCGACATGAAGCCGGGCGAAGAGACTACAGAGGACACCCCAGGAGTTGACGAGAATAGCGGCGAGGCACCTACAGACGATGCGACCCCGAAAGAGCCTGAAGCTAGTAACGTCGAGGAGAGTGGGAGCACCCAGAATGAAGGCGCTGAAGAGGAATCAAAACCGTCAGAGGCGGGAAATGGCACCCCAAACGACGCCAAAGCTGACTCTGTCCAAGAGTCGAGTGCTAGCGACGACGGTGGGGCAAGCACCGAGTCTGGAAGTCAGCCATCAACGGTGGCGTCTTCGGTCGATGAGGCGCCCGCCCCAGATGCGGTGAAGGAAGCCGCTTCAATCGAGACTGCACCGCCCGCAGCGCCCGCAGAGCCCGCACCCAAAGATCCCGCCCAGGAGGAATCGTCGCCGGCTTCATGTCGGTTTCTTTTTTGAGACACTCTTGCTTTAGAGCATCAT
>QQTW01001102.1_pt1 | contig 18479 bp, 19 predicted proteins | sample 1904831 | NCBI WGS metagenome assembly QQTW01 (sample SAMN09435610, study PRJNA476489) | Subsurface metagenome, whole genome shotgun sequencing project. | reverse complement strand
CCTGTTACTAAGTCTTGCAGCGTTCCTTGCGTCATTGTTGGCTTAATTAACGATTTATATATTTTTTAGCTGCGCTAGGGCAAAACGTTCAATACCTGCTAAATCGGTATGAATTGAAATATTAGTATAACAAGCGCGATCGCGTAGCAACGCTGCGACAATCTCTGCTTGTCCTGCCATCATTTCTACCAACCACACGCCCCCAGGCTGTAAATAATTGGGTGCAGTTTCGACTAAATAGCGCAAGCAATCTAAGCCATCTTTGCCGCCATCTAAAGCAAGCTTTGGTTCGTGCTGGGTAACTTCTGGCTGTAGCTGCGCTATAGAAGCGCTAGGAATATAAGGCGGATTAGACACCATACCGCTTAATTTACCCTTAAAAGGTGCTAGGGGCTGCCACCAAGACCCTTGATAGAATTTGAGGCGATTTATAAAGCCTAAACTTTGAGCATTAGCGATCGCAATTGCCAATGCTTGGCTACTGCAATCGACAGCGTGGATTTGAGCTATTGGAAATGCTTCCGCAAGTCCCAATCCAATAGCTCCACTCCCCGTCCCTAAGTCCGCCCACTGTCCTTGTGCCAGTGGGAGGGGGCTATTTTTCGCTGCCATTACCGCTATATCGATTAATTGCTCTGTTTCTGGACGGGGAATCAGTACTGCTGGAGAAACTGCTAATTTGAAGTTTCGCCAACCTACAACTCCAGCAATGTACTGAACTGGCAAGCGATCGCTTAACCTTTTTTGCCACAATCTATCTAAGTCGTCGATATCTAGCTGTAGTGGAATTTGGGGCAAATTACGAAATGTCTCAAGGCGTAGGGTTAATCGTTCTAGTCCAGCTACTTCTTGCAAGAGCCAGTCTAGTTCGCTTGGCGAAACATTGGCAGCAATTCCAGCAAGCTTTGCTGTTTTGCGCCATTGCCATAGTTCTTCCCCCGAAACCGACCGCAGCTTTAGATTCATCGAGCCAACTTATTTTTTCCGTTGTTGAGCGGGACGAGCTTGTTGACCTCCGGCGGGTTGGAGACTGCGAACAAAATCAATTGATTCTTTGGGCGGAACTAACATAATTTGGTCTAACTGGTTATCGGTGCGACTTTGCATAGTTTGAATTACGCCTTCTAAGTTCACAACTTGAATTTCAACGGTTGAAGCCAAATCTGGTTGCTGCTTTTTGAAGCGCTCTAACATTGTTTGCAATTCTTCTTTGTTGAAAAAGAAGGGAATAACTTGTTTATCGGCTTGTTTTACCGTTAAGTAGCCTTGCTCTTTACCAGCTTTAGCCACAAATAGCGGCGTTCCCTGAAACTTTTTCTCATCTTGACCTGATTGCTTGAGTATCGCCATTGCTGCGTCTACTTGTTGCTTGGCGGGTACGTAAGCAAAGTCTAAGGAGTTGGGCTTGTTTCCACTTGCTTGATCTAATTTGTAAACTTCGCCCAAAGATACGGGAACTACTCGAACGCTTTTAGCAAGTTCGGGGTTTTTGGTTTTGAGTTGATTTACAAACGCTTCGGCATCGCGTTGGTTGATAAATACCCCTGCAACTCCTCCTTGTTTTTGATTTTCGCTATTAGAAGCAACTAGCGGCGCTCCTTTGGCATCGGTGATTGTAAATACAGGTATAGGACCTAGCTTTTGGACAATTTGCTCTTGAGGCATAGCGATCGCGCTTAGAGTGCCAATAATTGCCGAGCCAACTACGGCGCTGCTAACTATTCCTAATTTTGCGATCGAGCTAAATATTGCTTTCATGAATACTCCTGGCATCAGTAGCCAATTATTTTGCGTCAAACAGTTATCTTACTTACTATTGGTTCGATGTGATGGGGAGGAACAATTTATGTGAGTTATTTTATCGTTCATTCTTGTTTTTGCACGCTTTATCTAATTTTTTTTATTAACCTCCCGATAAATTCTGACAATCGATAGCACATTTTCTAACTCGATTGCTTGAAATAAAATTTTTTTTCGGTAAGTTTGCCAATTAATGACAAATTAAGCTAAATATTAGCTATTTTTTTTTAGCTGACGCGATATGATTAGCGATCGTTCCTAGCTCCACAAAAATATTTAAAGTAAATTGCCAATTTTATTAATTGAATTGCTTTAATACTTTTATTGACATCAAAAGTTCTATCTGCTTGTCCGTTCAATATAATATTTACCAATCGGGATGACAGGATTTGAACCTGCGACATCCTGCTCCCAAAGCAGGCGCGCTACCAAGCTGCGCTACATCCCGGATACAATTTAATCTCGTACACTAACTTAACACAGAGTTGCAATTATAACAAATTTGCATTTTGTTGCCTAGGATAAATTAATTTAACTAGGATACCAAAACATACCTTTAATTCCTTCCGGGTCGGCAGTAAAGCCTAAACCGCGATAAAAATCGACAACTTGAGGATCGGCAAACAAAGTTACGTTACTAATATCTTCGCTCCTGAGCTTTTTAATCATATATTTCATCATGGCTTTGCCCAGACCTTTGCCTTGAAAATCTGGGTGAACGACTACGTCCCAAATAGTGGCATTAAAGGCATGATCGGAAGTGGCACGAGCAAAGCCTATCAAACGTTTTCCCGTCCCGCGCACCTCCCACATAGAGGCAACAAGGAAACTAAATTCGATCGCTTTTTTGACCTTGCGTAAAGGACGACGCGACCAACCGACCGCATCGCAAAGTTCTTCTAATTCATACAGATCGATATTGCGATCGCTACTGAACACAATTGTGCGATCGCCATTGGGAGAAAAACCGCCTACAGCTTCAAGGGCTGTATAATCTTCGCCCGATGTTGTCTTGGTTTCAGTGGTAGTTTCAGCACCGTTAAACCAGCTTTTCCAAAAACCCATGCCAACGTGGTTCGATTAGTAAACTTATCTGACTAAATTGGCTAGTAAAAATAAAGCGCCAAGCAAATAGCAAAGCTTTATCCTCGGTATAAAAGCAAATAAATAGAAAAATTGAATTTTTCTGCTCTAAAAGACAAAATAGATCCTTAGAAGCCAATGTGCTTTTACCTAACCATTCTCAACTCTAACACTTTGTTAACAGTCCGATAAGAAATGGGGATCGATTTATTGCGATTACAAAACTTAAAATAAATATTATTGCGGCAAAGCGCGATCGCGCTTGCGGGCATTTTAGTACGCAATCTGAGGCGGGACGATGGTGAGATTAGTGCCTTTTTCATCCTAGTTTCAAAGCGGAGGGATGTTAAGGATAGGATATTATCATGGCAACTATTGAAATTTCGGGAATTGAACATAGCTACGAACTGACAGGCGTTGCGTCAAGTTCTCCTACCTTAGTTTTTGTACACGGGTGGCTGTTAAGTCGTGGATACTGGCAACCATTGATCGAGCGTTTAGCCCCAGATTACCAGTGCCTAGCTTACGATTTGCGTGGATTCGGTCAATCTTTGAGCGGCTTAACTCCAGAAGAAAAAACTAAGTTACCGAATAATATTATTCCCACTGCTCCAGATGCTTCAAACGCCACAACAAAGAATATTACCTCAGCATTTTCAAATACTTCCCAACCTCCCAATTGCTACACGGCGGCGGCTTACGCGGACGATTTATTAATTTTGCTAGAAAGATTGAATATTGGTAATGCGTGGCTAATTGGTCATTCCCTAGGAGCTACGGTAGCATTATGGGCTGCCGAGAGGCATAGTACCCAAATAAAAGGAGTAATTTGTATTAATGCGGGTGGGGGAGTATATCTTAAAGAAGCTTTTGAGCAGTTTCGTTCTGCCGGTCAGCAGTTAGTAAAAATTCGTCCCCGTTGGCTATGCTATCTACCTTTGATCGATTTAATATTTACCCGCGCCAACGTAGTTAATCCTATCGCTCGTCAGTGGGGGCGGCAAAGGGTAATTGATTTTGTAATGGCTAATCCCGAAGCCGCTTTAGGCACGCTTTTAGACTCAACCACAGAAGAAGAAGTCAATCGCTTACCCTCCCTAGTTTCTCAGCTATCACAGCCTGTTTATTTCTTCGCCGGGCAGCAAGATCAAATTATGGAGTCAAAATATGTCCGTCATTTGGCAAGCTTTCACCCGTTGTTTCAAACAAGTCAAAGTAATGTCTTAGAAATTCCTAATTGCGGACATTTGGCAATGCTAGAACAAACCGATACAGTCGCTACAGAAATTCGTTCTATTTTGGCACGTCACCAGAGCTAGAGACGTGGCAACGCAACATCTCTACAATAATTAATGCTGATACAGGTGCATAACTTCCGTTAATGATAAACGCGATCGCCCTCCCAACGTCAGAGGTGATGTATGTCCGCGATTGAAGTGTGCCGCCGCCGCACAGCCAATCATTGCCGCATTATCAGTACAAAACTTCATAGGTGGAAACAATACGCGCAAGTTATGTTCTGTAGCAGCTTTTTGGAGATGCGCTCGTAGAGCGCTATTTGCGGCTACTCCTCCACCGACGGCAATAGTATCTAAACCAAAATCTGTAGCACAAGCAATTGCTCTTTTTGTCAAACTCCGGGCTACGGTTTCTTGAAAACTTGCAGCTATATCCGCCACCGGAAAAACTTCTGATTGTTTTACCTGTTGTACCAAGCGCAATACAGCCGTTTTTAGACCGCTAAAGCTAGAGTCGTAAGGATGATAGCCGCCATTTGGTAAAGAAATTTTGCCTTCGGGCAGCGTGAAAGCTTGGGGATTACCGATTTGGGCTAACTTATCGATCGCAGGACCCCCCGGATACCCTAGTTCTAACAACCGCGCTACTTTGTCAAAAGCTTCCCCCGCCGCATCGTCGCGGGTTTGCCCCAAGGTTTCGTATACGCCGCAGTCTTTGACGTAAATTAAGCTGGTATGACCGCCGGAAACTAATAAGCTTAAAAAAGGTGGCTCTAAACTCGGTTCGCTTAAACAGTTGGCGTAAATATGCCCCTCTAAATGATGGACTCCTACTAAGGGCAACTGATGCAAAATGGCTAAAGTTTTGGCAGCACTGATCCCCACCATCAGCGCTCCTACAAGCCCAGGCGCGCAAGTTACCGCCACCGCGTCAATTTTGGCGATCGATATTTGCGCCTGTTCTAAAGCCGAGGCGATCGCGCTATTAATTGTTTCTAAGTGCTGGCGCGATGCTACTTCTGGTACTACCCCGCCGTACTGTTTGTGAATGGGAATTTGCGACGTAACAATATTACTGCAAACGGTACGATTATTTACCACCGCGACCGCCGTTTCATCGCAGCTTGTTTCTATTGCTAAGATTATTGCCATTTTTTTAAATCGGTGATTATTACTATTTTCCTGACTATTGCTAGTTTTTCTTCATATATTGTTTGAGAAACTTAAACTTTTATTGACTTCCTTCCTTCTCGGATCGCTGACAAGAGTATGATATCTTCCAAGTTCTGTAGTAAGTTTGCTTCTGTAGCTATGCTCATCGAGCAAACTTGCGCCCAAAAAAACTTGTACAAGCCGCTTCTTCGGAAAATCGGCGGTAAAAATATTTGCCGCAAATTTTTCACTTTTGTAGAAAACTCTGTAGAAAGAAACCTTACTTACAGGTTTTCCGCTCTCCTGGAAAACTCTGTAGAAGGAAATGCCCACAGATTTTTTGCTCTCTTGGAAAACTTTGTGCAGGGAAACCTTGCCACAAATTTTCCGCTCGTACAACAAACTTTATTTGTTTTGTAACAAAGGGAAACAATTTCATGCAACGATTGTTTGCTTTGGTTCTAGTCATTGGTTTCTGGTTTAACTTTGCTCCTCCAGCCTCAGCTTCGGCACAAGCTAATCTAGTACCTTGTAGTGAATCACCAGCCTTTCTTCAACGGGCAAAAGATGCCCGCAACACAACTTCCGATCCCAATTCCGGCGCAAAACGCTTCGAGCGCTACGCTCAAGCTCAGTGCGGCCCTGAAGGGCTACCCCATTTGATTGTCGATGGTCGTCTCGATCGCGCTGGGGACTTTATTATTCCTAGCATCCTCTTTCTCTATATTGCTGGTTGGATTGGTTGGGCAGGTCGCTCTTATATCCGAGCCGTCAAAAAACTAGAAGGTTCTCCCGAAAGCAAAGAAATTGTTATTGACGTGCCTTTGGCGCTGCAATGTACGGCAGGAGGTGCTACTTGGCCTTTAGCAGCTACTTCGGAATTTTTATCTGGCGAACTATACGCTAAAGATGAAGAAATACCTGTTTCACCACGCTAATTTAGCTTAACTTATCCGCTTATTTTGGATGTCGATTGATGAAAAATAAAGAAGACCAAAAAACTTACTTTCTTCAGTATCTTTCTCTAGCTCCAGTGCTGGCAGTGCTTTCAGTTTCTATAGCCTTCACGACTTGGGCTTTATTCAATTATGCTTTCCCTGACTTACTTTTCCATCCCATGCCGTAATAATAGCTATTGGCTTAAAAGCAATAAATTAATTGTTAAGCAATTAATTTATTTTGCCAATAGCTAATAACTTCAATTAAGTCATACTTCTAAAGGTATAAACTCGCAACTTTTGTATAGCATAAGTTGCGAGTTTTTTATAGTTTATCGAGCGTAAGTTAGCTTAATTAATTTTTCTAAAGTTGGTAAGGAAAATTGCTATTTAACTACAGCTAATAACCTAAAATAATGCCACTATCTTGTTTAAAAACTAAGAGCAAATATGGCGCAAGCAATAGATGCATCAAAAGATCGCCCTAGCGATCCTAGAAATAGAGAAGTTGTGTTTCCTCCAAACCGCGATGCTCAGTGGGGAGACTTGGAGACACCAATTAATAATTCTAGCCTCACTAAATGGTTCATTAATAACTTGCCAGCTTACCGCCAGGGGATAACAACCCAAAGGAGAGGAATAGAAGCTGGAATGGCTCATGGTTATTGGCTGCTTGGCCCTTTTGCTAAACTAGGGCCACTGCGGGATACCGATATTGCAAATTTAGCTGGACTGTTATCAACGTTAGGAATGGTAGCAATTTCAGCTTTTGCGATCGCCCTGTACGCGAACAGCAATCCTTCCCAGCCAGTTACAAACGTAACAACGGCAAATAGAGTACCCGATGCCTTCAAATCTCCCGAAGGCTGGAACACCTACGCAACTAGCTTTTTGATTGGTGGCGTTGGCGGCGCAGTCGTTGCTTACTTCCTGCTTGATAACATAGAATTAATCCAACGAGTATTTAGCTAGTTGGTGGCGATCGCCTATTAATAAGCGCGATTAAAGAGTAAAGCGGCAAAGTAGATTTACTTTACTTTCCTGCTTTACTCTTAAGTTTTTTTTGCTAAGTCAGTATTGCTATTTCTAGTTGCTGCAAAGCTGTTTCTAAGTCATCGTTAACAATTTGCCGATCGAATTGCTTGGCAGCATCCATCTCAAGCCGAGCGCGTTGCAGACGACGGACAATAGCTGCCTCCGAGTCTTGAGCGCGATCGCGCAGGCGTTGTTCTAAAATGCTAAATGATGGCGGTAAAATAAAAATTCGTAACGCATCGGGCAGAGAAGCGGAAACTTGGTTTGCGCCCTCTAACTCAATTTCTAGCAAAATAGTTTTACCTTCAGCGATTTTTTGCTCAACAGGTAAACGCGGGGTGCCGTAGTAGTTACCTGCAAATTCCGCCCATTCTAGTAGAGCGCCATCAGAAATCATTTTCTCAAAATCCGCACGACTAATAAAGTAATAATGTTGCCCGTGAACTTCTCCCGGACGCGGCGAACGGGTAGTAGCAGAAATTGATAAATAAAGTTCGGGGTGGCGTTGCAAGAGAATTTGCACTAAAGTACCCTTACCAACGCCACTGGGGCCAGTTAAAACAATTAACTTTCCCCTAAACTGGCGATCGCTTGCTTGAGTGGAATTAGAAATTTGCATTCACAAATTCAAAGTATTCAATTTTTATTGACTTAGCGCCCTAGCTAACTATCTGGCTGATCGCGGCTGAGGACAAAGCGATTTGCTACTGTCTCCGGCTGAATTGCTGACAAAATGACGTGACTTGAATCGGTAACAATTACCGCTCTAGTGCGACGACCATAAGTAGCATCAATTAGCTGTCCGCGATCGCGGGCATCTGTAATAATACGCTTAATAGGAGCAGATTCGGGACTAACAATGGCAACTACTCGGTTAGCAGATACGATATTACCAAAACCAATATTTATAAGCTGAATATCCATGAAAAACTGACGCATCGCGCCGCATAACAAGCTGGAAAAAATCTAACTTCAATGTTATATACAAAAATTTGGAGTTACAAGCCTAAAAATAGCGAAAAAACTGATTTTAGAGGCTTTTAACCTTGTTTTTTGTGTTTTTCTACCTTTAGATATCGCTCAAAAGGTAGAACAAGTATTTACCTCTATTCTTTTAGTTAAAGAAGATTTGCTTTGCAACCTGTTGACTTTACAACTTTAATTGCTGCCAGCAGCGAATTTCGCAAGCTGTGGCTGCCCGCACGTACCGAGCAAGTGTATCAACGCAACCGCTTTACAATTGCGATCGCCTTGCGTACCCTTAAGGCGCGGGGATGGCTGCAAATTTGCTGGCATCCCCAAGCCGCTCATATTTGTATTGGCTCTCCGCCCCCGCGAAGCCCGGATACGTTTACATTTAGCCAACAGTTAATCCATCAATTAAATGGTTTGGCGTTAGTTGCTATTGAAGAAGTTGCACCCTGGGAGCGGGTGATTGATTTGCAATTTGCCCGCCGTCCGGGAGAAAGCGCCCTGTGGCATTTGTATGTAGAAATTATGGGCAAATATAGCAATGTAATTTTGACAGATGCAAATAAAGTAATTGTCACGGCAGCGCATCAAGTTAGCCAACAGCAGTCAAGCGTCCGCCCCATTCAAACCGGTCAAATCTACGAACTGCCCCCATCATTAAGTAGTGCTATACCATCTATAAATGAAGATATTTCGCGCTGGCAAGAACGCCTAAGTTTAGTTCCAGGAGGCATTGGGCGGTGTTTGCTTAAAAACTACCGGGGTTTGAGTCCAGCTTTGGTACAGTCAATGGTACGAGTATCGGGGTTAGAGCCAGAACAATCTACCCTTAGCTTAAAGCCGGAAGATTGGCAAAAGTTATTTAGTCATTGGCTTGAGTGGTTGGAAAAATTGGAAAAATTACAATTTTTTCCTGGGTTGACTGATAAAGGTTATACCGTTATCGGTTGGGAAGTAACCGAGCCAGTAGCCGATACTCAAAAGTTGCTCGATTTTTACTATACAAAGGAGTTAAACCAGCAAGAGTTTACCCAGTTACGCAACCAGTTGATGCAAAAGCTGAGTAATATTTTAGATAAATTGCGGCTCAAAGCTCAAACTTTTAGAAGTCGCTTGCAACAGTCAGAAGGAGCAGAAATTTACCGTCAGCACGCTGACTTATTGATGGCTCATTTGCAAGCATGGCAGCCAGGAATGAAAGAAATTGTTTTGCTTGATTTTGATACAAGCAAACCTATAGCAGTTGGTTTAGAACCTGAAAAAAATGCCGTCCAAAATGCTCAAAAGCTTTACAAACAAGCGGGAAAGCTAAAACGCGCTCGCGGTGCGGTAGAGCCTCTGTTAAACGACGTACAAGCAGAAATTGATTACTTAGAGCAGGTAGAAGAAGGGATTTTACAAATAGATAATTATCAATCGACTGCCGATTTAGAAGCGCTTTACGAAATCCGCGAGGAACTAATTGGGCAAAAACTTTTAGAAGGTACGCAATATATTCGTCCTTCTAGCGCTGATTCGATGCCATTTCACAAGTTCCGCACTCCTAGCGGCTTTGAAGTATTAATTGGGCGCAACAATCAACAAAACGATCGCTTAACTTTTCGACTAGCCAATGATTACGATCTGTGGTTTCACGCTCAAGAAATTCCTGGCGCTCACGTGTTATTGCGCTTAGAACCCGGCGCGGTAGCAGAAGATCGCGATTTACAATTTACTGCCGATTTAGCTGCTTACTATAGCCGTTCGCGTCAAAGCGATCGCGTTCCGGTGGTCTACACTCAACCCAAGCACGTCTACAAACCCAAGGGTGCTAAACCTGGCATTGCTATTTATAAGCAAGAGCGTATTTTGTGGGGAAAGCCAAGCCAAGGAGAAATTTATATAAATCGCGAAACAGGTGGCAACATATAGTAGCTTACAAGTAGCATCATCTTAATTTAGAGGTAGTTTTTAGGATTGCATCTCTCTCTTGGGGTAGTTATGTCAAGATACTGTAAATTTATATAAAAAAATCTGTGCTTACTGTTACAATGTAGAAACAGATTTCTCCTAACTGAAGCTTTGGGATAGCGCAGTTGGGTTTCCTGGAATCAAACGACAATTAAGAATAAGTTTAGAGACTAGCTGTGGTAGGCTGGTCTTTTTTTATCGTTTAAACTCCTCTTTGATAGCTAAAGCAAGCCTGTCTGGGGTAAGAATTCCCAATCTATCAGCTACAGCCCAACCCGCCTAGGGTGAGAATCCCAATCTGTCAGCTAACGCCCAACCCGCCTAGGGTGAGAATCCTAGGCTAATAGCTACAGCCCAACCCGCCTAGGGTTAAAACCCCAGGCTAATAGCTAAAGTCGGCTCAAGCCGACTATAAGAGTTTTCAGAAATTATCTTTGATCAGTGGCAAAGGTGAGTCAAATTATGGTGTAGGAATATAACAGTTTTCAGAGATTATCCCCGATTAGTAGCACAGATGAGTCAAATTATGATGTAGGAATATAACAATTTTTGTGGTATGGCTTTATGGAGACTTTATTATCATCTTGTTTGGGCAACTAAGGAACGTCAACCTTTGATTGCTCCCGATCGCGAATTTAGGCTTTACAAATATATTATTGGTAAAGCTAGTGCTGTTGGCTGTATTGTTTATGCAGTGGGCGGTACAGAAAACCATATTCATCTTGTAACTTCTATTCCACCAAGTGTTTCAATCGCCGATTTTGTTCAAAATATTAAAGGTAGCAGCGCTTATCATTTTAACCATAGCTTACAAAAAAGCGATCGCTCTTTTAGTTGGCAGCGTGGATATGGTGTCTTTTCCCTAGGATACAGACAACTTACTATAGCTACAAATTATGTGAAAAATCAGAAAGCTCACCACTCTCAAGGAACTATTGTTGCTTCTTTAGAGCAAGAATCTATAGCTGACGATCCGCCTAAAAACGAAAATTCAGCATAATTCTTTTAGTCGGCTTGAGCCGACTTTAACTATTAGCCTGGGATTCTTACCCCAGGTGGGTTAGGCTTTAACTGATAGACTTGGAAATTCACTCTTGACAGACTTACTATACTATCAGCCTGATGTTTTAACTCTAGGTAGACTACAAGTTTAAAATTTACCCTTGAGCAACAGAAACCGCATTTACTTTGACATCGCGGTCAAATATTACTCGCGGTTTAAGCAAAATTTTAAATAACAACAATAACGATTGAAATTCTCCAGGAGTGTTTTGGCGTTTCCATTGTCCCGGACGACAAAATAATATTTCTACTAAACGTCGATGTTGATGGAGTGTTACTTGTTCAAACGCTACTCGGACTGTAGTAAACTCGTCCTTTACACCCATCTGAACAATCTTTACAGGCAAGTGTAATTGTTCTTCTACAACTTGCAAAGTTGCAGGCAATTCTGTATCAATAAGATTTCCAGCTTGGGTTAAAGCGACTTCTGCGCCGACTTCTGAAATCATTGTCGTGACTCCCCAAAATTTTTGTTTGCCAACTTGTAACTGTACTATCCGTCGCAAATTGAACCATTCATATAAGTCTGGTTTGGGTACATCCAACAAAATCAGTAATGCTATACCTAGCAACAACAAGTTGTAACTACTCCATAACCAACCTAAACCAATGCCTTTAATTTGTTGAGCAACTTCTGGTGATACCGTTGTCGCCCACGCTCCTTTAACCATGCACATTCCTAAATTGCGCCACAAACTTACTGCTGTAGCTAAAAACAAAATTATTAATGGCAAAGCTAAATTCCAATTAAAAGAAAATTTCGCGCTTGATGTACCTTTTGGCGTGACCTTAAAGCCTTTAGAAAAAGGATTTAACATTACCTGAATTACTGTTAGCGCTAAAGGAAAACATAGAACTAACGAGTAAATGTCAGATAATATTGCCGAGCGAGAGCGAGAATTTAACCAGGCAAAAGCTGTTATTTGAACTAAATAATAAGGCAAGAAAAAGTATAGCAACTCTGAAGTTGTAGCCCTTACAGGAATAACACCTAAAAAAGAATAAGCTAAAGGTATAAGCAAAAAACCAACGCGGGAAATACTACTAAACCAATGAAGTAATCCTTCTAAATGAGCTAATCTTTGTAATGGTCGCAGTCCTTTAATTGTGAGGGGGTTAGATTCAATAAAAAACGCTTGTAATGTACCTCTCGCCCAGCGCAATCTTTGAGTAGCGTGAGCGGATATATTTTCAGCAGCTAAACCTGCACTTAGCTTTTCATCGAGATAAATTAATCGATATCCTTGAGCGGATAAGCGTATTCCAGTAAAGTAATCTTCACTTAAAGAATCAGTAACAAAACCGCCCGCTTCTTGCAGCGCGCTCCTTTTTACTATAAAAGAAGTTCCCGCACAAACTACGCTATCAGCGCCATCTCTATTTGGTTGAATCTGCCGATAAAATACTTCTTCTTCTGAAGTTACAATGTTTTCAAGTCCAAGATTACGAGCTATTGGATCGGCATTATAAAAGCTTTGGGGTGTTTGTACTAAGGCAACTTTATCATCTAAAAAAAAGCCTACAGTCCGAGTCAAAAAATTTTTTGTTGGCACAAAATCTGCATCAAAAACAACTATCAACTCCCCATCAGTGTGATTAAGGGCATTATTTAAGTTTCCTGCTTTAGCATGATTATTATGCGATCTTGTTAAATATCTGCAACCTAATTCTTCAGCCAATTCCTTTACCTCCGTGCGCCGTGTATCGTCAAGCAAGTAAATAGTTTTATGGAGATAATCTAAAGCTTGACAGCCAATTATAGTTCTACGTAAAATAAAAGTTGGTTCGTTGTAAGTAGGTACAAAAACATCGACTTTTGGCGTAAAAGTACCATCAATTACAGCAGTAGATAAGCGATCGGCTTGTTGATTGCGATTGTTTACATTTAACATTAAAAGTAGCCCAATTGTGCTACTAAATATTGTCAACATTTCTAAAACAAATAGTCCGATACTAAATACACCGTTTAAGGGATTAGCAACATTTATTGTTGAAAGACTTCGCCATAATACATATCTAATCGTTAAAATTAATAAAATTCCTACCACTAGCCGCCGCGATCGCTTGTGAGGCTGAGGCGAAATTTTGGTGATGGCTATAACCAGTACAAACAGTAGCACTGTAGGGGCAATCAAATACTCTCCCATTACCATTGGCGCTTCTAACCAAAAAGGAGGATTGTCTTGCAATATTTGTACTTGGGTAAAAATCCCCTGAATTTTTCCTTCTCCCGCAAACCAAAGCGCAACTATAACACTGGCTAAAATAGTAATGCTCAACATTACTATCGTTGCTATACGTGACTTTTGCACTCGTTTTAGTTCTTTAGGTTCTATATTAGTTTCACTAAACTGAGAAGTAGTCATTGAGACGACCTTTTTTGTTAGAGTATGGAAGCTAGGAAAATATTTGCTTAAGTTTTAGCATGGCAGCAGTCAATGTCAATTAAGTTAGCAGCTTTTCCCTTCCTAAAATGATTTTTTACGAAAGCATAGATGAGAATTTACTAAAGAATCTGTAAAGATATTACTCTTAATAATTTGTTTTAGGTGTATGACAACTAACTTAAAAGCAGGCGAAGTCTTTAGTGACTTTGAATTGCCAAACCACCAGCAGCAATTAGTACGGTTGTCCGAATTGACGCAACCCAGCTTACTAGACAAGAAACTTGGGTTTAGTACCGGGTATCCGCTAATAGTAGTATTTTACAGGGGATTTTTTTGTCCGCGCGATCGCCAACAGTTGTCTCAACTGGTACAGTTTCAGCAAGAATTAGCCGTCAATTACTGTCATTTAGTAACGATTAGCACCGATCCGCCTTTAGTTCAAGCCGCCTTTCGCGCCGGGTTAGGAGCGCAATGGACTTTTTTGGCAGATGAAAAACGAGAGGTTATTAACAAAATAAATATATTAGATGAAACTGAAGGCGAATACGCCTATCGCGCTCAACCTTACACCTTTGTACTGCGCCCCGATTTAACTATTTATAAAATTTACAATGGTTGGTTTTTTGTTGGGCGACCAACTTTAGAAGAATTGCGCCTTGACTTACGGGCGATCGTGCAAACTAACTCTAACTACAGCTACGAGGCTTACAATACACCGGAAGTCAAACAAATCCGCATTCCAGCGCAAGAGTGGATTAACGATACGCCGTTACTTGGCGCAAACGGTTTAGCAGTAGCGCAGGGGGTAGTAAGTTCGTTTGACTTTACAACGGGTAACGGTACAATCTTAAGCGCAGAAAATACCGAGGTATTTTTCAACTTCACTGCTATTCCTGGTGAGGGTTATCGCACTGTTAAACCTGGTACGGCAGTAAAATTTGAAATTGTTAGCGGGAAATTTGGTCTAAGCGCCCGGAATATACAACCGAAAAAGTGAATATTACATATAAGTAACTGGATTTACATTTTATGAAACTGCCATCTTTACTTTTTGTTGCGGCAATAACTCTTACTTACGGTTGTGCAACGGAAGCTTCAATTACTCAGCCTACGCCAAATTCTTCTCCTTTTGCAAGTCCAGTTAGCGTTACCAATCGACAAAATCTTAAATCTGGTACTTTTGTTACAGGCGAACACGATACCGTTGGTAACGCCCGTATTTATAGAGAAAACGGCAAAAACTACTTAGAACTAGCTGAAAACTTTAAAACCTCGAATCTAGGCCCAGATTTATATGTAATTCTCCACCGTTCTAATAATGTACTTGCTTCAACTTCGCCTCCAGCATACCCCCTAAAAGCGGCAGATTACGTCATTGTTAGCCGCTTGCAAAAGTATAGCGGTAGCCAGCGTTATCTAATTCCCGAAAATATCAAACTAGAAAACTATCAATCGGCGGTAATTTGGTGTCGTCTATTTAACGCCACTTTTGGCACTGCTAAGTTCAGTAGTTAAAAGCGCGATCGCATCTCTATTATCTACCACTTTTATAGTGAAAGCGTGTCAGTCAAACCCTATTTCTGCACCGAGGTTTTGTATGGTAGAACTTAAAGACTTTTTTACATTACTCCATCCAGCGATCGCCGTTTTCTTTGTTTTTCCCTTAATTGGTATGGTGATTAACCTAGCTTGGCAAACTCGTCAGCGTCGCCTACAAACAAAAACTGAGGGTAAAAGTAAAATTCCGCCCGTAGTTGGCGCAGAACACAATCGTTTGGGAAACTGGCTAACTTCTGCCGTTGTAGGTATTGCTTTATTAGGACTTGCTCACCCAATTGTTAAAAACATTTTAGCCAATGAGTTAATTACTAAAGAACCCTTTCAAGTAAGCTTTATCGGGCTGATGTTCGTTGCTACTATTGCTTCATTAGTTTTTCTGTACAAGGCGACAGGAAAGCTTTGGCGGGGAGTGTTTGCGACTTTAACAGGTACGGGATTAGTTATTTTAGGCTGTCAAGATGGAGTTTATAGGCTTTCTAGCGAGTGGTACTGGTCGCATTACTATATCGGGATTGTAGCGGCATTGTTGATGATATTTTCTTTAGCGATCGCACCTTCTATTTATAAAGACAAATCCCATCGCTGGCGTATAGTTCATACAGTTTTAAATTGCCTTGCTTTGTTACTATTTATTGGACAAGGGATGACTGGGACGCGGGACTTATTACAAATTCCTCTAAGCTGGCAAGAACCTTATATCTATCAGTGTGACTTTGCCAACAAAACTTGTCCTACCCCACCACCAAAAGGATAGCTAAATGCGGCGTTGTTGAAATAGAGGAGGCAAGCAGACGGGTGCGTTGCGGTAAAAGGAACGTATCTCAATTTTGTAATGCCGCTAAACTCTATATAAAGAGCTAAATCCGTCTGTGGGCATTCCTGCGGAGAGTAATAAAATACTAAAATTACCGAAAAATGCGATCGCTATGACCTATCTAGAAACCGCCGCTCAGTTTTACCATGATGTAGCCGAAACGCCCCAAGTTGGGCTTTGCTGCGTTCAAAGTACCCCTCTACAGCTACCAGGGTTAAATATTCCTACCCAGATGCAAGAGATGAATTATGGCTGCGGTACTACGGTTCATGCTGCCGAACTTGCAAACAATCCAACAGTGCTTTATGTCGGCGTTGGAGGTGGCTTAGAAGCCTTGCAGTTTGCTTATTTTTCTCGCCGTGCGGGGGCTGTTATTGCTGTAGATCCAGTTCCCGCCATGCGCGAAGCTGCTGGTCGTAATTTGCAAATTGCTGCCGAGGAAAACCCCTGGTTTGAAACAAGTTTTGTCGAAATTCGCGCCGGGGATGCTTTTAAATTGCCCGTTGCTGACGCTTCTGTAGATGTAGTCGCTCAAAATTGCTTATTTAATATTTTTGAACCTGCGGATCTTTCTATTGCCTTGCAGGAGGCTTACAGAGTCTTAAAGCCCGGTGGACGCTTGCAAATGAGCGATCCTATCGCCACTCGTCCAATTCCCGCTCATTTGCAACAAGACGACCAATTAAGGGCAATGTGTCTATCTGGGGCGCTGACGTATGAAGAATATACTACAAAAATCATTGATGCAGGCTTTGGACAAGTAGAAGTGCGATCGCGTCGTCCTTATCGACTTTTAGATAAACATACCTATAATTTAGACGAACATTTACTTTTAGAAAGTCTTGACTCTGTATCTTTCAAAGTGCCGATTCCTGAAGATGGTGCTTGTATTTTTACGGGGAAAACTGCTATTTATACCGGAAAGCAACCAATTTTTGACGATAATGCTGGGCATATTCTCCAGCGCGGTATTCCTGCTGCTGTATGCGATAAAACGGCGGCAAAACTTGCCTCCAAAGATGTAATTGTGACTAATTCTACTTGGTACTATGACGGTGGCGGTTGCTGCTAGAAATTATGAAATTGATATTTCCCCCCTTATTAAGGGGGACTAGGAGGGATCTTCTCACAGCAAATTACCCACATAAGTTTTAAACCATCGCTTCAACATCTAGCCAGTAATTATGGTACAAACAGCCCTGACACCATTTACAAATAAATTAAATTCACCTTTAACCAAAAAGCAAATAACTACATTACAAATTAACCTTGGTAAACGCTGTAACTTAGCTTGCACTCACTGTCATGTAGAAGCAAGCCCCAAAAGAACTGAAGAACTTAGCCCAGAAATTTGCGATCAACTAATTGAACTTATTGAAAAGTTCCCACAAATTAAAGCAGTGGATCTTACTGGCGGAGCGCCAGAGATGAATTATGGCTTTAAGCCTTTAGTAGAAGCAGCAAGAAAAGCAAACAAAAAAGTAATTGTCCGCTCTAATTTGACTATTTACTTTGTAGCCGGATTTGAAGATTTGCCAGATTACTGCGCTAAATACCAAACCCAAATTGTTGCTTCTTTGCCTTGCTATTTAGAAGACAATGTTGACAAAATGCGCGGTAAGGGTGTTTATAATGACTCAATTGCTGCTTTGCAACATCTCAATCAATTAGGTTATGGAAAAGATCCTAATCTAATTTTAGACTTGGTGTATAATCCGCCAATACCAGCTTCAGAAAAGTTTAGTTTAACTCCAGAACAAGCGAAGCTAGAAAAAGATTACAAAGCTTACTTGCAAGAGCATTTTAATATCATCTTTAATAATCTGTACACGATTACAAACTTACCCATTGGACGCACTAAGTTTCAATTAGAACATAAAAAGCTACATAAACCTTATCTACACTTTTTAGAGTCAAACTTCAATGCCAGTACAATTGAACATTTAATGTGTAGAAACGAGCTTTCAATTGATTATTTAGGTAATGTATACGACTGCGATTTTAATCAAATGGAAAGTTTACCCGCTAAAACTCCTGATGGCGAAACATTAACAGTTGCTAAGTTAATAGAAGCAGAAAGTTTGGACTTGATTAACGAAATTAAAACAGCGCCTTATTGCTATGGCTGTACGGCGGGAAGCGGATCTAGTTGTGGTGGGGCTTTGGTGTAATCACCGAAACTCTACTTATAGATAGACTAATAGCGCGCAACATGAATGTTATCTGTATAGTGATGTTTAAGAAAAAAACCTAAATCAATGAGCGATCGCCAAGATAACATAAAAAAGCTGCATGACATGATTAAAGACATTAAGTTTGCCATGCTAACTACGGTTGAGGAGGATGGTACTTTACGCAGCCGTCCAATGGCAACTCAAGAATTTGAATTTGATGGCGATTTATGGTTTTTTACTAGCGCTGACGCGACTAAAGTTAACGAAGTACAGCACGAACATCATGTTAATGTTAGCTACTCCGAACCAAAAGA
>QQTW01001101.1_pt1 | contig 18482 bp, 13 predicted proteins | sample 1904831 | NCBI WGS metagenome assembly QQTW01 (sample SAMN09435610, study PRJNA476489) | Subsurface metagenome, whole genome shotgun sequencing project. | reverse complement strand
GGCGCGCGAGGCACCCAACCACACGCTCTTCGGAGGGACGGAAGAATATCGATCGCCGAGGGGAACCAATGAATGATGGTCTTGGCGGAATTGGCGCCAACGGAAACCCCGGTGGCTGAAAAGTCCCGTGCGTGGTTCCATTGGAAAGTCCGATTCAGCTTGCCCGTCAAGGGTCATTTGATGTCGAGCCTCCATTGTTGATAATGTAGCAACTAAGGAAGGAATCGAAGGTTGAGAGCGATGTGTTGTATTGTGTGTGGGTCGTGTCGTGTGACTCTTGTCTATCTAGCTATTCATTTGGAGATTCCCTAGAGCTGGCACGTGATCACCAATCTCCTACAGATAAGAGCGGTTCGAGAAAATTGAGAATCTTTAAATCTGATCAGGAAAAGCCAAGTCGTAATTGGACAGTATATTCAAGTCTGCATGTTGGTCCCATGGGAGTTGTAGGCGTCGAGGTGAATAGGTACGACGGTGGTCATAGAAGAGATCGATAACTGGACTCAGCTTCAAATCCATATATGAAGATTGATCAGAAACCGAGTCAGTGACCAGTGTTACAATTTCAGACTGCCAACATTATGAAGGAGAGCATCTCAGACTTGATCATTGCGCAGACAACTTGCATGCACGGTAAATGAGGCTGATATGCTGCAATTGTTTGAATTCAAACGGTAAAACGATAGACAAGCGAAGCTGTGAAAATTAGCAATCCAAAAGAATAGAATTAAATAGTGGGCAAAATAGCCAGATATCTAGGCCCAAGTTCTGATTGGAGGTATCAAGTAGGGCGATGCACGTCATTCAAGACATGCTCTTTTATTGTCCTGAACGCTATTGCGCTTCATTAGTGACCGAATAATTAAAATGAGAAGACGTGCCTTTGGACAATCTTGAGATTTTGATTGCATTGTCGGCGAATCGTGGTGTCGAGAGTGAAGATGATCAACAGATGATCTAGGCGGCCGAACAGCTGACGCTAATCAGGCGAGAAATAATGATGCGTTGGCAAGCCAGCCCGTCCGAGATGGAGGGAGGGGATGGGAGAGGCAGGGGCCAAGCTCAGAAAACGAGCAAGTTGGAACGAGGATGATGCCCGCGTGAGCCCTGGCCGGTGCTCTTCTCCTCGCCAGCCACACACCCTGCCCTGCTCTGCTCGATCGACGGGTCGGATCAATATTGGGGTAACCTTCCAGGTGCGGTCTCCGGGCGTTGATCCATGGCTTTACTCCGGTCTTTTTCCTTTGCTGGGACTGGACCTGCTTTGCTAGCAATCTGGTAGGGCTTGGCACACTTGATAGCATGTGAACCTGATATCGATCGATTGTCGTTCAGCGCCGTCTTGATTTTGATAAGATTCCTGTCGAGATGGAACATCCTGTAGCTGGTGACTTCGAGCGCGGTGTAACCGTCCGTGTCAAGCGAAATGCTCTTCGCTAGGATGAAGATCAGAGCCGAAAGATTGCAGATGCAATGTCGAGTGTTGTAGCGTCGCAAAAGCCAGGGCAGATCCGGTCCTCGACTCGAGGGCACCGATTCGAGTTCGCGTTCTTTTAACCATATGAAACTTAAGCCTCTCTGTACCGACTCCTGCGGTAGGGAAGTTTTGCCGTCGTTACGATTGTCAAAGACACTTTCATCATCGTCCCTGCAGAGATCAGCCACGCAGACGGCGGCGCCGGCGGCGGGGGACATGCGATGCAGAATTAAACGTGCACCGCGTCCGAAGACGGCCATCAGCAACAGCAGCAGCATCGAACCTGTTGCTCGTGAACGCCTTGCCATCCGCCATACACAGAGGATAAAGAGAGAAAAGCTTTGGACTTGCCGTGCACGGACTGTATCTGCCCCGCCCTCTCGTATTGAACCGTCTTCTAGCCTTCATTTTTGTTCTGATTCTCCACCCTATCGGCGCAACATGTGTCTGTGGGTGTCTTGCCTCTGCCAGATTGGAGAACGGAGCAAAAGTCCCTTTGTGGTCCCACGGCGCGGGAGCTTGGGGCACGTTCCCGCCTTGCCGCGCTGTCGTCGGCACCCACCTCGACGATAGCTCCCGTGTTGTCCACTCTCAAGTTCGGTCCATAGAGCGCCGTGGAAGCAAAGAATCGGAGGTTGGGCTGCGAGCGGCTGGCAGATTGATTGAGTGGTGGCGCTCCACGCGAGGGGACTCGACCGATGATGCTCGCCATCATGATCGAATCCGCAGTTTCCGTCCACAGGGCGCACTCTCTCTCGATGGTCCATGCCGGAGTCCAGTCCGCGGGTCCATCCCCCCCCCAACCATGACGTGGACCACTGAGGCTTCATCGTTCAGTGGTCGCCGGCGGCGCCGAGCCAATAACCGTTGCAAAGGCGCGCTGCACCAGCGGGTGCTGGCAGGTGGCAGTTGCAACCTGGTCCGAGCTTCGGATCCCTTTCGACGAGCACGGGGTCGGAGCTGACCCCGTCGCAAAGGTCGCACGCTGATTCGATCCCTTGTTCGTTGAGATAATTGTTTGATGGCTCTTTGGAGCTCCGTTGGTCCAAATGATCCCAACCCCGTACCCACCACTCCATTTCGACAAGATCGTCCGGACATTCGCGCTCAACTCCTCTCTCTTCTGGACCTGGGGGAGGGTCCGGCGTCGGCTTTCGTCCGACGTGGTCAAGCATCATCATCCCATCTTCCAATCAGCGTCGACCACGTCGATGGACCAGCACCCGATCTTTCGGAAGAAGGACGAGAGAGAGAAAAGAGCAGCGCTTCGACGGGCAAACGGCCGAGACCCGGGATGTGCGTGTGGGTGTGTTGCGCTGCTCGGATCTAGACCATCTTTCGTCTAGCGTCGAGTGAGGTCGCAACTTGCGTCTCGCAACAAGCCCCGCGTCAGGTGTTCTGTGTAACCCCACGAGGCGCTACGAGGCCACGGTCATCGGTCGGTTTAGTCATGATCATGATGATCTCCCTTGGGTTCGGGGGAGGGGGGAGTGAACCATGCCAGCCCTTTCTTCGGCTTTGTCTCGAGGTCGTTGATTGGTTGTTCTCCATGAATGCCTGAAATCTGATCGATGCTCCTTGTTCAACCAGATGTGGTCTCCGCTTCGCAACAATCTCCCGAGCATGGCTTCAGAGCCCTCCTGTTGGCAGCTTTCCCTTGACGAGGCGTGACGGATCGAGCACTTCTCCCCCCCAAGCCTCCCGGCCTGTCATGTCACCTGTCTCGCGCCGGCCCCACTCTCCCAAGCGGTTCTTGACCAGTAACGAGTCGCGGATGTGAAGGGTCGAGGCTCCTCTCGTCCACTGCCACGTCGGACGTTGACATAGCGGATGATGACCGAATCCATTCAGCCCATTGCTCCTAGCGGCAATCCCTTAGTTGCCGTTGGCCGGGCTGGACCCTGGACGTCGACTGGCCGGTCCAGAGGATAAGATATGCTAAATATAGCAACATTAACAGGTTCCAGAGATGAGGGGACAAGAAAAGAGTTCACTGATCGGGAAAGGTGTCAATAGAAGAGCTCACCGCTTTTCTGCCGCGGATGAGGGCCGCCCCAATCCAGTCCCCGTCCAGTCGGCCAACGACCGTGTCTCATTCGGCAGATATCAATTTTTCCATGAGATGCCGTTGGTGGAGAAGCCCAGAATCATTTTCTGGTTTGGGGCACGAAAACTGAGCGAACGGGGAACGACGGGAGGATGGATGGGATTGACGGACCCAAGCCGGGATCGGGAATCGGGAAGCCCCAGCGCGGCCCCGGGGCCCCAGCTGCAGGTGTGCGGCATTTTTCGTGCATTGTCTTTTCCTCCTTGGGGCATCATTGGCGAAGAGCGGAAAAGGGCAACTGCTCAGCTTTTTTGCGTTCGGCAACGATCAGGGATTGGATGGAAGCGAGAGCATGGGAAACGCTCGCCGGATCGTCCTGTTGCTTTGCTGGATGCTGCCGCTCGTTGGTCGGCGCGAGACGTTGTGTCGCCGTGTTGCAAACCCCAGTCCGCTCAGGGCGGCACATCGCAACAAGTGCGACTGGGGTTGGGTCCAGCCTCCCAGACGGCGATCGTTATCCTTGCCGTCGTCGTGCCCTGGTCCGGCCTGAACTTTTGGCGCTTGTCCCCGTTCCGGCTTTCGTCCAGATGACTTGCAGCCGGTCCTTGCTCGAGCTAGGGAGATGGACGAGCGGGAGGGGAAGATGGAGAGTGATCTTCAGAGGGTAGTTGAAGCTGGGATGGCCATGATTTGAGCTGCGGTCTTTTGGGAGCATCTTGAGAGCTGAAAGTTGTCGGATGAATGTTGATCGGGAATAAGACACTCTGTGTGTGTAACGACGTGTTGTTCGAACCAGTCCCAAACCGCGAAGACGCAAGGATGATCGACGAGCTTGACGTCGAGGCGCCTGCCTAGGCATATCTCGGTACGGTGGTCCGGTTGCATTGTGTGATGGATACAAAGCGCTCCAGTAATTCCCGACAGGAGAAGATCAACTTGGATCATCCCCAAGCAGGCCTGTTCCTTTCTCGAGTGATGTGGATCCAGATGCCGTGCGGTCGCGGGTAGGCAACGTGTTGCTGCGCGACATACATGCGTGTGCAGGGTGCAGTTGCAGCTCATCTTCATCTCATCATCCACCAGTGGAGCTCGTCATTCTTGACCAGATGCCAATTCGTCGTTAGGATTGGTCTCCTCATGAACGGTAATCTTGAATGCATCTATCCTCCTCTTTCACATTGTCGTGTGATTTGAAGACATTCACTTCGTGTAGCGGCATGCTGTAGTTTTATGAATTGTTCCAATTGAGCGTTTGTGCGTAAAGAATTGTGGGGCTTGCATTATATAAGTTTATCGATGAGGTAATCACGTTCAGCCCAAAAGCTACTTTTAACATTGTTCTTTGACCGCATGATTTCGTGTGAAGAGAGCCAATCAAGTTCTCGACAAGACATCACGTGAACTAATCATACATCCCAAAGGGGTTAAAGGTCAACACTCCATCATGTGCTACCTAGCGTTTCATTTCCTGCGCCAACACGAGTGGTGACTTCATCCCTTACAGCCTTACAGTAGACACTCTTTCATCGTCTTACATTCCCTCCGTTTTAGCAGTACAAAGTCGCTATCGCCACCCACAACACACTCTTCTCAAATGTCCAAACCACCGTCAGCCCCGCCCGTCACCACAGCGGCAGTAGACACTACTACCATCATCCCCCGCCAACACTTCGACCCCTGGAACTCCAGCTCCACAGGCCATCAAATAGCCAGCGGTAATCGACTCGCGGGCTCAACAGCATGGCGTCAAAGCCGGACGTCGAAGCTCGCGGCGCAATTCAGAGGAGGGCCCGGTGGCGGACGACGACAGGCGGATAGTATCGGCGCTGGATCACCCCATTTTGGGCAGGATGGTCGGAAAGCAAACGGGGGCTGGGAACGGGGTGCGAGTGGGTTGCGAAGAGCTAACGGGTATGCGGATGTGAAGGAGATGTTGATGAAGGGAGCGCGCGGCGTGACCAAGCCGACCCCTCGAGCGCCGATGGCTAGCAAGCGTGGCGAGGAAGACATGCAAGAGACAGTGCCAGATAGAGGGAAGGTTCAAAAGAGATTATTCGACGGTCTATGTTTTTATATCAACGGCTCCACGGCCCCGGTGGTATCGGATCATCGGTTAAAGCATCTGATTGCGGAAAATGGAGGACGAGTGGCGATCGCGTTGGCGAGACGGAGCGTGACGCATGTCATCCTGGGAAAGAATAAGGATCGGTCGCGGGTGCGAGTTGACCCATCATCAAATGATAAAGCAGCATCGGGAAGAGTTGGCGGAGTGGTCGTCGGAGGTGCTGGTGGCGGTCTCGCGGCGGGGAAACTCCAGAAAAAGATACAGCGAGTGGGAGGACGGGCGATCAAGTATGTGACGGTTGAATGGTGAGTCGGTATTGTCCTGCTAGCTTTTCGCCTTGTTGCCCTTGTTAGTTGGAAGACGGTGAACCTAGGAGAGTCGATAACTGACCAGACGTGCATGTTTCAGGGTCCTTGAGAGTCTCCGATGTGGAAAGCGTGTGGCTGAGACGTCCTTTTCGACCGCTGTTCAGCTGGCAACCTCCCGGACGCAGAAGAATATTGACAATATGATGAAGACAACGACTACTGTTCAAATGACGAAGCAAACAGAAGAGGTGATAGAGGGGGGATGACGAAAGAGACAACTGCATATTAATATGGAAGATTTCTCATGAAGGGATTTTGTCAGGAGAAACTGTATCAACAGCAATACACGCTGTGCGGTGCTCAGAAGCCCAATCGGAAAGCAAAGCAGTCAAAATGGGAGGGAATGAATATCAGAAACAAGATCATGATCAAGCATCGGCACAATATCAGTTAGTTTCTTGAGTCTGCGCCCGACTTGCCAGACTGCCTCCTCGCCAGGCATGTCTAGGATCACGCACGGCCTCTCGTTTTCTGCTCTCGCCACTTTCGAGAGCTCCCCAGCCGCCGCCGCCAGGTGTGCACACGATGATGCGCTCGCCCGCTTTCATGCTGGCTGTGTTCTTTGCACCAAGGCTGATGTGTCGCTCCACCCATTCGTTGGAGCCAGGCCGCTGCACTTTTCGCACCCACCAGTTCAGCCCGCAGGCAGCGTCTTCGCCTCCGTGAAGGCCGTATGGGTGGTAGACACGCCGTTCCGACAAGATCGAAACTTCGACGGGAATGCGGAACTCGATATCCCGAATAACGCCATCACCTCCTGGATGCAGACCCATTCCGCCGGAGCCAGGTCTTAAGGAGAATGTGCGGAGGATGACGGGATAGCGCCGTTCGAAGATCTCAGCGTCGGTGATGCGTGTGTTCGTCATGTGTGTGTGTACGCCCGAGGTGCCATGCCAATTGGGTCCCTACCAATGATTAGTTTGATTAAGTTTCATAATAGATACCCAAGATGGATTGCGTGGAGAACACCATACCGCTCCACTACCACCAGCAATGGTTTCGTAATACCCAAAACCTTTCGTCTCTTGTTCTCCAGATTGATTGCCTCCAAATCCAAAAGTGAGATTGTTGCAGTCGCCTTGAGATGCAGCACAGGCTTCGAAGGCTCGGAAGATTACGTCCGTAACTCGTTGACTCTGAGATTGTTGTCAGCAAAATATCTTAACGAGCAAGAGCGTTCCCAGGGACAGCTATACCGTCAAAACATTGCCACCGACAACTGCAGCCTTTTCGGACGGCGAGAGAAATGATCCTTCGGGGATCTTGACCGTAATCGGCTTAAGACACCCCTGGTTAAGCGGGATATCTTCCGAGATCAAGCAGCGAAGACAGTAGATGATGGCCGAGTATGTCACAGCCGGTGGTGCGTTGATGTTGCCTGTATAATGTTAGATGGTTTGACGTAGGAAAAACATCTGAAACCAATGATTTACCATAGACTTCCGCCCCAGTGCCCTCGAAATCAAAGAGAGCCTCTCCCTTCTCCGCATCAATCGAAATCTTCAGCTGGATTGGACTCCCATCGTCCATGTAATCCACGGCCGATAACTCTGTGCCTGAAAACCTCTTGCTGACGTCCTTCAGCAGGTTTCTTACACTGAGTTCGGCATTCCTCTGTATGTTGATCATGTAGAACTGCACCACCTCTTCGCTATACTCCTCAATCAAGGCGTTAATGAGACTGATGCCTTTCTGATTCGCGGCCACCTGAGCTTTGAGATCATTGATGTTGTCCGCCAAACACCTCGTGCCGCTGCAACCTGGATACCGAGCCGGCTCGGTATGAAGTAGTTCTGTAATCCGCTCCTCGTTGAATTGACCTTCCGAGACTAGTTTCTCTGAAGTAATAGCCGCCCCCTCCTGGTATAGCTCGCGAGATTGAGGCGGCATTGACCCGGGTAAGATTCCGCCGATATCAGCATGGTGGGCACGAGATGCCACATAGAAGATAATCTTGTCCCCGCTGAATGCGGGAGTCAAAACAGTGATGTCCGGTAAATGTGTCCCGCCAAATTCCGGATGATTCGAGACAATGACATCCCCTCGCTTGAGTTTGCCTTTCCAGATCTCAGCCTGGGTTCGTACGCAGGTCGACATGCTTCCAAGATGTACGGGAAGATGAGGAGCTATTAAGCAGACGTTAGCACCAGGCCTATTTGAAGGTGAAGCTGACCGACCATTCGCCACGAGTCCGCCATCGGCGTCGAACAATGCACATGAGTAGTCGAGCCGCTCCTTAACGTTGGTGCTCACGCTGGTCTTCTGTAATGCCCGTCCCATTTGCTCCGCAATAGCCATGAACCGATGGGCAAACACACTCAACATGATCGGATCAACCTTTTCGGTGCTGAGCTTGTCACCCTGGTGGTCGCCTGTTCCAAGATTGATGACGACATGGGTCTTGATAATGATGGCTGTAGCTTCGGGCGTAATGACAATCGTCTGCGTCCCATCGGCAAGGATGGCAGGGCCGCAGATGCGGGCGCCAACTTCAAGATCTTCCAACTTGTATATTGGTGTCTTCTGTCGCCCACCTTCAAAGTAAACGTCCGCAATGCGGTGCTTCTTCGATTCGTCGACATCTGTAGGCTCAAATTTCTTCATTTGCTGGTCGACAGTCTCTTCTAGATGTTGAGAGCTCTTGCCGATACCACGCACTCGAACGTCGTCCACGATGATGTCTCGATCGGGCAGAGTGAAACCAAACTCCAGTTCATGCTGCTTGATGAAAGCTTTTCCAAACGCCCAGTCGTCGCCGTTGTAATCTTGCGCAAAATCCTCCTTCTCCGGCTTAATCACCATCAGTGCAGACTCGGTGCCTCGGTACCGCATATTCAGATACTCCTCAAACGTGATTTGCCCATCCTCAAAGCCTTGCATTCGAAGATTGTTCGTCGCTTGCTCTTTTAACGTAGCCATCTTCGACTGTAGGTCCTTGCGGACATCATCCTGGTCCGACCACACCTTAGACTCAGGTGCCTGCTGCTCATCAACGACATCGGCCAGGGCCATCCCATAAGCAGAGAGAACGGATGAATATCGATGCACGAGGACCTGACGAATACCAAGACTTTGCGCAATCGCCACGGCATGCTGACCGCCGGCACCTCCAAATGTGGCAAGTCGGTGCTGGGACGTATCGTGACCCTTGGCTTCGGTCAAGGAGCGAATTGGCCGGGTCATGGTCTCGTTGGCGATCTTGATAAATCCATAGGCCACCTCATCCGGGCTCATCTTTCGCTCATTTTGTCCGCTTGCACTTTCTTTATTGATCTGCTCAGTGAGATCCAAGAAGAGTTTCTCGCTGGCTTTCTCGTCCAGCCCTTCGTTCTCTGATGGACCAAAGATCTTGGGAAAGAACTCTGGTAACAGGCGGCCAAGGAATAGATTGGCGTCAGTGACGGTGAGCGGGCCTCCTTTGCGGTAGCAGGCCGGGCCGGGATGTGCCCCGGCGGATTCTGGGCCCACAACAAACAAACCATTGCGAAAGAAGAGCCTGGACCCACCGCCCGCCGCGACGGTGTTGATGTCCAGCTGCGGAGACTGAATGGTTACTCCTGCCGTCGTGGTCTCGAACACGTGCTCGTATCTACCTGACCCAAACCGGCTGACGTCGGTGCTGGTACCGCCCATGTCGAATCCGATGACTGGCGTCTTAGTCTCGGGATCGTAGGACGTCAGTGCATAACCGACCACTCCACCAGCGGGGCCAGACAAGATGGCACGCAATCCAGAGAATCGGTCGACATCGACCAGACCACCGTCTGATTGCATGAACTCGCAACGAGCCGCTTTGACAGCTCCGTCTTTCTGCGTCGCCTCCGTACCCAGTTTTCCCTTGAAGCCCGCTTGGAAGCCAGCAATGTATTTCTTGATGGTCGGGGTCAGGTATGCATCTGCACAGGCAGAGGTCGCTCGAGGCACGAGTTTGATCATCGGCATAAGCTCGTGGCTGAGACTGACGTGCTCGAAACCAATTTCGTGGGCAAGGCGTCCCACAAGAGCTTCGTGGTCAGGGTAGGTGTATCCGTGCATCAGACAGACAGCGATGCTTCGAAAATCTTGTTCGTACAACTCTTGCAGTTGGGATCTGATCGTCGACTCGGAGGGCCGTTGCAAGATGCGCACCGCTTCCCCGGACATGCCTCGAACTAAATCAGCTCCCTCTGCGGAATCGCTCTGCCCATCGATCTGCGTCACTTTCTTGTCTGGGTCTTCTGCGTAGTCTTCCAGCGTAACTCGTTCGTCAATCTCCACCACCTTCTGATACAGCACGTCCGGTCTGGAAATCGCCAGATCGAAGATCCTTGGTCGTGATTGATTGCCAATTTCGAGACAGTCTTTGAATCCTTTCGTGACGATCATCGCAATCTTCTCCCCTTTACGCTCTAGCAAAGCATTGGTCGCCACCGTGGTGCCCATGCGGATGCTCTCAATCTTTGATGTATCCAATTGAGTCCCTCGCGGGATGTCTTTTTCTTCAAACCGGCTGAGCAATCGTCGAATACCTTCTAGAGGCGCATCTTCATAGTTCGAGGGATCTTCTGAGAGTAGCTTGATGATTACATCGTCTTCCATCTTGCCCGTGCCTGGATTTCCTACACAGTCTGTGAAGGTACCGCCGCGCTAATGACGATATAGATCAGCAGGCGGTCCATAAGAGGAAGCAAGGAAGAGTAAACATACGTCAATCGCAATGCGAATACCGCGATTTCCTGACGTAGTCATAATGATGGTGGTAGTGCCTCTGCACAATGGGATATCAAGAAGTTCGTTATCGTCCAGATATAAGGGGAAGAGATACGTCAAACAGGGAAGTAGAATGGATCAATCAGGAGCTGGACAAAAGATATAGAGTCGAAGTAGAAAAAATCCTGCCGGAAGAAACGGGCATCAAGATTAGCAGCTTCTGTGTAAACGCTACTAGCTGTCTAGTAGTAATTCAAACTGGCTGAACCCAGGACGAAATAGCGTCTAACAGAAACTCGCCGGAAGGACGTGTTCGTTACGTCGTCAATTGCTCCCTTTGGTTCGGCGTTTCGCGCCGCGGGGCAATGACGGATAGGGTGCAGTTAGCCCCACCTGAAGCATCCTCACCGCTTTCCATTCTGCCGCTTTGTTTTGAAGGACCCAACGGCGCAAAGAAACATTTCGATGAGTTTTAGCCTGTGCTCCGTTAGTCTGTTATACTATAGCAAACGACTACCATTTTTACTAGCATCGCCAGTAAAAATGAAAACAATGTTACTAGAAGGGATCTAGTACCACTGATATTATTATTAGCCGGAAGAGGACCCGGATGAATTCACAGCTTAGGCTAGGTGATCGGCCGAAGACTCAGAACGTGATATTCCCAGGTTGAACGCCCTGGTGAGCAGAGCACTCCATAGCCATGCCACAATCATGACATCGAATTTTGGAAATCCAAGCGAAGTGCCGGGGCCATGTTCGCATGAATCGTTGAATTAGACCCAAGTAGCTGCCCCGACGCTGCAAATAATCTCCAGGCACGCCTGTAAGCTCCGCTAGCTTGAGAGTTACGAAAAACCATCCTCACAATCCCGGAACGCCTCTGGGGAGAAGCTGAAGGCGAGCACAGCAAGCACTTCGACCTACTCACCAGCACCGCTAATCTGAAGCCAACTTCTTCACAAGTCCATCCAACACCTAGCATTATATGTGACGATCTTCAACGAAACAAACAATCAATCATCCGACTCCCCCTCGTCGCTCGTCGCCTCAAAATTCTTCCTCTTCTTCCTCCTATTACTATCTTCTTTCGGTGCCACATCCGGCTTCTCATCGTTCTTCGAATTTCCCATTCCCAATCCCTCCGAGGAACCCTCTTCATACATCGGCCTCTCCATCTCCTCACCATACCCTTTCAGGACCATCTCGATATGCGGTAATGTCTGGATCAGCGCCGAGAATTGTTCCATGGGGAGGGAGATGCCCTGTTCATCGGTCCATCCAGCCACGCCGAAAGTCAGTCCAACCTGCATACCTACAGTATTCTGCCGACCATCTTTGCGGGCCAGACGCCGGGGAGTGTGAAAATGAAGTAGGATGATAATAATAAACAGGGACAAACCTTCTTCCCAGGAAGCATCTTATCGTCTTTGGAGTAGTATTCTCGAATATGCACCATTCTTTTACCTTTGAACTCGGAGATGGTCACACGTCGATTCTTGGACAGCTAAATATACATACACATATCAATCAGCAAATGGATATGAAAATACAACGCAGGAAAGGGTCATGGTATAGGTCGATGGGGACGATCATGCGGATGGAAAGTGGACTAACCTCCCAATACTCCGACCCATCCTCGTCACGAGCTCCACCGCCCGGAACAGTCGCGGCGGTAGAGGTGGATGGTTTGCTCTTTTTCTCTACCCGCGCTTTCTTCCGCTTCGGTTGCTCGGCGTCTTCTCGGGCAAGTCTCTCATCTGTGTCGTATTCGTCTGATTCAGAGATGCGCGCTTTACTCTTTGGTGCCATTTTCGGAGAGATTGAGACGGTAATTTGGCGGTGATGGGTGGATAGTAGTGGAGCTGGAAGTGATAAGGCAGGCAAAGTCGGAGCGTAATAGAGCGTGGAGTAATTTACGCGTTGTGTGGACGCGTCGCGCTTGGATCGAAGGGCTTACTCATCCATCCATCGACAACTCTGTTGATGAAGGGGTCCATCCAGCTTTTTATTAATCGTCTGGAAAATTAGTACATCAACCGCGCCTGCAATCAGGTCTGGTACGTAAGGGTGAAGATGATTGTCGAATATCGTGAATAGCTTGATCTTCGTCGCACTCGCGATGAAGAGTTGGTAGCGCGTGGTCGCTAATTTGTCGAACGTCTGGAGTTTTCACGATATCGCGAAATCGTGAAATTGTGAAATCATGAAATCGCGACGAAGGTTGTTTGACAGGATTTTTCGACGGATAGTTCGCTGGCCACAAATTCGTCGAACATCCTGAAGTTCAGTCCACACCACGGTCCCGACGATGGATCTTCTACTTGACTTTTGACAGGGGCTCAAATTTCCATAGTATTTTCCAGCTGTCATGCTATCCATGTCAAATGTTGTAAATCCCAGGTTCTTCGTCGCACTCGTGACGGAGGATGGTCACATTTTCGTCGAACATCCGGAATTTTTGTCCACACAGCCGTTCCGATAACCGTTCTTCTAGCGGAGTTTTGATGGCCGCACAGGTTTGTATGCTAGCTGGAAGCTGCTATGATACATGTGTCAAATGTCGCAAATTGCTAATTCTTCGTCACACTGGTGACGGAGGTTGAGTGGGGTGGCCACAAATTCGTCGAACATCCGACGTTTTCGTCCACACCACTGTCCCAATGATGGGCCATCTCACTGAACTTTTGACACACGCTTAGATTTCGATGCTAGCTAATAGCTATAGTAGCATCCATGTCAAATGTCGTAAACTACTAATTCTTCGTCGCACTTGTGACGGAGGTTGGGCACATTTTCGTCGAACATCCAAAGGTCTCGTCCGCACCACGGTCCCGATGGTGAGCCTTCCCGCTGGACTTTTGATAGACGCTAGGTCTATATACAAATCGCTAGTAATCATGGCGTCTATGTCAAATGTCGCACACACCTGATCCTTCGTTATGAGTGTGACGAAGGTCGAAAAACCATCATGATGATTTCAATGAACAGCGGCTCCGTTCTGGTCGTCACAGGTGAAGCTTCATTCGTTTCCCTTGCAGTCTTGTGTACCACTCAGAAGAACCTTCTGCAATAGAAGTACGGTCAATGAAGCATCACTCCCCAGACTGTTTAGATATGGTTATTGTAGCACCCATCCACCCTCGTCAAAACCCCCTCGGGCTTGTATACCTAGATGCTAGATAACATGATCCATTCATGTATGATCCATTCATTGACTAAGTACACGCAAACCCTGCATCATCCACCCAAACATCAACCCCCTCGCGACCTCCTCGACCTGCAAACAATCAAACACCTTCCCCAGCGCCTCTCGACTGGCCGCATTACCCATTACGCCGGTCAACGCTGGGGGGAGACCCTTCTCCATCAATAGTCGTCTCGCTTTGACTCGAGTCCGCTCCTTCTCGTCTTCACTCGGTGGCGGAGGCCACGCCTTTAATTGCGCTTCCGTAGGTAGAGCGTTCTCCTCCATCTTGCGGATGTATCCCGCCATTGCTGCGTCGGTGGTATTCGCGTCGATGACCGACTCTTGGATCAAGGTCCGGACGGTGTCGAGATTGAGGAAGTTCTTGGCGGCGAGTAATAATGTTCGGCGGATGTTCCACGCAGAGGAGAGGTTGTAGAGCTCGTTGACGACGGCAAAGGAGAGGTCGACTGCGACTTGGGTTTCTTCGTCCGTGAGGCGACTCGCTTCCGGACGGGGTTTAGTACTGTTCGATCCCGTTGGGGCTGCTGTTGGAGTCTCGGTTGAGTTGGTGGTGGTACGGCTGGGGGATGGAATATCATTGGGGGATTTCGAGAGTATGGTTGGTCTTGGCTGTGTTGACGAGGCCCCTGTCGATCCGTAGTCGTCGGGAATATCACTGGGTAATGGTGGGAGACGAATCTCCCCTAGATCGGCGAGCGGAGACTGCTGAGGTGTGTCCATGATAGATGATGGTCGGCTCGAGTCCCCGGTCGAGCTTGGGTTGAGTGATGTCCGTGACGAGGCAACGTTTCCCGAAACAGTAGGAGCACCTCCATAGATTTCCTCTTGACCGGATATCAAATCGATCGAGGAGGCCCTTCCAGGCCGACTGGGGAGGGATTGATGGCTCGAAGAAACTTCTCCGTGCGTCTCCGGCTTGCTGGTGGGTACATTTAGCGACTGAGTGCTTTTACTCAGCCCAGCACTGGTGACGGAGTCCTTTCCTGAATTCCTGGTCGATGCGCGGGGTCTCTTCTGCCCCAGTGCACCGACGCCGCCGAGCACGCCGCCGACGCCTTTAGGGGCGCTCGCAAGGACGTCCAGCATACCCTTACCCACCGTGCCAAAGGCGTTCGGGAAGCCGCTCTTACCCGCAAAGCCGGTCGAAGCACGCCCCAAGTTGCGAGTCTTTTCGAGAAACCGTTTCATGCCTTCGCTCTCGGCAAGCGGTCGGTATGACAACGCATCCTGGAGATAACCCTCGAGGTCTTCTTGTAGAGCTGCTCGAGTCCGGCCCTTCCAAGGCGGTAATGACCCGTGTGTCTGTTGGAAACCGGCCACACCTGATATCACAGAGATCCGTCGGAGGACCTCGTGCAGCGTCTCAAAGTCGGTGTATCTTCGTGCAATCATCCAACCAGGTTGCGAAGAGAGGGCCGGCTCAATCTGGAGGAGAAACTCGATGTTCGATTTCGAATTGCCTACGCTCTTGCCAGCGGGACCGGAGTCTTCAAGGATCGAAACGTTGGCTTCGTGTAAGGTAAGAGACTCATTCTTTTCCGTTGGCGTCGTAACTTCGTGAGTTTGGGATCGTAATGCTGTCGGCGTCCGGTCAGGGACCAGTTGATCAAAGCTTGTGAATTTCGCAGAAGGTTCAGCATCAGGCGTGCCAGGGTTGGTGGGGTTTTGACTAGATCCTCCAGTCGGCGTCTCTCGCAAGTCATCCGAAGTAGCTGATCGTCCCAAGTCTGTCGAGGCCGTTTCACTTTCATCTGGCGTCATCATACGGCCAATCGAGGCCGAATCGGGTGTGGAGACGTCCGTCTCATGACTGTTGGCCTTCCTCCGAGCCTCTTCCTCTGCAATGAGCTGATTCATTCTCTGCGCCTCGAGGATCGCCTGTGCCATAGCTGCCTCGGCCTTGCTCATCTTCCGGTTGCGACCCCCGTCTTCATCGCCATTAGGTGTAGGCGAGCCATTGATGGAGTCTCTGTCAGCAGGCATTCTCTCAGAGATGTTTCCAAAAGTCGTTCTTGGGTCTTGTTCTTGTAATGCCACACTGGTCCCATTCGGAAGCGCCTGACCGACTTCGGTCTCCTCGAGGAGATACACAATCCAGCCATTGATCCACTCCGGTTTCGAGCAGCTCTCGAGAGTCATCTTCAAGACCACCCCAGCAAGTACTTCGCGCAAGAAGATGTAGGCGGGTCTGCACTGCAGGATCGGCGGTTCCAGAAACTGTTTCAGGAGATCCTCCGCCTCTGCACGCATCTTCCGCTCTTGACTTTTCCGGTCGGTGATGCTCGCCAGCTTGCTCTCCGGGCTCGACTTGACATAGTGATCCACATCCTCGGCAATTGACGTTGACGAAGATGACGAGAGGGCGTTGGCTAGCTCATTGAGCACAACAATCATCAATGAGCTCGCATTTGCCAGCGATTCGAGGAAGATATCTGCCGGGCGCTTGCGCGAGAGGTGAGATGAGACGGAGAGCAAAAACGAGCTGAATACGTCACGAGAGGCATTGATGAAGGCCCGTTCGGCTGGTAAGATGGGTGTATACCACCAGCTGTCGTGATGTAAATCAGCACTACTGCGACTGCCAATATCTTCCATGGAACCAACCTCACGTAGTCGCGAATGACGGCATCGGTGAGATCACTCAGCGCTGCTCCGGTCGCCGGAGGTAGTTGCATGAAGTCCGTCTTCCTCGTTGCCATATTGTCTTGCTGGCCTTTTGTCTCCTGTGAGCCCAGCCCATTGGATGCGGTCGGCGACGCTCTCCGTTCTTGCCGGTCAAGGATCCGCTGGGCCACATCGTAACCTGACCCCCTCCAGTTGGAATCTTTGCGGTCTCCGCCGTCGCCTCGAGAACCATTACTTCCAGCCCACGCTGCATGAAGTGCGAAGCCTGCCGCCGCGCCCAGCAATATCAATCCCGCTCGACCGAATACCAAAATGAGGGCCAGGAGAAGTCCAGCAAAGCATGCCCCCAGGGTGGGGTTGCTGGCATCTCCCAAGAATTGTAGTAACGGTGCAATCATATCCTTAATAGTAGAGGAGGCAGCAGATGTACCGGACCTTGGCGGCTGCTCTGCAACGTCACCAGCCTTCTCTGGCGGATAGTCCTGGGGTTGAACGGTGGTGTTGGTGGACATGATGGAATCGGAGCGAGTGCTTCAAGCAACAAGAAGCTCCCATATAGTCTTTTCTGCGTCGTCAATTCGTGGAATTGTCATCCTATTGACTTAGCAGACCAGGCAAATGATATCCCCGTCGTCGTGTGCCCCATGGCACAACGCCGTGCGAGATTCGGAAGTCTACTGGCGACGCTTACTCCGCCAACGTCTCACCCCTCGGCTCGCCAGCGGAGATTTGCCCTTTAATTCCGCCCCAGCCAATCTTCATCGACGACGACGATGATCTACGACTGCCAACCTGCTAGAGCCGAACTATTGAAGTTGCTACTGATACTCAAAATCAGCAATGAAGTTCTGTGATTGACTTTGCTCCTTGTTACAATGCTGCTCACTAGATACATAAGCACGCGGCCGACAGAAGGAATGGCGCAGCCCAGCAGTAACTGCTAAATACTCTCCCATTTTTTTGCTTCGTCTCAGTCATGGATTGCTCAACTTCATGAACTCCCTATTATGTTCTCGAAGTGGACGGATTTTCAAACCTGCCGTTCCAGTTGGAAAGTATCATTCTTTCCTTTCATGTCCTTTAGTCGGACGACTATTCTTCGAGCTTGTTCATCTACCAAGGTTTGAACAGCTATTCAATTCACTCTGCTGGCCTTTGTGTGCTCGGTAGTAGATGTTGACTGTCGATATAAACACAACCCTTCTCATGGCTACTTTACCTCTGGAAATATGATTTTGGAAAATCATTCACTTCACACGATGTGATGACCGGTTTGCGTAGTAGCTGTTCCATTCACGAAGCTGAATACTTCTTCACTGGGATTGAACATTTTCATCATTCTCATGGAAATGGATACCTAACCTTCATCACATCGACGATGAAGACTACAATATCCTCATCGCCCATATACGAAGAGGACCTTTATGATCTCTACACTAGTAGTGGCGATGGCCATCATACCGTATTAGTAGTTACTACTGAGCAACGCCATATATATTTTCACCGACGTGGACAGAATAATTCATCTTCCCTGTAGCTGCCCGGTTCTCGGTCCTCTAATGGTCACCTCAGTCAAACATAGAGCTCTCTGTGAGCTAACGGTCCTGCGGTTTCTTATCAAGTTCAATCGGATGAGATACTAGATCAATCAGACACTGTACAATTCGGATTGACAACCCTACTATATACAGAGAGCGTTTTGACGCAAAACCCAAACCAGGGGGGATATCTCTTTGACCCTTCCAAAGATCCAGGCAGGGGAGCATCTAGTTCCTTGCTAGACTCTCCCTCCAGGGCTGATCGACTAGATGCGCTCTAATCCTAGCCAAGCTCGCGCTCGTAACGTGATCTTTAGGGGGATCGTTGAAAACGGGAGATTCATTTTCACGTGGGAGGGGCCAAGATGGAGCGTATAGAAGAGCAAAGAGAAGATGAATTATTCTGTCCACGTCGGTGAAAATATATATGGCGTTGCTCAGTAGTAACTACTAATACGGTAT
>QQTW01001100.1_pt1 | contig 18484 bp, 19 predicted proteins | sample 1904831 | NCBI WGS metagenome assembly QQTW01 (sample SAMN09435610, study PRJNA476489) | Subsurface metagenome, whole genome shotgun sequencing project. | reverse complement strand
TTAAAAAATGCCGCAAATATTGCCATCATTATCGAAAACTCTGGCGTACCTGTAGTGGTAGATGCGGGAATTGGTACGCCTAGCGAAGCTGCCCAAGCGATGGAAATGGGCGCAGATGCCTTACTTATTAATAGCGCGATCGCTCTTGCCCAAAATGCCCCTATTATGGCGCGGGCAATGAATCTAGCCGCCCAAGCGGGACGCATGGCACACCTAGCCGGGCGCATTCCAGTTAAAGACTATGCGATCGCAAGTTCTCCCTTAAGCGGCACAATTACTAGCTAGTAACTAATTTACTCTCCAGTCTGGGCAAGGGCTGGAGAGTTATACAAAGATTTATTTTTAAAGTTGGTGAGTTAGTTTCCACACCTTATGTTACGATTGGTAAATAAATTAGCAAAAGGATAGAAAATATGCCATATACAACCGAAGAAGGCGGACGCTTAAACAACTTCGCAAAAGAGCCAGTAGTTTATCAAGCAGAAGATCCTACAGGTACAGAAAAGCGTAACTATGTTCTTTTGGGAATAGTCGCCGCAGCTTTAGTTAGTGGTTTAGTATTTGTAGCTTACTCTGTCTCCTCCGTAAGTTAAAAGGTACTGTCTCGCTCAATAGCACTAAATAGTGATGAGTAGTCAGCATCCGCAAACCCGCTAGTTATCGCTATTTCTAATATTTTTTTCACACCTTCAATACTGCTAACATTCATCCCTTCCCTTTGCGCTTGGTTGATAAATAACTCCGTATCTTTCAATAAGTGTTTAGTAGGAAAATTGGGGTTAGAATAATCGTGATCGCGCATTCGCTGCAATTTTTTGTCAAAGGTAGGCGCATACAAAGCGCTTTGACGAAGAATTTGCATAAAAATATCTACACTTGCGCCTTGATGTTCGACAAACCCCAAACTGAGAGCAAAAGCTGTACTAAGCGAAGCAATTAGTTGATTTAAGGCAAGTTTAATTGCTGAGGCGCTGCCAACTTCTCCAATTAGCAACAGTTCAGAACCAAAGTTTTGTAATAAACCTTGCCAACGATTAAATTGCGCCTCTGTAGCGCCTACCATAACTATTAGTTTTCCAGACTTAGCTTCAGGGATGCTACCTAAAACTGGTGCTTCTAGATATTCACCCCCGGCGGCGATAACTTCTTGAGCGATCGCTATACTTTCAGTAGGTGCGATCGTACTCATTTGGATAACAGTTTTTCCGGCTAAATGCGGCTTAACATCTTCTGATAACAACAAACTGCGGATAGCTGAAGCGTCTGTAAGCATGAGAATAATACAATCGCTCTCAATAATTGCATCGGCGGGTTGCTGGGCTATCTTTATTCCTGCTTTTTGGAGCGGTTCTAGCTTCTCTAGAGTGCGATTGTAAGCAATTAATTCAATTTTAGCCTCTACGAGGCGTTGAGCCATTGGTAGCCCCATTAGCCCCGTACCAATAAAACCAACTTGCATAAATTTAAACAGTTTCTAAAAATTCTCGCATATATTGATTAACTAACTGCGGTTGCTCTTGCTGGACTAAATGGCCAGCACTGGCGATATACTTAATTTGCAAGTTTCTTACATAAGCTTGGGTATTGTAAGTCAACTCCTTACCAAGAGCTACATCGCCTTCACCCCAAATCATTAATGTAGGTACTTCTAAAATGCTCCAATCTGTACTCAGCATCCGTTGACGCGGAATATTACGATAGTAATTCAACATCGCGGTTAGAGCGCCGCGTTTGGATACGGCATCTTTGTAAGCTTCAATATCCGCTTTAGTCAGAGCATTTTTGTTAACTAATTCCGCAGTAAATGCGGTATCGATTAATTGATAATCCAAAGCTTGAATTAATGCTTCAGGAATCTCCGGTAACTGAAAAAAGAACATATACCAACTACGGAGCAATTGCTGGGGGGTGCGTAAACCTTCCGCCATTCTCGCAGGATGGGGAATATTCAAGACAATTAGCTTCTCTACCATCTGCGGGCGCGAATAAGCAAAATTCCAGGCGATCGCTCCTCCCCAATCATGCCCCACTAATACGCACTTATCGTAACCTAAACCTGTAATTACACCTTCAATATCTTTAATAAATTCATCCATCACGTAAGCTGATTGCTCTTTTGGCTTATCGCTGTCGTTGTAACCGCGCAAATCGAGCGCCACAACTTGATAATTATCGGCGAATGCTGGGATTTGATGTCGCCAGGAGTACCAAAACTCAGGAAATCCATGCAGCATTAGCATTAATGCCCCATTTCCCTGGGTTATATAGTGTAGTTTTACACCGTTTGTTGTGATATATTCGTGCTGCCAAGAATCTGTAATTGCCGTCATAATTACTACTCCTTGAAATTAGTGGATACTTTATTGTTCCTTAAGTTTGTTAAATTAAAATTAACAACAACGGTTAAAATTTATACACCTAGATAGATGTATCTATTAATTATTTTTTGATACATATTATTTGTATAAGTACTTTTCTAATTATGACACCACAATTAATACAGCAACGTTCTTTATGGATAGAGCGGTTAGCTAGATTTGGCTACGCAGCGAAAGGCGTTGTTTATGGCATAGTTGGACTACTAGCTGCCCAAGCAGCCTTTGGTTCCGGCGGACAAACCACCGATACTAAAGGCGCTTTAAGTGCGATTGTAACGCAACCATTTGGAAAATTTTTACTAAGCTTAGTTGCGATCGGTTTAATTGGCTATGCACTTTGGCGTTTTATTCAAGCAATTAAAGATCCCGAACACAAAGGTACGGATACCAAAGGTTTAGCCCAGCGTATTAGCTATGCTGCTAATGGTTTTATTTATGCAAGTTTAGCTTTAAGTGCAATTGGAATTGTTATTGGTTCGGGGAGCGGAGGTAATAGTAATTCTACCCAAGATTGGACGGGGAGCTTGCTTTCTCAACCTTTTGGACAGTGGTTAGTAGGAACAATTGGCGCGGGAGTAATTGGCTTAGGTTTCTATCAGTTTTATAAAGCTTATAAAGCCAAGTTTCGCAAAGAAATGGATTTGAGTGAAGTAAGTAATGTTCAACAAAATTGGATAATTGCGATCGGCAGATTTGGTTTAGCAGCACGGGGTATAGTTTTTTGTATTATTGGCTTTTTTCTAATTCAAGCAGCGCGTCAGTACGATCCTAGCGAAGTAAGAGGATTAGGCGAAGCTTTGCAAGTTTTACAACAACAACCTTACGGCCCGTGGTTATTAGGTATAGTAGCACTGGGTTTAGTTGCTTACGGCATTTACATGATAATTCAAGGTCGTTATCGTCGTTTAAATACAACAGAAATTTAATCTGTCTGTATATTAAACCTCTTACAAAAGTCCAAAATTTTTGTAGCTGTAAGCAAGCAAGTTTTAACCCCAAGAGGGCTAGGTAGGCTTTTTTAAGAAGTCTATTTAGCTCGCACAATTTTATTTATATTGTCTATATTAAAGCTTTTTAACTGCTTAGGAAACGGTAAAAATGTCTTTATTAACAGTTACAAACCCTACTATTTTTAGAAAAACTAACAAAGATTTAAGCAAGTTAGCAGATAGAGATAAAGTTTTTGTTAATAAGGGAGCCAAAATCAATATTGAATATGCTTTTAGAGCAGGCGATCGCTATTTTGTCAAACTAAATCGAGAGCTTGGTGATATTGGCAAGTTAGGCTACTTTCTACAGAAAGATGTTGAAGTTAAAGTTGCGGAAGTAAGAGGTATCTGGTTAACCAATGTTGATAGCAATGTATTACATTCTCGCATCAATATTGAAGCAAGTTTACATCGTCTCAAAAACCTAGGTTTTAATACTATTTATCCGGTAGTTTGGCAACGAGGTTTTACACTTTATCCTAGTGCGGTAGCCCAAGATTTTATAGGTTTTTCTGTAATGGAACCTAGTGTTTTCCAAAATAGGGATATGCTTGCGGAAATTATTGAAGTAGCCAAACCTCTAAATTTACGGGTTATTCCTTGGTTTGAATATGGCTTAATGGCTCCTCCAAATTCCCCTTTAGCTCAAAAACACCCTGATTTGTTACATTTAGACAATAGACAAAATAATATTCGGCTTAAAAGCCACGACAAAAATAAGCCGGATATTCAAGTATGGTTAAATCCCTGTCAACCAAAAGTGCAAGAGTTTATAGTCGATTTAATTGCTGATGTTGTCGAAAGATATGAAATTGATGGGATTCAATTAGACGATCGTTTTGGTTTTCCGATAGAGATGGGCTACGATCTATTTACCCAAAATCTATACGAAACTTCACAGAAAGTAAATATTGTTCTGCCTAATTATAAAGATCCAAATTGGGTAAGCTGGGCAGAGAAAAAAACTACAGAGCTACTAGAAAAAATATTTCAGGCGGTTAAAAGCAAGCGCTCAGACTGCTTGATTTCTATTTCTCCTAACCCCCAAGAGTTTTCTAAAAAGTATTATTTGGCAGATTGGAAGTTGTGGGTAGAGAATGGTTTAGCAGAAGAAATAGTTTTACAAGTTTATCGAGACAATCTATCAGCCTTTGGTGCGGAAATAAGTAAGCCAGAAGTTATAGAAGCTCAAAATTATGTTCCTGTTAGTATTGGTATTTTGAGCGGACTTAAAAATAAACCTGTTGCTCTTAGTTTAATTAAAAAACAAATTCAAAAAACTCGCGCTACCAACTTTGCTGGAGTGTCTTTCTTTTTTTATGAAACTTTCTTTAATGAAATGCTACTAAATAGCAGCAACCAATTACAGATAAAAACTAGAGACTCTTTGGGGATTCGAGATTTATTTGTATAGCTTTTTCAAAGCTACATTGAAATAGTACAAATACTTGCTAATATAAATGCGATCGCCTCTAGGTTCCAAAAGAAGCGATCGCTTGTTAATTTCCAGGATCGCTACTTACTCTTGTAACTTTCTGCCTCCTGTCATGTACCCAAAGATATAATTTTTGCATCATATCCAAGCGCAATTGTCAAGATATAAATCCAATTGTTAAGTATTTAGTAACTCTTGTATCATCTTGTGTGTTTCTTTGGTTGGTTTATGACTCTGTTGGGTATATTCTTAAAAGATAAAGAAATAATTAAGAAGAGGTTTCTATGACTCCAGCAATTTTACGTCAGCTGTGGTCTGTAGTCGAAGCTACGCAGGCTCATACATTGTTGAAACTTGATGATGCCAGCCTCGTACAGTGGTTAATTAAGCAAACTACTACTAAAACATCTTTAGATGGTAGCGAAACTGATGTCCTCAGCGACTATATTCAGTCGCGTTTAACCTTAATTCGCGACTTAGCCCAAGAGCGTTAATAGATAGCCAAGCAGCTTAATTTAGCCATCAAGGCTTGAGTGGAGGAGCTAAAGGCGGAAAACTTTGCAGGGAACGGGCATTAGTTGCAGCCAAAGCTTGAGCTACAAAAGTATAGCCGAGGTAAGCGGGTACAACTACAGCAATCAAAAGTGCGATCACACTGAGCCACCGACTAGGTTGCCAGGAAGAACCGTAAGCACAGCGATAAGGATCGCGGTTTAGAAAATCAGGTTTAATAATTTCTCTTAAAGCAATAGGTCGCTTGAAGCGCACGCGGCGATCGTCTAGTTTTTCAAGTAAAATCCAGCCTGCTTCCCCTTCCTCTTTACATAGAAGTTGGAACACTTCTGGATCTTGAAACAAGTCGCGCTTGGCACGAACAATTTTAAACTCCCATCCTACCAAACGCGGGTCTTTCAATTCTTGCTCTTTGCCAAAGCCATTACTATGATGCTCGGATGTATCATTGTGTTCGTAAGCTTCATAGGGCGTTAACATTTCTTCTTCCTCGACATTTTGCTCTTGGTTCATGAAATTGATTGCTAAAATCTGCTGTTGATAATTACGACATTCTTAAATGCGGTACTACTGATAAACTCGCTACAAAATACGGCAAATTGAATTATTCCTGGATTATTTGCTTTACAGGGAGATAACCTTCGATCAAACAGTCTGTTCCTATACTGCGCCAATGGTATCGCTCTAGTGTTAAAGCTTGGGTCATGTTTGTTAAATCCAATTCACCTACAGGAGAAAAGCGATTGCTACCACCGACAATTTTTGGAGCAATAAAAGCAAGAACTTTTTGAACCGCACCACAGGCGATCGCACGGGCAGCTAAAGTACCTCCACATTCCCACAATACGGACATAATGCCCAAAGAATATAAATACTTCATTGCCTCCGTGGGTGTCAAAGGATTTAACTCTACAACCCTTACTCCCTTGGCTAATAACAGTTGTTGAAAATCTTTATTTACTCCTATTTGGGTAAGTACCAACGTCGGCGCGATCGCCATGTCTTGCCATAAGTAAGCCTCCGAGGGCAAGTCAAGAGTGCGACTCATGACTACACGCAAGGGGTTGGGAGCATCCGCCAGCCTAGTTGTCAACTTGGGGTTATCTAGCCTCAAAGTATTGCCACCAATAATTACCGCATCGCAAGCCGCCCGTAGCTTATGTACTTCGTTACGAGCAATTTCCCCAGTAATCCAAGCGCTATGTCCGTTACTGGTGGCAATTTTGCCATCTAGAGTCATAGCGTACTTCAAAATGCCAAAAGGCTGCTGGTACAAAATGCGATGAATAAAAGCTTCATTAAGCTGTCGGCAGTCTGCTTCCTCTACTCCTACGACTACCTCTATTCCTGCCGAGCGCAATCTAGCAATTCCACCCCCAGAAACGCGCGGATCGGGGTCAACCATCCCGACTACGACTTTAGATACCTGGGCGGCGACTACAGCCTCGCTACAAGGGGGCGTTCGTCCGTAGTGATTGCAAGGCTCCAAATTAACGTAAATTGTCGCACCAGTAGCGCGATTTCCGGCGGCTTGGAGGGCAAGAACTTCGGCATGGGGTTGACCAGCCCCCGGATGGAAGCCTTCACCGACAATTTCACCATCAAGAACTACTACCGAACCGACGAGCGGATTGGGAGCCGTGCGCCCTAAAGCATTACGAGCTAGAGACAAACACCGTTGCATCATCTCTTTGTCAAAGGCAGTAACTACGGCTGGCGATCGCAAATTATCTGAGGCATCTGATTGAAAGTTCACGTAAAATTATTTTTAATGCTGGGCAATATTATACGGGTGATGCGGAAATATGCAACTACAGGGATTTATTATTGGGCGGCAAATTTTGCCACCAGCGATTGAGCGGATAGTAAACCACCGGGGCCCAAAGACTGCTAACGATCGCGCTCGATAAAGCTATTTGCTGGTGATAAGTCCATTGATTGGTTATCGTCAGCAAAAATTCATCTAAGACAAGCATAATATTTTGGTTAGATGCGGGCAAAGCAAATTGCAGTGCCATAATTGTTTCTGCAAGTATAGTCATGCCAAAGACAATTAAAGCAATAGAAATAAAATCTTCTTGCAGGTAACGCTGTTTGTGCAAACGCGCGGTTAAGATCCCCACAATTGCCAAGCTCAAACTATGGGTAGGAATGGGATGAGTCATGCCATCGAGCAGCCAGCCTAAAGTTATCCCCGCCATAAAACCTGCCGCCATCGAGCGCTTGACACTCCAACATACCACCCAAATCAGCAGCCAGTTGGGAGCAACACCTAATAATTCCACCCCTGGTAAACGTAGGGGCAATAGTAATAAACACGCCGTTAACGAACCAGTTATTATTGCCCAATTTATTAAATGGACTGCCGACAAGCTTGGACGCAAAAATTCTCTCCTCAAAGCCGATTATTTATTTTCCAAACCGCCGACATTTGCAGACACAAAAACCCACTCCAAATAATTTAGCGGTGAAGTCAGGGCGATCGCAGCTTCCGGGGCAGGGCTTTTAGTTAAATCGACCTTTTCTACTCTCCCTACGGGGATACCCGCCGGAAATATTTGACTGTAAGGCGAAGTTGCTACAAAGTCGCCAGGGCGCACATCGGGGACTTTATCAAAAAATTGCATCATTGCCCGTGTAGAAGATTGTCCTTTGAGCAAGCCTGTATAGCGACTGCGACTAACCGTTACTCCTACTTGACTTGTAATGTCACTAACTAACAAAACGCGGCTAGTGTTTGGAGTAACGCTAATTACTCTACCAACCAAACCGCCGGGAGCCGTAACTACAAAGTCTACCTTGATTCCCTCCCGGCTCCCGCGCCCTAGGGTTATTTGCTGCCACCAAAGATCGGCGCTGCGTCCAATTACAGGAGCGACAAGCATTGGGCGATTTTTTTGCGCGGCTCGGTAGTCTAGTAAATCTTTAAGCTGTTGATTTTGACGCTCTTGTTCTACTAAGCGTCCGAGTAATTCAACTACGCGAGCGTCATTTAACCGTTCTACTTGAGTTGGATCTTGAAATGGGCGAGTAACAATACCAGTTAGTTCGCTAATTGCGGCTCCTTGAGTTTGTCGAATTATCCACGCGATCGCCAACGCCAAACAAGTACCGATTAATTGCCATCTATTTTTATCCCACCACCGCCGGATTGCATACATAGATACTACTGATGTTGAGAGCGCCCGCTAAATACTCGTTCCATTTTATTGAAGTTTTCTAATACTTTGCCTGTTCCCAAAACTACACAGTTTAAAGGTTCTTCGGCTATGTGGGTGATAATGCCTGTTTCATGACTAATTAAAGTATTGATGCCGCGCAGCAAAGCTCCACCGCCTGCCAGCATGATACCGCGATCGACAATATCAGCAGCGAGTTCCGGTGGCGTTCGCTCTAAGGTGCGTTTCACGGCTTCGATAATTACAAGTAGGGGGTCAGACATACTTTCCCTAATTTCTGGCCCTTTAATTGTCACCGTCCGAGGCAAACCAGAAAGTAAGTGCAGTCCTCTTACTTCCATCACTACCTCATCATCATTGCGGGTAGGATAAGCCGAACCAATACGAATTTTGACTTCTTCTGCCGTGCGTTCGCCGATTACCATATTATGAATCTTTTTCATGTACTGAATAATTGCCTCATTTAGCTCATCTCCAGCCACTCGCACCGATTCACTTTCTACCGTACCGTTATAACTAAGCACGGCAATTTCTGTAGTCCCGCCGCCGATATCTACAATCATGTTGCCAATCGGTTCGGTTACGGGTAATCCCGCCCCAATTGCCGCCGCCAATGGCTCGTCAACTACATGGACTTCTCTTGCTCCCGCCCGCAATGCCGCATTCATAAGTGCCTGTTGTTCTACGCCCGTAACGCCGCTAGGAATCCCAACTACAATTCTTGGGTTTACCGTTCTGCCGCCATTGGCGCGTTGAATAAAGTGCTTGAGCATTAATTCGGCGGTATCAAAGTCTGCAATCACGCCATTACGCAACGGACGACTAACAATGACACTACCGGGGGTTCTGCCCAACATTTTTTTTGCATCTTCTCCCACAGCTAAAGTTTGTTTATCTTTGGAGTCAATAGCGATCACTGAAGGCTCTTGTAGGACAATGCCTTTACCGGATACAAAAACGAGGGTATTAGCAGTACCGAGGTCGATACCCATGTCCCTAGATAAGGAAGACTGATTAAAAAAACCAAAAAGACCCACGTGCCTCGCTACCCCAAAGTTTATTAAGTTCTATGTCAAACAAAAATAGTAACCGTGCTGGATTCTATTACTTCTTGTGCTCTGAGTCTAGTAGGAAAATTGAAGATTTTTTAGTAGGGCGAGAAATTGCTCTCACCTTTTTAAATTAGTGACAATTGGATTTGCAATTTTTGGCTATTAGAGGCACGATTATGGAGTACACCTGTACTGTAAATAAATATGAGTCTCAATGTAGTCCATCTGGTAGGGCGCGTAGGCAAAGATCCAGATGTTAAATATTTAAATAATGGCAAAGTGGTGTGTAAACTGACTCTAGCTGTCAATCGCCAGTCGCGAAATAGCGACGAACCGGACTGGTTTACTCTAGAAATGTGGGACAAAACTGCCCAAGTCGCGGCGGATTTCGTGCGTAAAGGCAAGCAAATCGGCGTGAAAGGTTCTTTAAAGTTTGATACTTGGAGCGATCGCTCTACAGGGACAAGTCGCTCTACACCAATCATTTTAGTAGAAAGACTAGAACTATTAGGCTCTAAGAAAGAAGATGAGGCGAATTCCTTTGGCGGCAGTAGCGGGATGTGACGAAAAGGCAGAAAACCAAAGTTTTCTGCCTCTAGTTTTAATAACTAATTTGCAAAGTAACGCCAGCTTCTACTTTTTGTTCGCCACCGATCACGGGAGTAGCAACCTTAGACTCAGTACGAGCCGCCAAGTTGTCAAACTGAGAGAGTGGTTGAGGTGGGGGTGGGGCTGCGTTATTAATTTGAATGCTGACAATTTCTTTAGCAGTAAAATTAAGAGCGCTTAAAACAGAATTAGCTTGCTGTTGAGCGTTTTGAGTAGCTTTTTTCAATGCTGCTTGCTCGGCAGCAGAAATCGCGCTGTCGGTAGCGGTAAAACTAATGCCTTCAATTCTAGTTGCTCCTACTCGGACAGATTCATCTAATAAATTGCCAATACTCTCGGTGGGAATCCGAAAACTCACGGTATTGGTAGCTGTATAACCAGTCAATTTTTGGGTATTGTTATTGTAACTGTAGACGGGATTAAGGCTGATACCAGTAGTTACGAGCTTTTCGACTTGTTGCCGAGATTTTAGCAAAGCAACTAGTGCCTTAGAACGTTTAGCCGCTTCTTGTTGGGTAACTTCCGCAGTTTTGCCTTGGACTTCTACCCCCAAACGTACCTCTGATAAAGTGGTAGGAATAGTCTCTACACCGCGACCGCTAACAGTCAAAGTCCGCATTAAGATATTTTGTACCACTCCTCGGTCTTGAGCTAAAGAATTACTTGTTGTTGCGCCTAATAAGCCAAAAGCTAAAAATAATACTACAAAATATTTGCGTAAGTTGCTTTTAGCACCTAGTTTGTTCGCGTAATTATCGATCGATGTAAATTTCATAGATTGTGTTGTGCCATATTCGCAATCATCCCACTTGCTGCTTGAAAATGCGATCGCCACTAGAAAAACCCTCGCACCAATTACTTTAGATGTCAGGGCTTACTTGCAATCTTTTTGTACAGTAAAAAAGATGATTTTTAGATATCTAATGGAAATAGAAGCAATTGCTGGATTTGACTTGTCCTTGCTAGAGCTTGTTCCCAGTTGGTACAAGACAACGATTTTACTTACTACTACAGAGCCAGAAAGTAGCCCGATGATACTCGCTGGAGTATTGCTAAGTTTGGTTGTAGTGTATCTAGCAAGCAAAATTGGTGGAGAATTATCCAACCGCTTTGGCTTGCCACCAGTTTTGGGAGAATTAGTTGGCGGCGTTGTAGTGGGCGTTTCAGCTTTGGATCTTTTGATATTTCCTGAAGGCGGTGGCGATAGTTCTAGCTCGTTAATCATGAGTTTATTGCAAAGCACCGCAGGATTGGAGCCGGGGGCGGTAGCTGCCACTTTTCAGGGACAAAGCGAAGTTATTTCAGTTTTGGCTGAACTAGGGGTAATTGTTCTGCTGTTTGAAATTGGCTTGGAATCAAATTTAAAAGAATTGTTAGCCGTTGGTTATCAAGCTGTTGTCGTGGCATTTGTTGGCGTAGTTGTTCCGTTTGCGGCGGGAACTATTGGACTAATGACTTTGTTCCACGTAAGCGCCGTACCAGCAATTTTTGCCGGAGCCGCTTTGACGGCTACAAGTATTGGCATTACTTCTAAAGTGCTATCGGAACTGGGCAAACTGACCTCGACAGAAGGTCAAATTATTTTGGGGGCGGCGGTAATTGACGATGTACTCGGTATTATTGTTTTAGCCGTCGTTGCTAGTTTGGCAAAAACTGGCGAAGTAGATGTTAGCAATGTCATTTATTTGATTATTAGCGCTACCAGTTTTTTGCTGGCGGCAATTTTGCTTGGCAAGGTATTTAATCAGTCTTTTGTCGCGATCGCCGAACGACTCAAAACTCGCGGTAGATTGACTATACCAGCATTTATCTTTGCTTTTTTATTGGCTTATTTTGCGGCGGCTATTGGTTTAGAAGCAATCTTAGGCGCTTTTGCGGCGGGGTTAGTGTTGGATGAAACGGATGTGCGCCGAGAACTTGAAAAGCAAGTATGTCCGATTGCCGACTTATTAGTACCAATTTTCTTTGTGAGCGTAGGCGCTAAAACCGATTTGAGCGTACTCAATCCCTTTGAACCGAGCAATCGCGAGGGTTTGATTATTGCCAGCTTTTTAATTGCAATCGCCATAGTTGGTAAAGTTGTGACGGGCTTGGTGGTATTTGGTCAACCGCAAATTAATCGTTTGGCAATTGGCGTGGGCATGATTCCTAGAGGGGAAGTAGGGTTAGTATTTGCGGGGGTAGGTTCCGCTAGTGGGGCGCTTTCTAAGCCTTTAGAAGCCGCGATTATTGTGATGGTAATTCTCACCACTTTTTTAGCACCGCCTTTATTGCGGGTGGTTTTTCCGACGGATGAAAATGAGGCGCTTCTTAGCACAAAACCTCAGCCCAATCCCGCCACCGAAACTTTTGGGACAAAAATCGATTAGATTGTTAATATTTTGAGGAAACAAGCCGGGGTTAGTTTGCGTCCGCTTAGAAAAGTTAGTAGCTTGAGGCGCTCAAAATAGAGGCACGTAGAATGTAGTTGACCCGCGATCGCCAATCTTAGTGTAAACTGACCCATTTATAGCGAACATAAGTAAGATTTGCTGTGCCGATATTTACTAGGAATACTCAGCTATACTCAATCATCAGCATCTAATCTTTAAATTGCAGCAAATGGTGATGTAAAAACATAGCCAACAGTCAATGTTTGACCGCGCAAAAATGGCTAGAACAAATGACAATTAGGAGAAAACACTGTGAGACTTCACTGGCTACTACCCAGTATTTTAAGTATTTTTGTACTATCCTCGACCGCAGAGGCGGCAAAGCTACGTTCTTGGCGTTTTGATGTCAACCAAAATCGGTTGCATATTAATACCGATGGCAGCGTGCAACCCAAAGCAAAGCTAATTTTTAATCCAACTCGCTTAGTGATTGATTTGCCGGGAACAACTTTACAACGTTCTACGGTTAAAAAAGAATACGGTGGAGCCATTCGCAGCGTTCGAGTCGGTCAATTTGACGAGCGCACCACTCGAATTGCGATTGAATTAAGTCCTGGGTACAAATTAGATCCTAACCAAGTCAAAGTTCGCGGTGTAACGCCTAGCCAGTGGACAGTCCAATTTCCCGCACCGCAGAAAGTGGCGGCGGCTTCCTTACCTAGTCGTAAACCCTTACCTCTACCTGCGTCCGTTAGAGCGAGCAATTCTGAACCTAGAAAAATCTTCACTGTTGTTACTACCGACGAGCCACCCAATAAAAATTCATCCTTTGGCAGAACGGCGGCAAATTCCACCGCCATTGTCCAAGTTCACAATATCCAAGTGACGGCGGATGGTTTATTTGTCCGTACCCGTGGCGGCGGTACTCCTAGTATTAATGTTAATCGCAGTAGCGATCGCGCCCAAATTAATGTTGACTTGAGGGGGGCGGCTTTATCTCCCCTAGCGGCTCCTAATACTAAAGTAAATCGGTTTGGAATCGGTAACATTAAGCTCTCTCAAGTCCAATCTTCACCTCCAGTTGTCCGCATGACGATGCAGGTAAATAAAGAAAGTCCAGATTGGGAAGCGGCGGTTAGTCGGTTTGGAGGAGTGACCGTCTTACCCGTTGGTGGGATTAGCTCGGTTAGGAGAAATAGTACCGTTGTTTCTACTACTAGTTCTTCCGCCCAGCCAGCGCCGGGAATGGCAACCATTGAGTCCGTATCATTTAATGGCGATGGCAGCCAATTATTGATTAAAACCGATCAAAGTCTTACCTACACTAGCGGCTGGGATCGTTCTTCAGGACTGTATCGAATTACTTTTGCCGATGCTCAACTAGCGCGTGAGGTTAAAGGGCCTACCTTAAATACAAATAGTCCTTTGCTAAGAGTGCGCTTGCAGCAACCTACGCCTCGGACTGTGTTAATTTCGGTTCTCCCGGCGGCGGGCGTGCGGGTAGGCGAATTAAATCAACCGTCACCAGAATTACTTGCATTGCAGTTGCAGCGCTCTACGGGGGCTTTATTCCCGCCAGCCTCACCTTCTTCGTCAACGCCAGATGTTATTTCTATTCCTACTACTCCACCGCCAAGCACGCCCGCACCGTCAACTAAACCCCGTACCGTTGGGCAAAAGCGTATAGTTGTTGTCATCGATCCTGGGCATGGAGGCAAGGATCCGGGGGCAATTGGGATTAGAGGGTTGCAGGAAAAAAATGTAATTTTGCCAATATCAAAAAAAATCGCGGCAATTTTAGAGCAAAAAGGTATCCAAGTCGTAATGACTCGCGACAGCGACTATTTTGTCGATTTAGGCCCGCGAGTAGTCATGGCAGACCGAGTAAATGCTAACTTATTGGTGAGCATTCATGCTAATGCTATGCCTGCAAATCGCAGCGATATCAATGGGTTGGAGACTTACTACTATGATAGCGGTCAGCGTTTAGCGAGGACAATTCATAACAGCATTCTTAGCAGTATCGATGTTCGCGATCGCGGTGTTAGAAAAGCCAGATTCTACGTTCTCCGCAAAAGCTCCATGCCATCGGTGTTAGTTGAGGTCGGGTTTGTTACGGGTGTGGTTGATTCTCCGCGTTTGGGAACGACTGCTTATCAAAATCAAATGGCAGAAGCGATCGCCCGTGGCATCCTTCAGTATATCCAGAACCCCTAGCTTTTTTACCGCTTATTTAATCTTTTAGCCTGTGTCTCATTCCCCTTCTCCTAGCACTTTGTCCGCAACTTTGGACGTACAATCATCTCCTTGTATCGGCATTTTTGATAGCGGTGTTGGCGGTCTAACGGTACTTAGTCAAGTAGCGCGTCAACTGCCCAAGGAATCAATTGTTTATTTTGGCGATACAGCAAGAGTTCCCTACGGTACTCGCTCCAGCGATGAAATTTTGCAGTTTGTCCGGGAAATTATTAGCTGGATGCTCCAACAGCAAGCCAAAATGGTAATCATGGCTTGCAATACCAGTTCTGCCTTAGTCTTAAAAACCGTGCAAGCAGAGTTCCCGATGCCAATTGTTGGCACAATTTTACCTGGATCTTTTGCTGCCGCCAAGCTCGGTCGGCGGATTGGGGTAATTGCGACTCCCGCAACTGTTGCTAGTAATGCTTACCCACAAGCAATTACAGCTATCGATCCTACGGTTCGAGTTTGGCAAGTCGCTTGTCCCGAATTTGTGCCTTTAATTGAACAAAACCGCGTCCTCGACCCTTATACTACCCAAGTAGCCCAGCAATATTTGGCTCCATTATTAGCGCAAAAAATTGATACTCTAGTTTACGGTTGCACTCATTACCCTCATTTAGAGCCTGTACTGCGCTTGCTACTACCGCCAACCGTGAAATTGCTCGATCCGGCAATTCATGTTGTTGCTACCGCAACTCAACAACTTGACTTACTCAACTTAATAAATACAGATAGCTCTCCGCTTCCCACTCGCTTCTATGTTAGTGGTTGTCCCCAAAATTTTGCCCGTTCGGCTCAGTTACTATTAGGCTGTACGCCAATTGTGGAAAATATATCTTTGACGTAAGCTAAATCTAGCGTTTTTAAGGACACCGTACTATTTAAATGTCCCCTTCTTGCCCTCCAATACTGCCTTCAGCTTTTTTCACCTGGCGTTGAGCCAAGCTCAGTAATAAATAGATAGTTAATAAATAACCCGTCGCCAAGCAAGGAATTAGCAGTGTATTATCGCAATTCATATACCCCTAGGAAAGCAAAAGTAGATGGCACTTTAGACGCAAACAATATTGATTGATACCATTGCAAAAGAGCTTTGGTCTTGTTGTAAAACTTTTTTTCAGTCACCGTCACAAATTTTGAGTAGATTGTACTTAACTTCTGTACAATTTACCTTTTGGCTAGAAAATTTTAGCTTTAAGCGGTTGTAAGTTTTGTAGTAAACAACCTTACTAAAACAAACAATTGCTACCTATAAATGCTTAACTTTCTCTCATTTAGCCTAACATAAATATTTATAATTTCTTAAGCAATTCTTGTGCTTTCACCAAAACTTGAGTAACTTTGGCAATGAATGACAAAAAGCGGAGTAGGAGCGATCGCTTGCTTAATTACGCAGCCTAATTAGTTCCTCTAGCTAAAATCGGCAATTACTCAAAAAACTATCTACTAACTGGGTTAAAGTTGACTTGCTCTGTGCTTCGACCAAAAATTGGTACTAAATCTAACTTCCCCCTTGCCTGCGGTTAGCTTAAAATAAATATAGGATTATGTAAATTTTCGTAAATAAACTCAGAGTCGGCTCATCTATGACCTCAGCAACTTCTCTTTTTTCTCCAGTTGAAGCAGACCTGTGCTTGCTATCAGAGAATTTAATTAAGTTAGTCGGTACTCATCACCCAGTTTTTTTTGAAGCAGCACAACACTTATTTGCCGCCGGGGGGAAACGAGTACGCCCAGCGATTGTATTGCTTGTATCGCGGGCAACTATGCTAGACGACGAAATTACTGAGCGTCACCGCCGATTAGCCGAAATTACCGAAATGATTCATACGGCAAGCTTGGTGCATGATGATGTAGTAGATGAATCCGAGATGCGGCGCGGCGTACCGACAATTAATAGCTTATTTGGTAATGGCGTAGCTCTTTTGGCAGGAGACTTTTTATTTGCTCAATCTTCATGGTATTTGGCTAACTTAGACAACTTAGAAGTAGTCAAGTTACTGTCTGAAGTTATTATGAATTTTGCCACTGGGGAAATTCAGCAAGGAATGTCTCAGTTTGACTCAGAAGTAACTATTGAAGCTTATTTAGAAAAGAGTTATTACAAAACCGCATCTTTAATTGCCAACAGTTCCAAAGCGGCGGGACTACTAAGCGATGTTTCTAGAGAAACCGCCGAGCATTTGTACGGTTACGGTCGTCATTGGGGACTAGCATTTCAAATAGTTGACGATATTTTAGACTTTACAGGTTCAACCAGCACGTTGGGTAAACCTGCTCTTGCAGATATTAAAAGCGGCAATTTGACTGCGCCTACTTTATACGCTTTAGAAGAGAAGCCGTATTTGGAAGAATTAATCGAGCGCCAGTTTGCCAAAGAAGGAGACTTAGAAAGTGCGATTTCTTTGATTACCGATAGTAATGGGATTGAAAGATCCCGCGCTTTAGCCGCTCATCACGCCCGTTTAGCCGTAGAACACTTAACAGATTTACCTGCTTCGCAGTCAAAACAAGCACTGGTAGATATGGCAGATTATGTTTTAAGTCGGATGTATTAATTTACGCAATATCGGGAGGGATTTGATTGAAAGGGGATGTTGGTTTTATTTGGACTTGAATTAACTTTTGGATATCTTGACGCTTAACTTCATAACCTGTATTTGTCTCCCCTGGGATTTCTAGAAAGATAATACTATCAACCGTTTCTAAAGCAACCAATTGAAATAAAATATGCGTGACCGGAATCGCTAAAGCAATTAATTCGGCGCTACTGGGAGCAAAACTATCGTGGAGAGTCGGAAAAGCGTAAATTACCCGCTTTTCGAGCTTGCGATTAGTAATAGTCGTTACTAGCCAGTCTGCGTCCAAACTTTGAATAATGTAGTATTCCTCGTAGCGTAACTTTGCGGCTAACTGCTTTAGTCCAGGGGCGATCGCTTTAATTAGTTGCGGCGTAATGCCATCTTTGGGCGCATCGTCTATTAATAATTGAATTTGTCGATCTAAGTTCATAATTTAGCGGCAGTGTTAGTGGCAAATCATTAATTGTATGCCATCATCGAAACGCACTAGCTAAGTTCTAAAAGATGCGATCGCTTGCAAATATAAAATTTCCGCCTCGCGCCGCTACAGAAACCGAAGTAGAAGACTCGATACTATTGCGGGTTTTAGTCCAAGCCTTAGTAATAGTGGGAATTGTCGCGGTTGATATTGCCGGGGGGACTTATAGCAGTTTATGGGCTATACCCCTGAGTATAATTGGGGCGACATGGAGTTGGTATGGTCGTCGAGGTCGCAATATTGCCGTCAAGTTTTGTATAGCGATCGCCATGCTGGCAGCCATGGCGGCATTTTTTAGCAAGCTTTTGGGTCAACTGAACGATACAAGGTTAGTTTTGGCAGAATTTTTGATCCAAATTCAAGTATTTCATAGTTTTGATGTTCCTCGCCGCAAAGACTTGGGCTACTCAATTGTCATTGGACTAATTTTACTTGGGGTAGCGGGTACAGTTAGTCAAACTTTGGCTTTCGCGCCGATTTTAGTGCTGTTTTTAGCGATCGCGCTGCCGACTTTAGTTTTAGATTACCGTTCGCGGCTAGGGATAAAAAGTGAGGGGCAAAAAAGTCAGCCCATTGCCTTTAAAAGTATTAAAAATGGGGGCAAATTATTTTTAATTATTATCAGCTTGGGACTATTGATTTTTGCTTTTTTACCT
>QQTW01001099.1_pt1 | contig 18488 bp, 16 predicted proteins | sample 1904831 | NCBI WGS metagenome assembly QQTW01 (sample SAMN09435610, study PRJNA476489) | Subsurface metagenome, whole genome shotgun sequencing project. | reverse complement strand
GTCCATTGCGTCATTTCATTACCGAGTACGGCTCTGTACGGTATCAGCTGCTGTGAACCTAGGTAAGATTACAAGGTGTCGATTAAAGCATTCTCCACTCTCTACACACCTTACCTGAACTACACGACCAAGCGATGTCTGCCTTGTCGCGGGAGCTGACTCTAAGGGAGGCCAAACCGGCTGTCAGCACTACTGAAGTGTGCGGCCCTTACCTAAGTAGGAGGGAAGGTGATTGAAGTGTGGAGTGCTGCCTTGGTCACCAAACTCATCGAACATGCCTTTAAGACTTCGATAAAGAGCTGCAACTTCCTGCAATGACACCAACGCCTATCGTGTATCTGTGCTAACGTTGTCCAATAGCATCTCGCACCCAGACTGTGATGAAAATGTCACTACTCGCGCTCCCAGCTGACCTGCTCCTTACCGTCGTGGATTTCCTCGAGGCCCTCAGAGATATCAACGCATTGGCGCAAGTAAGTCGCCGCTTATACAACGTCCTTAACGTCCGGCTCTATCGCCGTGACCTGGTGCGCCACGAGAGCGCCGGGTGGTTATGGGCCACCAAGCACGGTCGCCAGTCGGCAGCTACGGTGTTCTTGGAGCAGGGAGCCGATGTGCGAGCGACAGACAAGGGAGGACGCACCGCCATTGCCTTGGCGGCGATGATGGGCCATGACGCACTGGTGCGGATGCTGCTGGCCGTCCCGGACGTGTGCCTATGCTGCACAGACAAATGCGGTTCGACGCCGCTCTCGTTGGCCGCGCAAGGCGGGCACGCGGCAGCGGTTTCCCTCTTACTGCCCGAAAGTCCCGATCCGAACGTCCAGGAGGACCTTGGCCGCACGCCGCTGTGGTATGCGGCCCTTGAAGGGGCCGTTGACGTCGTAGAGTTGCTGCTGCGGGACGGTCGGGTCGACGTGGATTGCGCGGATGATCAGGGCGCCGCGCCGCTGGCGAAGGCGGTGGTTGGTGGGCACAGGCGAGTGGTGGAGCTTCTACTCGCCAGCGGTGCGAATGCGCAGTCGCAGGACCGTCGTGGTGAGACGCCGCTGCTCAGAGCGGTAGATGCTGGGCAGCTCGAGATGGTGAAACTTCTCCTCCGCCACGATGGCGTGGATCCCCACCACCGCGCCCGCACCGGTATCGGACTGTTTGAAAGAGCCGTCCTCACGGGTGACAGGGCGATACTCGAAGCGATTCTCGCCGATGGCCGCGTGGATCCGAGTCAGCAACATGGGTATTCGAATGCGTTTCTTGCGGAGACACCCCTGGCGCTAGCTGCTGCCACAGGCAATGCGGCTGTTGTGTCCATTCTGCTACGCGATGGTCGCGTCAACGAATCTCGCGCCTCCGACAAACACGCCCCGGTGGTGGAACTCCCGCTTGCGGCGAACGGAATTGAGCCCGACAGGGAAGACCATCTTGGGCAAACAGCTCTGACGCTGGCTGGCGAGTTCGGCTTCGAGGAAGTGGCCCGGCTTCTCCTCGACGACGGCCGGGCCGACCCTAATCATGGGGATTCTCTACGTATGACATCGCTCTGCCAAGCCGCGAAGCATGGACACGAAGCCGTGGTCAAGCTGCTCCTCGACGACGGCCGGGCCGATCCGAACCAGAAAGCTTACAAAGGTCGCACCCCGCTCTGCTGGGCCGCCATCAATGGACGCGAGGCAACGACAGAGCTACTTATTGCCGACAGTCGGGTAGATCCTGAGATTAGGGACCGTCACGGTCGGACGCCGCTTATATGGGCCGCTGAGAGGAACCACGACGCCATCGTCGCCCACCTGCTCGAGGGCGGTGCCGACCCGAACGGAGGAGACGCTCACGGCAGGTCACCGCTCTGGTGGGCTGCTAGGGCCGGAGCGAACCTGACTCTAGCGGCGCTCCTAAACCACGCGTCGGTCGATGCCGATCTTGGAGATATGTATGGGGTGACTCCCCTTTCGCTGGTCGCCAGGCACGGCAATGAGGTGGCGGCCTGTTTCCTACTCACCAGTCGAGCCAACCCACTTACGAAGGATAGACTGGGCAGGACGCCGCTTTCGCGGGCCAAGCGGATCAATCGCGGGGAAATTGTCGAGCTGCTGGAGGAATGGCAACCTGCTAACTCGGAGCATACCAACCATCATCAGAAGAGCTCGTGCGGGTCCTGCAATCTGATTGCTCACACCTTGGTCGCATGAAGTCAGATATGGCTGTGCAGAGCATCTGTGACTCCTGGATACCATTCGATTCCGATCTACGTGTGGCGAACCAACAGCGTGTGTGATCACACATATTATTGTATCTTCCACCGTCGTGTCTCCTCAGCGTCGGCAGCCGCGCTAATGAGAAAGTCGGATTTAGCTAGTGATAGGCTCGCATGGCAACGATAGATGTGAAGGAAGTTAGGGAGAGCTTTAAGCTATACATATCTTAGGTGAGCTGAAGCTGTACAACAAGTAAGGCGTAGTTGCGGTTGAATCGCGGCTAAAACAAATATTTGAGATCGGGTTTTAACGAGTCGGTTCTTTCGAGCGCTTCGTTATTGGTGACTCTTCCTTCAGGCACTGAGCTAATTAATCGTCCGAGAATCACAGTAGTGCCTGTTGTGTCTAGACGTGCTGTGCCGGCGGGGATATTCATTAGTACTTGCACCGTCCTGTTAGGGTTATTTGAAGCTTTCCCCCACTTTTCCTCACCTTTCCTCACAGTGATATGTTGGAGGGACTTCCAGTATATGCGGTATATGGATTGAAATAATCAACTAATTATCGACCGGCGCCGGTCAAGGATGTCAGTAGCGTACAGTTGCGCTACTACGGAGTTTGCGGGCTGACCAAAAAAATTCCAGTGCCACTGAGCGCTCAGTGGTCACACGTCGCTGGATTTTCTCCCGTCCGCCCCATGCAGGAAACCCGGAAACCTGCATGCGATATGGGTTTTTGCATTTTGTATGTTTGGTCACCATCAGAGGGAGGACTTTGCCCTTCCTGAGCTTTCAATTTTGGGGTACACCCAAATCTCTAGGGTATATTCATTGAAACAATCAACGGCTGCTCGACCGTCGCGGTGGTGCACCCACGTCGGTCATAATCAAATTACGCCAAAACGAATTTGAGGACTCTAAAGAAATCCAGTGCCCCTGAGCGCTCAGGGGTCATGACACAAGCTGGATTTTTCTCCCGTCCGCTCCATGCAGGAAATCCGGAATTCTGCGTGGGGTAAGGGTTTTTGCATTTTGGACTTTTGGTCAGCACCTCCTAGTATGTCAGAGGACTACGACCATCCTGTGTCTTTATTTGGTTTGTCGCCCGCCATCCAGCAGCGGTGTGCCTGCTCATCTTCTCTTCCAGCCATCTCTTGCTCACCTGTATTGTGTCACTCTTAGACTACGCAATAGGCTCTATCCGCGCTGTTGACTTCCCTTCAGAAGAGGTCAGGGACTCATCACAAATGGCATTCAACATCAAGTTATTGTGAAGTGCAACGCATCAATTATGCCATTTCCTCCGTGATTATCACATCGCAAGGTTCTGTGCGACGGTTCTATGCCTGTGGCCGTGAGAAAATTATCTACATGAAACGAAAATGCCGATTCCAAACATTCCTCCAGACTCTCAAGATCACCCTCAGAACATCAACACACCGGCAACAATACCGACAGCAAGACCAAGAATCTCCTGGCCGGTCCTCTTCAGCGGCGACGCAGCACCTTCGAAGGAAGTGCTGGACGGGACCGAGCCCGACACTGTGGCGTTTCCGCTGCCGCCGACAACAGCAGTGGTCATACCAGTCGGGCCGGCGGTCATGGTCGTGTATTTCGAAGTCACAACGGCCGAAGTGACCATGGAGGAAGAGACATAGGTCTTCGTCTCCTCCTCGGTCGACGAAGAGTAGGCGGACGAGGAAGAAGCCGAAGACGTGTGTTCGACAGCCGTAGAAGTCGACGTGGACTCAGGGTAGTGCGTCTCCATCTCGGTCGTGCTCGTCGGCGCAGGCGTAGTCTCCTCGTGCTTGGTGGAGGCGGTAGCGGTCGACTGCGCGGTCGTCTGCACCGGTGTCTGGCCCGGGCCGTATCCCGGAAGGTAGGTCGGCTCGTACGAGGCGGTGCCGGTGTAGGCAGGGCAGCCCGGCACGGTGCTCTTGACCGGCCCGCCGCGGCCACCGCCGCACTGGAGAAAGTCGCACACCTCTCCCGTCTCCGGCACGTAGAAGACCTGGCTTCGGCCCATCATCGTGGAGGTGCAGCCCTCGAAATCCGTCTTGGCGGTCACGGCCGCCGTGAGGGAGAGGATGGTGAGGAGAGTTGAGTATTGCATGGTGAAATTATTGTTGATTATGGAACCGGATGATGAGGTTTGCAGTTCGGCTGACTTGGAAGAGAATGAAGGCAGCAGGTGGAAAGGCTCGATTCAATGAATATCGTATCGCACCAAATGAGTGACAGAAGCGACCAGCGAGCAAAAGAGTGACTGTAGCGAGAAGATGATTGAGAAGAGATCAAAAGAGAGTGCGAGACGGAAGAAATACTATGGCAAATTCACACTTACAGGAGGCGTACCCCGAGCAAAGGGTTCTCCTGAATCCTTTCTCTGGAACCGCGGTTCCGCGTTGTGGAGATTTGGCTTCGCTGCCGGCAAAGCCAAGCCGAGCCAGGCCTGCGGCTCCAATCCTCGTTCCACGAATAGGAACTCGCAGGATTCCCCTATCCGGAAATGCGCGGCGGTAACCATGCCCGATACGGACTTGCACCAGATCCGGGTTGGCAGAGCGGCATGAACAATTTTCAAGAGGCTCTGTCGACCCGTCAAATGTCGGGGTTTGGAAGTGGGTGATTGGGTTCGCGCAACTTATCGAAGCCAAGGTGTGTCGTGTGGTGTGGATCGCTTACGGTTGGTGGTCGACTGTCGAAATGAGAATGTTGCAGAGAGTGGGTCAAGATCACAGATGTTGGTGCTAAAGAGATTCGCCATGAGGACTGTTCATTTTCTCGCCCGGTGTGGAGGGAGAGTCCACGGGTACGGAGTTAGATATAGGCAATCTCCCATCCATGACCGCTCCATTCAAACAGTGAGTGACTGAAATCCGGAGACTCGGATACAAGGAATGCCCGTTTCATTCAAGATCAATCTTTTTACTCAAGCTCGTCATGTCTCATTCTTGGTCTGGACTGAACTATGGAGTCGGCGTATTCGAAGCGACATCTCATATCTACTGGCGCCATTGTTGCGCACGTCTGGCGATGCATGCAATCCTTTTGGTGAAAGAGCACGATTGAATGTGTATTGCAATTGAGTAATGACCGATGGCTATACAAGATTACTCGATTGCCCATCCTGTAGTTGAATATCGTATCCGCTCTGGAGTCTGGAAGCGACTATCCACCCCAGCATCGTACCCAATCCTCCGATCAATCGTCGTTCCAGCTCTTCAAACCCGTCTTGACACTGAGCGACACCCTTGAAAGGGCCTAGAACCAGGAGCGGCTTTACGTCGGGTTTAACTCTGAAATCGAAGTCGCCCACATCACGGTAGAAGTCCTGGAAGTCTTCGGTCCAGAACGCTATCTTCATGTGGCGAAGATCCAGGCGCTTGAGAAGGAACAACACCAGCCACTCTTCTCTGACCGCAAGCATCGAATATGGGTTTCTTCGCCGGCCAGCTCTACGTCTCACTTGCCCGTACCCGCACTCATGGAAGATGCAAATGTCAAGTGAGCTGATCCTCGAGAGCAGGGGCAACGCTTGAAGAAGGTCGTTCCGGTGCCAGTGCCAGACATGGTCCTCCTCCCGGCCTCCGTGGACCCTCATATCCAGCCTGATTGAGCGCAGAGCGTTCCGCTTGTCCTCCGCCAGCACACCAAAGAAGCCAGTCATCGTCCTCAACGCGTCGAATGCAAAGGTGTTGTGGGCGAACGGCACCAAGCGCGCTTCAGCGTACATTCGCCGGCATGTCAGCAGCGGCCGCCAGTCCGGTAGCGCCGGCTCTGGGTAAGGCAGCCCCATATGGAACCAATCTGGCAGGATTTTCCGTTGAAATGGCCCTGCCGGTGAGATGGCTGCACATTCGGGGTCCAGCTCCCTCCAGATTGCACCTTCGAAGCGGCGTCGGTGGGTTGGAAGCAGTATTATATCTGGGCGCGCTACCGGAGCTCGTCCTCCTTCTGCGGCAAGCTGTATGAAGAGAACGTCGCCGCCAAGGACCAATTTGTATATCTGATATCTGAGCTCGACGGGAAGATCAAAGAAAGTGGGCCGGCGAGAAGATTGTAGTGGCATGGTGAGGATATAAAACCAGACTCTGATCTGTTGTGAAACCGTGCAACTAGGGGTAATTTGTTCGCTGTTCCTTCGAACTGCTTTGGATGTTGGAGTCTGCTCAGCCGGGTTGGGATGGAGAAGCTGAGGGCTTGTTCAAGAGCGGAAGGAGCGGTATGACTGTATGAGAGCGGTATGACTGTATGAGAGCGGTATCTCGTGGAACCGCACAAGACTCATGAAGACCGTAAGTCTTCAGATATGGACCATGGAATAATTACAACCGTGAGCTCCACTGAGACGTGATGAGGTTCGTTCAACAGCTGCCGTCACCAATGTCACATTTAGCAGAGGAGCGGACTCGTACTTATCCCAGACAGCAGTCAGTCTTGCACGTCTCCGATGAATCGAATTGTTCGTAAGTTCCTTCCAAGTTTTGCTATCTAGATACTCAGTTTCACTCAACGTGTTCAACTAACTTTCAATAAGAAGCCAGCTTTGGACGGCGGTGAGCAGAGTAGATGTGCGCTAGGGATAAAGTGGTTAGCGCCAGAGATCAGAGTACATCCGGGTGCGCACTCCAGCAAAATAATGTTCGTGCCGTTGCAGTAGCCTCAAAATTTGCAAAAATCTATGCCAGCTTTCTTTAGCTAGAAGACACTCGCCGACATCAAACGCAGCCATGAGCGACGAAGTTTACGAAGGCGCAATCGGCATCGACTTGGGTAAAGTGCTCCGCAAGCTATCATGCAGGAATTGGAGCTCACTCTCTCAGGCACGACTTATTCCTGCGTTGCCAACTATGAGGGCACCAATGTTGAAATCAGTGAGCCTCCTTACGTCTTTTGATATCTTCTATCTCCTCTGACGGCTCCAGTCGCGAATGAGCAGGGTAGCTTCACGACGCCCTCGTTCGTGTCTTTCACGGCGGAGGAGCGCTTGATCGGCGAGGCGGCCAAGAATCAGGCTGCGATGAACCCCGAGAACACAGTTTTCGACATCAAGTGAGTTGCTTGGGCCATTCGCCGTCATGTATGGAGCTGATATCTGCGTAGACGGCTCATTGGTCGGCGCTTTGACGACCCGACAGTCAAGAAGGATATCGAGTCTTGGCCGTTCAAGGTCGTGGACAAGGATGGGAGTCCGATGGTCCAGGTCCAGTATCTCGGCTCGACCAAGACGTTCTCACCGCAGGAAATCTCGGCGATGGTTCTCGGCAAGGTATGATCATGGTCTTGACAAGCGAATCATTCGACTCACAGCTGCAGATGAAAGAGGTCGCCGAAACAAAGTTGGGAAAGAAGGTCGAGAAGGCTGTCATTACCGTGCCGGCTTACTTCAACGACAATCAGCGCCAAGCGACAAAGGATGCTGGCTCCATATCCGGACTGAACGTTCTCCGAATCATCAACGAGCCCACGGCTGCTGCAATCGCATATGGGCTCGGCTCAGGAAAGTCCGAAAAGGAGCGCAACGTCCTCATCTACGACCTCGGCGGTGGCACTTTTGATGTCTCGCTTCTGCACATCCAAGGCGGTGTCTTCACCGTCAAGGCCACTGCGGGTGATACGCACCTGGGCGGACAGGATTTCGACACCAACTTGCTGGACCACTTCAAGAAGGAGTTCACACGCAAGACCAAGAAGGACCTGTCGGGAGATGCTCGCGCTCTCCGCCGCCTACGTACCGCGTGCGAACGCGCCAAGCGGACTTTGTCCAATGGTACGCAAACCACTGTGGAGATTGACTCGCTCTTCGACGGCGAGGATTTCAACGCCAACATCACCCGCGCCCGTTTCGAAGACCTGAATGCGAAAGCTTTCAACGGCACCCTGCAGCCTGTGGAACAGGTGCTGAAGGACGCCAACATCGACAAGAGCAAGGTTGACGAGATCGTGCTCGTCGGCGGCTCGACCCGTATCCCGAGGATACAGAAGCTGCTGAGCGACTTCTTCAACGGCAAGAAGCTCGAGAAGAGCATCAACCCGGACGAAGCCGTCGCGTACGGTGCGGCCGTGCAGGCCGGCATTCTGTCCGGCAAGGCTACGTCCGCCGATACCGCGGACCTCTTGCTGCTTGATGTCGTCCCGCTTTCGCTGGGTGTTGCCATGGAAGGCAACATCTTTGCGCCAGTCGTTCCTCGCGGTCAGACCGTCCCAACCATCAAGAAGCGGACCTTCACCACCGTCGCCGATAATCAGCAGACTGTGCAGTTCCCCGTCTTCCAGGGCGAGCGCGCCAATTGTGAGGATAACACGTCTCTGGGAGAGTTCACGCTGGCGCCAATTCCCCCGATGAAGGCCGGCGATGCGGTGCTCGAAGTCGTCTTTGAAGTTGACGTCAACGGCATACTGAAAGTCACGGCCACGGAGAAGACTTCCGGGCGCAGTGCAAACATCACCATCTCCAACTCAGTTGGCAAGCTGTCCTCAACAGAGATAGAGAGCATGATCAATGGTAAGCAAGCAATGTCTCTTTGTTTAAATTCCAGAAAGCTGATGCTGTCGCAGATGCTGCCAAGTTCAAGAGCAGCGATGAAGCCTTTAGCAAGAAGTTTGAATCGCGACAGCAGCTCGAGTCATACATCTCGCGCGTGGAGGAGATGGTGTCGGACCCTACCATGTCAATGAAGCTCAAGCGGGGCCAGAAAGAGAAGATCGAGTCTGCGCTCAGCGAAGCTATGGCTGAGCTTGAAATTGAAGATGCAAAAGCAGAGGATCTGAAGAAGAAGGAGTTGGCTCTGAAGCGGGTCGTCACCAAGGCCTTTTCCACCCGTTAGAGCATCAAAGGGGACTTTGCCCGGTCCCAAGTTTTTCCCAGGTTGCACCGCTGGTGCGTCAGCTGCTCAAAAGTCTCGTCACTTCCTTCTGCTGGTGTGGCAGCACGTGTTGCTTTCTCCTGTCTGGGTCTCGGTACGATTCTTGTCAGTGACTCAATGTGCTTCAAACTTAGGCAGACGGATCATAGAGGTGGTCTGTCCTAGGAGCTTAGCGGTGTGTTTCGCACCGCTCAAAATTGTTGAGTTGTCATATGAAATCGGAGCGAATTTGGAGATGTCCTAGCATAGAAAGGTGAATAGAAGCACAAGATCACGACCTGAACTGTTGTCCAACCGATTTCGAGCCGTGATTGGATGGGAACCTTTATCAAACTAGAGGACAATATAATTGACTGCTTACAAGACTGAGATATACTGCGTAAGGCAAATTGACAAGGCTACCTCTACTTTCAGGCCCAACCATTGCCATCACAAGCGTATCACCGTGTGCTATTTCCACAGAAGTCTATCGAGGTCGCTGAAAACAACACACTTCTAAGGTTGTTGGGATGAGGTCCACTACATACATTATGTACTGACTGTTCGTAAAGGTCATGATTGAGGCCCGACTCCAAAGCGACATGAGATAGTACCACACTATCACACACAGATGGATATCCAAAGAACATTAAGCAACAGCAAAAAAAGAGAAAAGGCAAATCATACCAAAACAAACTCCCGCGTGGGTAGATCTCCAGTGCCGAAACTCTCACGCAGCGCCATCAATTGTCCGTCCATGATGCCGTGCACGTAAGCATCCCCTATCAGCATATACCCCTTGTCCACTTCTCTCAATATTAACGGCATACTTGACCCGAACAAAACAACGAAAATATCTCCCACCTTTGTGCCCTGCGGACCGACGCCTATGTAGCGATCCTTACCTGCAAAGAAAGACCGATCGCGGAGCTGATGTTGCATCGCGGTCCAGTACGGCCACATGTAGTCCGTCCAGCGCGTGAACTCGTCCTTTTCCGGCTCGAAATCGGGTGGAACCTCCGCTCGGTGGACGAGGGTCTCGTACAACTCGGCGTATTCGGCTGGGGCGGGATACTGAGTTAGTGTGGTGTTCGTTCGACCAAGCTGTGTGTCGATGAAGCCATGGTTTCCAATCAGAGTGCGCCAGAAAGCCTCGCGGAAAACGCGCGCGTCATCATCGCTCATTTCCGCGCCGCGACTCAAGGTCTTCATGGCAGCATGCTCCATTTCGAGAATCTGCTCGAAACTGTCGTCCTGGACGATATGGAACGGATTCTCAAAGGGGCCGTAGGTCGTGCCCACGGTACCGACTGCGAATCCCTGAGCCCCCAAGTGCTGGAGATCATGGGAGAACTTGATCTGAGGCTTCGATGACCAGGCCGTATCGAAACTACGACTGTTCTGCGTCCACAGAGGAGTCCCTATGGGATCATGGAATCTCGGAATCCAAGACGGGCCGTCCGCGACGGCTGTTCTCCTATTGCCGTGAAGGATTGCAAGACTGTCATTGGACGCAATGAGATATTTGACCACTTCCCGACACAGCTGGTCGAGTGACTTCTTGTAATCGGGAAAGATTGCTAAACGGTCTGCATCTCTGTTGGAAAGACCTAAGAGAGCGTAAATCTTGTCTCGACGGTCAGTGGCCTGGAAGAATGTTGTCTGGTGAAGAAGGCCTAGGAGGCTGTGAAAGTCTCGGTCCTGGAAAGCTGCAATCGCTAAAAGATCGCCGCACCATGACGGGTCACCACGTGCTTGTATTGCCGGATGCATCACAAGGTTCAGATGAAAGGCCTTGTAGAAAGCTTCGACCGGGTACGATTGGTGACCAATAGCCATCACGGCTTTTCCGTAGGACACTGCTAATTCCTGAACCACCCAGACCCGCTTCCAATAGGGACGGTCCCAGATCTTCCGCAACCCATACCAGTCGTCGGTTTGAAACTGGGTAATCAACATTATACCCAGTTCTTCGGGAGTCTTGCGGTAGAAGCCTTCCTGGAAGTCTTCGACGCTGTCGCGATTCCTCTCGGCAAGATACTCCACGATCTTCAGGCCTCTCTCGTCGCCTTCATTGGATTCTCCCAACCAGGCGACCACTTTGGAAGCGGAGGAGTAGATTTCACGCATGATCTGGACCTGGCTTCCACGTTCTGGTATGTCGTTCTGGTTGATACTGATGGCATCTATCCAGAGAGTTCTGGTGTCTGTGCGATGACGAAGGTATCGTAACGCAATTCCAAGGTTCCCGGTGATTCCCAAGTAAGAGCCGTCAATGTATATCCTCTGCTTCTGCGACGCGTCTCCCCATACGTACGAAAGAGCTTCGAAATAAGGCTCATCTTGTAGTGACGCATGCTCTATGCTACACGAGAGGTCTGCGTTGCCGTCTGTCGAAGGACGTAGCACGATGAGCCTGATCTCCTTACGCTCGGTGCTAAGAGGCCGGTATGGATATAGTCTCGCTGCCTGCCCAGCGTACTTGCTTGCTTCGGGCACAGTCTGGACGGATCTAGGTAGCGTCATCAGGAGACTGGCAACCGGAGGGGTATAGAATAACTCACTCGGGACCAGACCTAAAGATTTTGTCTCTGTACTCTCGAAATCTGGAACCAAATGACTTTCTGTTGCTCATGATGGATAGGCAGATGATGAATCGGACTGGAACATCCAACGCAGCAAAGAGAAGGCTCCAAACACGGCCAACAGGATGGTAAGAACGAGAAATATGGCAAAACAGCAAATGCAAGGACCGCACTCCCTCACGAACCCTTCACCCATTCCCTTCCCAAAAGCCTGCGCGATCTCACTGGCAGCATCATCTCTCTTGCGAGGCATTTGGACCTTGCTCACCTTGGTATGCCTGCACCGCGGGGCTCCTGGCATCCCCACATCAGGAGTGAGGCTGAAAGCGCCACGCCGGGTGGGAGAACAGGGTTGGGCCACCTCGGCCACATCGATTGAAGCCACTCCTAGCATAAGACATACCATGACACACTAATCATGCCAATGAAGTGCATGAGATACACGTGCAACGAGAGTACGACCATATTGGCGCCTCAAGCTGTTCACTATCCCATTTCAACACTTCGATGGCCGATTCATGTACGAAGATACCCATGTAACTACTTTGTCGTTACGGCGTAGAGAGACGGCAAGCCGTGTCGTCTACCCACAACTTCAAAGAATGAATACCCCAGTCTACAAGGAGACGGCCAAAGTCCGGTGCAGGCGGGGAAACGTCAGCCAAGTGTCGCCTCAGCAGCGGACTCATACATTCAAATGAGTCGCGCACATATCAACAAAATCAATCATTGAAGGTGTCCGACGTTGATTGCAGGCAGCCTTGCGCGTGCGGCGAGGCAGGCCGAGGCGGTGCATGCAGCGTTCGGCTTACGATAGGACTGGGGGCGGTTGATGTCGGTGATGCCGACGCGGTTGGGGTTGGATGAAACGAACAGCGGCTCGTGTGCATGCTAAATTACATAGTGTACTGAGCCGTGCCGTCTAGAATACGAAGCCCACGTCGGAGCAGCAGAAGAGGTTTTCCAGGATGTGTGGATGTGTTAGATGCTGACTCCGTAGGCCAAGAAGTTCCTGAAAGCATCATCCGTAATTTCAGGCAGATTGAAACAGTCCGGCCTCAATGCTGCAGACAAGATGATGCCGTCGCGGTACTGAGCCCATTCAAAATCGAACGTTCCAAAGTCTGGATTGCTATCGTACATTATAGACACAGCGCTCGCTCTGAGGCTCCAGGCGCTCGAATCCTGTATGAAAGAATGGCATGAAGCGATCGTGATGATTATACATCCTCTCCAACGCACGCTAAGGGGTGAGTGTTGTGAGGAGAAGAACGAAGAAAGGGGTATCTACATTGAATGAAAGCAGACCGCGTAATGAATACATATCGATGACTTCGTTTGGTCAAGCAAACCCCCCATACGCCGAACGTGTTGATCGCTAAAAGTTTTCAGAATGCCTTGAGCCAATTAGTTGGTATTGTGAGTCTGATTGCGCCATGCTAAAATGAATGCAATTCAAGTGATGAGGACGATGCCTATATCTTGTCACTTCTTCCCTCCTCTATCGAGTGTAGTCCCAGGCCACCCCTGCCGTAGCTTGTCTTTGGGTCAAAAATCTCAAGAGTGCTCCGGACGTCCGGCGGTGTAGGAGACGAGTAACTGAGTGGCGGGGTTTTGTAGGTTCGCTGCATCCCCTGGCTGCTGAAGTAATCGGGCGACTTGCGCTCCGCCGGACTGACATGCGTCTCTCCGGGACTTGTCACCGTGTTGTTAAGCTCGTCGCCTGTCGGCGTGGCCACTCTGAGCAGCTCGAAGGTCCGAACTTCGGGAGAGCTGCGATGCGCGTCGAGAGACACGAACTCGCGTTTGCGGCCGAGTCTGGTCCTGAAGAACTCGAGCCAGCCGCTGTACATTGCCCAGCGGCTCATGAGCAGGAAGCTTTGCAAGCCCGTCGCCTGTGTAGCAAGTCAGTGTTGTTCGGGTCGTTCTATAGCAGGGGTAGGCACATACTGCAAGAAGGAAAAGTACGGCCGTCACCACCGACATCTCGAGAAAGGCATCTTTGGCTTTCTCGAGACATGGCTCCTTCTTCCCTCCGCTGATTACCAGACATATCAGCCACGGTTCGACCGACTTGGGATCGTCCATTGCGTGTTTCTGTGCTTTCTCAAGGTACAGGAAAACCACTGAGAAGTACACCACATCTATCAGGATGAAGATGACGATGAGCATAGAACGCCACTGCAGGGCCATGACATTTTTCACTCTCCGGTAGACTGCTCTGGCGGTTTGTGTTCGTGCACTGCCTGCGTATTGAGAAGGAGGTCCGCTACTGTCGTAGGTTGTCTGCTTGTCGTTCCAGATATTCTCCAGATACACTTTCAGGCAATAGCCGAAACTAGAGGCGGTCAGCACGCAATTTCATCATGCAGTAGCTAAATCACTCACGTTGCGAATTGGAGAAGTCCTGCCGCACCGGTGAAAAAGAAGATGGGGCCCCAGAAATCCTTTATTGCGTCCTTCGCTTCAACATGACATAACTCCCCGAATCTGTTGGAAACGCCGGTGAAGATCATGGTGACCACGAAAAATATTGAGATGATACCCCAGCCTAGGCCTTGGCTGGTATAGAAGAATTTTCTCCCGGGTGTGATATCCCAGCAGATTTGGAGGTGCATCGCGAGTACCCGGACAAAAACTACCAACACCGAGTCAGCTAAATCAGACCTAAGGCTGGATGCGTGCTGACGAACCCCATACGGTGACCGTCAATCCTCCGGAAACAACAAATGCGCCGGACCAGGCACATGACAAGCTGGAACGCATGTCGTTTGGTGTAATTTGGTCAAAGCACTGATCTGGCCGTACGGCGAGTGGAACCACCGACGCAAGCTAGATGTGCGTTAGATTTATTTCCCAGACTCAGGTAGATGTGACCCACTGATAGTAACAAGATCCCGATCAGTAGACATACGGTCAAGTAATGCCGGCGGGTTTTCTCGGGAGCCAGTATGGCAAAGGACAAGAGTAAAAAGATCACAAAAGCCACGGAGGCAGCACTAATGTATCCGGCGGCACGGTACCATGATTTGAAACCTGATCTTTGCTCAGCAAACTTCCGAACCGACGCCGAGATGAGACCTACTGTCGGGATAGAGCCAGTCGGTAATGGGACAGGGCATGCAACATATCAACTCGGCGCCTCGACTAGGAACGGGTGCACAAAATCGTCCCGCGACGTCTGCGTCAAGTCAGCTTGGCCTCGAAATTGTGTGTAGGGCTTTCTGAGCGTACTTCCGGCTATGTGTGGGAACTTTGCTAAATCAAAGAACGGAGAAGGGCATGAGCCGCGCAATTCTGTGAGGTTCGCCATCTCCAGCCCCGCAATTGCTCGTCGTGGCTCCACCGAATCAGGCTGTTGGTCCGAAAGCTCGGTATAGCTCCTGCTTGCCTCCGGTACGACCTCAAGCTGCCATGCGTTGCAGGTTCTCTGGGTGCTGTGGTGCCGAGAGGAATTCACAACTGATTGTGGAGTCGATGGACCACCAGATCATCCACCGAGCAGTGGGATAACGTAGCTTCGCCACGTTTGGAAACTATCGGATTTCCGAGGGTCGGTGACGCATGATCTTGAAGAAACCGGCTTGAGTATACTCCAATGCCGTCACGGACTCAGTGCTGGATGCTGAAGGAGAAGCTCTGGCGTCGTTAGAAGGTACGATGAGCGAGGATTGAGGGGGTGAGAAGATAGGATCGAGCGGAAAGGGTGAGAAGAGGAAATGGCCAGGAGGAAAACTCACGAAATCGGAGACAGTGGGGGAGTAATGACTGCAGGATATCGATAGAAGATAGACATCGTAGCACTACGTTAGCGAAGCTGAGGGCCTGGGTCCAAGAGGCATAGCGCCCGAGACCGTGGTAACTCGAGCGTTCTGCGCTCTGGTTCCTCGCCGTGTCTCCCGCCATCGGAGCCAAGACGTCAGGTAATCAGAGCAAGCAGCCAGACGGCCGTTGACCCGGCAGGCCAAGTCGTGACAGGTCGTTGCTCGGCCGGGCATTGCGGGCCTAGTGACGAGAGTTGGGTCAACGCTCTAGGGACCTGGACGATGGTAGTGGTCTCTGGCAAAGCGCGGTGCCTGGCGTGGCGGCGCAGGTACCGGCCCTGATTGGGGAAGCTCGGATCAAGTGTGCGGACCGAGGTGCCCGAGAGCTGAGCCGCCCACGGCTCTGGAGCGTCTGATTGATCCATCGCGGAGGCACGTTAATGTGGGACGCGCTCGAAGGACGGCCACTGCCTGCGATCGCCGGCATCGCCTAGCCGCCGTGAAGCTGAGGCGTGGTTGGAGGGTGTGAAAAGCAACTAGAGCAGTGGTCGAGAGCTCAAGCAGCACCAAGCCGTGACCGCGAAAAAACAACAAAAGACTGAGATCTCAAAATAACGATAGCCTTGATGATGCCGTGACCTGGAATCCTGTGCCGAGTGGCTTTTCCCCCGACCGTTCTGATGATAGCAACAGCGATAGTTGCCCATTTGCGTGTCAGCGGTGTTCTCCTTCAAGCTGGAGTTCTGAAAGCGGTGCACACAGGCAGCGACCATGCAAGCCTGAGGTGCAGCGCTGAGCTTCTTTGCTTTTCACAAGGCTCAACCCCAACGCGTAAGCATGAAACCAATTCAACCGAGTTCCTGTGACTGATCCGGCCTCTTCACCTTCTCAACCAGCTTAGCAAGCGGAGATTTGCCATTGACTGGGGGTCCTGCATCGAAGCATCCACGAACCTAAGGAACACACAAGTCGAACGCGAGCGCGGGAAGCCCATCAGAAACGGGAAAGGCGGCTTCTCAGCAATATGTGACTGACTGGAGGGCGTTATGCGTACCGCATAGCTGTGTGTACTTGAAGCAGCGAGGGTTTTGCTCCACATTTGCGCGGCGTAGAATCGTGCGCTTGTTACTCGTCGGCTCCTCTCGGTACTAGCACTCCGGCCCCGCAAAAGTCTATTTTAGTGAAGTCGCATCGGCCCAATTACCACTGTTGAAAGCGTGACTCTGTGAGCCTGTGAGCCCATTGACGAGAAGTGCGGAGTCAAAGTTGGCTCGAATGAGAATGCAGTCTCAAAGTGTACAGGACGTGACGAGGCTCTTCCGACAACGACAATATGCCGGCACGTAGGACCGACTCCGACCATCGCATTCCGGGCCGGTGACGGTTGCACTGCTTTGCTTCCGCAGAGATCTCGACATCCCGCATCTGCGTCCTCGGTAATGGTGAACATTTTCGCCATCACTTTCCGTTCGTCTAATAACGCCCTCCAACAACTATAAAGCTCGGAATATATGCACACCCTCTGGCTGATTTGACCTTGGCCCATTCCTCCGGCAACGATCGGAGTTTTTCATGTCCTCTTGACCCTTGAGACATTGTCAGTACAGATATTCCGGCGAAGGCTTTACAGCGGGCGGAATTGCCGATGCCGCTTACACAGGACACAAGCAGCGGAGCTCGGCACCGTGTAACTCAACAGGACTGCTTCTGATAGGACCAGTTTGATGAGAACTGGCAGATCGCAAGCCCTGCAGAGACGAGACCCATGGCGTCGGTGGTTGGAAGCGTGAAGGAGGTGAAGATTGTGGTGCCTCCGAAGCAGCATCGAAAAAAGTTTCCTGTGACGGGCCCGGCCGATCACACCCATTTTCTCTCCGGCTTGCAGGTTGTCCGCTTACCAAGTACAACGCGCAACGCGATTGGGGAATCATCAATATGCGCAACACCTCCACGATGTCCATCACCTATCTTTGCCGGTTCAGGCTTCTGTTGTAGGTGAGACACTCGTTGGTTAATGACGTAGCGACGCATCCAAAGGCCTTGAGAAACACTACTCGTGGTCGAGGCGATACTCACTGGAGAACACTGAGAGTCGAGCTCTGATGGAGCTGAAAATGTCCGTATGGGAAATGAGTGATGGAAATGGGAATACTGCATGTATATCTATCTATGTTTCAGCTGAGGGAGAATAAGATACTCTAACAATGAGTCCGCAAGGTCCGTAACCTGGTCAGAGGTGGGATAAGAAACGGTAGCCTGGTGGCCTGCTCGCTAACGAACGACATCAGTGAGTTGCTGTATCCTCCGGTATTTCTCACGCAATTCCCCGCCAGCAGCAAAGAGCGCCCTCCGCTCTTGCGGTGCGGTCCGCATGAACATCGAGATCATGGCAGAGCATAACGCTTTGCCCTCTTCCCGCTCCGCCGCCTTGCTCTGTGCTTGATAGCGGTCAAGCACATCGAGGTTTACCCCTTCGTTGAGAATTCGAAATATCTCCTCGCCGCCCTCGGTGCGTACGAGGTCCTCGGCCTCCAGGAACGTGAGGCCATAATGCAACTTGAAGGTCTCCAAGTACCGCGACCAAGTTGTGTTGTTGGTCTTCATCTCGGACCGGATGTATTCAACATCTGCGATCACATCGCCTCCGTGAGCGATTGCATTCCGGCTCATGGTAACTTCTCTCGATCTTCGTGCCGGGTCCCCGGACCTCCAGTCCTCAAGTACCGCGTGACGGACAATGAGAAGGTCTCTTTTGAGAGTGCCCAACAGCTTGTTGTCTCTCTTCAGTTTCTCCACGTCCTCCTTCACCTTCCCCCCGCCCCCCTTGAGCTTTTCGACGTCGGCCTTCAGCTGCTTAATGTCGTCTCTTGTGTCGTTCATGTGCTCGAGCCCGTCGCTGTTCCCATATTCCGCTCGCTTGGGGACTGCCCTCTTTGGGATGGTATCGTACAGTTGACTTTCCATGCTTCCTAGCTCCGTTGGTGTGGGGGAGCCTTGTGGCCCAACGACGCGCCGGAGCAGAATACCGGTCCACTTATATATACTTAGCACGTGTGTCGCGAAAAAATGCGATGAACCATGGTATCAATACGTACATACC
>QQTW01001098.1_pt1 | contig 18495 bp, 14 predicted proteins | sample 1904831 | NCBI WGS metagenome assembly QQTW01 (sample SAMN09435610, study PRJNA476489) | Subsurface metagenome, whole genome shotgun sequencing project. | reverse complement strand
CTCCTACCACCAGCTTAACATTTGGAGGTCCTTATCCTTCAGCCAGATCACCACCTGGCAGACGACCAAGCAGCGGGTCTCAGATGCCCACGGCCCTGGATAGACGAGCAAGCATTGCTGGCAGTGATAGCCCCAGCACGACTTACTCCTCGTATAGCCAGTACAGCCAAACCCCACCAGTTGCCCAGAGCATCACTCCAGCCAGTCAACCGTCTTCTGCGTTTTTTGGGGTCCCTTATTCAGCCCACAGCGCCATGCCCCCGCTCTCTCACGGGCTAGGGAGCCACGGGCCTGTCAGCAGCAGCACAGCGCAGAGCCCATATCAGATGATGACTCTGGACACCGATCAAGGTCCCATACAGGTACCTGTGGACGTGCAAGCTGCGTCGAAGGTCGCTGACGAGAAACGCAAGCGTAACGCCACCGCATCCCACCGGTTTCGACAACGAAGGAAAGAAAAGGAGCGCGAGACTTCTCAGAACATTGAGAAACTGGAAAGCCAAATTGGCCAGCTGGCAGCAGAGAAAGAATTCTACCGCCAGGAGCGAGATTACTTCCGAAGTCTTGTATCCAGAAATGCTAGTCAAGCACACCTTACAGTACGACCGCCATCCCCGAGGCATATTCGAGCAGCTCCCCAGGCAGGGGGTAAAGAAGGTCCTACGAGTGGTCAGTGGCGGCAATCGTCTGAGGATGGTGGGAATCAAAGTGGGAGAAACACGAGGCGACGAACGAGTTCTTACGTCCCTGCTCAGGAGATGCCGCAATCAGTGAACAGTGCGACGAGCAGTGTGCCACATCCACAGCAGCAGCAACAACAACAACAACAACAACATCATCATGGCTATCCTCAACTGCAACCGGCCAAGTTACGAGGCGAAGATGCACCATCGCATGCTCCGGGCCATCGTCAACCCTCCAATAATCCACCCATGTGGCATCCTTCCCGTCGATGAGCTATACTCGCTCACCCACGTCCAAAATCATCCAGACCTCCATATCATCAGATAAATCAGCGGACCAGCCAGCGATTTCCCCAATCCTTTTTCATTTTCTCATCCAGATACCCTCGGTCGGCATATTTTGTTCACATTTTGCAGCGTTCCGAGCGAAAGCAAGCGATGGCGGGGGGCCCTTTGTGAGGCCCTTTTGTTTATACGAAATTTGGTTTTAATTTATTTGGTGCCTAGAAGTGTGAGAGTGACCGGTCACTCTCACACAAGGTCTATCTATCTAGAAAGGGCGATATGTGCTCCTTCTACTGTCCTTCACTTGGACAATTTCTACTGTGGGGGAAAACAGTGGAATGGGGAATGGAAAGCAGAGAACGCAATTCTTGTGTATATATATGAATGCGGGATCTCTGGGGATATTTTGTCTATAACTTGGGGAATGTGAGGAGGAGGAAAGAAGGGTTGCATATAACAGTCCAAATCACCAAATACAAAATTATGTCAATATCAACCCCCTTTGAGAGGGCATTTGTCAAGAGGATACGTCCGACTAATGATTTTTTACACGAATTCTTCCTGGTTGAAATCAAATGGATCGATCGAGTAAGTACGCGAAATCCTATTCCAGTTTTTTCTAAACAAAATGGTCTATGCAAATTCCCATCGAGTTTGACAAACAAAAAGGGGTCTATAATTGGTAAGCAGCTGTTTTGCTTCTTGTTTGTTGTTGTTGATCGACATTTCCATCTGCTAACGCTAGCTCATACGGAGTACAACGCATCCACGCTATTTCAACATCTACTCGTCATGACCGTCATTACGAAATTGGAAGAAAAAAGCAACGAAGCGGTGAAGGAAGCAGCAGCAGTAACATCCTTAGCAGCCGCAGCAGCAGCAGCAAGCAAGAAAAAAGCCAATATGCACGTCTACCCGAAACAACTTCAAACCGCCACATTTCGCCAGTACTTTCCTTCCATTTGCCCTTTTCGCTAACGGGAGGCCTAATTCGGAGAAAAAGGAGGGCGCCCTAGGATCGAAAGGAATCGAAGATCTTGGATGATCGGATAGGGGGATATCGGAAGATGTGGATCGGGCATCAAGATTGTCACACGAAACGGCAAAATCCGCACGTTGAGAAAAATCCAACCGGACCAGAGTAGGAACAAATCGCCTCACCGTCCCAACCGTCCGCCCACGGAAAAGGAAAAAGGAAAAAAACCAGACGGGAGGCAAAAAGCGATAATCCGGATATGGAAAAAATCAAAATGTCGCAAACCCCGAAACCAGAATAGTAGTAGTAGCGAGATGGATTTGGGAACGATCCTTCACCGTTCGCAGCCGTTGCGCTAGGGTAAAACACCAGGGGTGAAGGTTGCAAATCCTCACGGGATTGAGTACCGCTTGGTTGACAGCACGGGAGGGAAGGAAGGCAGGAAAACGCCAAACGAGTGTTTGGACCAAACGCGGGTCGGGGGGCCGCCAATAGCGACGTTGTTCGCTCACCGTTTGTCTACCGAAAGGAGCGCGGGACGCGCAAAAGCGAGGGGAGATACTCCGGACAATGGATTCTGGGGGAAGGTTTTCTGGGCCAGATCGGAGATGGGCTGACGTTGTTATGGTGATTGGTGGAAAGAATGTTGGTACCTGAAAAGAAGGACGGACGAGCGAGCCACCGATCGATCATTAGGGTAAATGGGGCCGACGGTGGCATGCATGGTGATGGTGAGGAAAGGCCTGGGCCTCATCTACGCATCAGTGCTTTTTTCCTCTTGGATGTCAATGTTGTAATCCCTGACGTATATTAAGTGAGGTTGTGTGCGGTCGGTCGTTGAAGCGATCCCCGGGTGCATGGGAGCTGCATGACAGGTCGTGCATGGTGCATGCATGCTGCACGCTGCAGGTGCCGAAATTACGCCAGAGGATTGAGGCTGGTGGTGGGTACAGGCATCCACACAGGGCAAGCACGCGACGGTGACGCCGTGTTGGTGCAGGGGTCTAGGTGGTCCGAGTGTGGTTACACAGAAAGGGGATTTGGTAGATCGCTTGCCAGTCTCGGAGAACGCTTACCACAAATGAGGGGAACAGAGGAGGTGACGTGCAGTCATTCCTGCAGTCCTGGGTAGGAGGTGGTCTGTGGATGGGCGTTCGTTTGGAAATTCCGGGGTAACAGTACCGCTTTGGTGCTGCTGGGACCATCCTTGACCAGCCTTGACCTGCCTTGACCCATCCTTGATGCGGCTGATTTCTCATGCCCTGGTCTTGGGAAATTAACCGCTCAAACGACCCTCTCCGAAAAGAAGCGGGGAGATAACGGAGGAGGATTCCTCGGGTTTGCTGAAGAATTCGGCCGCTCCTGAATCCTTTCGGGGGAGTGTTTGCGAGTACGGCTGATATCTCATCGGCCTTCAGGCAGACGGCCCGGGGCGAGAAGGCGCTCGGTTGGCACTGGCAGAAGCAGCAAGAGCGGCTGGTGGCCTCAAGCGAATGCTACCATACGGGAGCAAGAGGTGATGTTGAGCGACGACATTGCATTCAGGGTCTCCATGTCAAGTGTCGCAAGCGACATGGCGTTCGCGTGACATGCAGGACCTGACATCTGTTCCAAGCTTTACTCCTCATTGGGTGCCACCGGAGAATTCTCTTTTTGTGTCATTGACAACAGTCAAGATCGTCGTCCTCGATCTCTTACGACAGACGACAACCTGCGATGATCGACGGCAAAATTGCGAAGCGCTGGTGGTTGGAAAAGCAGCGCCACTGAATACTACATCATAACAGATGTGGCATTGCAGCTACGCATGTCTAGCAATTAAGTGCGCAATTTTCAAAGGCTGAGTAGAGTACACCCTCCGCCTCATAGTCTTCCCTTCCGGTGGGTTTGAAGCGTGGGTGAAGAGCGTGGGTTGGTGCAAGTCATATGCCTGGGGGTGGGGGTCAGAAGTTTTCTTACCACACAACTTGACATGGGCCATCATTGATACATGGTCTATGACAGATCTCGATCAATTGCACCTCCTTATCACTTGTGTGATGGCCCACCAACAAGCTCGCCCTCGTGGAGTCGTGGTTGGTCGGAAACAGTTGAGATCATTGTCACTTGCCACCCGCTCGTTGAGAAGGCCGAAAAAAGAACATTACAGCGCTATGGCGTTGCATCGGATGACACGCATGACAACGTAAAGGAGTATGTCAGGGTCCCTGCGGTAAGTAGGCGAATTGACTCGCCTCTCCCAAGACTTTCCCTTTGATAGTGACAACTGGAATCTTTGATATTGGATTAACCCTCCTCTGATAGCCTATCTCGTCCCTTGAAAGGAGAAAGGACGGATTGCCTTTTGATGAATCCAAACGGGATCTCATTCGGTATCATCACTGAAAACTGTGATCAGCTGTATTGGAATAAGCTGGCAGGCACCGGTTATCACCCGTTTTCGCAACATGGTATATCGCGCAAACACTAAATGATGTGCTAATCTTTCCACGCTGACGAAGAGTTACACGTGTTGCTGCGGCTTCATCCAGCAATGACAAACCAGGGCTAGTAGGTAATATCACGGCTGCAACCAATGTGCTATGATCATGTCGGGGGAGAATCTTGAATGTCCTGACAAAAACGGCATGAGGCTATCGTGGGTTATTCGTTGAAGAGATGCAAGAACAAAAAGTAAAATCGAAGACTTACAATGATTGTCTGACCTGATAGCGAATGGAGCTCGCATGATTGAGAATTACAGTCGATATCTTGGCTTTCCGTCGACAAGACAAGGTGACTGGTTCTATCTTGAAACAACTGAAGCTCGGGATACTTGGAATCGATTCAAACTGGACAACGTTTTGTCATCTTCCACCTTTGCTGCTCTCTCCAGAAATACTAATAACCCCGACTAATGATAAAATTCGACACGAGATACGAACCCAATCTCGAGTCTTTACCTGCTGAAGGAGTTGTTTATTTTATAGGATACAAGGAAAGAGCAGAGAATATTCATACCTAAGGTAGTTCATGCACTGCTGCGATAGTCTCCCAATCCGGTTAGGCGGCTGTTGCATCAGTAGCCTACCTTAATGGAACCGACGATGAATCTGATTTGTGACTTCGCTCGCCTCATCAAACAACAACATCTCACCAAACATCTCACATGATGAAACCAACAGGCCAGAAGCGCCAAGCTTCTCAGGCAGAGGTTGATCCCGAGGAAGCTTCCAGGCGCACCCGAAGCAAGGCCACAGAGGAAGCCAATCATTACAAACGTAGAACTCGTAGCTCAGATCAATCTACCTCATCCGCACCAGCCAACAAAACGTCCTCACCGCAAGCACCCTCGAACTCTAAAAAGAAAATCGTCAAAAAGGGAATCGCACGTCCGGTGAAGAAGAGCGCCAAATCCAGCATCACCACATCATCCGCACGGAATGCCAAACCTACAACCGAAAGAGACCCACGCCGTACCTCAGCTTTTTCCGAAGTCGCCATCTTCAACGGGGCCAACCATGATCACAATGAAGCCTCCAACGAGGACGACGAAGAAGACAGTTCGGATAGACCGTCCTACTGGCTCATGAAGGCTGAACCAGATTCTCGTTTCGAGAAAGGAAAAGATGTCAAATTCTCCATCGATGACCTTAAGAGAGCCGTCGAGCCAGAAGCCTGGGACGGTGGGTGCTCTAGATGAAGAATAACGAAGAAATTGAACTGACTTATCCATTATAGGCGTACGCAATGCCGCAGGTAAGAAGATTTGAATGCCGTGCCATGTCAAGGAGTCTGTATAGAAAAGGATCCAGCTAACACTTACGCCAGCACGCAACAATATGCGCTCAATGCTGAAAGGAGACATGGCATTCTTTTACCATTCCAACTGCAAGGCACCAGGCATCGTGGGCACTATGGAAATTGTTCGTGAGCACTCAGTAGACGGTAAGCGGCTTAGAGTACTTGTTTTTGGAATAATCCACTGACAGATCTATGCAGAATCTGCATTTGACGAAGAGCATCCGTACTATGATGAGAAGTCGACGCGGGACAGGCCCAAATGGTGTGTTGTCCACGTGGAGTATCGGCGCAAGTTCAACGGCATTGTGACCTTGAAAGAGCTCCAGAGATATGCCAGACCAGGGGGAGTCCTCGAAAACATGCAGACGCTCAAGATGTCGCGGCTCAGCGTTTCGAAAGTCTCGAAGAAGGAATGGGACTTTATTCATACACTCACCAATACAGACTTGGACGGCGCACCAACACCATAGACCTGGACAGCTGGAATTCTGTTCTCCACGACGAATGGTCGAGATTTCGGTGGAGCACTGTTGTGCATCCATCTATGTTTAAGGGTATTTCTTGACAGCGTTGATACCCCATGTTTAGCTCACTTCGCTGGATGGTACTCCAGCGGTGCAGAAGCTGTCCAGTGTGTCCAAAGTCCTTTCTTTATGACTTGTTACCTCAAACAGTCCTCCAACCTGCAGGACTGGGACACTTACAGCCTTTTAGGAGCTCTCAATGCGATTGCAACGCATAGAACCTCACGGGAAGGAGCTTCTTTGGAAAGCCTGTTTGCAACTCCGTCTTCACCATGACTAAACCGGCCTCCAAAAACAAAGCTTGGAATTTCTCATCCGTCCTGGTCACACTACTGTCCTCTTTATCGAAGATTCCTTTTCCTTCAATATCCATGCTTATATTTTCCTTGACCACTATCCAGCCACCTCCTTTCAACGCTGCCTTGCATCTTGTGAGAAGTTGTTTCAATTCCTCATCAGTCAAATACCCCAGGCACCACTGATTCCAGATTATATCGTATTTCTTATCAGGCAACCAATCTTGCAGGCCTATAACATACACTTCTCCTATCCGACTTTCTCCTGTCAATATGATTTCCCGTGCTACTTTCGCAAACTTCTCAACCGGCTCCACTGCATCAACGACACAACAAACCTTGCTCAAGAATCCTGCCGTGACCCGTCCAATGCCGGCACCGCAGTCGACCCCTCGATCCAACAACCCTCGCTCTGTCGAGGCCTTCCCCAAACGCAACTTTGTGAGGAAATTGAGGGAGCCACGCAAGTCGATACGGGATATCTGAGGGTACTGGCGGAGCATGTCGCCAAGCATACCGTTGGCCGTTGCAGGTACGGCATTCCAGTAAGCCAAGACATCCGCTTGGCTTACGTGGGAGTCTTCGGGTTTTGATGCAGACTCGATGGAGGCCATGACCAGAGAGTCGGGTCATGCAGGTAAGGACTGACTGCAGTCGGCGTATCGAAGGGCAAGGACGATACCTTGATGCCCAGAGGGCCGCCAAGTCGAATTGCCGACATCGGGCGAACTACAGGCTTGGTGCCCTCCATACCCAAGGTAGCCTGTGTTCCTTTAGGCACAAGTCTCGACCGGACTGTGTCTGTATGATGGGCGACTGGCCGTCAAGGTCAAGGTTTGCAGGGGAGATCTGGCACCAAGTGGGGCTCGATAGACTACGCCTGGACGGGCAAGCGCATCATATGTTGCGTCATACCTTGAATGAGGGGTAGCTTCGTGGTACTTGTCGGACATGAGGATCAGTGAGGCTGTTTGCTACCAATCCTTGATGTCAACTGCAACCAATTCTTGATGTCAACTGCAACCAATTCTTGATGTCAACTACAACTTATCTCAATTCCTCCAGATAATTTGCTCCCAATTCTCCAGCCTGATAAGATGTCATCCGACGGTCTCTCCATCGAGCTCACAGCTCCCAATGGCCACAAATATACACAACCTACAGGCCTCTTCATCAACAACGAATTTGTCAAATCAAAATCCGGCGAGAAAATCACATCAATAAATCCTAGCGACGAATCTGAAATCGCCTCCGTCTACGCTGCTGGTGCCGAAGATGTCGATATCGCTGTGGCAGCAGCTCGCAAAGCGTTCAAGACATGGCGAGATGTTGTACCTACAGAACGGGGAGGACTGATGCTGAAGCTTGCAGATCTGGGTATACATTGATCTCTCAACGCAATTGATCTCTCAACGCAATTGATAATTCCCCGAGTTCGCTGACACATTTTGATTACATCTAGTCGAACAACACCTCCAAACCCTCGCCACCATCGAAACCTGGGACAACGGCAAACCCTACACCGTCTCCTCCACCGAAGACCTCCCCGAAGTGTCCGCCTGCCTGCGCTACTACGCCGGCTACGCCGACAAACTCCACGGCACCGTCATCGACACGGGCCCGGCCAAACTCGCCTACACCCTGCGCGAACCCCTCGGCGTCTGCGGCCAAATCATCCCCTGGAACTACCCTCTCGCCATGGCCGCCTGGAAACTCGGCCCCGCCCTCGCATGCGGCAACTGCGTGGTCCTCAAAGCCGCCGAGCAAACCCCCCTGAGTATCCTCTATTTCGCCACTCTGGTCAAAGAAGCGGGGTTCCCACCCGGGGTGGTGAATCTGCTGAATGGATATGGGAAAGATGCGGGCAATGCGATTGCGAGTCATGAGGGGATTGACAAGATTGCCTTTACGGGGAGTACCGCCACCGGCCGACTGATTATGAAATCCGCGGCGGTGAATCTGAAAAACATCACTTTGGAGACGGGCGGCAAGAGTCCGTTGTTGGTATTCGACGACGCGGATTTGGAACAGGCGGCCAAGTGGGCGCATATTGGCATCATGAGCAACCAAGGCCAGATCTGTACAGCGACGAGTAGGGTATTAGTGCAAGAAGGCTGTTATGATAAATTCGTGGAACTTTTCACAAAGACGATTAGCGAGACGAGTAAAGTCGGGGATCCGTTTCAGGAAGAAACTTTCCAGGGCCCGCAGGTCACGAAGGCGCAGTTTGAGAAAGTGCTCGCGTATGTCGAGTCTGGTAAAGCCGAGGGAGCGACGTTAGCGATGGGCGGGACGGCGTATAAAGATGTTGGAGGCAAAGGCTTCTTCGTCGAACCGACGGTGTTCACGGTTGTGAAGGATAGTATGAAGATCTATCGCGAAGAAGTCTTCGGGCCGTTTGTGGTGGTGGCTAAGTTCAAGACCGAGGAGGAGGCGGTGGAGAAGGCGAATGATACGACGTATGGATTGGGGAGTGCGGTCTTCACGCAGGATATCACCAAGGCGCATCGGGTGGCGAGGAATATTGAGGCGGGGATGGTGTGGATTAATAGTAGCAATGATTCGGATTATCGGATCCCGTTTGGGGGAGTCAAGCAGAGTGGGATTGGGAGGGAGCTGGGGGAAGCTGGGTTGGCCGCTTATACGAATATTAAATCTGTGCATGTGAATATGGGGACGAGGTTGTGAATCCATTTCAGGGAGATGATGTATGATAGCTCAATGACGGTCATGATGATGATTAGCACGAAGCATACGATTATTGGACCCTCCTGCCTCTGAGCTTCAAAGCCAAGGCATCGTGTGGGTGCTGCTCCACTGATCCAAACCACTGAGACCTGGCTATTGTCAGAAAGGAATCCGAGAGACCGGTAGCCTTGACTACCTCATTGTTATCGAGCAACTAGAAGAATTGTGACCTAACGCTGCAATACACCATTCATCATCGCTGTATTCCACTGATAACAATGACCTGTGACCTAGGAACAAGATGCATCATGCCGCTGAACCTGACCGACTGATTCGCTGGCAAGAATCATGTCGTCCATGTTTCCCAGCGTATCAATTGATCGTCGCCCCACACATTTTTCTTCTTTAAAAGTGATATTCAGGACTGGGTTATGCGGTATGAGGATAATGGCCCATATATTCCAGGTCAAGCGCTTGACTTCCAGCGCAAATCACCCTAGAGTAGGCTGATTCTCTTCGACGTGCGTGTCCGGTAGTTGACGTACCACAGGACGAGGTTCTCCAGTGTCTTTGTCGAGACCTCTTGGGAAGAAGCATATCCGGCACTCAAGGCATGGTGCTGCTTTGGTAAGTCGACAGATGGGACCCTCGATCAGCCTGCCAGTTCAAGGAATGGCTTGATCTTCGTCATTGTTTATGGTCCATGTCAGGAGTTCAAAGGCTCGATTAAGAATCATGTGTTGAAGGGTCTGAATCGATTTCCAAGTGGTGGCACGTACTCATGACTTGGCCCCAAAAATCATGTTAGATTCATAATCTCACTTGCGAATTTGCTTCGCGCCCGAATTCTCGGTCCGTAGAAGACGAGGACCCAAGGCACGATAGTCAGAAGAGCCCCAATGCCACCCAGAAGTGATGACGCGCCCTGGTAGGTCATGTCGGTGAACAATTGGTTCGAAATGAGCGGGAAGATACCACCTGGAGTAGGTTTCGCAGTTAGCTTGTCTTAACCAAGTCGGCCAGTACAGCTGCAAGAGATACCTCTGGACTATAGAAGGGCTCGGGAAACGTATTTGACTCTCGAGCCATATATCGACTTCAGAATCAGGAAGTCTGGGGTAAAAGAGCTCCGAGAATTGCCTTACCGAGCATGTTCCTGCAAAACGATTGGGCCGCCAAAGCCGAACTTGCGTATTTGTGGTAGGTGTCGGCGAGGTAGTTGAAGACCTGATCCCATGATACGGTCATTGAGATGGCCATCTTTAAGGACTGGCATGCTTACTGCAAGGTAGATGGAAAAGATGCCCATGGTCGCGCAGCCAATAGCTACCGTAGGGGCTATCCAATGTGTCTGTGGGAAGGAAGTCCATCCGAACCAGAACAGCCCAATCGGCATAAGCGCACTTTCGATGCAGCTGAAGTAAAGACGGCCTTCCGGTGTGGCAGAGAGCTTTCCATAGCGAATGGCGATCTTTTCCTGGTAGATGCTCAAGACAGTCGACAGCAATGCTCCAACAACCATTGACGCGAAGACAGCGCCGTTTTGTTCAATATTGAAATGATGGTTGGTTCCGAATACTAATGGAATACTCGTGAAGGTCAGGTAAAGCACGGCCCAACTGAAGGCGACCCAAAGAGAGAAGAAAAAGACGACCGGCTCCGTCGTCAGTAGATGAAAAGGTCGATAGATGGAGATGCCAATCATCTTTGCCAAACTCTCCCTCTCTTCGTCCTCTTTAACTTTCCATCGGATCCTTTGGCTTTTTGTTTTAACACCACCTTCTATCGGCATCTCAAAACCTACCAGACCTATTTCCTCCCTGGCTTCGTACCAGTCGTTCAGCAGATGGGCTCGTTTGCTCAGCAGAACGCTTCCTCGGGTCTCTTTAAAGAAGACAGCAACGAGGAGGATCAAGAAGCCTGAGGTGATCACCTGGACATAGAAAACCCAACGCCAAAGCAAACGCTGAGCTATGAAACCCGAGCAGAGCGGACCGAGACCGGTACCTACAAACGCGGCTCCTGCGAACAAAGCCATGGGCTTGTTGCGGTCCTCACTTCGGTATATATCACTGACAACACCACCAACCATGGTCGAGAAGGTACTTCCGCCGACTCCAGTGAAGAAGCGTGCAACAAGCATGCCGGGGAAAGAACGAGTGACGGCACAGCAGAGCTGACAGATGACGAAGAGAGTGCCAGTCGCGATGAATACCGGTTTCCGGCCATTGATCTCGGAGAAAGGAGCAAGAATCATAGGAGCAGTGGCAAAGCCGGTGGTGAAGGTTGTGATACCGACGTATATGGCTGTTTGGCTCACATCCCATGCTTCCATCATTTGTTCTGTAGCGGCACCATACGAACCAGCAGTGTAGGCGGTGGCGGCCGTAACAGCACATGACAGCCATACGGTATATGTCTTTCGAGACTCGGGCCAGTCAAAAGGTGAAATAAAGCGCCGGAGGTCTGGCGCTGGCAGGTGATTGCTGGCGGATGTCTTGGGAACTCTGGCATTTGATTGACAGGGCAACTCGGTATCGAAGGTCATGTAGTGGTAGACAATTGGCATCTGGTCCGAGTTTATTGGGAGGGTAGAAGATGGTCGTGAGGAGGATGGCTTCTCTTGTTGCGCCTTCTGTCCATTTTCAACCTCATGTCGGGATTTATCCCCAGAAGTAGTAGGCAGCGGTGGATCTTGAGGAGGGGGTGATAGCTTGATCTCGGGCGAGGCCATGGTGGTAAAGGACAAGGGACTTCAACATGAGGATCAGTCTTGGAAGGTTAATAGCTCCTAGCTAAAAGAGAGAAGCGTGATCCGAACGCTGAAAAACCCAATGGACGAAAGAGAGTAACGAGTTTGAAGATGCAAAGAAACTGTTCCATGGTGTCCATCTAATAACCATCTCATGATACAGATCCCGGAACGGACGGATCTGTATGTACATCATCCACTTCTGCTCCTCATCTTATCGACGAGATAGGCATAGTTACTGCTAAGAGTCACTCTCTCCCGTTGCTGCATGATGAGCTAGCAAAGGTAACCGTTATACCCGGCCCTTATACTCTGGTCAAGTCTCCTAGACTGCTGGCTGTTTGACTGGATGGATGTATAAGGTACTGGACAGCCAGTGCAGGCCTTTCTCCAGATGTGGGATGGTGTTTCGATTAACGTGTGACTCGCATAATCCGCAGGCACATTGAAGGAAATATTCCGCTGGAAGAGAACATGGTGGGATGGTGGGATGGTGGGGGATTAATAAGGTGACATGACGTCTGAACCCTCAATGAACCGCTGCAGCCAATGAATGTGATTCTGCCAAAAGGCGGTCATCAAAATATTTTTAATGCCAAGAGAATTGCGTGCTCGAGGCTTGAACAGTTTGTCAGGATATTTACTTACTCGACGTCGCTCTAGATTGACATTCTGCAACTTTCAGTGAAGATTCTCATAGCCTTCCTACTCGGCAAAAATATAACAAGAATACAATCCCCTGGGAATTTAAGTACACTCAATCAAAATGGGATCTGCTGGGGAAGAACGTCCTGCACCGTGAGTGCTTGCTACACCCATATAAACACTAGGAGCGTACTCACCAAACAGGAAGACTTCGCCTGGGCTCTATTGCTCCAAACTTTCAAGCTGAGACGACCACTGGCCCCATTGACTTCCACGAATGGATTGGCGACCAATGGGCTGTTCTCTTTTCTCATCCTGAAGACTACACTCCAGTTTGTACCACTGAGTTGGGCGCTTTCGCAAAACTCGAACCCGAGTTCACAAAGCGAGGCGTCAAGTTGATTGGTCTTTCAGCTAATACCGTCGAATCTCATGGAGGGTATGTATTTCTTCAGCTTCCCGTCCTTCGCCCGTGGATCGCCTGGTCAACAGCCGCTGACTTTCCATCTCGTAGATGGGTCAAGGATATTGACGAAATCTCGGGGAGCAGACTGAGATTCCCTATCATTGGCGACAAGGAGCGCAAAGTGGCATATGCCTATGATATGCTTGACCACCAGGATACCACCAATGTCGACCAGAAAGGCATTGCCTTTACTATTCGAAGCGTTTTCATCATCGATCCGAAGAAGACCATCCGCCTGATCATGTCATATCCAGCCTCCACAGGTAATCTCTTTACTAGTTTTTGGATAACTGCAGCTGACTTGTTTCCTAGGTCGGAACACCGCTGAGGTACTGAGAGTGGTCGATAGTCTGCAGACGGGCGACAAACACAAGATCACGACACCGATCAACTGGGTCCCGGGGGATGATGTGATTGTCCACCCTAGCGTCAAGACCGAAGAAGCCAAGGAGATATTCCCAGATATGAAGATCGTCAAGCCCTACTTGAGGTTTACCCCCTTGCCGAAAGAAAAGACGAGTGCAGCTTGACTGGCTGGATGAGCCGGGCGTTCGGGTGGGTTGCCGAAACAGGGGCCTTGAGTGCTTCGACTAGGATAAATCACTTAGCAATGCATCCCCATCGAGAGCTCAGGCATCCCGATGAGCTTTCCGTATCATATCGAACCATATCCGTTGTGACCAGTGTTGGCGAGGGCAAAGTAAAGGTTTTGGTGGCGGAGAAGCCACGTACCTAAAATGTGACAGCTCGGGTCCACCTGCCCACGGAGAGTAAACCTTGTCACCACCCACATTGCAGTATCAATTCTACTTCTGTGATCACTGCACAACTTCTGCAGACTGCATAGCATCTAACGCTCGAGGTAAGGTCAAGTGTCATTGTCCACCTCCTTGCCCAAGCGACTGGGGTTGGATTGGTTGACGGCAACGTGCCGTGCATCTCCACACTCCACTTGTTGGGTGCAAGGTCTCAGAGCGCTGCACGTAGCCGCAAAAGCTATTGCCGGTTCCAAAAGGTCGAGGTCCTGGATCTATTCGATCGAGGGTTGTTGATTGAGGTAGGGGAATTCTTCATATTCCAGTTGATTGTGCCGCTACAACTTTCAACATTCTCGTGGAATCTGCCATGCATCCTGTCTTAATTCTGCTTATCCGCACACTCTTTGCTCTCATTCTCGCCCTCTCGTTATGTACTGAACGCTTACGATGGGTCGTACAGCGCTCTCAAGCTCCCATTGGGTTCTTGGCCCTGACGTTGCACCTAGACTCGACCACAGCCATCCTTCAGAGACCCACCCGACCGCTACACATCAGAGCACAAACCGCCAGCTCCTCGCGGATAGCCGACTGCATCCCACTGATACGCACGGCCATTCGGTCTCCCTGCCAGCACCCCTCACTCCTTCGACTACTCCCTCGATTTCTCCGACAGGCAGCTGGAAGCAACGAAATCCCCGACATGTGCCTATCATCATCACCCAAAGCGTCATTGAGTCTGTGCTGAAGGGAATACCGGACTCTCCAGACTCGGCAAAAGGTGGAAGAAGTACAAGGCGGTCGCCATTTAATGGGGTCCTCAACCCGGAAGGTCTCGTGAACAGATGTTGGGGAAATCGACCACGGCATATACCCATCGTTATTCCTGACTTTGCTCAACCACAAATCCTTCTTCCGCCGACACCTACGGGCAGCGACCACAGTACACTGCGCCCTCTTCCAAAGTCTCCGTATTCATGCACACACATATTCTCTGAGATGTCTCGACCAACCACCAGCGGTAGTAGGGCCAGTACCCTCGATTCAGAAAAATCATCAGCCCAGTCACCGGAGCAACACTATGATGGGCGCTTCCCACCATCATCGAGCACATACCGGGCTGAGATGAGCAGTAGCGAGTCCAGTCTTAACCAGGCAGGTCCGGATGAGCAGGAAGAGCAGGATACGGGGCCAAGGCAGACGAGAACAAGCGATATCGCTTCTCCGCCTCTGACGCAACCATCACAGACCAATGGTACCGGCACGACAAATTTATCAGGACTGGTCTGCAATGTTCATAGAGCCACAGGCAAAGAGCCGCATGGGCTAGTGGGTGCCACAACCACCATACTGGGCGACAAACTGTATGTGTTTGGAGGTCGAGTGCTCTCAAGGAGAAGGCCTCCTTTGACCGCGGACTTGTACGAGCTTGACCTCATCAGGCGGCATTGGACCAAAGTCGAGACTACTGGGGACATACCGGCTCCAAGATACTTCCATAGCGTCTGTGCTTTAGGCGACACAAAACTGATATGCTATGGCGGTATGTCACCGGCAGTAACGTCTCCGAGGGCCAACGCTCCTGCTCCCAATCCCTTGGATCCCCAACCCGAGGTTGTTGTCATGTCTGATATCCACATATACGATGCGCCGACGAGAAATTGGATGTACATACCAACAGCTGATACGCCTCAAGGGAGATATGCACATTGTGCCGCGGTACTGCCTTCGTCGGCCGTATTTGCTTCCGCCAACGCGCCTCTATCAGCTATTCACCACAATCCTGCTTCGGCGAATCCACATCAAGGGTCGATAGGGGTCGGTCTTGACGGATCAGGAGGGGCAGAGATGGTTGTTGTTGGCGGTCAAGATAGCGCAAACCACTACATTGAGCAAATCAGTGTGTTCAATCTGAGAAGTCTCAAATGGACCGCTACAAGGACCCTGGGTAGAAGCTGCGGTGCATATCGAAGTGTTGTAGCCCCTTTGACCACCATGCCAGCTTCCCGGATTGGCCTAAACCAAGCGGACAATCTTGAGGATCCTTTTGACCACCCTGACTCGGCCAACGAAGGATCCTCTATGCTGATCTACTCCAACTACAACTTTCTTGATGTCAAGCTCGAGCTTCAAGTGCGACTTGCCGACGGCTCTCTCGCGGAGAAGACGATGAATAGTCAATACTCGCCCCCAGGTCTACGCTTTCCCAATGGTGGAGTCCTTGACAATCATTTCATTGTCAGCGGGACTTATCTTACATCATCCAAGCAAGAATATGCCTTATGGGCGTTGGACCTGAAAACCTTGATTTGGAGTCGCATCGACGCTGGCGGTAATGTCTTTAGCCAAGGCAGCTGGAACAGAGGCGTCTTATGGTCACGGCGGAATACATTCGTGATACTCGGGAACCGCAAACGCAGTTTGGTCGAAGATTACAATCACCGGCGCATCAACTTCTCCCACATTTGCATGGTCGAGCTTGAAGCTTTTGGGCTATATGACAATCCCCGAAGAGCATGGCCAAATCTGTCGATACGTTCCTTCAGCGCTCCAATACTCCCGCCTAGCCTTGCTCCAAGACAGCCGATATTCGGCGGTCGTCCATATTCCCGTGCGGCCATGGACCTAGGCCAAATGGCGCTTGCCTTTCGCGAATTATCTGACATGGATCTTCTTGCAATTGGTGGTGAACGAATCCCAGTGAACTCACACCTCCTCGCTCGGCGCTGGGGGCCCTACTTTGTCCAGCTCCTGAACGATAGCTCTCAAATAACCGCCTCGAACACAGCCTCAACATACCAACCTGACAGCAGCAGCACCCATTCCGGCACAAATACTCTTCGACCGAGTGTGAACAGCGGAGGCCAATCCGTCGCTTCCCGAAATTCCTGCGTTACCATCACACCGTCTGTCAATGCCTCTTCACAGCATTCAACAGGCACAAATTCGACCTACGTTGGTTCCTCATCGACGTCAAACCGCATTTCTGGCCCCCATGCCGGAGAAGCCTTCCCTCTCGATGCTCCATCAGCATACAAACTAAACCCAGCATCTCGCCCTCGCCAGCTCTACCTGCCCCACACCGTCCTCACCATCAACGCCCTCGTCCACTTTCTCTATACCTCATCCCTTCCACATGCTACCCACCATCTCTGCACTCCTCAGATCCTTTGCTCTCTCCTTCAACTCGCACGCCCATACCGCATCGACGGCCTCCTAGAAGCCGTAGTCGAACGCCTGCACCAAGTCCTCGACGGGCGTAACGCAGCCGCGGTCTTCAACGCCGCCGCCATGGCTGCCGGCGGTGGTCGTGGCACCGACTCTATGTTCAGCGGCGAAGGTGTCGACCATCTCGAAGTTAACGGAACCGGGACATTGAGACTCGACGAAGCTACTCTCGACGCCGTCCTCGGCAACGGCCCTGTACTCACCAATGGGCTCACTCGCGCCGCTGCAGCCAATGCCCGCGCGAGACAGCTTCAAGCAAGGGAGAGTACAGAAAGTGAAAGTGATGATGGCGCTTCTGGCAGCGAGATCAGTGCGGCGACGAGTTTGGATAGTGGTGTTACTGATGGGACGGCTAGTGGGAGTGAGAATGAAATCTCATCCAGTGCGGGTGGCGTGCAGAGGAGGGGGAGGAACAGTGGCGGATTGACGGGGGAGGATGCGGAGATTTGGGCCGGAGGGCTGAGCTGTGTGGTGGGGTTGCAGAAGAGAGGGTTGAGGGGGTTGATGGAGGGGAGGAGGATGAGAGAGAGGAGTGGTAGGGGCGGTGGGGTTAATGGTGTGAATGGAATTGGTGGTGGGTAAAGGAAAGGGGGTGGGCAAGAGGAGTTTGGTGGAATTGTGTGTTTAGCGAGGAGTTTTAGGGAGGGGGTTAAAAGTGGTTTATGGGAGAGGTGGGTTAGAGGAATAGGGTGGTAACAAGGGTTCATAGTGGATAAGTAGTATTTGTGGAAGAGGGAATGTACAAAGCAGACGGGTAAGAGAAAGACGTAAATAACTCTGCACATATTCATCAATTGCTTTCGTTCTAGAATATCTAGACTTCTATAACCTTTTTCATCCAGATACTCCATTCGAAGGGTGCCTTCAAACCTTTTAACCCATACTTTTCACATTCGCTAAAATAAGAAACAAAAATCATAAAATATCGTCTCCTACTCACACCAAAACGCCCCTTTGCTCGCTTCCACAACAGCAACAATAATAATAATAATAAAACATCACGGACTCCCCGTCCTCCTCCTCCAATCCCTTTCCTCCCTCTCCCTCTTCCTCCTTTCCTCCACTCCCTCCTCCACCGCCCCCTCCTCCGTCACGGGCGTCGGCGTCCTCGTCTCCTCCTTCCACTCACTAATATTCGCATCTCTCGGCACCTGCATCGCAACCTTCACCCTCTCGGTCGTACCCCCCCACCTACTACTGCTGGCCCCCTCCCCCCCAAAAGACCCGCTTTCGCCGCTCCGGCGAAGACTATTTCGCATGCTTTTGGTGCGGGCGTGTTGGATGCCGCGCTGTTCCCAGGAGACGAGACCGCGTGGGGGAGGAGGGGGACGTTGGGGGGGGGGAGATGGGGGTTTCGAGTTTGGGGAAGGGGGAGGGGGGGAGGGAGGAAAGGGATTGGAGGGGGGGGACGGGG